>Ga0163219_100485_pt1 | contig 10451 bp, 7 predicted proteins | sample MSEWel2016_04_06_FD_113150 | JGI IMG/M metagenome (GOLD analysis project Ga0163219, IMG submission 113150) | Subsurface microbial communities from deep shales in West Virginia, USA - MSEEL Well Study Marcellus 3H_2016_04_06 ...
GGATCCGGGTCATCGGCAGCGACGGCTCGGCGGCCAGCCGGGCGTAGAGCCGCCGGGCCTGCTCGCCGGCCCGGCCCCAGTCGTCGATCAGCAGCAGCACCGGCGCGCCAAAGCCCTCCAGCCAGCGCAGCGCCTGCACAACGGCCTGGACGAGGCGCTCGCCCGCGCGGTCGGCGGTGACGGGCTCGGCGCCGCGGGCCGGCGCGAGGCTGCGCAGCAGGCCCGAGGCCGGGCCGGCCAGCACGGCCGCGTGGTCGCCGAGGCTTCGGCCCAGGTCGCGCAGCCCGGCCGCGGGGTCGAACAGCTGGTCGAGGCCGGAGGCGATGGCTTCCTCGAGGGCGTGGATCAGTGGCTCCAGGTCGCGCCCGGCCTGGCCCTGGGCGTACTTGCCGGCGCCGCAGAGCGCGCCCTTGGCGCGGCTCTGGTCCAGCGCCTCGCGCAGCAGGGCGCTCTTGCCGCCGCCGGCCGGCCCGCGGACCACCAGGATGCGCACCGAAGGATCGGCCAGGGCGGAGAGCACCGTGGCCAGCTCGGCCGCCCTTCCGTGCAGGCGGGGCGCGGCCTCGGCGTCGGGAACCACATGTGGGGCGATGGCCATGGCCGACCTTGCCCCGCCACCCCGACGACGCGCATCCCCCGTTTTGGGGACGGGGGTCATTCCTCGGCCACGACGGGGCTCCCCAGGCGGTAGCCGAAGCCCGGCGCGGTGACGATCAGGGGCCCGCCCGGCGGCGGCGGGAGCTTGCGGCGCAGCCGGCTGACCAGGGCGTCCACCGAGCGCAGGTCGCCGGCCCCGCGCGCCACCGTCTCGCTCAGCGCCTCGCGGGCGACGATCTTCCCCTCGGCCTGGGCGAGCTTGTGCAGCAGGTCGAACTCGCCGCGGGTGAGCGCGACCTCCTCCGCGCCGGCCATCGCCCGGCGCTCGGCGGGATCGAGGACCAGGACCCCCAGCCGCAGCCGCCCCGGCCGGCCGAGACCGCGGCGGCGCGCCACGCTCCGCACCCGGGCGGCGAGCTCCTCCAGGTGGACCGGTTTGGCCAGGAAGTCGTCGGCGCCGTCGTCCAGGGCGGCGATGCGCGTGGCGACCTCGGAGCGTTCGCTGACCATGATCACGCCGACGCCGCCCGCCTGCCGCAGCTCGCGCGCGTAGCCCAGGCCGTCCTCGCCCGGCAGCTCGATATCGAGCAGCACGACGTCGGCGGGCGCGGCCCGCAGCGCCGCGCGGCAGGCCTCGACGCAGCTGGCGCCGCGGACCTCGTGGCCCTGGCCCGCAAGGTACCGGACGAGGCTCTCCCGCGTCAGCGGTTCGTCCTCGACGACGACGATACGCAACCCCCCGGTCACTCCGGACAAACTCCCCCGAACGCTCCCGGACCGCTCTGCCGACGGACTTTCCCGGTTAACTTGGTTCGATCTCGAAGGGGATTTGACGGCCTGTCAACACGCTGTTCATGGCCCCCGCGCGTCAGGACGACCAACCTGCGGCCCAGTGAAGTGCGGGGGGTGCAGAATGCTGCCGGACAATCGTGCTTGGCGCGGAGCCTCGGAACCGGACGCCGATCGGGTGGTCGCCGCGTTCGCGCGAGCCTCGGAGACGCCGGACGGCTGGCGCGACGCGCTGGCGGTCCTGGCGGCCGCGCTCGGCGCCCGCGCCGCCTGGCTGGAGGGCCGGGAGGACGGCCGCCGCTGGACGATCGTGGGCGGCCACGGCCAGGCCGGGGTCAACCCGCGCCATTCGCGCGAAGTCCTCTCTCTGGCCTGCGCGCCTGGCCTGGAGGTCGGGCTGCGGCTCGACCGGGAGACGCCGCCGCCCCGCACGCCGCGGCTCGAGGCGCAGCTGAACGCCATCGCCCAGGCGGTGCACAACCACGTGGCGCTGGAGTTCGCCGCCGTGCGGATCGCCACCCTGATGGTGCGCCGCACCGGCGTTCAGCCGGTCGTCTGCACGCCGGAGGGGCTGGTGCTGGAGGGGCCGGAGCCGTCCGCCCTGCGCCGCTCGCCGCTGCAACTGGCCGGGGGCCGGCTGACCCTGACCGAGCGGTCCGACGAGGCGGCGCTGCGCGAGGCGCTGCACGACGCCGCCACGCGGGGGATCGAGCGCGTCCTGGTGCTCGGCCGCCGCACGGGCGCGCCGCTGGTGGTGGATGTGCTGCCGTCGCTGCCCGCCCGGACGGTGTGCTTCCGCCGCCAGGCCGTGCTCCTGCTGCGCGAACGCGTGGCGGGCGGCGCCGACCGGGCTCCGGTCCTGCAGGAGCTCTACGGGCTTACCTCGGCCGAGGCCGAGGTGGCCATGGCCATGACCCAGGGGGCGCCGGTCTCCGACATCGCCGCCAGCCGCGGCGTGGCGCCCTCCACCGTCCGCGCGCAGGTGAAGGCCATCCTCTCCAAGGTCGGCGTCGGCCGCCAGGTGGAGCTCGTGCAGCGCCTCGCCGCCGTATGCTGAGGCGCGCCGAGGGTCTGAGTGTCGGTGAGGAGGAGTGGTAGCTGGGGACCGCTACAGCCTTATGCAGACAGAGGCCACTTCAATGAGAATTGCCTGCTAGCTGAGGTCCGCTAAGCGCCAGAAGCGGAGGTTGGCGCTCGGCGTGGAAGTAGACTTTCCGACGAGTGCGCCCCAGAGCTGACGTTCGGCGGTTCAGCTAGGGGTGGACCGTGGCCCCCACCCTCCAGGCTCTGCGGGACAAGCTCAAGGCCGCCCCCCTTGCAGGCGCGTAGGCGAACCGCAGCCCTATCGTTAGAAGACCAGGTGATTGATGTGGATCGCTTTGCCGACGAGGTCGATCACCATGTCGGCTTGGCCGTCACCGTCCACATCAAGGCTAAGGCTGCCGTCGTTTTGGCCGTACTCCAAGACCAATTCGCCCGCCCGGTGCGTGAAAGCGCTGACCAGGTGGAACGCCTGGTCGCCTTCTTGCGTGACGTCCGCATCGATGCCCGATAGGTCGATCACGTCCTTGTTCTCCAGGTCGATGATCACGTCGCGGGCATTGGGCGTGGAGTCGTCCAGGCCGGTAAAGACGAAGCGATCGCTGCCCTGGCCCCCGCTCAGGATGTCGGCGCCACCGCCGCCCACAAGGGTGTCGTTCCCTAGCCCACCGGCCAAGGTGTCCGCCCCGCCCGACTCCTCTCGGCCGACTAGCAGAGTCATGATGTGCCCGGAGGCACCGACACCACTGACCTGGATCCTTCCGTCCCCCAGCAGCAGGTCATCCCCCTTGCCGCCGGTAATTTGATCGGCGCCAAAGTTTCCGGCCAGCACATGGGCGATGTGGTCGTCAGGGCCATTGCTCGCCGCTGTGAGCACGTCGTCATGGACGGTGCCTGAGGCATTCTCCACAGAGATCAGGGTGATGTGGCCGACGCCTGTGTCCTGAGGCCGTCCCTGGATCGACAGGTCGACGGTGACCCCGTGAGTGAAGGTGCCATTGCCGTGGAGGCTGAGGCTGTCCACGCCCTCACCGCCGTCCCCAATGCTATCGCCGGCGCCGAGGTCGAGGAGGTCGTCGCCGCCGAGGCCGGTGAGCGTGTCGTTCCCCAGCAGCGAGCCCCAGAGCCAGTTGTCGTTGTCATCCCCGGTTAAGCGGTCGTCGCCCACATTGCCCGAGAGGTTTTCGATACCGATGAGGGTCACCGTGCCCCAGCCCGTGTTCTGCGGACCCGAGATGCCGAGGCTCACCGTCACCCCGCCGGGAACGTTGAAGAAGCCGGCGCGGTCGTAGCCGTCCCCACCGTCGAGGATGTCGCGTGATCCGAAGGACTGCAGGTAGTCGTCGCCCGCCCCGCCGCTCAGCGTGTTCTCACCTCCGCCGCTGAGCAGGACGTCGCCACCGCCCTCACCGGATATAGAGTCGTTGCCCGCTTGGCCGCTGAGCCAGTCGCGAGAGTCTCCCCCGTGGATGGTGTCGTTTCCGGCAGCCCCAAAGATCGTGTCTTCGCCCGTCCCGCCGATGAGAAGATCATCGCCCAACGTTCCATTAATTTGCATGTCTTGCCCCGTTCGACACCGCCAGCAGGCTTCAGGGCACGGTTACCTTGGGCTCGGGGCCGCCAACCACTCCCAGATGGTAGTGGTGAGCTGGGCTGCCGCTAAGGCGCTCGCGGCAGCCTGGCGGCCAGGAGCGCCAACTCCGCCTGCCGGCTCAGCCCTGTCTTCAACAGGATCATCTTCACGATCTGCCGAACGCTAGACGACCTCAGGCCCAGGCGACGGGACGCCTCACCGATGTCGTGGCCTGCCCCAATCAAGGCCGCCACGTCGGCCTCTCGCGGGGTCAGCTTGTAAAGCTCACGCAGCAGACGCGTGGACGGCTCGGTGGCGCGATCGGGATCCGTCACGACGATCAGCGCACCGGGCCTTCCGAATGCGTCCGCCATGCGACCGCGGCAGGGCACGGCCTCCAGGAGCAGCGCCGAGCCGCTGCCGCGCGGCAGGCAGACCGGTCCGCTCCCGACTCCGGCGCGACTGATGTCGCCGCAGATCGAAGCCGCAACGAGGGCGTCCAGGGCGGCTTGCGCGCGTGTCTGATCGGCAACGAGCCGCCGGTTCTTCACGTTCAGCCCGCGGCCCATGATGGCCTGTGCGCATCCATTCAGCTCGGCAACCTGACCGAAACCGTCCAGCAGGATGGCTGGTGTGGCCGAGTGCTCCAGTGCGGCCAGGGCGCCTCGGCTAGCGGCTAAAGAAAGGGTCTCGGCTAACACGAGGAGTCGCGTCAGACAGGGCTGGGCGAGCTTGAGCCGTGCGAGGTCCTTGGCGTCCCCAGGGCCCATCCGTGCGGATCTGAAGAGGTTGAGCGACCAAAGCTGGCCCTCCGGCCGCAGCGCCACTCCGGAGAGCAGCTCGGCGTCGTGAGCGCCGAACAGCTCGTTGTAGATCGGTAGCCGCGCGCGCTCGTCTGCGCTCGACATGTCGTCCTCGACCAAAATGTCGCGTCCGGCGCGCATCTTCGGCCAGCCGCGCTTGGCGCGAAGATCGTGCGCGCCCCAGCCGCCGCCGATGAAATCCGTCAGCATGTCTCGGTACCGGCTAGACATGGGCGCCTGGAAACGGCTGCTGCGACCGCCGAACTGATGGAAGCAAACCGCCAGACCGCCCAGCGCCGCCGCCAGGGCCTCGGTGGTCTGTGGCCATAGGTCGGGCGAGATGACGGCGTCAAAGGCCGAACCCAGCGCCCCGTCGAGCTCGGGCAGCGACTTTAGCGCCGCCGCATGCGCAGTGATTTCCCCCACGAACGCTTCCTGATCCCGCGCGGCCGGCCTAAGGGCGCTCCAGTGAACGAGGTTACCCCTAGCTTCGCCGACAATCCAATCCCCTGCGCCTAGGAGGCGAAGGTCTCGTCCAGGAGATCGACCATGGCGCGCCAGGAGCGTTGGTCGCTCGGCTCATGGTAGCCGAAGCCAGGAGATTCTCGGGCCTCGGCCCCCCGGCTGGCGAAGCTGTGGCCGGCGCCGCCGTAGACGTTGAGCCGCCAATCTACCCCTCCTGCGGCCCTTTCAGTCTCGAAGGCGAGCCGTTGATCGGGCGGGACCAAGGGATCTCCATCGTCCATGCAGACCAGCACGCTTCCCTTGATCTGCTTCGCGTCCTGCGGCCGGCTGGTGGCCAAGCCGCAATGGAAGCCCACCACCGCCTTCACGTGCGCGCCGCTGCGCGCCAGTTCCAAGACCACCGTGCCGCCGAAGCAGTAGCCGATCGCGGCCAGCTTGGCCGCGTCGCACTCGGCTTGGCTGGCGAGCACCGCGAGGGCCGCCGCGGCGCGCGCACCTCGACCATCCAGGTTGGCCCGCAGGGCTCCGACGCGCGTTATCACCTGGTCCATCTTGGTCAGGATCTCGCCCCCGCCGTAGTAATCCACGGCGAATGCGACGTAACCGGCCTCGGCCAGACGCCGAGCGATTGACTGCGCGAAGTCGCCCAAACCGTCTGATTCCGGCGCGACGAGCACGCCGGCGCGCCGTCCCGCGAGGCTGTCGTCCGCAGCCAGGCACCCGCTCATCGGCATCGTCGCGTGCGATTTCGATCACACTCTGCAGACCCCAGCGGCCGACCGGCGCCACCAGCCCGAACTCCGCCATGTGCGCGCTGATGGCGTTGGAGAGCTCGATCCGATGCCGCATCAGCGTCATCCGCCTGCGGTGGAGCACCAGCACGCTCTGCTGCTCCGGGATCGATGCCTTCAAAGCGGCCTTCGACACCCGAAGGGATGTTCGACGATTCGCCGGCGGGCCCGCATTGCGTAGGGCGCGAGATCCATCCGCCGCTGCAGCGCCTCGGTGATGTCCTCGTGCTCCCAGCGGGTGATCCTGCGTTCGACGCTGGGCGTGCACTGGGGTTCAGCGCGCGGGCCTGGCAGCTCGCCCGATCCCGGTGGCGGTGCAGGGTGAAACACGTCTCGACGATGGTCATGTGCCGCCGGAGCAGGCTCCCGCCCGGACAGCGGTAGGCGTCCTCTTCCGGAGCCCATCGGCCGACGCTTACCGAGAGCGCCGGGAGAGTGGCCATGCAACCGTCGAAGCCGTGGTTCGCGCCAACGCGTATGGCTTCGGCGCAGCCTTTCCGATCTTGCGGGAGAGGTGGCTCACACTTCTGCTGTTCGTTGTCGGGATTGTGCTGGCTGCCACCCGGTTGCACGGCTTCTGGATGATGGTTGCCGTCACCCGCCGTCTTCTTCAACACCGTGGCTTTTCCTGGGCTTCCTGGCCGGCTGCCTCTGGTTCACGGCCGCGACACGCCGTTCGCGAGAGTAGGCGGTCTGGCTCGAACGCGGGCGTGTATGTCAACGAGGCTGCGAGCCCGCGCAGGGGCGGGCTCGCGTCACTCCTACCGGGTTTGCCTCCCTAAGCAGAGAGGCACACTCATCCTAGAACACCCAGCCGTCCAGCTTCACCCAGTCCAGCGCATAGCCCACGCTGCCCCCGCCGCTGTCCTGGATGGTGAGGACGTCCGCGCCCGCGCGGCCGGTCAGGGACACGCTGAACGTCTGCAGCTGGTTCCAATCCGTGAAGCTGGCCTCGGTGAGGCTGAGCACCGTCTGGCCGTTGAAGCTGAACGTTAGGGTCGAGCCGGGGTGAAGGCCCGCGGTGAGCACTTTGGCCACGTTAATGGTCAGGGTGGCCGTTTGGCCGGCGAGCAGATCGACGGCCTGCGAGATGTTGATGCCACCTGGCGAGGCCTGGGTATCCAGCCACTGGCCGTCGCCGCCGACGTTGTAGACCGTGCTGTCGCAGAGCTCGAGCAGCGCGCCGTTGTTGTTGGTCCAGCCCTCGATGCTGCTGAAGCCCGTCACCGCCCCCACATTGGTCGGGTTCGAGAACGTGTTGTTCACCAGCAGCTGCGCGAGCTTCGGCGTGGGACCGTTCCAGACGTTCGAGAAGCTCTGGCCGGCCAGCAGCTGCAGCGTCTGATCCAGGAACGCCATGCGGAAGTCAGGATCCAGCTGGTTCAGGTCGAAGCCCCAGACCGCCGTCCGGAACACTCCGTTGGTGTTGAACACCGCCAAGTCGTTGTAGGTGGGGTCGAAGTTGGCTGAGCCGCTGTGGCCCGCGTGCGCCCCGCCGGTCGTCATCTCCAGCATCGTCTGGGCCGTGCCGAACGCGTTCATCGCGCTCATCATGGTGCCGCCGTAGTGGCTAGTCAGGCCCGGATTGTCGCTGAAGTCGCTGAGCGTATAGGCCGTGCCCCCCGGACCCGCCGCGTGGATATGGGCCTGCTGGTCGACGTAGGGCATGTTGTAGTCGTAGTTGTTTACCCCGAAATAGTTGGCGGCCAGGCCGGCCGCGTTCGGCTCCTCGTACAGGTTGTGTCCGCCGGCGTAGAGCAGCTTGCCGCCGCCGTTCAGATACCCGGTGATCGTCGCGACGTTCTGCGCCGTCAGGTTGGTGTAGGCCCGGTCTGAGACCGACCAGATGACGACATCGAAGCTGGCCAGGTTGCTAGTCGGATTGCCGGTGACCGAGATGGCTTCGTAGGTGACGTCGTAGCCAAGCGCACGCAGGCTCGACATCCACGTGTCGCTGGTGTTGCGGCCTTCGTCGTCGTCCACGAACAGGACCCTGGGCGCAAAGCGCGCGCTGGCCTCCGCTACGTCCGCGACGCCGATGTTGAAGGCGCTGCTGGCGCTGGCGCCCGACGCGTCCGTCGCCCGGACGGTGATCTGGTGCGAGGTAGCGGCCTCGTAGTCGAGCTTGGTCCCATCGAACACCGAGACGACGCCCGTGGCCGGATCGATCGCGAAACGGCCGTCGTTCAGAGCCGTCGATCCGTCGCCAAGCACCAGGCTGTAGGTCGGGGCCGAGCCGTCCACGTCGGACGCGCTCGCGACCAGGCCGACGAGCGTCCCGCTGGCCGCATTCTCGGCCACCTGGTTCGCTGCGGCGTTGCTGTCGACCGGCGTCGTCGGGGCGTCGTTGGTTCCGGTCAGCGTGATGGTCACGACTTGGCTGGTCGTCCCGCCCTGGCCATCGGAGATGTTGACCGTATAGGTCTGCACCTTGGTCTGGCCGGCGCCCAGGCCGTCCAGCGCCCCGTCCTGCACGCGGAAGGTCCAGTTGATCTGGTCGTTGGCCGGATCGGGCTCGAAGGTAAAGAAGCCCACATAGCCGGGCCCGGCCGGAACCACGCTGGTGACGACGTGCACGTCCTCGTCGTCCGGGTCGGCGATCGCGATCGCGCCGGAGACCGCGTGCTGGCTGGCGTTCTCCCCAGGCGCGCCGTCTGCGATCTCGGTGACGCCGCCGGCTGCGACGGTGCCCGGCGCGCCCACCGTGGGGGCGTCGTTGCGGCCGACGACCGTCACGGTGACCGTGGCGGTGCTGGTCGCGCCGGCCGAGTCCCGCATGGTGTAGGTGAAGGTGTCGGTCCCGCTCTCGCCCGCCGACAGGGTCTGGGCGATCGCAGGCACGTTGTAGGTCACGGTCCCGTCGGGATTGGCGGTGACGGTCCCGTAGGTCCCGTTGGTCACCGAGACCAGCGTCTTGGTGTCGCCGGCGTCGATGTCTGTGTCATTGCCCAGCACGTTGACGACGATCGCCGCGTCGTCCTCGTTCCCCGAACCGGCGTCGGCGACGGCCGCGGGGCCGTCGTTGGTCCCTGTGATGGTCATGGTGACGGTGGCGGTGCTCGTCGCGCCGGCAGCGTCCTTCATAGTGTAGCTGAACGTGTCGGTCGTGGTCTGCCCGGCGCCCAGGCTCTGGAAGTTGGGGCCGGGGTTGTAGGTCACCGTGCCGTCGGCGTTGGCGGCCACCACGCCGACGGTGCCGGCGGCGTTCACCGACACCAGCGTCTTCGTGTCGCCGCTGTCCGCGTCGGTGTCGTTGCTCAGCACGTTCACCGCAATGCCGCCCCCGTCCTCGGTCGCCGCGTCGGCGTCGGCGCCGGCCACCGGGCCGTCGTTCGTGCCGGTGACGATCCAGGAGACACTGGCGGGAGCGGTGGTAACCCCGTCCGACACGCCGTAGCTGACCGTCACGGTGGTGGTCTGGCCGACGCCCAGGCTCTGATAGGCGCCCGCCTGCGGATTGAGGGTGAAGGCGCCGGCGGCGGCGTCGAAGCTCACGCCTTCGGGCAGGCTGGCGGGAAGGTTCACGATGCTCAGCACCGTGCCGGCGTCCACGTCGGAGGCGTTCGCCAGAGCGTTGAGCGTGACACCGGTGCCGTCCTCGACGGCCGAGCCAGTGACCACGCCGGTCACCACGGGCGCGTCGTTCGTCCCGGTGACGGTGACGCTCACCGTCGCGGTGCTGAGCGCGCCGTTGCCCAGCTGAATGGTGTAGGTGAACGTGTCCACCGCCGTCTCGCCCCGCGCCAGGGCATTGATCGAGGCGCTGTTCGCCACATACGTGACCTTGCCGCCGGCGACCGAGATGGTCGCCCCCATCGCCGAGAGTGCGGTGGTCGCCACCGTGTGGGGCGAGCTCTGGTGGATCGAATAGAGCGACTTGCCGTTGCCGCCCAGGTCGTTGGCCATCACGTCCAGGGTGATGGTCCCGTTCTCGGCGCCGGAGAACAGGTCGTTCTTGGCCTGAGGCGTGTTGCTGGTGCTCGGCGAGCCGGCTGGCGTTGCCATGGTGTCCCCCGTGGAAGTTCTGACCGGGGACAAAGAGGGAGGCCCGTCAGGCTCACCCTTGCCATTTTACAGAAATTGCGCCCCCGCGAGGAAAAGTTAACGCGTCGTTCGTTGAGCGCGCAACGACTTTCTTGCTACGGGAGAGATATACGGATGATCTAAACTTCCAGGTTGAGTGCACGGATGGAACTTTCTCCTGCACTGTGCCCGGATCGTGCTGCTGACGATACCGCGAATACACGCAGTTGGTGTGCCGCTCACCCGCGCGACCTAAACCTGAGGGCGCATTGGCAGCGTTCGCAACCAGCCCGCAAGGTCGACCAGGGCAAGACCGCCCAGCTCGTCACCGACGACGCGGCGCTAACCATCCACATCGTCACCCAATCC
>Ga0163219_100487_pt1 | contig 10437 bp, 9 predicted proteins | sample MSEWel2016_04_06_FD_113150 | JGI IMG/M metagenome (GOLD analysis project Ga0163219, IMG submission 113150) | Subsurface microbial communities from deep shales in West Virginia, USA - MSEEL Well Study Marcellus 3H_2016_04_06 ...
CATCGGATTAGTCCGCTCTGCCACCTCGGCACGTTGCTTCTGATAGTCTTTATCTATTATATAAGTATCGAGATTAGAAATCAAAGAGGGAACTCTGGCTCTTTTTATTGTCGTTGCCTTCGTCCTTTTTTTCCTCCGGCATCTCTGTCCAGCCGTACTTTCCTCCGCCTCCGGGATGCAGAATTACTTTTTCTTCCCTGAAAGCAATTATTGCATTCACGATTCTCCTGTCAACAAAATCCATGTTTTCAGGCTCCACATGAAGCAGTACATTCAGCTCATCTCCGAATTTTTCCAGCAGGGCGTTCCATGCGGTCTGCACTCCTTTGGTATTGATGCTCGCATGTCCGAGTGCCATCATTATTATTTCCGAGAGCGGCATCAGGTGGATATAGGGTGGTCTGTGGTCAGGATGCTGTGGTTCTGAGAGATCGGCAAGTTCGTTCACCCGGTCCACTACTCCTTTTTTGATGCGTCCTCCGCAGACACTGCATTTCCATCTGTTTGATATACTGTCTTCAAGGGAATAATGGGTAAAACACTTGATGCATGCAGACTCGTTGTACTTGCCTTCCTGCGGATAGAATCCAATGTTCATCGTGATTCCATAATTATTCTCCCTTAGAATCGCTTTTTTCAGGCCTTCGAATGAAACTTCAGGAAGCTCTATACGGTTGAATTCCCTTGCGAGTTTATTGGAATAGGGGGAATGCGCATCGGAGTTTGTGAGGAATGTAAGTCTGTGAAGCTCACTTATGCGGTCTGCGTAATCGCTGTCTGCGCTCAGACCCAGCTCGAGAAAAGACACATAATCTGCCATATCCCCATAGCAGCTTTCAAGGGAATCATGGTATGCATACATTGCCGTCCAGGGGGTGAATGCATGACAGGGTCCGATGAGTGCTCCAAGGTCCTTAGCTATTTCTGCTATCTCGCTGCCGTCAAGGCGAACGGTGGGACGTCCGTCTGTTGAGAGATTACCGTATTTTGCTATTGATTCAGCCAGTTCCTGTGCCTTTGATATGGATGGCAGTATCAGGAGGTGGTGCACACGGTTCTTGTCCTCTATCTCAGTTGTTATTGAAAAAGTAGTATTTTCGATGACGATATTCTCATCATCGATGGCATGACTTCTGATCTCCTTAATCCATTCAGGATGTGTACAGTCTCCAGTGGCGACCAGATCAATGCCTTTTTTTGAAGCCTCTCTTGCAATTGTCGGCAGGTCCATTTTGCCGGAACATGCCATTGAATATTTAGAATGTATGTGCAGATCGGCGTTAATCTTCATCGGACACCTTCAGCCTATGTATCTGAGGTCATCATCCTTGATATTGGCATCCGATATTCCCTGCTGCTGCTGTTCTACCTCTTTGAGCCTGGCAACGATCTTTTCCATTTCCTTTGCACGCTCTTCAAGAGGTCCTTCATCGATTTCGATATCGAATATCCCGCATATGACCTTCAATAGTGACTGGGCACTTTTTGGATCTACAAGGTATCCTGAGGTAAGTCCCATCAGGCATGCTGCATCGATATTCCTGAATTTGCTAAGGCCCAGTATAAGTCCGGAAGCACCAACGATTCCTCCTCCGGGCTCGTTTTCCTTGAAAACAACACCTGTCTCTTTGAGCTCGTCAATGAGTTCCTGGTTATTTACAGCTCCCAGTACCTCATCTGAATAGGTTAGCTGTCCGGTGGGGAAACCTCCGAGGGTATAGATTCTCTGGATCCCGAATTCCTCAGCAATGTCAAGGTACAGGTCACAGAGTTCATAGTGTCCTTCTCCAGTGGAACTCTGGTGGTCTCCGACAAGTACCAGAATATCGCACTTCTCAATGGAACAGATATACATCTCATTATTGACAGTATGGATTTCGCTGTTCTCGTCCACCAGTACCTGTGGTGGAAAATGATGTGAATAGATCTCGAGGATCTTCTCGGCATCCAGTTCTTCGATCAGGTGCTCCGCAACAAGTTTTCCGACATGTCCTACACCTGGAAGCCCTACAAGAAAAACAGGATTATTGAGCTGAACTTCCTCTCTTAATCGAATTACTTTTGTCCCCTTCATAGATCATTCTCCTTTATGGCTAATCTGCGATATTTCCCATATGGGTCCTTGGGGGAAAATTTAGCCGGTCTGGGATCCACTGTAAGTGAGCCGCATACCGGGCATTTCTCTTCCAGTGTGTATCTGCCGCAGTTCTTACACCTGTAGATCTTCAACCCCAAAGATACATCACGCCTTTACAGCATCGTTATGTCTGTGGAATTCGCCTTTTCCACCAAGTTCTTCGATAGTATCAACGGCAATATCTGCTGATTTCTTCAGCACGGATTCCGCCTTTTTATAATCCGGGGCTATGACCTTTATTCTGTATCTTGGTGCACCGGTGTAACTGATGTCGATACGCACGTCATCTTCGTCATCGACCTTATTGGCTGCTTCTAGGGCAGTCCTTATTACTTCGATTCCCTCGGGAAGATTGCATGTCAGATCGACATAACCTGCGATGTCTACAAAGGGCAGTTTGATGTTGTTCTGAGCGACTTCGGCAATGCTGCTGGCAATTTTCTTATTGAGCTTGATGTCGCTGAAGGCATTGACCCCGGTCATGGCAGCTTCTTCGAATGCGGCATACTGGCTTCCGAAGTTTTCAACCAGTTTCTGGCTGACATTCTGCATGTCATCTTTATTGGTCTTTGTCTCTTCTGCCACGAACTGAAGCCACTTGGCAGCTTTTTGCTCGTTCTTCCATTCCTGGATCTTGGCACGCTTCTGATGCTCGTTAACATCTTTTAGTGACAGGTCTATATGCCTTCTGGATGAATCCACGTTAAGTACTTTACAGACTATCTTCTGTCCTTCACGTACGTGGTCCCTGACATATTTGACCCATCCGGCCTTGATTTCGGAGATATGGATGAATCCTTCTTTTCCATCATACTCCTCGAGTGTTGTGTATGCACCGAAGTCGGTTACGTCCTTTACGGTACAGACAACAAAATCTCCGCTTTCTGGCCAATTGTTTCTATCCATTATAAATCACTTTAATCAAGAACTTCTAGAATATGTGTTGTGATTGTTGATTTTCCGCCGGTTGGTTCTGCAAGTGTCCTTCCGCATACAAGACATGTTACCTTTTCGCTGGCGCTTCCAAAAATAACCTGTTCGTTCTCACAGTCATTACATTTGACACGCAGGAATCTGCTCTTTGGTTTGTTCATTCATATCACTCCGCAAATTCGAACTTCTTTGCTCTGAAACAGGGTCTCTGGTGGGATTTGTTGCACTCTGTGCACTTATATCTCAGCCATACTCTCTTGGTGGGTTTGTCTCCTCCGGGCACCTTTGAGAATTTACCGCTGTTGCCGATTCCTGTCTGGCGTTTCTTCTGTCTTGAGATATGTGTTAATGACGATGCTTTACCCTTCCTCACTCTTTCCGCGACGACTTCTGTGTGCTTCTTGCATGAAGGGCAATATGTTTTGAATCTCTTAGGGATCTTCATTTCTACACCTTAAATAAGTTTTAAGTCAATTAGTAGTGATCATCTGTGCTACGTTGCGTTTGACTAGTCCTTTTGCATTCAGGGCCGGTAAAACAACAACATCTTCCGCACGCAATGTATAATTTCGATTATCCATAGCCTTGAAAGTAGGCAGGTCCTCCAGTATTCGCACAACAACGAATTCTTCATTTATATTACTTTTGCCTATTGCCTCTTTTTCCTGCCCGTCCATGGCAGTTTCCGGCGAAGCTTCTGTCTCTCCCTGGCCTGACTTTTCAGCTATTGTATTTTTCCCGCCACTCTCTTCAGTTATACTTGGCGTCCTGTCCTCTTTAACTTTACTGCCGGCATGCGGGTCGAGTATCGGTTCAAGTAATTCCTGTCTGGCTGTGTTTATGGTTGACAGGACAGCATCATATACTCTTCTTTCCTCAGGAAGCAGTTTATGTATGTCCTGCGGAGGTCTGTTGGAGAAGGCAGTTGTTGTGGCTGTAACTATTGTTTTTTTAAGCCTGCGAATGAATATGACCTCCACATCCGTCATGGCGCTCTGCAGCTCATCCTCCAGCATCTTCGATTCCACTGATCTGGGATTGTTGATACTGTCGATCTCTTCCTCAAGCTCTTTCACATATTCCGCTACTTCCTCGAAAAAGTCCGGATGGATTCCTTTTATTGAAGAGCTGCCCTCTTCACGGAGTGTGTTCTTAAGCTCAGTGCGATCCATATTCTGCTGCACCTCTGCACATGAAGTAGATTGCGGCGTATTCGGGGAGTTCCTGGACGCCCTCCTCCAGTACAAAGTCCTTTTCTTTCATCTGAACTGCAAATGGTTTTATAACTTTTATCTTTACCGTTCTGTCGCTAAAAGCTATAGCATCGTTCAAAGGTTCGAAATCTTCAAGTTCATCGATACCCAGTGCCGTCACCTTCATTCCGGATTTCCCGTGAAGTGAGCCGGGCAGACGGATGAGTCGCTTGATATCTGCGGTTACAGGCTCGTCTACCTGGGTGCTGCCGAAATTGACCTTTGACTTCTCAGCGGCTTGTTTTATTAACAGGCTGACCACGTCCTGGAAATCATCGATGTGCCCGAAATCCAGCCTTCCATGGTCAACTATGTTCCTGAGAACTTCCGGTTTCTTTGATATTTTCTTAAGCTCTTGGAATCTTTTTGCATTACTTCTTCCAAAGCCCTTGAGTTCTCTGAGTTCCCGGAACATGTTCTTGTCCTCCTTGACGGACTCTGTTATTAGATACTGTACTATATAATGTGCAATTCTTTTGCCCCAGCCGCTGTCATAGTTCTTTAATGCATACTTGTAAGGCACAGCGGTCTTACCCTTGAAGGTATCAGTTCCACTTCCGTGTTCTCCAACAAGCCACTCTTTACTGTAATGCATTTCAGGATTAAGCTTACCGCTGATATAATCCACGATCTCACGTCTTTCCGGACTTCCAAGCGGGAGGACTGAAGGGTCACTGATGTGGAAATGATATCCTCTGCCACCGGAAAATACAGCATGGACATCGTTCTCGTCAAAACCAAAATCACTGACAAGAAAATCCAGCAGCCTTAGTGTTTCCCTCTTTCCTTTCTCAAGCATATCACCATATGAATTTATCTTCCCTGGCAGGTGGTCCGAGTCTATATCGAAGATCAGGTCAGCCTTAAGCCAGTTTTTCTCCTTCATTTTACGAGCTCCTGGATACTCGTAATAGGCAACCGAATAATACGCATGTGCAGGGCCAATTCCTCTCAGATAATCACGCAGTTCACCCTCTGAACCGAATTCCTTGTGTCTTCTCATGAACGGATCTCCTGTTGTGAACTCAAGAAATCCCCATTCCCTTGATGTGAACTCAGGTGGTAGTTTCAGTTCTGCCTGTGAATAATATTCCTGGAATCTGGATACAAGAAAAGAACGTGTTTTCTCATTCATGGGTACGTGTTCTCCGGCTGCCTGGTTCTGGCGCCTAGGTCTAATTGACTTTATTTGACATAAGGTTTTGTTGTTCTTAAATTGTGTCCAATGAATGTCTGTGATGAGATGACTAAATAAGATATGGTTATTCCTTGAAAGTGCAATTGCAAAAAGTTAAAATCATATTATTTTATTTTAAATTTTACAGTGTTGGTAATTCACTTAAAAATATGAACTTCGTCAAATTAAAAAAGAGCCAATAGAAAAATCTACTGGTTAATCTACATCACTGCAGCACGCATGGTGTCACATATAGGTGAAGATATTCACCCAGCTTAATTTTAGGTTCAATTATCTATTCTTTCCATTACCATTGCTTGTAGTTTGTGATTTATGCATTACATCGGCATAATTGTAGCCATAGAACTGTTCACCTGTGTGATCTCCTGTATTAAATGTTCCTCTTATAAAGAATGGAACACGACCGGTTGTCCCATCACCACAGGAAAAGTCAAGGAGATCACCAACAGTCACCACATTACCCTCGGCATCAAAGCCAATTTGAGTACTCAACACTTCACCCCTTTCATACAGCATTACAAATCTGCCGGTATGAGGGCTGAGCTCATAGTCTTTTCGAGTCTCGACATCAATTATCACTTCGCCTATAACAGGACTTTTATTCTCATCAACACCGTCAAAAATTTCATATTTCTCGTCTACAACAACTCCCAAAACGATATCTTCTGAATAGTACATATCAGAAACATCATATGCTTCAGGGAACAGTTCGGCAATATCCTCTTCTGTCGGGAATCCATCCGTCAGTCCTATTATTTCTCCCACTGAGATATTCTCGTAGACCTCAGTTTCTATGCCAAATATCGGAGAATTCGAATCCAGCATGATAGTATCAGGTGATACGAGGATACATACATTGACCGGTTTTTCTGCTGCGGAAGGGGCTGCAAACACGCCCATAAGGACAATTGCAATTCCGATAGATAATACTATAGTTTCAGTTCTCATTATTTTACCACCCACCAAATTATCAAAAATTGAATCTGATCATAATGTATCTGTTAGCTTTTCTCAGGCTTTCCCCCATTTCCACCTGCATTCTCGGGCATAGTTCCTTTCCATTTCACTTTGACATCCGAATCTACTGCTGTGAATTCTAAGGACTTCAATTCATACTGGTCTGGAATTTCCGGATATGTGAGTATACCCGTTACCTCAAATTGCAGGTTTCCATCATCAAAAAGACCAGGGTTGTCCTTGGCATAATCGGCATTCATATTTACTTCATCTCTGGCTACCATAATGCCTAAAACATAATTGCCCGTCTTTTCACTTTGTTTTATTTCGAAACGGTCATAGTCTGTATCGTTGTTGAACACCTCGCCAGAAGTGCTATTTATTATTTTTATGTTCGTAATCTCCAGTCCCATGTTTTCAGCATAGCCTGAATCGTTCAGATACTTAAACGAAGGGTAAACGTCAGAGCCATCTGGATAAGGGTCACTAACATCCAGTTCCAGCCAGGGGCTGTTCGCACTCAGCACAAACATATCGGGCATCACTTCCAGTTCCACCTCTTCAGCTGAAACAGTACATATACTCAACAGAATGAGCGACAATCCTATACAGATCGATAAAGTCTTTGTTTCCAAGTTTCCACTCTCCTAATATATTCACCTCTACCCTTGAAAATAGGATATATTTTTAGGCACCCTGAATATTATTGAATTATTGGTTAGTATAATTGATGAAACTGTAATTAGAATTGATATTTGAGATGAAAGTGGTTATGATGTCCTATTTATAAGCTATCATAAACTGGAAATCTGATTTATTGCTGGTCTATTGTCATAAACCTTATAGTCTCCGTTTACATTATACTCCCCGCATGAAGAAAGAAATGACGAGTGCCGATGTGGCTGCGCTGGTTCTTGAACTTGGCTCAGGTGAGAATTCTATCATAGATGCGAAGATCGGCAAGGTGTACCAGCCCGCAGCTGATGAGTTGCGTATCAGTATATTTGTTTTCCATAAGGGCAGGGACAACCTTATTATCGAGGCTGGAAAACGTGCACATCTGAGTGAACACATTCGTCAGAGTCCCAAAATACCCCAGTCCTTTCCCATGTTGTTGAGAAAGCATATCATGGGTGGACGTATCACTTACATAAAACAATATGATTTTGACAGGATAATCGAGATTGGTGTGGTCCGTGGAGGTGTGGATACCATACTGGTTGCAGAGCTGTTCTCTCCGGGAAATATTGTCCTGCTTGATTCGGAAAGGAAGATTATCCTGCCCATGAAACCCGTGACCTTCAGGGGAAGGAGGATTCGCAGTGGGGAGGTCTACCAGTATCCGGAAGCCCAGATAAGTCCTGTTGATGCAGGAGAAGATGATCTCAGAGAGGAATTCAGATCATCTGATTCGGACGTTGTAAGGACAATTGCCTCTAAATTCAATCTCGGAGGAGTGCTCGCGGAAGAGGTATGCTTGAGATCCGGGGTTGACAAGAAACTTCCTTCCCGGGAACTGGATGACAGTTCAATATCCGCTCTTGCGGATTCATTCAAAAGCCTTTTCACTCCCCTGCTTGAGGGTGAGCTGAAACCCTATCTTATTAAAAAGGATATAAACGGTGAGATCAAGCCATTTGATGCTGTTCCGTTTGAACTGGAACTTTACTCCGATCTGGAAAAGGAATCCTGTCCTTCTTTCAATAAGGCTCTCGATGAGTTCTTCGGTAAAAAGGCAGCCGAAGAGGTCAGGGAAGTAGAAGAAGGGGTAAAGAAGGAGAAGGTGGATGTTTTTGAAAGGCGTCTTAAAAAACAGCAGGAAGCAATTGAGAAATTCGGTGAGGACGCTGACAGGCAGATCGAGATAGCCGAAAAGATATACGCTCATTATGTTGATATCGAAGAAACTATGGATGTGCTCGATCAGGCCAGGGATAAGGGCTACAGCTGGGATGAGATCAGGAAAACAATTAAAAAAGCAAAGGACAGCCTGCCTGCTGCAAAGAGGATCGTGAGCATTGATTCATCCTCCGGGAAGATAGTGCTTGACCTTGAAGGTACAAATGCCACTATCGATCTGAGGCTCTCGATACCCCAGAACGCCCAGCAATATTATGATAAGGCAAAGAAACTAAATAAGAAAAAAGACGGTGCTCTTAAAGCTATAGAAGAAACAAAACTTGCCATGCAGAAGAGGGAAAAGAAGTCTTCTTCGGAGAAACGGAAAGTCCGTCTCAAGAAACACTGGTACGATCGTTTCAGGTGGTTCTTCACTTCGGACGGTTTCCTTGTGGTCGGTGGAAGGGATGCCGAGACCAATGAAGAAATCGTCAAGAAGTATATGGATAAGAACGACGTGGTCTTCCATACTCAGGCGCCGGGTGCACCCATGACGGTCATAAAGACAGAAGGCAGGGATGTGACCGAGCAGGCACTTCAGGAAGCTGCGGAGTTTGTGGTCTCATATTCAAGTATCTGGAAGTCAGCACAGTTCAGTGGAGATTGCTACTGGGTAAAACCAGAGCAGGTTTCCAAGACCCCGGAATCCGGTGAGTACCTGAAGAAAGGTTCATTTGCCATACGTGGAGAACGTAACTATTATCGTGACGTCCAAGTCGGTGCCGCTGTGGCCCTTGAGCTGGATAAGGAGACCCGGGTGATTGGTGGTCCTGTATCGGCTGTAAGTGAAAACGGCAAACATGTTGTGGAGATCGTTCCCGGGAAGTTCAATCAGAACGATATAGCGAAAAAGATATACAAGATATATGTTGACAAATTGAAGGAAGTCAACTTTGTAAAACAAATTGCCTCGCCTGATAAGATAGCCATGATGGTTCCTCCGGGTGAGTCTGATATTAAAGTGTGATATAGAATATGACTGTCAGGTTTTATAAACAGTCAGGTTTCATGTATTTGCAGGTAGTTCATCAATGCGCGTAACAAAGAGAAGTCTGAAAGGCAGAGAAGGTGAGATTGCCATAACTCCCGAGACTCTGGATGACCTGTGGCATCTCAAGTACATTATAGAGAAAGGTGACCTTGTTTTCGCTCTGACAAAGAGAAAAGCAGATACCTCCAGTGATAAATTAAGACCTGAAAAGGTGGAGAAAAAGAATGTCAGGCTCGGGATCAGGGTAGAAGATCTTGAATTCCACAGATTCTCTAACAGGCTCAGGATACATGGTGTCATCGAGCATGGCATGGATTCGGGTTCCTACCATACTCTAAATGTTGAGGACGGTACCAATGTCTCTATAATAAAGACCTGGAAAAAAGATCAACTGGAGCGCGTGGATGAAGCCGAAGCATCTTCTAAACGTCCGAAGGTTGTTATCGTTGCTATTGAAGAAGGAGATGCGGATATAGGTCTTGTACGCCATTACGGTATCGAACAATATTCTCACATAACCCAGTCCTCCGGAAAAGGAGAGGGCACTCTCCGAGAGGTGTTCTTCAACGAGATAGCCGACCAGCTGGTTCATGCAGCTTCTGGTTCGGAGGCCATAGTTGTTGCAGGTCCGGGTTTCACCAAGGATGATTTTATGAAGTTCCTGACTGAAAAGGATCAGGAGCTTGCTTCAAGGGCAATAGTTGAAGATACGGCTTCAGTAGGTATCTCCGGATTCCAGGAAGTCCTGAAAAGAGGTGCAGTAGACAGGATTATGGAAGAGTCCAGGATTGCCAGGGAATCCAAACTTATGGATGATCTGCTCAGGGAAATATCCACTGACGGAAAAGCCGCCTATGGTTCGGAGGAAGTGGTGTCTGCACAGAACTTCGGAGCGATTGAAACACTGCTCGTGGCCGATGAGTACCTCCGTACGGAAAGGGAAAAAGGTAACATTGATAATTTCCTGCAGTCAGTTGAGCATGCCAGAGGAAATATTGTGATTTTCAGTACGATATTTGAACCCGGAGAAAAACTGCTTTCTCTTGGAGGCATCGCTGCACTCCTGAGG
>Ga0163219_100488_pt1 | contig 10435 bp, 2 predicted proteins | sample MSEWel2016_04_06_FD_113150 | JGI IMG/M metagenome (GOLD analysis project Ga0163219, IMG submission 113150) | Subsurface microbial communities from deep shales in West Virginia, USA - MSEEL Well Study Marcellus 3H_2016_04_06 ...
GTTAAATTCCCAACACAAATAGTATTTGTATCATTTTTAGAAAACAAATCAATTTTTGCACGGGTATCAATTTTCTTGCTGTAGGTAGAATCTATTGGTTCAACTTCATCAATTTTATTCAACAGTTCATTAATTACCGCTGTATCAGTTAGCGAAATTATCTTATATTCTTTAAAGTACTCTTCAAATTTATCACATTCGACAGATAGAAAAGTCATTATTGAAAAATCAACTGATTTAATTTGAACTTTTTCTATTTTATCCATGTTTTCAGTTTCATTTTTAGTGCTTTGACAATATATGAAAGTTGAAAATATTAAGACTATTAATAAACTATTTATTTTCTTCATCTTTTTTTGGGGTTACAATTACTGCATTTTTCCATTCAGTTGAAGTAGGACCAGTAGTTTCATATAGGGTTCCACCATGGTCTTTACGTGTGACTTCTCCTTCTTTTATTTCACCAAGTTTTTTAGCTGTTTCCTGTTCTGAACCTTCTATTACACGTTTTTCTTCTTTATTTCCATATTGTGCATCTGGGGTTTTTCCGTCTGTTTTCTGTTGTTCAGGATTTTTATCATGTTGCAATGCATGGTCAACTTCGTGATTTAAAATAGTTGTTGGTGAAAGCTCATGAACTTCATTTGTTAAAACGGCTTTAGTTGGGTTCCAACTAATTGTATTTGTTTTTCGACTATATGAACTTCCACCACTAGTTTCAGATATGTAGTAAACCTTTTCGGATTTTTCTAATTCAGCTAACATTCCACTAGCTCCATGCTTATTTAAATGTTGCACTGCCTTTCCAAAAGTTTTTTTAAATTCTTCTGTAGAACCATTTGCATAAACAACTTTTCTGCCATCTGGGTCAATAAAAACAATAGGATTATCCAAGCAATAAGCATAAGGGCTCCAACTCTGATACTTCTCTGCCATTGGGTCAACACCATAAAACATGCTAATCCTCGCATCATAATACCTCGCCCCGTAATAATAAAGCCCGGTTTCTTCATCCAACTCCTTACCGTTGTACAAATAAGAGGTATACTCTGCATCGGTTCTTTCTTCGATAAACGTTTCCCCAAACGGGAAGTACTCCATGTGTTGATACACCTCGCCCGATACATCGGTAATATACGAAGAACTACCCAAATGATCAGGATGGTAATAGAATTGAAGATTCTCTACTTTGTTACTCGGTTCTTCATCGTAATCCGGTTGGTTAGTATTTCCGCCTCCGGCATTTACCAAATCCTGATTTCGGTAGTACTTTTTAAGCTTACCATAAAGCACTTTACCACGTACTATCTCATATCAGTCTAGGCTATTTCTCAATCCACCAATTTTTTTCTAATTTTTCAATTAATGAATCAGCTTCAAATTCATTAATTATATCTTTATCAGTTATGTTATAATAAGTGCATCCATTTGGAGCAACAACTCTTACTCCGCTTGATTCATAGTCATAATTTATATTCTTTAACTCTAAATCTAAAAATATATCAATGGTGTATTCTATTCTGTTGATTATTTTGATTTCGTTGATGGTTTCTAAATTATTATACATACTGTCCGCTGTAACCCATTCGCTTTTGTAATAAAATAGCACATCTTTTTTATTATTCCTTTTACATAGAAGTTGAATATAATCCAAATCATTACTTAACTTAAATCTAGCAACCAATATAGAATCTTCTCTTGGAAATACATCTATATATCTAATGCTATCCACATTGATATTGTAAACTAATTCATTTTTAAATCTGCCCTTATCTGATTTTTCCAGGCATGAGAATGAGAATAAAATAAATGTATATATTATTGCTATTCTCACTTCTTTACTGTACTTCTCCATATGTACCCTAATTTAATTGAGAATTGGTCATCTTTACTATCAAAGGATCTTTGATGCCATTTTCTCCCCTGATTATTGACATCATTTAAATAATTATTTATATGAGCACCCAAAAGTGCATCTCCTAAAAATACTTGCAAAGAATTTGCTGCTGCACCCCATAAAAAGTTACCAAAGTTGTAATTATTGTGACCATACTTTTTGCCACCAACATCAGTAATATATAAATAACTAGGAGGCAACCCATAAGGTAATTTTTCATCCCCAAAAGTTGAACTTCCAAATATTTCTGAATTAATAACAAAGTCCAGTTCTCCAGAATTGGTCCCCGCATGACTATGATTCTTTAGATAAAATGGTCCATCAATTAATCCTTTATTTTCTTCCTTATTTACACCAGCTCTTTCAAGATCTTTTAAAATTGTTTCGCTATCTAGAATATATAATTCTTTTATCTGACCGGGTTTATTGCCGATGTTCTTTGGATCATTTATTGGGTCTGCAAAATTAAAAACAAAGCCATTTTCCCCTAATTTTTTTCCTACATTAGTGCCCTTAGCTTTAACTGTGTGAGAATATCTGTTTTTCGAATCAAAGACTAAGGTATCAAGACCAAATGGATCAACTAACTTAATAGGATTATTATAGACATACGAATAAGGTGTGTAGTCAGGATGTTTATCTGTCATTTTATCCACCCCATACCACATGCTAATCCTCGCATCATAATACCTGGCCCCATAATAGTACAAACCTGTTTCTTCATCCAATTCCTTACCGTTGTAAAGATAGGAGGTGTATTCAGCATCGGTACGTTCCTCAATAAAGGTTTCACCAAATGGGAAGTACTCCATATGTTGATAAACTTCACCAGCTACATCGGTAATATACGAAGAACTACCCAAATGATCGGGATGGTAATAGAATTGAAGATTCTCTACTTTGTTACTCGGTTCTTCATCGTAATCCGGTTGGTTAGTATTTCCGCCCCCGGCATTTACCAAATCCTGATTTCGGTAGTACTTTTTAAGCTTACCATAAGGCACTTTACCGCTTTTTCCTGCCGTAAATACCGCACCATCCAAACCTAACTCCTCAAAGTTGGCATAAATAGCATCTTTCAGGTCTTTACCTTTTAGGTCAAAATCAATAGCTCCGCCTCCGGCAACAGTGTCTTTAGGATTTAATAAATATTGGTATTCTCCCATTTCGCCCAACTTGGAAACAATGCGCTGCCCTTCAATATAAAAGTGTTTGGTAAACTTCATGTTGGTTACCACCATATATGGATTCACATACATGGTGTAGTTACCCACAGTACCGCTCCCTCCCATTGGGAAGCCGTTGATATAGATGGCTTGTCCGTCTCCTGTGCTTTTAATCACCCGCTCACCCGAAGCATCGTACATATAATGATGGGTTTTACCATTGTCGGCAATGGCACGCATGCGGTTTTCCTCATCCCATAGAATATCACGCCTGTTATTGTTTTTAGTACTCTGCCAGCCTGTAGTATTACCATTTGCATCATAGGTGTAATTATTCTCTCCAATTTGTGTTGGTGCATGTGGTTTGTCACCTTCGTACTTGTATTCCAGGTCGTATGTTGTTTTATGACGAGGTCCCCAATCGGTTTCATCATATTCTTTGCGTTGATGCACCTGAGATTTATGCAATATGCGCCCGGTCTCGGAGTATTGCATGTCCATGGTGTAACGGTGCTGGTGGCTTATATTTTGGTAGGTACCACTGGCATTGGTCAGGCGATACAAATCATCGTACACATAGTTGTATTCAAAATTACCACCTTTCTTATTTTCGGTTGGTATTGGTGCTACACTCTTAAGTTGAGTAATATTATTAACCGCATCATAGGTGTAGGTATTGTCCATCATGGCACGGCCGCCTGAAGTGCTGGCCACAATATTGTGAAGCCTTCTTCTTTCTTCTTCGTACTCGTAAGTAGTCTCCGTACCGTTTCCATAAGCAATGTAGGCACGGTCTTCAAATTTATCGTAGCCTATTTGCGTGAGGTATTCGTAACGATGTCCTTTCTTTTTTCCGTACATACTATGGAGCAAACCGCCTTTGTTGTACTCGTAAGTTAGCTCCTCGCCATCGGGGTAGGTCATTTTCTTTAAACGGTTCCAGGTATCGTATTCCCAATCTGTTTCAAACGTATAAACACCTTCGTCCGGCACAATAATGGTACGAATGTTTTTGGTGATTTCGCCCAGGTTGCCATAGAAAAACTCTTGCGCTCCGGTAGCATCTTCTTGCACAGCTATACGTCCTGCACGGTTGTTTTTTACCCCTGCTTCACCGTATTCGAAGCGCACGTTATTCACCGTATTTTCCGGGTAAGTAATATTGGTTAAACGGTTATACTCATATTCATAAGTAATCGGTTTCTTGTTTTTACTAAGGTTGGCTGTCATCTGGGTGAGCATATTACCTGCTGCATCATAGGTGTACTCTGTCAATCCTGCGTCCGGATGCAGTCGGCTTAAACGTCTTCCCAGCATATCGTAAGTGGAAACCGTTGTGTTATCCTCAGCATCAGTTACACTTACCAGTTCGTTAATAGCATTGTACACAAAACTTGTCCATATATCGCCTGGTGCTTTTACGGCTGTTTGTCGTCCTTTTATATCCGTAAAACTTTCGGTGGTGATGCCATTAGCATCGGTTACTTGAGTCATAAACTGTGAGTTGCCGTCACGATCTTCACCAAAACCATAGAAAGTCTCCGTTTTAGCACCATCGGGCAGGGTAGTCACCAAAGCCCTGTCGAGTGCATCGTACTCAACTTTGGTAGGCTTCACCTTATTCACCTGCGTGTTAAAAGCTCCAATGCTGCCTTTGTCTTCGCTTACCGGGTAATATGAGGCAATACTGCGTCCAAAGGCATCGTATTCTACTTTACCTGACACCAGCATAACTTCTTTATCTTCGGCATCCTTGCCTTTGAAAATAGCTCCGTCTTTCTTGGTTTGCAACACTCTACCTAAACCATCAATGAAGATAGCAGTTTCAATGGGGTTTTCGGGATGTTCCGGGTCGTAATGTTGTGTTTGCGCCCAAGGGATATCATCATTAGGAAAATAATCAAAGTGAATGGTGTAATCCTGTCCGCTTTCAAGCTCATAGGGGCCAGTTATATCGGTAATACGCCCAAGATCATCTATTTTATAAACAGTTTGCTTACCGTTAATGTCAGTGGTGCTCATTACTTGTCCAAACTTGTAATCGTAAGTAGTAGATGAACTGTATCCATAAGCATCACGAACAGCAGTTACGTAGCTATGTACCGTATTGTCATAGTCGTAGGCAAAATACATACGTTCCCCTTTGTAATTGGCAGGGCGAACAATACTATCGAGGTTTCCATAGTTATCGTAATACAAGTCGTAGATAGCATCTGTTTTATCAGCTTTTTGAGTGATTTTGGTAATCTTACCTGTAGCATTATCAATCAGAGTACTACGCTGACGTAAGGTTTTACCACTGCCTGTTACCATAATGGATTTGGGAACGGATAAGATGTTTTTGTCTGTTACCTCATGGTAATCAATAATGGCAGAAATATCATCGTCTGCACTTGCATCACCATAATCCACATATTTGCACACGTTTCCGTAACTGCCATATTCAAAAGTGATATAGGTCAATTTTTTTGCTTCTTCATACCCTTCATAAAACAATTTTGTGGTTTTCACCAGGGCCGGGAAGGCAATAGTAGAAGGATCTTTTTCAGCACCATTGGTCAGGTTAACCATATTGCGGTCTTTCAGCTCATACTCATTAATGGTTTCCACATATTTTTTGCCTTTACTATCCTCAATAGTTTCGTTTAACAGCAAGCCTTTTTCAAAGTAGTTGCTATTGGCAAAAGTACGTATGGTTGAACGGTATGTGTCACCACTTTCATCTAATTGATTGGTTTTTATCTCGCCAAAACCATAGAAAGCACGCTCGTGGCGGTCGTGATAGCCGTTGCCATATTCAAATGCTGTTTGCATAATATCTACGCCATCACCAGAATGACCATCATCCATGGTAACTTTACTCAATGTCCAAACCGATTGAGGCATTTCGTAGGTGTTGCCAACAGGCTTGTACTCTATGGAAAATTCCCCTTTTAGTGGTCGGTGAACTGTTTTAAGCAGGTTGGTTTGCCCGATATTGGACTTGCGTATTTTCAGTTTATCATCACTTTCGGAGGATACATAATCAGGAAAACCATCGCCATCTAAATCAGATAGTCGCACCAATTCTCTTGAAATACCATGTCCTAAACTACCGCTTGGATTAATACAGAATTTTACCGGAATTACTACTGGTGAGTAACCAATGGTGAATGCAAAGTTACCGGATTCACTAGTGGATGAGCTTTTCCCAAAACTGCTAATTGAACCCCAATTTATTTCTTTGGCAAAATTACTTCCGGTGTTGAGGCTAACCTTAACATGTCCATCAGAAACCCGGACTAAATCAACCAATCCATCACCATTGACATCCATCAATGAACTTTTTTGCTCGTTGGCTGACAGTGACAGCCCCACTCCGGCAGAAATACTTCCATTACCTATACTGATGCCTAATCCTGCACCATAACTGTTGCTTTCTCCTTCTCCAATCGAAGTAAAGGTCCAATTTTCTTTCTCAGCAAAACTATATCCCAGGTTTAATGCTACTTCTCCGTTACTCCATACCCTGTCTGCCAAACCATCTCCATTAATATCAACCCAGCCAAAAGGAGTTAAATTGCTTCCTGAACCATAGTTACCACTTAATCCGGCAGATGCCTGGCCGTTACCAACATCAAAAGTGATTTTTTTGGTATTGCTTGTAGCTCCACTCGCTTTTGACAATACAGGGGATGCACTTAACGAAACACCATCTGAAAAGGTATTTATTTCTTGATAAGTAGAAACACCTAACGGTTTAACACCTTCTTCCAAACCTCCTGTAGGCACGGTATATTGAACAGAATTTTTGATTATCAAGTCCGGATAACGGTCTCCGTTCAAATCCATAAAATCTGTTAGTATGGTAGTTGTTCCTTCACTATCACTATAGTTTCCTCCGACTCCCCCATAAGAAGCACCACCAAATACGGAAGATGATGTGGACTCTGTTAATTTATTTATTCCAAAGAATACGCCACTCTCCGCCTCAAATATAGGTACATCATCCATATTCTTTCTACCCATCCTGGAACTGGATTGAGTAGTAGCTTTGATATACGTTTCTTCATCATATCCAATCCAGGCTTTCTCAGCTGCTGAAGGATATAACATGATAAAATTACTTTTTGCAGGGTCATAACCAACTTCGTCAACTTTTTGCGAAATCTCATCGCTCGAGGCATCATCACCTATCTCCAACTCACCAAGCTTCTCTGCCTTTTCATCAATCTTTAACTCGCTTTCCTTTATTGGTTGTAAGGCCCAATCCCTATTTCCCCGATAGGCAAATTGTCCCCAACCTCTATACATTTTGCCAAAAATTGCCATCTCAGGATCCATCGTTGTGTTAACAGCCGCAACAAGCGTATCCTGAACAGTAGGTGAAGTTATGACAACCGTAGCGTTTTTAATCTTTGTCATTAAATCCCTGTCTGAAGAACTGAATTCAAAGTATAGTTTTTCATCCTTTTTGAGTGCAACAATAGTGGTGTCAACAACTCCTAATGTGTCTTTAATTGAAAGATGCTCCAGATTAACCAGTGAATTTAGTTTCTTGATGGCAAAAGCTATATCACCTTTTACATCTTGAGTGAATTCCAGTTGTGGCTTAATTACCACAGTATCTACAATTGCCGATTGCCAGTTTTCCTGCGCTTGTAATTCATCAGAATAGAATGTGTACTCAGTGGTAGCATATGCTGATATTGTTGGATTTCCTTCTTTGTCATATACATTTTTAAAATCATCATCTTCGGATTCTGAATAATAAACATGAGGCAACCAATCAATTTTATTCCAGTCAATATTGGTGGATGAACTAAGCTTAAAGCTGAGGTTATCAAGCCTTTCAACACTAACAGGCTCGTTAATGCTATAGTCGCCTGAATCATTCCATTTAAATGATTTTGAAAATTCAGTAACAGCATTACCGTCTTTATCTGTTTTTATAATTTCTAATACAAGATCATCAGTTGTTATTTCTTTGTGGAATACCCCATCAATACTGACAACTCCCTTATAGGGTGCACCAATTGTCTGATGTCCGGAAACAACAAAATCTTCAGAAGCTACATATTTATATCTTGATTTATTATTGGCATCAACTACATCCTCTGATTCATTCACATACACAATTTCAGGATTCCAAAATACTTTGTCATATAATCCGTCAAACACAGACTGTACGCGAAAATAAATTTGATCACCTTTTTTTACTGACAGGTTTTTAATATCTGGTGTATAGGTCGAATAGTCACTTTCTCCAATGGATTGAATCCAAAGTTCGTTCCCTTTATGCTGAATGGTTAATCTAACACCATCAGCTTTCTGGTATTCTTGTCTTTTACTTGAATGGTCTTGAATTAAATTAGCAGGAGCAGTGATTGAAATCTCACCATCAAATGGGGCTTTCCAGAGGCGAATCATATCATGCAAAGGATTCTCATCAATAAATAATTCTTCATCTTCTGGCTCAAACTGGTTAATCAGTTCAGGATTAACATCTGCCGAAGCCAATATTTTACTTGGTGTTTGGCTGACATCCATCGTAAAATTTGGGATTCCGTCTTTGTCAATAAAATTGAACCAGGCAACGCCATTCTTTATTATATCAATTAAACCATCGCCATTTACATCTGAAAAATAGATGGATGTGTTAGATTTAGTTTTGCTATTGTTGGTACCCACAAACAATACAAAATTCGCTTCAAATCCATCTCCGGTAGTCGAACTCTCTTCTTTTAAAAACTGATTAATTCCTTTTATAGGTTTACGATCCCCGTATTGATTTCCATTGCCATTAGGTTCCTTCAATTGAGGTCGAAACCATAATCCTTCATCTCCGTCTTGAAATACCTTATCTGCCAATCCATCGCCATTAATATCAACCAATGCCAATAATCCTTCGCTACTGGATTCACCATACGAAAAATTTCCACCGGCCGTAAGGCTCTTTTTCCACAATTGAAAATCATTAAAACCTGCTGTTATCGCCATACCCGCGTTCCAGTTTGATGATTGCGTACCTCCAAGCAAGGAGGCTTTATCACTAAACCCAACAACATCAACTGCTAGGTCCTTATGAATACCATCTTCTCCAGCTAACCACTCCTCCTCATTTAAGAAATATGAACCGCCATCACCTACCTTATCATAATACTCTAATGTATGAGTATTAAAGATAGCACCCTCACTATCTTTTTCTGTAATGGTTTCCAAAAGTGTTTTGTTAAAAGCACCGGTCTTATAAGCCAATTCGTAACTTCGAACGGTTTCTGAACCAAACTTGACTTCAATAACTTTTAACAAGTCAGCTGTTACCTGTTTAAAACCATAACGGGCATTAATGGTAACATCTTTCCGTCTGTTAACCTGGGTACCATCTTCGCTCCTGTCGCGTATAAACTCAACAGAATATTTCCCGTCTTCTGTTTTATGACCAGTGTAAATAATTTTCGATAAATAAATCTGTGACCCTTCAATCTTAATCCCCTGACTTTCATCCAACTTCCCTTCCCCAAGTCCAGCATCCTTCTGTATGTCATAATAATATCTGACATTATTTTCAAACAGATCTCTTACTTCCACAAGAGCCCAATGGGCGATGTTTCCTTTGGCATCGGTTAATACAGCATCACTGATAACCCCATTTGAGCTTTTTGAAGCACCATAGTAATACTTTACACCACTCTTGTCTGTGACTTCCCACCAATAATCCTTTGGACTATTACCGTGTCGCTGGATAATACTAAAAGAACCTTCCACACGAGGAAAGAATTGTTTATCAGAAGACCTGTCTTCCAATACTGAACTTCTGTGTGCAACAGGCATCAACTGTTCTCCTCCCATGGTATAAGTTTCGGATTCTTTATCCGGATTATAGCGCGGCACACCCCACCGTGTATCTACGGTAATCGAAGGAACAGATAAATCCCATCCCAGACCTAACCATCCATTTCCGCCACCACTGTTGTAAGAAATACCCAACTGTGGTTGCATGCCCTGCCGTCCTGCGGGAATATTTATAGGATAGCTCAAATTGGCATTACCCATTGGGTTAGCGGAGGGTGGTTGTATCAGATTTATGCCGGTAGCCGGATTGGCTGCCTTTACATCTTTCAAAGAAGTAGGGGTGTACCCTTGCGTCTCTGGTGACTCTGGCACTTTAATAATACCATTGATGTAATCGGTGAAGTGATGTGTTCTGGAAACAAGACTGTTGGAGGCCAGTAGCAGGGTATCTTTAGGAATAGAAATCCAATGGTGGGTTTTATCGTCAAAATAGAAAGTTCGAATATCATCCTCGGAATAACCATTAGGTATCAGAGTTGTGTCATACCCCATCTCCAGGGAGACAAAATCATTAAACTCTGTTCCGTCGGGAAGAAAA
>Ga0163219_100490_pt1 | contig 10406 bp, 5 predicted proteins | sample MSEWel2016_04_06_FD_113150 | JGI IMG/M metagenome (GOLD analysis project Ga0163219, IMG submission 113150) | Subsurface microbial communities from deep shales in West Virginia, USA - MSEEL Well Study Marcellus 3H_2016_04_06 ...
AAAGCCCTTTTGCTTCATGGAACTGAACCTTCTGAATCCACGTAAATCACTTAACAGCGCCTTTCGAAAAGTTAAACCCGAACGCCGGCAGATTGAGGAGTTCAAGCACAACCTGTTGCAACTGCTCGACAGCCGCAATGAGATTGAATCGGAAGAGCATCACAAAAACCTGGTCATCGCTTTTCTGAAGAAAACCTACTACGATCCCGACCATTTTGTGAACACCAAAGGACGTACCGACCTGGTTATTCACAATGGAAACAAGGGGACATCGCCCGTAGGGGTGATTGTGGAAACCAAAAAGCCCGACAATAAGCAGGAGATGGTTCGTGAGGGCAAAGTCAATGTCAAAGCATTTCAGGAGTTGTTGCTGTACTACCTGAGGGAGCGCATCACCAACAAGAACCTGGACATCAAATACCTGATTGTGACCAATATCAATGAATGGTATGTTTTTGATGCCCATCTGTTTGAGAGGCTATTCGCACAGAACAAAAAGCTGGTAAAGCACTTCGAGGACTTTGAGAGCCATCGCCTGGCCGGGAACAAAACCGATTTCTTTTACGGCGATGTTGCGGGACCCGTTATTGATGCCATTGACCAGAAAGTGGATTGTACCTGGTTCGACTTCCGCGATTATGAGAAGGCGCTGCGTAACGATAATCCCAAAGACGACAACAAACTTATTGCTCTTTACAAACTGCTGTCGCCCCAACATCTGCTGAAATTGCCTTTTGCCAACGACAGCAATAGCCTCGACCGACGGTTCTATTCCGAATTGCTTCACATCATCGGGCTCTCCGAAACCAAACAGGGCAGCAAAAAAATCATTCAGCGCAACCCTTCCGGACAAAGAAATGCGGGCAGTCTGCTCGAAAATACCATCTCTAAACTCGACAGCCTCGACAAAATAAACCGGCTGGATAAGCCTTCACGATTTGGTGCCGATTATCAGGAGCGACTCTTCAATGTGGGACTGGAGCTGGTCATCACCTGGATAAACCGAATATTGTTCCTTAAACTGATGGAAGCCCAACTGGTGAATTACCACAAGGGAGATAAATCTTACGAATTTCTGAACAGCGAGAAGATTCACGATTACGACGCCCTGGAGTATCTCTTTTTCTCGGTGCTGGCCCGCCCTTACGAACAGCGCGGCGAGGAAGCGCTTCGTAAATTCGAAAAGGTGCCTTACCTCAACAGCTCTCTGTTTGAGTCGGCCAAAATTGAGGATCAGACCATCCTCATCAGTAATCTGCGCAACGAGAAGAAAATCCCCATTCTCTCCACTACCGTGCTGAAAGACCAAAACGGGAAAAAGCGCACCGGCCAATTGGAGACACTCGAATATCTGTTTGCCTTCCTAAATGCCTACGATTTTAGTAGCGAGGGCGGCGAAGAGATACAGGAGGAGAACAAAACCCTTATCAATGCTTCGGTGCTGGGGCTGATTTTCGAGAAAATAAATGGTTACAAAGACGGCTCGTTCTTTACGCCCGGGTTTATCACCATGTATATGAGCCGCGAAACCATCAGGCGTGCTGTGGTACAGAAATTCAACGAAGCCAAGGGGTGGGACTGTAAATCCATCGACGACCTGTACGACCGCATCGACGACCGCGACGAGGCCAATAAAATCATCAACTCCCTGAAGATTTGTGACCCGGCCGTGGGGTCGGGACATTTTCTGGTGTCGGCGCTCAACGAAATTATTGCCGTAAAACACGACCTTCGCGTTTTGCAGGATCGTGACAGCCGCCGACTCAAAGAATATGGCGTGGAAGTGGCCAACGACGAACTGGTGATTACCGACGAGGATGGTGACCTGTTTGAGTATCGCCCCGGCAACAAGGAGAGCCAGCGCGTGCAGGAAACCCTCTTTCACGAGAAGCAGACCATCATCGAAAACTGTCTCTTCGGAGTGGATATCAACCCCAACTCGGTAAAAATCTGCCGCCTCCGCCTATGGATAGAGCTCCTTAAAAACGCCTATTACGTTCAACCTCAAGTCCCTGTTACCCGTGAGGCTTCCAACTCCTCCCCCTTGGGGGGAGGCCGGGAGGGGGCCCTGGAAACCCTCCCCAACATCGACATCAACATCAAAGAGGGCAACTCGCTCATTAGCCGCTTCGATATTCATGCCGACCTTAAAAAGGCCCTGCGCAAGAGCGACGGTAACTGGACTATTGAGGGTTATCGTTCGGCGGTGGCAACCTACCGCAATGCCGACAGCAAAGAGCAGAAGCACCGGATGGAGAGCCTTATCGAAGACATCAAAAGCAATTTCCGGAGCGAAATATCGCTTACCGACCCAAAATTTCGGAAGCATCAGCGGCTAAAGAACGAACTGAACACCCTCACCAACCAGGGGCAATTGTTTGAATTGGGAAAGCGCGAAAAAGCCGCCTGGAGCAAAAAAGTGCAGAAACTCACCACCGATACCAAAAAACTGGAAACCGAAATTGAGGAAATCCGCAACAACAAAATTTACGAAAATGCCTTTGAGTGGCGCTTCGAATTCCCCGAAGTGCTTGATGACGAGGGCAATTTTGTGGGCTTTGATGTGGTGATTGGGAATCCGCCGTATATCAGGCAGGAAGAATTAGGAGAATCAAAGCCCTATTTTGCTACCAAGTACAAAACCTATGCAGGAACTGCAGATATTTACGTCTATTTTGTAGAGTTGGGATTAAGTGTTCTGAGAAATGGCGGGGAGTTTGTTTACATTCTTCCAAATAAGTGGATGCGAGCTGGTTATGGAGATAAAATGCGGATTTTTCTGCAAGAGAAGAACATTCAGAGTATTGTAGATTTTGGGGATTTACCGGTATTTGAAGAAGCTACAACATATCCTTGTATAATGCACATTCAAAAAGGGCCAGGTAGTTCCTATTTTAACAGTGCACTGGTAAAAACGTTAAAATTTGAAAGCTCTTTAGCTGACCATTTGAATGACATTACATTTGAAGTGGATCGAAGCTTGTTGCAACCTAAAGGATGGACTCTGAATGATACTAAGATTCAGAAATTATTACAAAAAATCAGGGAGGTAGGAGTACCGTTAGGAGATTATGTGGAAGAACGGATTTTTAGGGGTGTGCTTACTGGGCTAAATGAGGCATTTGTAATTAATGAAGAAATTCGTAGCAAATTAATTGAAGAAGATCCAAGATCAGAAGAAATAATTAAACCTTTTTTGGGAGGGCGTGATATCAAACGCTATAAAAAGCCTGAAAGTGAGAAGTATTTGATATTTGCAAGGAGAGGAATTGAGATAGAAAAATATCCTGCCATTCTTAAATACCTTGAGCAATTTAAAGAGAGATTGATGCCAAAGCCTAAAGACTTCAAGGGTGGAAAATGGAATGGTCGAAAACCAGGGAATTATCAATGGTATGAAATTCAGGATGCTGTTGATTATTATGAAGAGTTTGAGAAAGAGAAAATTATTTATCCAAATATTTGTAAACAGCCAGAGTTTACATTCGATCAAAATAAAAGGTACACAAATCAGAAGTGTTTTATAATTCCAGAAGCTTCAAGGTTCTTATTAAGCATTCTGAATAGTAAAGTTATTTTTTTTCTTTTTCACTTCACCTTACCTATGTTGCGAGGTGGATTTTATGAACCAAGCTATAAGTATTTGAAATATTTTCCTATTGTTAAAGGATCAAAAACTCAATTAGAATTAATTGTCTCCCAAATCCTCTCCCTCAAAAAGCAAGACCCCGCTGCCGACACAACCGCCCTGGAATCCGAAATCGACCGCCTGGTTTACGAGTTGTACGGATTGACGGAGGAGGAGATCCGGATTGTGGAAGAGAGTGTGGGGTAGAGGCAAAGTGCAGAGAGAATGGGGCATGGAGCAATGCTACCCGTGGAGTCCGAAGGTCTCCCATATTTATAGCAAAAAAATGTTCAATATAAACGCGACGCTGAAGGTGTCGAATGTAATGCCACAAACATTTGAAAAACATACGACCGCCTTCGGGGTCGGTTTCTTCTCTTCTTCGGGATGCCTATAAATATGTGACCACCTTCGGGGTCATGTTCTTCTTCTTTAACTGGATGTCTATAAATATGTGACCGCCTTCGGGGTCATGTTTTACTTCTCTATCGGGTTACCTATAAATATACGACCGCCTTCGGGGTCATGTTCTTCTTCTCTAACTGTTTTTCTATGGATATGTGACCGCCTTCGGGGTCAAACCGCAAATTGGATTTGGTGAATATAAAGCCGGAGTCCGAAGGTCTCCCATATTTATAGAAAAGAAATGTCCCAAAAAAATGCGACGCAGAAGGTGTCGAATGTTTTAGTAATTGAAAGACCAAGTTTTATAAATATACGACCGCCTTCGGGGTCGGTTTCTTCTCTTCTTCGGGATGCCTATAAATATGTGACCACCTTCGGGGTCATGTTTTACTTCTCTATCGGGTTACCTATAAATATACGACCACCTTCGGGGTTATGTTCTTCTTCTCTAACTGGTTTTCTATGAATATGTGACCGCCTTCGGGGGCATACCGCAAATCGCGTTTGGCGGTTTAATTGATTGCCGGAGTCCGAAGGTCTCCCATATTTATAGAAACGAAATGTCCAAAAAAAATGCGACTCCGAAGGTGTCGTATGTAAAAAAAAACTATCTTCATTGTTGTTAATCATTTAAAAACCAACGATCATGCCCGGAACCTTCTCCCAAATTTACATTCAAATTATTTTTGCTGTTAAAGGCAGAGAAAACATTATTAAATCTTCATGGCAAGATGAATTATATAAATATATTTCCGGCATCGTTCGGGAAAAAGGTCAAAAGATGCTTGCTATAAATGGTGTCGGCGACCATATTCATTTTCTTATTGGAATGCGTCCTTCCTGCTGTCTTTCAGATCTTGTTCAGGAAGTCAAGAAATCCAGCAATAGTTTTGTAAAAGAAAAGAAATTTACCCCTTACAAATTTGCCTGGCAGGAGGGTTATGGAGCTTTTTCATATAGCCATTCGGCCATCAATAACGTTATCGGTTATATTCAAAACCAGCAGGAGCATCATCGAAAGAGAACATTTCGGGAAGAATATTTAGATTTCCTTCAAAAATTTGATGTTGATTTTAAGGAAGATTATTTATTTCAATGGATGTCATAAGAATTCGACCGCCTTCGGGGTCGGGTTTCAATTTGCCATTGGTTTTCTATAAATATGTGACCACCTTCGGGGTCAAAGGATTCCTTTTTTTAAGTAATAAGCGCTTACAAAAATGCATTTTGTTGTAATTCTTTTGACAGTGGGTATCTTTGTGTTATTCATTGTCAATTCTATTTTTGTGGATGCTATGGAGAGCGATAAGAGCAAATGACTGTTTTAAAAACGTGAACAACGCAGTAGTTGGTGTTTTCTTGCAAAGATTAATTAAAACCCTAAAACAATTATTCCCATGCGAAACATTTCAGTTTTATTTGCTCTCCTTTTGCTTTCCGGCTGTCAATTCTTCTCATCCAAAAAGGAAAACAAGGATCCTGAATTCCCCAAAACCGATACTGTAACCGTATCGGAAAGAGATTTTTCTGTATCAGACGATATCGACAACGGCCCCGTCTTTTACACTGGTCCCGAGGAATTTCCTGAATTTCCGGGAGGGGATGCGGCCTTAATCAAATTTATTCTGAGCCACACGGTATATCCTGCAAGTGCCATTCGAGACCGGGTGGAGGGCAGGGTTTATGTACGGTTTGCCGTAGAGAAAGATGGGACGGTTACTGTGGTGGATGTTGCCCGTGGGGTTAGAGAAGATTTGGATGAAGCGGCTTTGGAAGTGGCTCGACAGATGCCGGCCTGGAAACCCGGGAAATTGGATGGCGAATTGAGAAGAGTAATTTTTACCATTCCTGTTAATTATTCTCTCAATGACCTGGAAGCCGGGAAAATACGTGCCGAAGAGGTCAGGTCGGTAAAGGTTTATCCCAATCCCACAAGCGGAAGAATATCCATGGAGATTTCAGAACCGATTCCAGACTTGTTCTATGGCGTGTATGATGCAGATGGTAGAATGGTAAAACAGGGGGAAATGTTCTCCACTTTACAGACCATTGATCTGTCCGGACTCAGCAACGGAATCTATATTTTTCGTTTGTCATCGGAGGGTGAGAGTTTTCTGTATTCAGAAAGGGTTGTGAAAAGAAATTATTAATCAGTTGTGACAAATAAATAGAGATTGCTTCGGGCCCAGCCCTCGCAATGACCGCATCAGGATGGCAAAAGGGGTGGAGAAAACAGGGCGGCTCCGCCGCCCTGTTTTCTCCACCCTCCTCCAAGCAAGAGCGCAGGTCATTGCGAGGGTTCATCCCGACGCAATCTCGGTAAAAAAGGTTGTTCTATGATTTAGTGGTTTATCCCGAAGCCATCCCAGTTTAAGCTGTATTGGTTGGGTTATTACCCCGAAGCAATCCAAGCAACAGTTGAATTTGCAGGTTTGTTTTCCTGAAGGAGTTTCAGTTTATTGAAATCCTGATCATAAATAACCAAAAAATAATTAGTCATTCAAAATCAAAATAAAACCATCCGAAAAATGAATAAATTGATATCAATTGTTACAATTTCCGGGCTATTGGCTTTTACCGCCTGCCAGGCTCAAACCAAACAAAACGAAGGCCCATGGAACAACCACAAAGCAGCCGTGGTGCTTTCCTACGATGATGCGTTGAATGTGCATCTCGACAATGTGGTTCCGGCGTTGGATGCTGCCGGTATGAGGGGTACTTTCTATGTTCCCGGAAATGCTTTGGCACTGGCGGAGCGACTGGATGACTGGCGGCAGATTGCCAAAAACGGTCATGAGTTGGGCAATCACACCCTTTTTCATCCCTGCGATGGCAGTTTGCCCGGACGCGACTGGATTCTTCCCGACCAGGATCTTTCCACGTACTCCTTTTCCCGGCTGACGGAGGAAATCCGTGTGGCCAATGCATTTCTGAAAGCCATTGACGGAAAAGAGCAACGGACCTTTGCTTATACCTGCGGCGACAAGGTTGCGGAAGACTCGTCTTTTGTGGAAGCCATCTCCGGCTGGTTTACCGCTGCCCGTGATGTGGTTTATCGCATTGAGAAGCAAGGTGAAATAAACCCCATGGAGGTAGGTTGTTTTGTCGCCATGAACCACACTGGTGAAGAACTGATTGCACAGGTGGAGAAAGTCCGCGAAGAGGATGGATTGTTGGTATTCTTATTTCACGGAGTGGGGGGCGAACACAATATGAATGTTTCGCTGGAAGCACACAATCAATTGGTGGATTATCTTCAGGCCAACGAAGACGAGATTTGGGTAGCTCCGCTGGTCGAAGTGGCGGAGTATTTTTAGAAAGAAAAGGAGTATGGCAGAAAAGGAAAATCCAATTGATTGAAGACTTCAATCCCGAATGGAAGGATTTGTGGAACAAATAAACAGAGATTGCTTCGGGCACTGCCCTCGCAATGACGCGTCGTTTGAGAGATAGGGAGTAGAGGAAGCAGGGCGGCAGAGCCGCCCTGCTTCCTCTACCCCCTCCTGCGGTATGGCGCTGTCATTGCGAGGGTTTATCCCGAAGCAATCTCGGGATTTCGGAGGTTGGGGTGGGGTCATGGGGTTTATCCCGAAGCAATCTCAGTTGCAAAGGTTTTCCATGAATTAGCAGTTTACCCCGAAGCAATCTCGATAACAAAGGTTGTTCAATGAATAAGCGGTTTACCCCAAAGCAGTCTCATGAACAAAGGTTGTTCAATGATTTAGCGGTCTATCCCAAAGCAATCTCAGGAACTTAGAGGCTTCTGTGGTTTGATGTTTATCCCGGAGCAATCTCTTTAAATACACACAGGGATATAAACTTAATCCCATTTCCAGTTGTGTTTCCTGGGTGGTTCAATCCCCTGCGATTGCAGCATATCATCTCAGCCAACCTTCGCTGAACCAAATCAATATTCGCAACTTTTTATCTTCTAACCTTGTCTCTGCTCTCTGCTCCCTGCTTTTTTACTTTTTCTTACAATTTGGTGCTTCCGGCTTAGTTATTTCGGTAAAGCCGAGCCTTTTATCCTCTATTTCTGCTCGTTGGTCAAAATCTGAAGGTGGTTTATCCTGTAATACAATCTTTTACATATTGTTGTCGTAACAATGAATGTAATAACAGAGGGGAAGACCATGAACATGAGGTTTTTACACAATATGACACGAAAGGCAATTGTCCTTATGCTGTTGGTGTCAGCAGTTTTGCCGGTTGAGGCCGGGAGAGATGATTTGCAATTGCGAACATTAAAGAAGGCTCTTGTGGCCGCCGAAGACAAAAATTTCGGGGAAGCTATTTCACTGTATTCTGATATTCTTGCGATAAATCCTGGGCATGTGGACGCCTTGACTCAACTGGGCATCTGCTTTGTACACACCAATCAGCAACTCGATTCTGCACTGACACTTTTTCATAAGGCGCTGAATATTATTCCTGCATCTGAAAGGTTTTCACCCTTTGGCGTAGATTTGCAACGCACCATTGCCCGAACCTACAATCTCAATCAGCAACCGGAGAAAGCTCTTGCTGTGTTTAAAACACTCAACGATTCCGTAAAAGACGAAGAATTGAGAGTTGAGTTCAGAAATGAGATGAAACAAACCCGAAACGCTGCCATTTTATTGAAAAATCCGGTGCCTTTGCGAATAACGAATATGGGCGATGTATTCAACTCAGAGTTCGACGATCATAGTCCACTGGTTTCACTCACAGGCAATCGTATTTTTTTTACCTCACGCAGGCCTTCAGGGCGTGATCCCCGATTGCCCGATGGTCAGTTTCCTGAAAAAGTATTTTTTGCCGAAAAAACAGAAAAGGGGTGGACTGAGCCAAGGGCACTGGATGAATTCTTCTCACGCACCGACCATAAATCAATATTGTCACTGTCTCCTGATGGCAACCGATTGTTCCTTTATAAGAACGATCGGGAAGGGAAAAGTATTTATGTGAGTAATTACCTGAATGGAGAATGGCAGGAGCCTGAAAAATTGCCTCACCCGATTAATTCGAGGTGGGATGAAACACATGCCGGACTTTCCCCCGATCAAAGCATTCTTTTCTTTACCAGCAATCGGCCCGGAGGTTTCGGAGGATTGGATGTGTATATGAGCAGGCTCGATGAATGCGGTCGCTGGGAAGACCCTGTTAATTTGGGCCCCAATATAAATACAGAAAAGGACGAAGAGACACCCATGTTGCATCCCGATGGACAAACACTCTATTTTGCATCCGAAGGACACTCTTCAATGGGGCGTTTCGATGTGTTTTACAGTCAGATGCAACCCGATGGTCGCTGGACAGAGCCGGTGAATATGGGACATCCCATCAATACCCCGGACGATGACTTTTTCTTTGTTCCTACGCTGGACAAAAGTCAGGCTTATTATGCCTCTTACCGCTTTTCCGAAAATGTGGGCAGGTCAGATATCTATAAGGTCGAGTTTGATTCGCTTTACAGCGGGTCACTTGCCGTGATAGAGGGGACTATTCAAAACTCCAAAAATCTGCCGGTGGAGCAGATAAGACTGCTGGTTTCGCGCGATTCGGACAATAAGCGTATGGGTGACTACCGCCCCAACCCCGCTACCGGTCGCTATCTTTTGTTTCTGGAATCGGGAGAGAGCTATACCATTAAAGAGGTCACTCCGGGTTTTGCAGAGGAAAAGAAAAGCATACATATACCGGAACAACTTTCCTATAAAAAATCGGAACAGATTGTTATGTTACAGGATCCGAGAATGGCGGCTCCGCTAACTCCCGAACAGCACCCCACTGGTTTGGAAACACGTCAACTTGCGCAGGTTTATCCGAAGTCTGCCGCAAAATCGCAATTCCGGGATTCTACCTTTACCGTTCAGGTGTTGGCTCTCAAACATTACCCTAAAGCCGGATTCTGGTTCTTCAAAGGGCTAAACATGGAATCGGTCAATGCTCTTGAGGGGCGCGATGGTTATATGCGCTATGTAAGCGGCCAGTTCAAAAGCCGGGAGGAAGCAGAACACCACCGTACTGTCATCCAGGAAAACGGGCGCTTCAGCGATGCCTGGATTAGAACCTGGGAGCCGTTGAATAAAATCTCAAAGGGTTTGTAATGAAATAAATGGACAGATTTAACGAAGTTATTTTGTTCTTTGCCGACTTGAAAATACTGCGAATAGCGGCTATTTAGTGTCTTACCCCTAATATTCGTGTTTTTTTGGCAGAATATTTTCTAAAGGATTATTATGAAATGGCTGTGCCATTTCTTGTTTTGGATCCACGAATTTCACGAATTTAGCGAATTATTGTCGCACCTTTGTGCGACTTAAAACGGCTATGCCGTTTTAAAAAAAGCTGTAAAACAGCTTTTCAATTCGTGTAATTCGTGCAATTCGTG
>Ga0163219_100491_pt1 | contig 10405 bp, 11 predicted proteins | sample MSEWel2016_04_06_FD_113150 | JGI IMG/M metagenome (GOLD analysis project Ga0163219, IMG submission 113150) | Subsurface microbial communities from deep shales in West Virginia, USA - MSEEL Well Study Marcellus 3H_2016_04_06 ...
CATCACCGCCAGGGCGCCCGCCATGGTCAGCGCGATGCCGAGGCCGCGGCGCCAGCGGATCCGCTCGCCCAGCATCAGCACGGACAAGAGGGTGGTGATCGGCACGCCGAGCTGGCTGACCACGGCGGCGGCTGACGGGGTGGCGGTCTTCAGGCCCACGAACAGCAGGGCGAAGTTGCCCCCGCCCATCAGCAGCGCCACGACGATCAGCCGCCACCGGGGCCTCGGCATCGGGAAGAGCCAGGGGAAGACGGCGAGCGCGACCACCGCGAACCTGAGCGCGGCGTAGATCAGCGGCGGCGCGCCCAGGTGGCTCACCGCATACCTGGAGACGAGGTTGTTCGACGCCCAGAGCAGGCAGACGAGCACGAGGACGCCGAAGTCGCGGAGGGCCATCGCTCCCGGTTAGGGCGCGCCGCCCGGCCGGGCAACCGTGGCCGCTACGGAAGCCCCCCTGGCCGTGCTCAGCCCCGGCGGCGCACGAAGCGGAGCGCGGTGTGGGTGTCGGAGAAGGACACCACCTTGTTGTCCACCAGGCCCGCGGCCTTGGCCGCCGCCATGACGTCGACGTCGCGGACCGTGGCGGCCTTGCCCTTGCGCGAGACGATCCACAGCGCGCCGCGCTCCGCCAGCGCCGGCGCCAGTTCAGGGATCCGCGCCAGTTCGTCGGCGCTGTCGGCCCCGTAGAAGAGCAGGTCCAGGGCGGCGAGCTCCGTCGCCGCCACCGCGCCGGCGGCGGCCAGGTCGGCGGCGAGCGCGGGGTCGTCGACGCCCAGCACGCCCACGCGCATGCCCGGCTTGACGCCGATCTTCTCCATCCGCCCCTTGGGCCTGAGGATCGCCTCGGCCCACCCAGCGGCGGCCTTCTCGCCGAGGGCGAAGCGCGAAGCCGTCCGCCAGCACGAGATCGCCGCCCTCGGCGCGGACGCCGGTCAGGGCCTCGCCCGCCCAGACGCGGCGCCGGGCGCCCCTGAAAACGAGACGGGGCGGCTCCAGCTGGAGCCGCCCCTCATCCGCGCCGTCGGCGAAGGTCGCGGTGACCTGCGCCTCCTTGCCCATGGCTCAGGCCGCCTGGCCGAGGCTCAGGAACTCGTAGCGGGCCAGGTGGTGATCGGTGTTGCCGAAGGCGCTCTCGATCATGGTGGCCCGCTTGAAGTAGTGGCCGATGGCCATCTCGTCGGTCATGCCCATGCCGCCGTGCAGCTGGATGGCGTTCTGGCCGACGAACTTGCAGGCCTTGCCGATCTGCACCTTGGCGGCGGACACGGCCTTGGAGCGCTCGGCGTCGTCGGCGAGCTTGATGGTGGCCATGTAGGTCATCGAGATCGACTGCTCGAGCTGGATGAACATGTCGACCATCCGGTGCTGCAGCACCTGGAAGGACGAGATCGGCTGGCCGAACTGCTTGCGCTGCTTGGTGTACTCGAGCGTCCCCTCGTGCAGCTTGCGCAGCACGCCGCAGGCCTCGGCGCAGGTGGCGGCGATCGCCTCGTCCAGCACCTTCTCGATCAGCGGCAGGCCATTGCCTTCCGGCCCCAGGATGGCGTCGCCGCCGACCCGGACGTTCTCCAGCATCACTTCCGAAGCGCGGGCCCCGTCCACCGTCGGGTAGTCGCGCGTCGAGACGCCAGCGGCGTCCTTCGGCACGATGAAGGCGTTGATCCCCTGGGCGTCGCGCTGGCCGCCGCCGACGCGGGCGGTGACGATCAGGTGGCTCGCCCAGGGCGCGCCGATCACCACGGCCTTGTGGCCGTTCAGCACCCAGCCGTCGCCGTCCTTCTTCGCCGTCGTGGTCAGGTCGGCGATGTTGTAGCGGCCCTGCGGCTCGGCGTAGGCGAAGGCGAAGGTGGCCGTGCCGGCGATGATCTCGCCGATCAGGTCGGCGGCCTGCGGGTGGCCGGAGTGCTTCAGGAAGCCGCCGCCGATGACCACGGTGCCGAGGTAGGGCTCGACGACCAGCGCCTTACCCAGCTCCTCCATGACGACCATGTTCTCGATCGGGCCGCCGCCCAGGCCGCCCAGCTCCTCGGAGAACGGCGCGCCCAGGATGCCCAGCTCCTCGGCGAAGGCCTTCCACACCGCCGGGTTCCAGCCCGGCTCCTTGCCGATCACGGCCCGGCGCTGCTCGAAGGTGTAGTTGTCGGCCAGGTAGCTCGCGACCGTGTCGCGCAGCATCGACTGTTCTTCGGTGAAGCTGAAATCCATCGGTAGAAACCTACTCCAAGTACCCCCCTCCCCCTTGCGGGGAGGGGTTGGGGGTGGGGGTGTCGGCGCTGAGCCGGGCGAAGATCAGAGCCCCAGCACCATCTTGGCGATGATGTTGCGCTGGATCTCGTTGGAGCCGCCGTAGATCGAGGTCTTGCGGCCGTTGAAGTACTCGCCGGCCAGGCCGCGGGCGTAGTCGGGGCCCGCCTGGAAGTTGTCGCCCAGGTCGCGCAGGAACGGCGCGCCGTAGTGGCCCACCGCCTCCAGCGCCAGCTCCTGGAGCCGCTGCTGGATCTCGGTGCCCTTGATCTTGAGGATCGAGCTCTCCGGGCCCGGGCCCTTGCCGCTGGATTCGCCGGCCAGCGTCCGCAGCTCGGTGAACTCGAGCGCCGTCAGGTCGATCTCCAGCTCAGCCACCTTGCGGCGGAAGAAGGCGTCGCCGATCAGGCTGCCGCCCGCGTCGGAACGCTCGGTGCCGGCGATCTTGCGGAGCTTCTCGAGGTTCCGCTTGGAGCGCGCCACGCCGGCGATGCCGGAACGCTCATGGGCGAGCAGAGCCTTGGCGCAGGTCCAGCCCTGGTTCTCGTGGAAGATGCGATTCTCGACCGGCACCTTCACATTGTCGAGGAAGACGTCGTTGACCTCGTGGCCGCCTTCCAGGGTGATGATCGGGCGCACGGTGACGCCCGGGCTCTTCATGTCGATCAGCAGGAAGGAGATGCCCGACTGCGGCTTGGCGTTGGGGTCGGTGCGGACCAGGAAGAAGCCCCAGTCGGCGAACTGGCCGAGCGTGGTCCACGTCTTCTGGCCGTTGACGATGTAATACTCCTTGCCGTCGTCGGCGGTGATCCGCTCGGCGCGGGTCTTCAGGCTGGCGAGGTCGGAGCCGGCGCCCGGCTCGGAGTAGCCCTGGCACCACCAGACGTCGCCGTTGTAGATGCCCGGCAGGAACTTCTTCTTCTGCTCCTCGGTGCCGAAGGTGTAGATCACCGGGGCCAGCATGGAGACGCCGAACGGCAGGACCGGCAGGGCGTCCGCCTTGGCCAGTTCCTCGGACCAGATGTACTTCTGGGTCGGCGTCCAGTTGGTGCCGCCGTGCTCGGCGGGCCAGGACGGCGCCACCCAGCCCTTCTTCGCCAGCACCTTGTGCCACAGGAGGTACTCCTCCTTGGTCAGCTGCCGATGCTCGTCCTGCGCCTTGCGCAGCTCGGCCGGATAGTTGTCGCGGATGAAGGCCCTGACCTCTTCGCGGAAGGCGTTCTCTTCAGGCGTGAAGTCGAGGTTCATGGGGCCACTCCCTGGCAAGCTTTACAGCGTATCGGCAGAAGGCGCGGACCATACGCCCCCGCCCGGCCGTTGCAAAGATGACGCTTACGTCAACGTCATTAGTCGCGCGGCGGCCGGAACTTGACCGTCATCCGGAGCACCTTCTCCGTCGCGCCCGGCGGCGGGGCCATCAGGAGCTTGCCCTGCAGATCGAGCGCGGCCTTGCCGAAGCCGTGGCCGCCCGGCGTCTCGCCGAGCACGGTGCAGATGATCTTCCGCCTCTCGTTGGGCCGGCACTCGACCTTCGCCTCGCCGGACACCTTCTGCTGGCGCGCCTTGAGGGGATAGAACCGTTCCCATTCCCACGGCTGCTGCAGGATCTTCCAGCCGCCCTCGCCCTTGATCGAGATGAAGGCGTCCCTGGGATTGATGCCGAACCCGATGGGAATGCGGACGCGGCCGCCGGCGACCGGCCGGCCCTGAACGGTGGCGGGCTGCATGCGGAACTCGGGCGCGACCTTGAGCGCCGCCTCGCCGAGGCCGTAGCCGGCCGGCTCCTCCGCCGCCACCGCGCAGCCGGTGAGCGCGCCGTCCGCGGCGACGGCGCAGGCGATCACCGCCCGCCCCTCGACGCCCTCCTCCAGCGCCGCCTGCGGATAGTGCCGGCGCATGGCCTCCATGTTCGGCCGCCGCACCCACTGCGGGTTCTCCAGCGACGGCGCGGGCGGGGCCGGCGACTGCATGAGGAGGAACAGGGCGGCGGCGAGCGGCATGGTTCAACCCCTGGTGGCGCGTCGCCGCACGTTGCCGCGCGGGCGCGCGCTCGGGAAGCCCCCTCGCCTTGCCAACGCCGCGGAAGCGCGCGACACCTCCGCGCCCCATGCCCCGGATCGTGACGTACAATGTGCACCGCTGCGTCGGGAACGACCGCCGGCTCGACGTGGCCCGGATCGCCGACGTGCTCGCCACGCTCCAGCCCGACATCGTCGCCCTGCAGGAGCTGGACGTCGGCCGGGCGCGAACCAACCACGTGGACCAGGCGCACGAGATCGCCGACCGCCTTCGCATGGTCAGTCACTTCCACCCGGCGATGCGGGTCGAGGAGGAGCTCTACGGCGACGCGATCCTCACGGCCTATCCCGAGACCCTGATCCAGACCGGGCCGCTGCCCGGCCACCCGCGGATCGTCCAGCTGGAGCCGCGCGGCGCGCTGTGGATCGAGGTGGAGATCGAGGGCCGCAAGGTGCAGGTGATCAACACCCACCTGGGGCTGGTGCCCAAGGAGCAGCAGGTGCAGGCGGCCTTCCTCGCCGGCCCGTCCTGGCTGGAGCACCCGCGCTGCGCGGGCCCGCGGATCCTGCTGGGCGACTTCAACGCCACGGCGACCTCGATCGTCTACCGGACGCTCAGCGCCAAGCTGGAGCCGGCGCGGCGGCTGGCGCCGAAGCGCACGCCGACGGCGACTTTCCCCTCGCCCCTGCCGGTGCTCAGGATCGACCACATCTTCGTCAGCCCCGAGGTGATCGTGGAGGACGTCTTCGTGCCCTTCGACGCGGCCTGGCGGGTGGCCTCGGACCACCTGCCGCTGGTCATGGACTTCAGGATCGCCGCAGCGCCCGCGTGACCTCTTCCGCCTCGGCGGCGCTGCTGGCGTCGGCGATCCGCCGCGCCTCCTGGAACAGCCGCTCCCGCCGCCGGGCCAGGCGCCAGGAGTCGGCCGTGTCGGAGGGGTCGCCGATGTGGTAGGCGGCGATGAACTCCCCGATCCCGGTCATCATCGGCGGCTCGATCGGGGTCAGCCGGCCCTCGCGGTTGAGGGCGTCGATGGCCGGACCGAGGCCGCCGAACTCCGCCCGCGCCTTCGAGACCGCGTCGCCGGTCATGCCCATGAAGTGGCCCACGAGCCGGTCGCGGAAGGCGGTGATGGTGAGCCGCGCCTCAGGATCGTCCTGCTCCACCGCCAGCTCGCACTCGGTGTCGAAGCCGCCGGATCGGTTGTTGAGGTTGGCCGAGCCCACCCGGGCGATCCGGTCGTCGAACACGCTGACCTTGGAGTGGACGATGATCACCTCGCCCGCCGGCGTCGTGGGGTAGAAGGCGCGGAAGCGGCCGAACACGTCGGCGGCGCGCAGCCGCCAGATCATGGTCCCGCGGGCTCGGTCCATGGTCATCTGGTCGAACCAGCTCGGCGCCTTGCCGGTGGAGATCAGCACGACCTCCGGCCCGTCGGGCTCGCCCAGCCGCTTGGCCAGGGCCTCGCAGACCAGCGGCGAGGTGAAGTACTGGTTCTCCAGGTAGATGACGTCGCGCGCCTCGGCGATGCAGGCGAGGTTCAGCCGGCGGATCTCCTCGACCAGCGGCCGGCCCTTCCAGGCGGGCTCGGTGCGGGCGATGGCCACGTCGAGGTCCTTCAGGGCCGGCGGCACGTGCTCGGGCCAGGGGTCGCCGCCCGCGTCCGGCGGCGGCGCCATCTCCTCGCCGTGCTCGGCGCGGCGCCAGCGCTCGCGGAACAGGTCCCCCAGCGCCTGCGCAGCCGCCCCGTCCACCATCATCATCACCTCGTGCCGCGGGGCGTGGTGCTCCTGCTTGGGCATGATGCGGCGGGGCTCGTCGTCGTGGTGGTGCGCCGTGTCCCAGCGGTCGACGCCGATATCGCCGCCGCCGCAGAAGGCCAGGCGGTCGTCGATGACCAGCACCTTCTGGTGGTGGCAGGCGCCGAAGGGCACCTGGTCGTCCAGGCGGAACTTCACCGGGGTGTTCTCGAACCACTTGCGGGCCTTGTGCGGGAAGAACTCCTGGCTGGCGCTGATCGGCAGGGCCGACTTCCAGATCAGCAGCCGCACGTCGAGCTCGGGCCGGGCGCACGCCAGTTCCACGAGGATGCGGCCCACCTCGTCGGGATCGTCGGGTCCGTCGTAGCCGTCGGGGAACAGCCGGGTGCGGGGATCGAAGCCCCAGCCGAGCAGCAGGATGGAGCGGCGCGCCTTCTGCAGGGCGTCGAACACGGCCGTGAAATAGGCCTCGGTGTCGATCAGGAAGGCGGCGCGGTCCGCCCGCGCGGTCCGCCAGCAGGTCTCGCCGGGTCGAAGGACCGTCATCGTACTCCTTGCGCCGCACCGCCCCCATGGCGGCCCGAGGCCTCAACAAAGCCTTGCAGCCAAGGTGGGTTCCGGCTTCGCCGCGCGCAAGAAAAAGCGCGCCGCCCCGGGGGAAGCGGCGCGCTGGCCTTGCGGCCGAGGGCTCTTGGAGATCAGCGGGCGGCCATGTCCTTGGCCGGGCCCATGTAGGCCATGCAGGCGCCGGCCAGCTCGGCGGCGAGGCGCTCGCGGCGGTCCTCGCTGCGGGCCTCGCGCTTGGCCCGGTCGTGCTCGGCGCCGGCGCGCTCGAGCACGAAGCTCTGGCGGCCCTTCTTCTGTTCCTTGAGGAAGGCGTCGAGGCCGGCCGTGTCGGCCTGGCCGACGCCCTCGGCGAGGCCCTTGCAGCGGCTGGCCTTCATGTAATCCAGGTCGGTGACCCGCTCGGCGGCCGTGGCGGCGCCCGCGGTGAGACCCAGGGCGACGAGAGCGATGGCGGCGACTTTCATTTCGTGTGTCTCCCTCAACAAACTTGCTGAGGCGAAACTGCTCGCGCGGCCGATTTACTTCAAATGAATTAGCCGCAATGTTCAGTAGTCGCAGATTAATATTCTGCAATGATACATCGGTGTTACTTCTGACTATAAACGGATTGTAATGTTCGGCGTCAGCGGGCATGAAACGCCCATGGCCCGATTTGAACTCCGGCTGGACGCCGATGCCGTCAACGCCCTGATGGCCAAGGCCTTTCCCGACGCCGACATGGGCACGATGTGGAAGGTGACCGCGCTTTCGCCCGGCCGCGCCACCGTGGTTCGCCCCTATGCGCCCCACATGCTGCGGCCGGGGGAGCTCGTCTCGGGGCCCAACCTAATGTCCATGGCCGACAGCGCCGCCTACGCCCTGATCCTGGCCCACATCGGCGAGCAGCTGATGGCGGTGACCTCGCAGCTGACCATGAACTTCCTGCGCAGCGCGAAGCCCGGGGACATCACCGCCAAGGCCGAGCTGCTGCACCTGGGCCGCCGCAGCGCGGTCTGCGACGTGCGCCTGTGGACGGAGGCGCCGGACCGGCTCGCCGCCCAGGCCAGCGTCACCTACGCCCTGCCCCTGTCATGAGCCTTCCGTCGTCATGAGCCTCCCCTCGGGCCCGCCCAAGGCCATCAAGACCCCCTGCATCAAGGTCTGCGTCGTCGACGGCGAGAGCGGGCTGTGCATGGGCTGCTACCGCCAGCTCAGCGAGGTGGCCGGCTGGGCGAAGCTCAGCGAGGAGGAGCGCGAGCGGATCATGGCCGAGCTGCCCTCCCGCCGCAGCCGCATCCGGCCCGAGAAGCTGGCCCTGTTCCGCTGAGCGCGGACGTTCATTCCTTGCAAACCGCTCTCCCCTAACCTTCGCCGCGCAAGACCGGCCGAGCGCGGCCGCGGAACGGGTGAGCAAACGGGTGTCCAGCCTCGTCAGGTACGCGTTGGTGGCGCTCGTCGCCTCCGTCTCGGCGTTCGGCGCGGCCGGCATGGTCGTGGCGCTCGCGCCCAAGCCGCCGGAGCTGCGCGCCGCCCGCGCCGAGGCCCCGATCGCCATCGCCGCGGCCCCCGAGGCCGCCGCCGGCGAGCGGGCCGAGATCGCCAAGGCCGCCGACGGCCACTACTGGGCGGACGCCGAGGTGAACGGGGCGCCGGTGCGCTTCCTGGTCGACACCGGGGCGACCGCCGTGGCCCTGACGCCCGCCGACGCCCAGCGGCTCGGCATCCGTCTCGACCAGCTGAAGTACGACTACACCGTGGGCACCGCCGCCGGTCAGACCCGCGCCGCCTCCGTCAAGCTCGCCTCGATCTCGGTGGCCGGCGCGCGGATCGACAATGTCGACGCCCTAGTGATCGAAAAGGGCCTCGACGCCTCCCTGCTCGGGATGACCTATCTAGGCCGCCTCTCCAGCTTCCAGGCCACGCGCCAGGCGCTGTTCCTGCAGCCCTGAGACCGCGGCGAGCGCCCGGTCGACGACCTCCAGGCCCGCCCCCGCCTTCACGCCCTCGACGGTGAGGATGCGCCTCCAAGCCCGCGCGCCCGGCACGCCGTGGAACAGGCCCAGCATGTGCCGCGTCATGGCCGCCAGGTGCGTGCCCTTGGCGAGTTCGCGCGCCATGTAGGGCCTGTAGCGCTCCACCGCCTCGAACGGGGTGACCGTCCCGGCCTCGCCGAAGATGCGGGCGTCGGCCTGACCCAGCAGGTCCGGCGTGTGGTAGGCGGCGCGGCCCAGCATGACGCCGTCGACGTGGCGCAGGTGCTCGCAGGCCTCGTCCAGCGAGCCGATCCCGCCGTTGATGACGATGGTCAGCTCCGGCCGCTCGGCCTTGAGCCGCCAGACCAGCGGATAGTCGAGCGGCGGGATGTCCCGGTTCTCCTTCGGCGAGAGGCCCTTCAGCCAGGCCTTGCGGGCGTGGACCACGAAGTGGCGGACGCCGGCCGCGGCGCAGAGGTCCACGAGGCGGAACAGGCTCTCCTCCGGGTCCTGCTCGTCGACGCCGATGCGGCACTTGACGGTGGCCGGGACCTTCACCGCCGCGCCGATGGCCGCCATGCACTCGGCGACCAGCTCCGGCTCGCGCATCAGGCAGGCGCCGAAGCGGCCGGACTGCACCCGGTCGGAGGGGCAGCCGACGTTGAGGTTGATCTCGTCGTAGCCCTCCGCCTCGCCGATGCGGGCGGCCTGGGCGAGGTCGGCCGGCTCCGACCCGCCGAGCTGCAGGGCCACCGGGTGCTCCACGGGATCGTAGGCCAGCAGCCGCTCGCGGTCGCCGTGCAGCACCGCGCCGGTGGTCAGCATCTCGGTATAGAGCAGCGCCCGCGACGTCAGCGTCCGGTGCAGCACCCGGCAGTGCCGGTCCGTCCAGTCCATCATAGGTGCAGTGGACAATCTATGCGCTTGTTTATGCACGGGTTTATGTCTGCAATTCAGTGTGTTAGCGGAATAGGGAGCAGCGCGCTTGTAGCCGATGCCATGCCCCTTTTCGCCCCGTTTGGCCACTCCACTGCACCCGTTTTGCACCCAAGAACATGCCATCGGTCCGAAAACAGAAATCCGGCCGCTGGCGCGTCCAGGTCCGCCGCAATGGTCAGATGGTCAGCGAGACCTACCAGCGCCATGAGGACGCCAAGAGATGGGCGGCCGAGGCCGAACGTCAAATCGAACGCGGAGAAGCCCCGCGGGCTTCGCGCGTGGCTCGCCTTACAACCATCTCTCAGCTCATCGACCTCCACGTGGCCGAACTTGCGCCATGAAGGAGCCAGCCGGCTCTTCGAAGCGGGCTTCCGGATAGAGCACGTGGCGCTCGTCACGGGTCACAAGGATTGGAAGATGTTGCGACGGTACACGCACATCAAGCCCGAGGCGCTGCACCAGATCGCCGGCGGTTTCGGCTCGCCTCGGATCGCCTGACGCCCGATGGCAGCGCTCGCGTCACTCGACGCCCGGTACGCATTGCCAGGCCGGCGAATATCTCTAAGCATGGGGTCGTGGGATGGGACCTGCCGCCTCTGCGCTCGTGGCTCGCAACGCTTTGCGTCGCGCTTGCCGTGACGTTTGCGGTCTCTTCGGCGGTCGGCATCGTGGACCATGTGCAGCACGACATGCAGCTGCAGCACGAGCACGGACTACAGCTGACCGCGAGCCACGACGACCATCATCCGCCCGCCCACGCCGGCGACCACGAACCGGCGGATGACGACGACGGCGCGGATGATCCGTCCACTGGGCCGGGCCATCACCACGCGGACGCGCCGAGCGTTGCGCTGGCCGCCACTCCCCAGGCGTCGCCTTCGGCGATCCTCGGGTCGGCCGCGCTGCAGATGGTCCCACCGCAGC
>Ga0163219_100493_pt1 | contig 10392 bp, 8 predicted proteins | sample MSEWel2016_04_06_FD_113150 | JGI IMG/M metagenome (GOLD analysis project Ga0163219, IMG submission 113150) | Subsurface microbial communities from deep shales in West Virginia, USA - MSEEL Well Study Marcellus 3H_2016_04_06 ...
GAGGGTGACGGTGATCGTCTGGCTGGCGACGCCGACCCGCCCCCCGCGCCGGTCGCGATCCCGGCCCCGGCGCCTGCCGCGGGCCAGGCGGGACCCCCGCCGCCGGCCCAGCCGGACGTCATGGCCTTCATCGGTTCGACCTACCGGCTGTTGAGCAATGTGCGCGACGCCAACGGCGACGGAGTCCTCGACTCCGCCACCGTCTCGCCCGCGAGGACGATCCTCAGCAGCTTCGCCGCCCGCGGCGGCGACGTGGGCGACGTGGACGGCGACGGCGACCTCGATGCGGTGGTGAGCAACTTCTCGGGCCGCAGCGCCCTGCTGCTGAACGCCGGCGACCCCAACGGGGACGGCCAGGCCGACTTCGCCGTGGCCTATCTCGCCCTCGCGGCGGACGGCGTGAACCAGTGGCAGGACGCCAAGTTCGCCGACATCGATGGCGACGGCGACCTCGACATCGTGGAGGGCGGCCGGAGCGCCGACCGCCTGCACCTCAATCGCGGCGACGTGAACGGCGACGGCGTGGTGGACTTCACCACCCGCCTGCTGCCCGGCGCCGCCTCCAAGTCCTACAGCTACGGCGTCGACGTGGCCGACCTGAACGGCGACGGCCGCCAGGACATCGTGCTCACGACCTATGGCGCGGCCACGGGCCAGACCACGCTGGCCATGCTGCTGAACCTGGGCGACACCAACGGCGACGGTACGCCCGACTTCAGGACCGTGACCCTCTCCACCGCCGACACCACCCTGGCGGGGATCGACATCGCCGACATGAACGGCGACGGCCGGCTGGACATCGCGGTGGCCGCCTACACCGGCGGCTCCTACGTGCTGCAGGGCCGGGGCGACATGGACGGCGACGGGGCGCCGGACTTCGCCTCCAGCGGGATCATCGCGTCGTCCGCCTACATGGGGACGGCGTTCGCCGACATGGATGGCGACGGCGACCTGGACGTGCTGTTCGGCGACCGCACCAGCGGCTCCGAGCTCGCGCTGAACCTGGGTGACACCAACGGAGACGGCGTGGCCAACTTCCGGGTGGTCAGCCTGGGCCGCGGCGGAGACGGCATCGCCGCCTCCGACTTCGACCGCGACGGAGACCTGGACCTGCTGTTCTCCGACGGCTGGGTGGGCACCAACCGCGGCGACGTGAATGGCGACGGCGTCGTCGACTTCGCCTACGCCCAGGTGGTCTCGCTGACCGGCGCCTGGGACGTGGTCGCGGGCGACTTCCTGGCCTGATCCGCCCGACGGCGCCTGTGCGATGGGCAGCTGCGCGGGACCCCGCACCTTAGCGGTCCGGCGGCTACGCCGGCGCGGCCTCTGCGGCTAGGATGGCGGCCCTGGGCGACCAAGGGGCGAGACAAGGCGTGCTGGAGATCCGGGAAGATGACCTGTCGGGGGAGCCCGTGCGGGCGCTGCTGGCCCTGCACCTGGCCGGCATGCACGCCAACACCCCGCCGGAGCACGTCTTCGCCCTCGACCTCTCCGGTCTGCAGCGGCCCGAGATCAACGTCTGGACAGCCTGGGTGGGACCCGCCATCGCCGGCGTCGGGGCGCTGAAGGCGCATGCCGACGGGAGCGGCGAGGTGAAGTCCATGCGCACCCACCCCGACCATCTGCGCAAGGGCGTCGCCGCCGCCCTGCTGGAGCGGATCATCGAGACGGGTCGCGCCCGCGGTTACACCCGCCTGAGCCTGGAGACGGGCCGCGGCCCCGCCTTCGAGCCGGCCCTGGCGCTCTACCGCCGCCGGGGCTTCCGCGACGGCGCGGCCTTCGCCGACTACGCCCCCTCCGGCTTCAGCCAATTCCTGCACCTGGAGCTGTAGGCCGGCCGGGGGTGACCTGCCCGCGCAACCGTGGTTTCGTGTGTGGGTCGGCCGGAGGATTCCCGATGCGCCCTTGCGCAGGCCTGCTGAGCGCCGCGACGGCCGGCGCCGCGCTTCTCCTGGCCCCGGCGGCCTTGGCCCGGCCCTCGGCCGCCGCGCGGGACGCCGCCATGGCCGAGGCCGTCCCACCGCAGGGCGTGGGCGGTTGCGTCTATTTCGCGATGAGCCAGGAGGCGCGGCGCGCGGTGCTCCTGAAGTTCCTGTCGGGAGAGGCCGGCATTCCCCCGGCCCTTCCGCCCGCCGTGCGTCAGGTCGGACCGCGCTGCAGCGGCCGTCCCCATGATGACTCGGACCTGCCCCTGGTGGGCGCGGTGCTGGGCGCCTTCCGTCGCACGAGCGGCGGAATGATCCTCGCACAGGAATTCGCCGTCGGACAGCGCAGGCTGGACGAGGCTTGGCGAGCGGCGCCGCCGGAGAGCAAGGCGCCCTTCTACGACGTCGCCGACGCCTTTCTGGCGCCCGATCGGAGCATAACCCCACCGGCCCGGCCGTTCGAAGTCGCGCCTTTCGCCTCCGCCCTGGGTCTCGAGGGCGGCGGCGAGGGCCACGTCGCGACCCACCTGCGCCGATACTTCCTCGCCACGGCGCTGAGCGAACGCTCCGAAGCCCAGCTTCAGTCGAGAGGCGCGCGCCCCCACTGACAGGCAAAGAAAAAGGGCGGCCGGATCGCTCCGGCCGCCCCTCGTCCAGCCCTGAGGCCGCAGCGCCTTAGGCGTCGGCGGTCTCTTCGGCCTTGGCTTCGTTCTTGGACAGGTCCTCGCCGGTCTCCTGGTCGACGACCTTCATGGAGAGGCGGGTCTTGCCGCGGTCGTCGAAGCCCAGCAGCTTCACCTTCACCTGCTGGCCTTCCTGCAGCACGTCCGAGACCTTGCCGACGCGCTCGTTGGAGATCTGGCTCACGTGGACCAGGCCGTCCTTGGCGCCGAAGAAGTTCACGAAGGCGCCGAAGTCGACGATCTTCACGACCTTGCCGGTGTAGATCTGGCCGACCTCGGGCTCCGAGGCGATCGACTTGATCCAGTCCTTGGCGGCTTCGATCTTGGCGGCCTCGGCGGCCGCGATCTTGATCGTGCCGTCTTCGCCGATGTCGATCTTGGCGCCGGTCTTCTCCACGATCTCGCGGATCACCTTGCCGCCCGAGCCGATCACTTCCCGGATCTTGTCGACCGGGATCTTGATGGTCTCGATCTTCGGCGCGAACTCGCCCAGCTCGGCGCGGGGCGCCTCCATGGCCTTGTTCATCTCGCCGAGGATGTGCTCACGGCCGCCCTTCGCCTGTTCGAGGGCCTTGCGCATGATCTCCTCGGTGATGCCGGCGATCTTGATGTCCATCTGCAGCGACGTGATCCCGTCGTGCGTGCCGGCCACCTTGAAGTCCATGTCGCCGAGGTGGTCCTCGTCGCCCAGGATGTCCGACAGGACCGCGAAGCCGTCCTTCTCGAGGATCAGGCCCATGGCGATGCCGGAGACCGGCTTCTTCAGGGGCACGCCCGCGTCCATGAGGGCCAGCGAGGAGCCGCAGACCGAGGCCATGGAGGACGAGCCATTGGACTCGAAGATCTCCGAGACCAGGCGGATCGTGTAGGGGAACTCCTCGGCGCTCGGCAGCATCGGGCGGATCGCCCGCCAGGCGAGCTTGCCGTGACCGACTTCACGCCGGCCCGGCGCGCCCATGCGGCCGGTCTCGCCCACCGAGAACGGCGGGAAGTTGTAGTGCAGCATGAACTTCTCGAAGTACTTGCCTTCGAGCGCGTCGATCAGCTGCTCGTCGTCGCCGGTGCCGAGGGTGGCGACCACCAGGGCCTGGGTCTCGCCGCGGGTGAACAGCGCCGAGCCGTGGGCCCGGGGCAGCACGCCCACTTCCGAGACGATCGGGCGGACCTGGTCCACCGAACGGCCGTCGATGCGCTTGCCGGTCTCCAGGATCGCGCGGCGGACGATGTCGGCCTCGAGCTCCTTGAAGACGCCGCCCAGCTTGTTGGCGTCATAGCCGTCCGGGTTGGCGTCCGACTTGGCGAACTGCTGCATCGCCTTGTCCTTGGCCGCGCTGAGCGCCGCGTGGCGGTCGGACTTCTTCATGATCTCGTACGCGGCCCGCAGGTCCGCGCCGATGGCCGCCTTCACCTTTTCCTTGATGGCGTCGGTGTCGTCCGGCTCGAACTCGAAGGGCTCCTTGGCGGAGTGCTCGGCCAGCTCGATGATCGCGTCGATCACCGGCTGCAGGCCCTTGTGCGCGAAGGTGACGCCGCCCAGGACCTGCTCCTCGGAGAGCTCCTGGATCTCGGATTCCACCATCATGACGGCGTCGGCGGTGCCGGCGACCACCAGGTCCATCCGGCTTTCCTTCATCTCGTCGAGCGTGGGGTTGAGCACGTACTCGCCATTGATGAAGCCCACGCGGGCCGCGCCGATCGGGCCCATGAAGGGCACGCCGGAGATCACCAGGGCGGCAGAGGCCGCGACCATGGCGACGATGTCGGGATCGTTCTCGAGGTCGTGGGCGAGCACCGTCGTCACCACCTGGACCTCGTTCTTGAAGCCCTTCACGAACAGCGGACGGATCGGGCGGTCGATCAGGCGGCTGGTGAGGGTTTCCTTCTGCGAGGGCGCGCCCTCGCGGCGGGGGAAGCTGCCCGGGATCTTACCCGCGGCGTAGAACTTCTCCTGGTAGTTCACGGTCAGGGGGAAGAAGTCCTGGCCCGGCTTCGCCTGCTTGGCGAAGACTGCGGTGGCCAGCACCATGGTCTCCCCGTAGGTGGCCAGCACCGCGCCGTCGGCCTGACGGGCCATGCGGCCGGTTTCGAGCGTGAGCGTCTTGCCGCCCCACTCGATGGTCTTTCTTTTGATGTCGAACATTTGGGCTTCTTTCTCATCCCGCGGGCGTATTCCCGGCGGGGGCGGACAGGGGATCGGTCTTCCGAAATCCTCTCCAATGAACAGGCGGGGTGAGGATTTCTGTCGAACCCTCGGCGTATGGATGGGGGCCCCAGGCGAAGGGGCGACCCAGGCGCCGCATGCGTCCCCCGGCCTGTTTTCGGAGGAGCGGCAACTTTCTTAAGACCCGCCGGCCCGGCTTTCGCAACCGGGCCCGCGGGCAACTTGGCGTGAGCCTAGCGGCGCAGGCCGAGCGTCTCGATCAGCTTCTGGTAGCGAGCCGGATCGGACTTCTTCAGGTGGTCGAGGAGCGACCGGCGCGCGGACACGAGCTTCAGCAGCCCGCGACGCGAGTGGTTGTCCTTCTTGTGCGTCTTGAAGTGCTCGGTCAGGTTCGCGATCCGTTCGGACATGATCGCCACCTGGACTTCAGCGCTGCCCGTGTCCGCTTCGCCGCGGGCATGGGCCTTGATTACTTCAGCCTTACGTTCGGCCGTAATCGACATCGGGTTCGTCTCCGCTCTTTTCAAGATGGAAGACCCGCGAGGGTTCGAGCCGGCCCGCGCGCATCTCGCAGAGGGCGACGACCGACCCGCCCGACATGGCTGAAACGGTGCGCGAGCCCGGCTTGAGCCTGGCCTTCACCGCTTCGACCTGTCGGGGAACGAGAACGATCGACCGTCCCTGCTTCAATCGGAAGGCGTCTTCATCGGTCACGGCCAGCGCCGGGATGTCGTCCAGCGCGGTCTCGACCGGAAGCAATGCCTCCGAATGGCGGGCCTTATGCCCTAAATCCTCAAGCAATTCCAGCGTCACCGCGGATTGCTCGGTGAACGACCCTACGCGGGTGCGCCGCAGCTCGCTCACATGGCCGCACGCGCCCAGCGCCTCGGCCAGGTCCCGGACGATCGCGCGGACATAGGTGCCCTTGCCGCAGGCGATCTCCAGGGTCACGTGATCAGGGTCCGGCGCGTCCGCCACGCGGGCCTCGTGGATGACCACGATGCGGGACTTCAGCTCCACCGTCTCGCCCGCGCGGGCCAGGTCGTAGGCCCGCTCGCCGTCCACCTTGATGGCCGAATAGGCCGGCGGCACCTGCTCGATCTCGCCCACGAAGCGCGGCAGCACCGCCTCCACCTGGGCGAGCGTCGGCCGCACGTCCGATTCCGCGATCGTCTCGCCCTCGCGGTCGTAGGTGGCCGTGGTGCGGCCCCAGGCGATGGTGAAGCGGTAGGCCTTGTCGGCGTCCATCAGGAAGGGGACGGTCTTGGTGGCTTCGCCCAGCGCGATCGGCAGGACGCCGGTGGCCAGGGGGTCGAGCGTCCCGGCGTGGCCGGCCTTCTGGGCGTTGAAGATCCGCCGGATGCGGCTCACCGCGTGGGTGGAGGTCAGGTCGTACGGCTTGTCGAGGTTCACCCAGCCGGAGACGGCCTCGCCTTTCCTGCGGCGGGCCATCAGTCCTCGTCCTTCCAGCTGTCGGACGGCTCGTCGGGCGTCAGGTCGCGGCGCACGCGCGGGTCGTCGAACAGCCGGTTCATGCGGGCCGCTTCGTTGAAGCTCTCGTCGTGCAGGAACTTCAGGTCCGGCGTGAACTTCAGCTCGATGTGCCGGCCCAGGCGTCCGCGCAGGAACTTGGCGTGGCGGTTGAGGCCGCCCACCACCTCCTCGGCGTGGCCGCCGCCCAGCGGCTCCACGAAGATGGTGGCGTGGCGCAGGTCCGGGCTCATCCGAACCTCGGTCACGGTCACCGAGACACCTTCGAGGGCGGGATCGGAGATGTCCTCCTCGCGCAGGATCTCGACGAGGGCGTGGCGGACGAGTTCGCCCGCGCGCAGCTGGCGCTGGGACGGGCCCTGGGCCGCCCCGCGGTTGTGGTGGGAATGACGTGACATGGCCGTGCTTTCGAGTGCCTGGAGCGCGGATCGGACGCGCCGCCTCAGGGGAAGGGCGCGCTTCTAGTGCCCGAAGGCGCCCGCGTCCACCCCTGTTCGGGTCACGCTCCGGTGCGCGCGCGGAAGAAGGCGATGACGTCCTGCTCGGCGCGCTTGGTCTCGCCCTCCTCGCGCAGGTTGATGGTCAGCACCGAATGGGGATGCGGCAGGCCGCCCGGCCGGGCCTCGCCCGGATCGATCGTGCGCCCCTCGAACCGCGGGCCGAGCGCCTCGGCGTAGGCGGCGAAGCGCTCGTCGGGCACGTGCGGGTCGCCGGCGAAGCGCAGGCCGATGACGGTGAGGTCCTCCGCCTCCAGCCGCCGGCGGGCGCAGGCCACCTCTGCGGGCGAGGCGTCGATCTGTCCCCTCCGCGCCTTTCCGCCCGGTCCGAGGGTCATCGGCAGGGACGGCTGGGACAGCACCGGGGCGAGGACCGCAGGTTCAGTCATCATGGCCAGCGCGAAGCCGCCGGTGAAGCACATGCCCACCGCGCCCACGCCCTTCCCGCCGCAGTCGGCGTGGGCGTGTCGGGCCAGCGCCCGCAGCCAGTCGACGATGGGACTGGAACGGTCGCCGGCCCAGACGTTGAACTCGCGGCGGATGCAGAGGCCGCCGATCATGGTGGCGACGGCGCCGGGATGGGCGGCGGGACGGCCGGGGACGCCGAACAGGCTCGGGCAGTAGACGGTCATCCCGGCCGCCGCCACGCGGTCGGCGAAGCGGATCACGTCGGGATGCAGCCCCGGCATCTCGTGGATGACGATGACCGCCGGGCCCGCGCCGCGCCGATAGACCGGCCGCGTCCAGGGCCCGTCGGTGAAGTCGAAACGCTGGTACTCCGAAAGCGCCGCCTCGTAGCCCATGCCGGCCTCCCCGTCCCCGGGAAGAACCTAGACCCTAGATGCGCAGCTCCGAAAGCCCGCCCTCGAAGCCGGTGAGCTTCCAGGTGCCCTCGACCTTGGTGAAGGTGAGCAGGCAGGGGCCGTCCTTCTCCCGGGTGGCGCAGACCCGGCCGTCGGGCAGGGTCTTCAGGGCGCTGGAGATGGCCACCGGCCCCGGAATCTTGGTCTGGGGCGTGTAGCCGTAGCGCTCGGCCACCAGGCGGAAGACCTGCGGCTGGACGAGGGTTTCGCCGGCCAGTTCGGCCAGGCTGGGCGCAAGCGCCGCGGCGAGGCCGCCGAAGCGCTGGTCCTTGGCGCCTTCCGCCGCCAGCTTGGCCTGGATCTCGCGCTTGAGGGCGGCGCGGTCCACGTGGGCGTCGAAGGCGGCCTGGTCGTTGTCGCGGATGGACAGCAGCAGGGCGTGGACGTCGGCGGCCGCGTCGAGCTTCTTGCCCGTGGCGCAGCCGGTCAGGGCCAGGGCCGCCATCCCGAGAACGATCGCGCGCATGTCCAACTCCGTCGATTCCGCGCTCCTACATAGGAAACAAACGCGGCCACATCACGGCTCCCGGCTGGCGGGCGCCCACGAAAAAGCCCTCCCGATGGCTCGGGAGGGCTGATCGCTGATCGGGGGCGAAGCGGCGGCCTAGAGGCTCCGCTTGACCTCCTCGAGGGTGAAGCACTCGATGGTGTCGCCCACCTTGATGTCCTGGAAGCCGGCGAAGTGCATGCCGCACTCCTGGCCCGACTGGACCTCGTTGACCTCGTCCTTGAAGCGCTTGAGCGTCTGCAGGGTGCCGAGCTCGAGCACCACCACGTCCTGGCGGATGATCCGGACGCGGGCGCCCTTGCGCACCACGCCATCGGTGACGCGGCAGCCGGCCACGCGGCCCACCTTGGTGATGTCGAAGACCTGCAGGACTTCGGCGTTGCCCAGGAAGGTTTCGCGCTGGATCGGCGCCAGCATGCCCGAGAGCACGCCTTTGATGTCGTCGATCAGGTCGTAGATGATCGCGTAGTACCGGATCTCCACGCCCTCGCGCTCGGCCAGGTCGCGCGCCTGCTTGGAGGCGCGGACGTTGAAGCCGAGGATCGGCGAGCCGGCGCCCTTGGCCAGCATCACGTCGCTCTCGCTGATCGCGCCGGCGCCCGACAGGATGATCCGCGCACGGACCTCGTCGGTGGCCAGCTTGTCCAGCGAGCCCACGATGGCTTCCGCCGAGCCCTGCACGTCGGCCTTGATGATGACCGGCAGCTCGGAGACCTTCTTGTCGGCGAGCTTGGCCATCATGTCGGCGAGCGAGGCGCCCTGGACCGGAGCCCCGGCCTTCTCGCGCTTCACGCGGGTGCGGTACTCGGTCAGCTCACGGGCGCGGGCCTCGTTCTCCACGACCGCGAAGGGCTCGCCGGGATCCAGCGTGCCGTCGAGGCCGAGGATCTCCACCGGCACCGAGGGGCCGGCGGCGTCGAGCTGCTCGCCGCGCTCGTTGAGCAGGGCGCGCACGCGGCCGAAGTTGGACCCCGCCACGACGATGTCGCCGCGCTTCAGGGTGCCGCGCTTGACCAGCACGGTCGAGACGGCGCCGCGGCCGCGATCGAGCTTCGCCTCGATCACCACGCCGTCGGCGGTGCGGTCGGGGTTGGCCTTCAGGTCGAGGATTTCGGCCTGCACCAGGATGTTCTCGATCAGGTCGTCGAGGCCCATCTTCTGGGTGGCGGAGACCTCCACCGCCTGGGTGTCGCCGCCCAGGCTCTCGACCACGATCTCGTGCTGCAGCAGCTCGTTGATCACCCGGGTCGGATCGGCGTCCGGCTTGTCGATCTTGTTGATCGCCACGATGATCGGGGCGCCGGCGGCCTTGGCGTGATTGATGGCCTCGATGGTCTGCGGCATGACGCCGTCGTCGGCGGCCACCACCAGGATCACGATGTCCGTCACGTTCGCGCCGCGCATCCGCATGGCGGAGAAGGCGGCGTGGCCGGGGGTGTCCAGGAAGGTGATCTTCTGGCCGTTCTCCAGCCGCACCTGGTAGGCGCCGATGTGCTGGGTGATGCCGCCGTGCTCGCCCGACACCACGTCGGTGGAGCGCAGGGCGTCGAGCAGCGAGGTCTTGCCGTGGTCGACGTGGCCCATGACGGTCACCACCGGGGGCCGCGGCTCCAGGTGGTCGTCGATGTCCTCGGCCCCGATGAAGCCCTCTTCGACGTCGGCTTCCGACACGCGCTTGACCGTATGGCCGAACTCGGTGGCCACCAGCTCGGCGGTGTCGTTGTCGATGACGTCGTTGATCTTCAGCATCACGCCCTGACGCATCAGGAACTTGATGATCTCGACGCCGCGCGTGGCCATCCGGTTGGCGAGCTCGCCCACGGTGATCACGTCGGGGATGACGACCTCGCGGGCCACGCGGGCCACTTCCTGGACGCCGCCCTTGCGCTTCTCGCGCTCGCGCTCACGGGCGCGGCGGACGGAGGCGAGCGAGCGCATCCGCTCGGCGCCCTCGGCGTCGCCGGCGACCGTCTGGATCGTCAGGCGGCCTTCGCGGCGGGTCGGCGCGCCCTTGGCGCGGCTGATCGCCTTGCCGGGGCCGGCGTCGCGGCGGCGGTCGTCGTCGTCCGGGCGGCGGTCCATGACCGCGCCGCCGGGCCGCGGGGCCTGGCGGGTGGCGCGCTGGACCTCGGGCGTGGCCGGGGGCGCGGCCGGGCCGATGCGCGGACCGCGCGGGCCGGCGCCGGGGCCACGGGGGCCGTCGCGCGGACCGGTCGGACGCGGCGCGAGCGCCGAATAGCGGACGGTGCCGCCGCCTTCCGGAC
>Ga0163219_100494_pt1 | contig 10383 bp, 9 predicted proteins | sample MSEWel2016_04_06_FD_113150 | JGI IMG/M metagenome (GOLD analysis project Ga0163219, IMG submission 113150) | Subsurface microbial communities from deep shales in West Virginia, USA - MSEEL Well Study Marcellus 3H_2016_04_06 ...
GATTTTATCAGTAAGAACTCTTTTTTCCTCACTTTGAGCTTTAATTAAATCCAGCCAGAAATTAAGTTCTCTCGCTTTTATTTTGATAAGTTATATTTATTGATCAGTATAATTTTTCTCGCATTTTAGTGAAAGTTTTCCCAAATTAATTTAAAGATAAAAATATGACCCTATAGATTTTATATCCATAGGGTGAAAAGTGTAAAATATTATTTGACATTCAAACTGGTGAGAGAATATTGGGATATTTTTAAATCCAATTTAAGATTTTATCGTGATATTCATCTGTCTTTTTAGCTATGGTATTCATTGACTGAAGTACCCCTTCAATTTCTTCTAGAGATAAATCATAATATTCATGAAATGTTGGTCGACTAATTTCAAGTTTTCTCGCAATCTGAGATTTGTTGAACACCAGTTCTTTTAACTGTGGAATTTCTATATACACTTTGTATCCATCTTCCTTGTTCAATATTACTTCCCCCTTTTAGGATTATTTAAAGAATATTATATCCTAAAAAGCAGATTATAGTGCTGGATTAATTTAACATATTTACCAACTAAAAATCTTGAGATTTACATTATCTAGCAATATCCGTAAAATCTTATTTATCGTTTTCTGTAAAATCTATTTTTCATCTACAACCATCTTCTTTTTTATAAAAAATAAAATACATATTTGCTACATTTCGTAATAAAACTAAAAAAATATGAAGTAACAATGATATTTGTATAAATAACAAAACATCAGCTAAATAAGGGATTTTACCAATCTGAAGTAAAAAAGCAGAAAAGAAAATAAATATTAATAAGAATATCTCACTTATTATTGCATGTATATACATAATAATAAGCCACTGATAAAGGGTAATTACAGATGAAACAATTTTTCTATTATCAGTGTACTCATCTTTTAACGTTTTTATAGAATCATTGTTACTTGTTACAATAATAGTTAAACTTGTCATTGAAAAACCAATTAATATTGAAATAGTTGCAGGTAAAATATTTCTAAGATGTGATAAAGCAGTATTTGATAAATTAAAGTAAAAATAAATTATCGATATTATAAGACTTATTATTATTGGTAAAATTATTTCTGTTTTTTTCTCACCACTCTTCAAAGTTTTAAAATAATCAATTATAGGATAACTCCATTCAAAATACATAATAACCCCCTCATTGACTGTTACCAATTTTCAGAATAAGCCTCTATAATCTTTTCTAAAGAATCAAAAATAGAATCAGAATTAATAGTACCATTTGCATTTATAATAGTAGTTACATATTCAGTTTTTTCAAAAACCTTAGTATCAATTTTTATTTTATTATCATTTTGATCTTTCCCATAAATTCTTATCCTCTTTATATTGCTATCATCTGATGAAAATTTTTCATATAATTTTTTAGCATTTCTTACTAACAAACCTTCAGACCTTTTTGCCTTTAATTTTAATTGTATCTCCTCACGCATATATTTATCTTCTCTATCTAAAGAATTTTTAAACTCTGAACCTAAAAATTCTTTGGTTGTGAAAAGTTCAGCAACTCTAATTCTTTTAGTGTTATCTAAAGCATCCATAAAATCATCAGATGGAATTATACTATAAATCACCTTTATTTTATTAGACTTTTCCCCAAATATCGATGATTCACTTAACATCTCACTAAAATAATATACAAATTGAGTAATACTAACTCCTGTTGAATTATTTTCTAAAATCACTAAAGTTTCATTTTTCTTTATTTTAATTACTGCATGTGTTTTCTCTTTTTCCCCTTCATACAATTCTTTATCACTTGGTCTTTCAGTTGCATCCAAACTCGAAATATAATTTGGACTAAAATTATATTTACAGGAAATCAGTAAAACTCTATATGTATTATTAGTTATTTTTTCACAATTTTCCAATATTAATGCCTTGTCATTATTATTGCTATCTTTCTGAATTATTTTGTCGTCTAAATCTTTATCAGATATATAATTAATTAAATCAATAAATTTATATTTATTAAAAAAATTATCTTTATATTTCTCTTTGAATTCCAAACTATAAAAACTAACTTTTTTATTTTTCTGATTCAAAATCGATTCCTCCTACTAATTTAATTATAGTACATTAGTTCGCATTGGTCAATATTTTTCTGCGATTTCTTTAACTTCTGTTTTATTTACTCCAATATTCCCTGTTGAAAATTTCTTAACTCACTAATAAATCTCGATTCATCATCTGCATGAATTACTGCTAAATATCTTTTAGCTCTACTCAAACCAACATAAAATAATTTTCTTCCATTATCAATATCTTCTTCACTTGGAGTTGAACTGTAAGGAATTCTACCTTCATCAATTCTATTTAATATCACTGCGTCAAATTCTAAACCTTTTGCGGCATAAATAGTTTGATTAAAAATCCCATCAATTCCAGACAACATATTCAGATATTCACTAAAAATCAATCCCTCTTTTCTATTAAGCCTTATTTTATTAATTATTTCATCAAACTCATGCTGATCGACTCCAAAGTGACGATTAAACTCAAATTCTATATTCTTAAATGCCTTTATTATTTTTACATTTTCATTTTCAAAGAGAGTTATCAGAAGGTTTTTAGTAAGTAAATTGATTTTTTCTTGCATTACAGATATATTATTTTCTAACAAATAATTTTCAATTGCAGTCTTTATATTTCTCAAATTATTAACTGAAGATTTTACAAAATATTTAGATAGACTTTTTATCAATTGAAATGTAGAAGTACTTTTTATTTCTGTTACAGAATGAGGTAATACATAGGGACCAACAATATTGAATTTACCAGCTAACTTATTACCAATTTTTTTAGCATCATTTATTCTTGGAGATAAGATAGCAATTTCTGATTCTTCAACCCCTTCTTCTAGTAAATCATTAAGTAGATTTCCTATAATACTAACATTATTATTACAGGTGTCCTTACATCCTCTGTTTTTGCAACTACTATTGCAACTTTCTATTTTAACTTTAATTTTTACATCTTTAACTTCTGCACGATTATCTATTTTCGGATGATTATTAAACAATGAGACATAAGAATCAACAATATTATCTGTTGATCTATATGTTTTATTTAACTGAATCCTTCTACAATTAAAATCACTTTCAATTTCTTCAAATTCTAAATCAATTGCTCCTGCAAATCTCATTATTGACTGTCGAAAGTCACCCACCATAAAAAATGAACACAATTTATCTTTATCAAGTAATTTAATTATTTCATATTGAAAATAATTAATATCCTGAAATTCATCAACTAATATCTCAGTAAATTTACTGGCAAGTGAAGTTCTAATAAATTGGTTGTTATCTAAAATTTTATAGGCTCTATATAAAATTTCATTAAAATCAACCAATTCATTTTTTCTAAGATAATCAAAATAAAAACCTGCAATTTCCAAACTATAATCAATATTCGATAAATCAATTTCTCCATTTAATTTTTTTCTAACATTATTAAAAAACTTATATTTAATTTTTCTTCCAAATCTTATTTCTATTTCTTCTTTGATTTTGTTTTTATCATCAAAACTAATCACTTTTAAATTTTCCCAATCATATAGCCAACCAAATGGGCGAAGTATATATTCTAAACAAAATTTATGAATTGTACCTACAAATATTTTCTTTTCACTATTGATTCTATTACGCATTTCATCAGCTGCAGCATTGGTATAGGTAATTAAAGCTACCGGTTTATCATAATTTTCAAGCTTCTTTTCAGATCTTGCAATTAAGGTCCTAGTTTTACCTGATCCTGGAGGAGCAGAAACAAAAACATTACCATATTCATTTACTGCTGTTTTCTGCTTTTCATTCAGATGAGCCATTAATATCAATTCCTTTGGCCTCAATCATAAATTCTATAGCTTCCCTTATATAACTGGGAATATTGAAATTTTCATCTATTTCTATAGCTAATTGCTGCGCAAATCTCCCTTTTTTTATAGTATTATCAATTCTTGTTATTACTTCCTCTTCCCAGTTATCTTCATTAGAAGCTTCCATTAAATTATTATATGATATGGAGTGACCCAGGTTTTTAAAACATTTTTCTAAGTAATCACTATTTTTATCATAAGGAAATAAATCTTTTTCTAAGGTTTCTTCACCACTAAATACTGCTACTCTATCATTAACCTCTAAACTCTCAGCTTTACTAACAAAAGTAGTTTTTCCATCTTTCTTTTCTACTTCTTTTTTATCTCCATCAATTATTACAACAGCCGGAATTTCTAAATGATTATCTTTAAATATCTTTAAAAAAGTGTAAAAATGCCTGCCGTAAATTGGTATTACTGAGATGTTATATTCTTCTAAGTTCAACCTATATACTTCCTCACAAAGAGCAGGAATTATAAATTGTTCTGAAACTCCTTCAACAAAAATTACTCCAGATGAAAAAAACAGCTCACTTCTTGTAGCATCTAAATATCTTTTTAATAATTTTTTCTCATTTTTTTCAAAATCAGTTTCTAAAAATGGAGAATAAGCTTTTACATTGTCATTCATGTTTTTGTATAATAATGAAATATTTTTGAATTTACAGTCACTCGCAATATGGGTAGAATGAGATGTCATAAGAACCTGGGTTGAAGTTAAATCGCTTAAATTAGAAAATAATACTTTCTGAAGCTGTGGATGTAAATGTGCTTCGGGTTCTTCTACTAAAACAATATTTATATCTCCCTTTTCTTTCTTGTTTTCCAATGCAGCAATAAAAAGAGTTAAGTATAATAAATTTTTTTGTCCCAATCCTAAAACTTTAATAGGAACAGTCTTATCTTTTTCAGGCTTATAAAACAATTCGAGCTCATTCCAGATATCATCATCAAAATCAGAAGCAAATCCCATCGATACATTTGGAGAAAAGTAATTTCCAGCTATCTCTTTATTTCTATCGTTAATATCATCATTCATTTCAGGAATGAAATCTAAATCATTAAGATCAGAAGTTGATTTTTCCAGTATATTATTAACTTCAGATAATTCATCATCACTTTCTTTTCTCGAAATACAATAATCGCTTAATAAAGACTGATTTTTACCTCTCAAATCACTATATATATTCCTGAAATCATTTAAATAGAAAATATTTATTCCTTCCAAGTCACCTAAGTGAACTTTGCTTAAATTTATCAAGTCTTCAAATTGATTTGAAGCTCCACCACTTACTATTTTCCATTTGAAATCATCAATATTATATTCATCAATTTCATCAACAGATTCACCATTAATAATATTTTCATGAGCATAAATATATGTAATCCTCATTTTGTTTTCTGATGTTTTAAAGCAGTGAAAATGTGGATTTCTAGCTAAATTATCACCCTCGAACTCGATACTAATTAAAACATGATCATCAATATCCGGTTTTTTAAAACCATGAAAATCTTTTTCTTTTAAATATCTTGCTCTATAAGATAAATTTTTATCCAAAACTAATCTAATAGCAAATAATAAATTTGATTTTCCAATATTATTTTCGCCAATAATGGTCTGATATCCTTCATTAAATGAAATTTCAATGTCATTAAAATTTCTAAAGTTTTCTATTTTTATATTGCTAATATACATCTTATCAACTCCATGTTTTATTTTATGTAAGTCATTATTTAATTTTTTTAATTTATCAAAACCATTATTGGTACTTTCTATTTTTATAACTTTCTGACTCCAGAATCCTTTTGTTTTACTAAATTTATTCTTAAAAATGAAAATTAATTCTAATTGCTCTCGATTGTCACCGTAACTAACTTCAAATTTTTTGTCTTCATTTTCATTTTTCAAACTTCTTCTCTTAGTAACCGTCCTGGTATTTAAGTCTCGTATAAGTAACCATAAATAATTAGTAAAGGAATCCGTATCAAAAACTATCTCTTCAAAATCCACAGGGTTATGAAAAAATTTAATATGTACCTTTTTACGATCATTTGATAGAGAAATAATAATTTTTTCTTCTTCATTTTCTCCATTGAAAATATACTCAGTTTCTTTTTTAATAATACTCACCTCCACAAATATCTAAAAAATTTAATTTACTCTTTTGAACTAATATATTTAGCTAAAGCAAAATATAAAAGAGAAATACTGGTAAATAACTGCAGTATTTTAAAGAAGTCAGTCAGAAAGACCTTTTTAAATTTACTATACCAGGAATAATCTACATTAGTTAAAGTAGAAATTCCTATACTCTTATAAATATAGAAAAATATATTAACCGGATTAGAAAATTCAGTACAACCAGGTAATAAAAAGTAAATACCTGCATAAATAATAATTATCTCGAAATAACTAAAAATAGCAAGTTTTATTCTCTCATTAGATTCAATATCAGAAGTTTTTTTATTATCATCAATGACATCTCTAACAAAAGCAATCATAATCTCAAATGAACGGGATACAACTCTAATTCCCCAGAAAAATTTAATAAAATCTAAAACAGGCTCAAAGTATTCTGGTAACCAAAATAATGCAAAAAATAATAATCCTGAAAAAATAAAATTGTAAAAATTAGATTTCCTAATAAAATTTCCATAATAATGTTTATTTGTTTTCAATAAATTATTGTTTTTAATGCTGGAAGCTGAATAATAATCAGGACTCAGCATAAAGTATATTATCTCTTTTTTGTTTTTTGGTAATTTTAAAAAAGAAGTTACAATAATATCAGCTTCTGAATCAGTTCCTCTGTAATAGGCACTAAAGTGAAGTGTGGAAGACAAAATCCAATTTAAAATATATGCTGAAATAAAAAGTAAACTACTCACTGTCATCATCCATTAAATAGTTCTTTAGTTCAGTTTCACTAAAGGGAATATTAATGTTGTTATTATCAGATTTACAGTTGTTCTTTTTCCTTAACTTATACCACATTACTAAGAAGCTCATTAACAGAATGAAAAGTAAAATTATAGCTAAATTCAAGGGATTAAGAATATCAATTAGTAATAGTAATATTGCAAATGCAACAAAGACTAGAAACACACAACAATTTTTTCTAAAACAATCTTTACAATTTTTAATAACTACCCCTCCAAAAATAATTTAATACAATATCTCTCTTATTCTTCGGTCTATATTTATTTGTTATAACATAAAATAACTTGGAATTGCAAAGTAACAAAACCGAAAGTTGCAAAATAAAATTTCTTATTATTACAGCAAACCCAATTCTAAATTTTAGCAATAAACGTAAAATATTAATGGGCGAAAAGTGTAAAATCTTATTGATAACCACCTACTGGTATACATTTCAATTAGCAGGGTGGTATATTTCTCGCATGACAAAAGCACAATTAGCAGAACAGCAATTCCTGCTGCTGGCACTTCTAGCACCAGTTAGAAAAATGACCGGCTTCTCTGCCGGAACATTGCCGCAGCATCAAGCAATTAAAATATATGAAAGCTCTCGGCCTTACTCTAAATAAACAAAAACTCCCACCTAAATAAAATTCTGGTGAGAGTAGTAGTGTAGTGATAACTGCATTTAATATTTTATTCGATAAATTTCTGCATATACCGGGGTGTTATAAGGCACCGCGTCATATTTCACTTTATAAACAATCTTCCAATCCATCATCGGCCAAAATATTTCTGATCTCCTTAACTTCCTGAGCTCGCTTCTTATCACAGATCAAAATAGCATCTTCAGTATCAACTATCACTACATCATCTAGCCCAATAGTAGTTACAACTTTATTAGGACTATGAATAATAGAGTTTGTAGTATCTATACCATAATGTTTACCGATCACTATATTACCATCATCATCGACTTTTTTTATTCTTTCTAAGGCAGGCCAACTACCGAGATCATCCCAGCCAAAAGAACCGGGAATTACAAAAATATCATTTGCTTTTTCCATAATTCCATAGTCAATGGAGACACTCTGCATATTTTCGAATTCATCTCTAATTACTTTTTCGGCTAAATCTGTTCCTAAAGCCTTCTTTATTTTCTGCAAGGAATCATACATTTCAGGTAAATGAGTCTCTATATTAGCTAGAATACTGCTTAACTGCCAGATAAACATCCCACTGTTCCAGAGATATGTTCCTTCTTCTAAAAACTCTTTAGCAGTGCTTAAATCAGGTTTTTCAGTGAAGTTTTTAACTTCAAATACCTGATCCCCATCTATGGTATGTAGTTGATCATCAAAGTGAATATAGCCATAACCTGTTTCTGGATGAGTTGGTTCTATACCAATAGTAACTAAATTTTTGCCGGTAGCTGCAGTCATAATTGATTTTCTTAAAATATCTACAAATCTTTTCTGATCTTTAATTAAATGATCGGCTGGTAAAACAATCATTGTTGACCCAGGATATTTATCTTCAATAACTACTGAAGATAAACCTATACAGGCAGCAGTATTTCTTTTCATTGGCTCTACTATTATGTTTTCTTCTGGTATACCATCCAGCTGTTTTTTGATTGCTTTTTGATAGGCTTCATTAGTTGCAATAAAGACCTGTTCTAAAGGAACAAGTTCATTAATTCTTTCTACAGTTTCCTGCAGCATTGTTTTTTGATCATCATTTAGCTTTAAAAACTGTTTAGGATGGTCTTTTCTACTAAGAGGCCAGAATCTAGTTCCTTCTCCTCCAGCCATGATTAATGCTGTTATCATTTAAAATCACTCCAGATAAGATTGAATCTTTTACTTTAATAAATCATTATATAAATTAAAATATGATTCTCCCATTTTTTCCACTGTAAACTTTTCATTGACTCTTTTTTTAGCATTTTCCCCTAACTGACTCCTAAGAGGATTATCATTCAGCAATTTTTTAATTGCATAATGTAGTTGATCTACAGAATTAGGTTCTACAACTATTCCTGTTTTTTTGTCTTTATTTGCAAAAGGTACACCAGTTGGTAGATTGGTAGATATCACTGGCTTTCCACAAGCTTGAGCTTCTAACTGCACAATACCAAAAGCCTCACTTGAAGCAACTGAAGGCAATACAAAAAATTCACTTGCATGATAATATGCAGATAAATCTTCATCTTTAACAAAGCCTAGGAACTCTATATTATCATTTAAATTTAAAGAGTCTACTAATCCTTTTAATTTTCCTTCAAGAGGGCCTGTTCCACCAATTAGTAGTTGAGCATCAATATCTTCCATAGCTTTTATCAAAACTTCAATCCCTTTATAATAGACTAAACGTCCAACAAAAAATATTATTGGTTTTTTATACTTATTTTTAATCTTCTTTTTCTTATCTTTTGTATAATCAGTTAGTTTAAAATCTTCAGGATTAACTCCCAATGGAATTACAGTACATTTTTCCTTATATTCCTGTAAAAATGGTGAATTATCAATCATATTAGGAGATGTAGTAACGATTTTATCAACTCTATTTAAAAACTTTTCTAAAAAAGGTTTATATAACTTTAAAATATTTTTCTGCTTAATAATATCACTGTGCCAAGTCACAATTTTTTTCCCTTTCGGATTAACTAATAGAGCTGAAACTACTCCTAATGGGAATGGTAAATGATAATGATAAATATCTGCATCCATACTTTTCAATTCTAAAGGAAATTTAGGCGCAACAGGCATAGAAAAATACCTTCCTAAACTTGATGAACGTATAACTTTAGTTCCATTAATATTTTCTGTGCTTTTTTTGAATTTATCATTAGCAACTAATACATTCATATCCAATTTATCACTTAATTCATTGCTAATATCATAAGCTACCTGTTCCACTCCACCGGTAAAGGGATAATATAATTTATTAATTTGAAGAATTTTCATTTTAACCCCCTGCAAATTTCAATGGTTATTTTTAATCATCAAAGTATTTTAAAAGATCATAACAGTTATACAATACATCAATTTTTTCATTATTAAAAAAACTCATTTCTAGTTTTTCTGGTGGAAGACAAATTATTTTTGTAGTACTTTTTATAGATAAATAGTCATAAACAATTGAAGAAAAATATGTTATTAGAGTGTCAATATTTGAATGCCTAATATCATTGAACAACCTTACATTTTTATATTTACTCAAAACATTTTTATATTCTGACTTATTTTCTCGATAATGAGGATAAATAATAATTAAAATATTATTTAAATTTTTATTAAGAAAATGCACCAATTCTATTGTTTTCTTGATATATAAATCTTGACTAGCTATTGCAATAACAATTTTATCATCCGCTTCATTAAATTTTTTGAATTTAATATTGCTATCAAAACCAATACATTTATATTTGCAACTTTTATTACTAACTAAATATTTTTTTACAAAATTCTTTTCACCATTATTAAACACAAAAAAATTATCACAATATATTTTATTAGGAAGATGCAATTTTTCAATTGCAC
>Ga0163219_100495_pt1 | contig 10382 bp, 12 predicted proteins | sample MSEWel2016_04_06_FD_113150 | JGI IMG/M metagenome (GOLD analysis project Ga0163219, IMG submission 113150) | Subsurface microbial communities from deep shales in West Virginia, USA - MSEEL Well Study Marcellus 3H_2016_04_06 ...
GGACCGGTGGGTGGTCGTCGACGGGTGCGTCGCCATCGACTTGGCGTCGCCCAGGTTGTTGGAGATGTCGACGATCTGCAGGGCGTCCAGGAACCGCCAGGCGGCTTCCCGGCTCCCGAGGTCGAAGGCGAGCAGGTTGCCGCCGCCGCTCATCTGGTTGGCGATGATCGGGGCCTGCGGGTGGTCGGGCCGGCCGCAGTAGACGGTCTTGCGCACCTTGCCCGAGGCGGCCACCGCGTCGGCCACGCGCGCGGCGTTCTCGGTCTGCCGGCGCACGCGCAGCTCCAGGGTCTCCAGCCCCTTCAGCAGCACCCAGGCGTTGAACGGCGACAGCGCCGGTCCCGTGTGGCGCAGCAGGTCCTTGTAGGCCTCGGTCATCAGCTCGGTCCCGCCGAGGATCGCCCCGCCCAGCACCCGGCCCTGGCCGTCGATGTGCTTGGTGGCGGAATAGACGACCACGTCGGCGCCCAGCGCCAGCGGCTTCTGGAAGATCGGGGTGGCGAAGACGTTGTCGACGATCAGCCGGGCGCCGGCCGCATGCGCGATCTCGGCCACCGCCCCGATGGCGGTCACCTCCAGCAGCGGGTTGGCCGGGCTCTCCACCAGGAAGGCGCGGGTGTTCGGCCGCACCGCGGCCTTCCAGGCCTCCAGGTCGGTGGCGTCCACATAGGTGGCCTCGACGCCGAACCTCGGCAGCCACTCGGAGATGATCCAGCGGCAGGAGCCGAACAGCGCGCGCCCCGCCACCAGGTGGTCGCCGGCCTTCAGCAGGCCCATCAGCGCCATGTGCACCGCGCTCATGCCCGAGGCGGTGGCCCGGCAGACGTCGGCGCCCTCCATGAGCGCCAGCCGGTCCTCGAACACCTGGGTCGTGGGGTTGCCGAAGCGCTGGTAGATGAAGCCCGGGTCCTCCCCTGAGAACCGGCGGTCGGCGGCGCCGGCGCTCTCGTAGGCGAAGCTCTGGGTGAGGAAGAGGGCCTCGGAGATCTCCCCGTACGGCGTGCGGGCCATGCCTCCGCGGACGGCCCGGGTCGCCTCTTCCCAGTCGCGCGGATCCTCAGCCATGACGCACCCTCCTTCGGCGGTGCGGCATGAACGGCAGCCGAGGGGCCGTCGTCAAGGCGAGCGTTGCTGAACTCGCGCCCAGCTCTGCTGCGGCCTCGAGCGCGGCGCAGCCGCGCAATGAAACCACGAACCACACCAACGACACGAACATCGGAGTCGATGCGCCGCACGCTCGGCGGCTCCCGTTCGTGTGGTTCGTGTGGTTCGTGGTCAACCTGACGGCTTCGCCGTCCCACCGCCTGGCCCAACCCGTTCCCCAGCGAAGACGGGGAGAAGCCTTGCAAGACTCCCGATCCGCGTTAAGGCTTCGCCGCCCATGAGCGAACCGAACCGCCCGGGCATCCTGCCCTGCCAGTCCATCGACGCCCTGATCGAACAGGGCGCGATCCTCACCGAAGACCGTTTCGACGACGACCAGGTCCAGCCGGCCAGCCTCGACCTGCGGCTCGGTGCCCGGTGCTGGCGGGTGCGGGCCTCCTTCCTGCCCAGGGTCGGCCAGACGGTCGCCCAGCGCATCGCCGACGTGGCCATGCACGAGCTCGACCTGACCCGCGGCGCGGTGCTGGAGAAGGGCTGCGTCTACATCGCCGAGCTGCAGGAGCGCCTGGCGCTGCCGCCCGGCGTCTCGGCCCGCGCCAACCCGAAGAGCTCCACCGGCCGGGTGGACGTCTTCGTGCGCCTGCTCTCCGACGGCGGCCCGGCCTTCGACGACGTGGTCGAGGGCTACCACGGGCCCGCCTACATCGAGATCGCGCCCCAGACCTTCTCGGTCCTGGTCCGCCGCGGCACCCGCCTCAACCAGCTGCGCCTGAAGCGCGGCGACCCGCCGAGGCTGCGGACCGAGAGCGTCGGCGTCGACCTGACCGGCGAGATCGCCGGCTTCCGCGGCCGCCGCCACGCCCCCGTCGTCGACCTCGACCACGTCGACGGCCACGACCCGCGGCTCTACTGGGAGCCGCTGATCCCGCAGAACGGCCAGCTCCTGCTCGATCCCGGCGAGTTCTACATCCTGGCGTCCAAGGAGGCGGTGGAGATCCCCGTCCTGGAGGCCGCCGAGATGACCCCCATCGACCCTTCCGTTGGCGAGTTCCGGGTCCACTACGCCGGCTTCTTCGACCCCGGGTTCGGCACCGACGAGGCCCACGGCAAGGGCTCGCGCGGCGTGCTGGAGGTCCGCAGCCACGAGACCCCCTTCATCCTGGAGGACGGCCAGACGGTGGCGCGCCTGGTCTACGAGCCGCTCACCGAGCGGCCCACGCGCCTCTACGGTGACCTCGGGTCGCATTACCAGCGCCAGGGCCTCAAGCTATCGAAGCACTTCAGGGTGTGGGGCGAATAGGGCGCGCGAGAAGCCTTCCCCATCCCAGGGGGAGCGTGTCGAGTGCGTTGGCTTCGCAGGGCCGTCCTGGCGGCGGCCGGTCTGATCTCCGGGCTTTCGATCTCCGGCGCCGCGGCCGCCGCCCCCGCGCTGTGGGTGGTCAGGGACGCCGACAGCGAGATCTATCTCTTCGGCACCCTCCACGCGCTGGATCCCGCCACCCGCTGGCGGACGCCCGCCTATGACGCCGTGCTGGCCCGCGCCGGGACCGTCTGGTTCGAGGCCGACCTCGACACCGCCGACCCCCGCACCATCGGCCGCATCCTCGACACCTACGGCAAGGACCCGGACCGGCCGCTGTCGCGCAAGCTGTCCGCACAGGACCTGGAGGCGCTGGGCCGCCACGTGGACGTGGCCCGCATCGACCATCTCCGGCCCTGGGCCGCGGCCCTGATGCTGTCCATGCAGCCGATGCTGGGCCGCGGCGCCCGCGTCGAGGCCGGCGCCGACATGACCGTCACCCGCGCCGCCCGTCGCTCCGCCAAGACCGTGCGCGCCTTCGAGACCCTGGAGGACCAGGCCCGCCTGTTTGCCGGCCTGTCCGAGCGGGCGGAGGTGCAGTACCTCTCCGACGTGATCCGCCAGCGCTCGCAGGGGCCGAAGCTCGGCCTGCGTCCCGCGCCCTCCCTGGAGCAGGCCTGGGCGGCCGGCGACCTGGCCCGCCTCGGCCCCGCGGTAGGCGAGCTGCGCGACGAGAACCCCGGCCTCTACGAGGCGCTGCTCAAGCGCCGCAACCTCCAGTGGGCTGAGCAGCTGGCGGGCGAGATGTCCGGCGCCGGCGTGGAGCTGGTCAACGTCGGCGCCCTGCACATGGTGGGCGAACACGGCCTGCCGGCCCTGCTGGCCGCGCGCGGCTTCGCCGTCGAGCGGGTGCAGTAGCAAGCACGCCCGACATTCTGTCATGGGTGCTTGACAGGCTCGGCTTGTCATGTTTCCTTGTCACTCAGACAAGGGAGCTTGCCATGCCGCGCCGCGTGTCGGTCTGGGCCGTCATCACCGTCCTCGCCGTCGCCGCCCTGGGGACCTACGCCCTCGCCGGCGCGGCCCTGCTGCTGCGGCCGCCGGCGCTGGGCGCCGTCGCCGAGGCGCCGCGCCTGCTCGCCTCCGCCACCGAAATCCTCCCGCTCCTGGCCGGCCGCATGGTCGCCGGGCGCCTCTGAAGAAGGGTCCGCCATGTTCCTCACCTCGAGTTTCCGGCGCAGCGTCATCCCGTTCACGGCCGTCGCCGTGGGCCTGGTGTTCGGCCTCGCCACCCGGCGCTTCGTCGATCCCGACCAGCCGCTGCAGTTCGCCCTGTGGTTCTCGGTGCCGGTGATCCTGGCCCTCGTGGCCTCCATCATGTGGTGGCGCCTGCTCGACGAGGTCGCCCGCGACGCGCACAAGACCGCCTGGTACTGGGGCGCCTCCCTCGGGATGTTCGTCGGCCTCGTCGGGCTGATGCTCCTGGAGCGCACCGAGGGCGGGCTGATCACCGCCGGCCTGAACGGCGGCACGACGCCGGAGGCCTTCGTGGCCCTGGGCGCAATCCTCGTCATCTCGGCCCAGCTCGTCGGCTACCTCCTGGTCTGGGTCGGCTGGTGGATCTCCAAGCGCTAGGAGCGTTCGCGATGAAGAACCGCCTCAAGGTGCTCCGCGCGGAGCGCAACTGGAGCCAGGGCGACCTCGCCGAGCGCCTCCAGGTCTCGCGCCAGAGCGTCAACGCCATCGAGACCGGCAAGTACGATCCCAGCCTGCCGCTCGCCTTCCGGATCGCCAAGGTCTTCGACCTGCCGATCGAATCCATCTTCGAGGACGAGGCCGCCTGAGCGCGGCCCCGCAACAGGAAACTCCCATGCTGTCGACCCTCGCCCGCGGGGCCCGCCGCCTCGCCCTCGCCGCCACGGCCCTGGCGCTCGCCGCCGCCGGCCCGGCCGCCGCCGAGCCTGCCCTCTGGGCGCTCAGGGACGCGGACTCCACCATCTACCTCTTCGGCACGGTCCACGTGCTGAAGCCCGGTACGGAATGGCGCTCGCCGAAGGTGGCCGCCGCCCTGGGCCGGAGCGACGAGCTGGTGCTGGAGGTGCTGGGCGCCGACGATCCCAAGGCCGTCCAGCCGCTCATCGCCCGCTACGGCGTCGATCCCGCCGGCTCGCTGTCGGCCAAGCTCCCAGACGCCGACCGGCCGAGGCTCGCCGCCGCGGCCAAGGCCATGGGCCTGCCTGACGGCGCCATGGAGCCCATGCGCCCCTGGCTGGCCGCCCTGACGCTCGCCGTCCTGCCCATCGTCCAGGCCGGCTACGACGCCAAGAGCGGCGTGGAGACCGTGCTCACCGCCGAGGCGAAGGCCGCCGGCAAGACGCTCGGCGCGCTGGAGACCCTGGACCAGCAGCTCCGCTTCTTCGCCGACATGCCGCCGGAGGTGGAGGTGGCCCTGCTCAGCGCCACTCTCGACGACGTCGCCGACGGCCCCGCCCAGCTCGACCGCATGGTGGCCGCCTGGGCGGCCGGCGACATGGCCGGCCTGGAGCGGGAGTTCGTCGAGGAGACCCGCCGCGACTATCCGCAGCTCTACAGGGTCGTGGTCGTGCAGCGGAACGAGGACTGGGCCGGCCAGCTCGCCCGCAAGCTCGAGGGCTCCGGCGTCAGCTTCGTCGCCGTCGGCGCCGGCCACCTCGTCGGCCCCGACAGCGTCCAGGCCCAGCTGGAGAAGCGCGGCCTGAGGGTGGAGCGGCAGTAGGGTAGCCCCTACAGCCGCGTCCGCAGGCTCCACAGCTCCGGGAAGGCCCGGCGGGTCAGGGTCCGGGCGAGGTAGCCCACCCCCTCCGTCCCGCCGGTGCCGGGCCGCCCGCCGATGATCCGCTCCACGGTCAGCACGTGCTTGTGCCGCCAGGTGAGCAGGGCGTCGTCCAGGTCCACCAGCTTCTCGGCCAGCTGGTAGAGCTCCCAGTGGCCCTTGGTGTCGCGGTAGACCTCCAGCCAGGCGTCCTCGACGGCCGGGGAGGGGGCGTAGGTCTGCGACACGTCGCGCCTCAGCACCGCCTCGGGCACGGGCAGGCCGCGCGCCGCCAGCTGGGCGATGGCGAGGTCGTAGAGGCTGGGCGCCTCCAGCGCGGTCTTCAGGTCCGCCAGCGCCGCCGGCCGCTCGGCGTGGAAGCGCAGGAAGCTCTCGTCCTTCAGCCCCAGCAGGTACTCGAGCTCCCGGAACTGGTGCGACTGGAAGCCGGAGCTGGTCCCCAGGCTGCCGCGGAAGCTGAGGTAGTCGGCCGGCGTCATGGTCGCCAGCACGTCCCACGACAGCGTCATAATGGTCTGGATCCGCGACACCCGCGCCAGGGCCTTGTAGGCCGGCTCCAGGTCGCCCGCCGCGATCAGCCCGCGCGCCAGCTTCACCTCGTGGATGATCTCCTTGAGCCACAGCTCCTTGGTCTGGTGGATGACGATGAACAAGAGCTCGTCGTGCCGGTCGCTCAGCGGCTTCTGCGCCGCCAGCAGCTCGTCCAGCGCGAGATAGCGCGCATAGGTCATGGGTTGTTCTGACATGCGGCATCCATACGCCGCGAACCCGGCCTCTTGGAAGCTTCGGGGTGTGCCGCCTTCAAGGGGCTCCGCTCAAGTCCTTGAGCTCTCTGGACCGGGCAGAGTCCACCGCTTGGTGAGGAGCAACTGCCATAATGTTCTTGTTTTGTTCTTGACTGCCGCGCATAGCTAAGCCATGATGGCCTGCGCTGGAGGAGTATGCGGGTTCAGCCCGCCTCTGAGCGCTCTGACACACTCACCGGAGGGCTAATGGCTGGCGCTCAGCTGGCGCGCTCGCGCGCGCCTGAAACCATGGATGAATTCGTCGCTCGCCGAGCGTCGGCGCAAGCTCACCGCGAGGCCAACTACGCGGCGGGCCGGGAGAAGTGGTCTGCATCGACCCGAACGGGGCAGAACTACTCGGCCGCACGACCCAGTGATGTTGTAGCGCTGGGTGCTCAGGCGCGTAGCGCGGCCTCGAACTCATCCATGAGATCGCCTGCCGCAGCGCCGGCTCCGAGCCGGGCGCAAAACGGCGGGACTCGGTACGGCGCGCTCTACGCACCGCCGCCCAACGATTTGACGGAACTGCGTCGTCAGCAGGCTGAGTTCAAGGCCACGCGGCGCAAGATCGCCGACCAGAACAGCTGGATGGCCGCGCCTGCCCTGGGTTCGGTAGCTCTGGCGCTAGGTCTCGGCGCCCCCGCTTGGATGGCGGGTCTGGCCGGCCCCACTGCGCGCCAAGCGCCGCTCGTTTTGAAAAAGGGTTTAACCTTACCGCGCGGGGGCGACAGCCCGGCCGCCGCCGCTGGGCGGCGGGCGCACGAGGCTCTGAAGGAGCGCGTCAACGCGAAGCCGGGGTGGGTCGCCGATCGTGGAGTGAAGACCGAGGCAGGCGTTCTTCGGCCCGACGTGAGAGCGCCGGCCCGGAACCCTGCCAAGCCGGAAACACGCTATCAAATGGAGCTGAAGCCAAATACGCCAAGCGGACGGAGAGCGGCTGCTAAGGCCGTTAAGCGATATTCCCGCGAAACGAATAACAAGACTCGAGCTGTTTTCTACGAACCGAAAGACTTCAAGTGAAACGCCAATCCTACCCAAAAGCGCTGGATGACGCGCTTCGCCCCTTCGGGTTCGAGCGGCAGGGAAACGACTGGATCCGCGTTCGCGGCGACATGTGGGAGTGCGTCAATCGCCAGTCCGGTTGGCTCGGCGGTGTCACGGTGAACTTCGACATGAAGGACCTCGAGACCGAGAAGCTCTTCCTGTCGATCTTCGCCGCGAGCGGTGCGATCCAGATGCCGACGATCGGCGCCAGGATCGGAGAATTGATCGACGGTTACGATCGATGGTGGAAGAAGGACGAGCCCAATGGTCCCGCCGAGATGGCCAAGGCCGTGGTGGAGCGCGGATTGCCCTGGTTCGATCGCGTGCGCACCTTAGAAGAGCAAGCGGCCAACTGGTATGGCCGCGCCGGAGCGCTCACGTCACGAGGCTACCACGGCCCCTCGTTGGTAGGACTAGCGTTGACGCTCTACCGCATGGGCGAACGTGAAGAAGCTTGCCAGGTGCTGAACAAGCCCGTGCCTCGGACCGCCATACCCTCCAGTGTGGAGAAAGTGGCGCGGGTCCGGGATTGGCTGGGGTGTCGCTCTGCAGACCCGGCTCCGGATCACACATCGTGAGTTGGGGGGCTCAACCTTCCCCATCGCCTCCACCGCTGCCCAATGCTACGTACGCGCTACGTCATCTCCGCCGGGTCCGCCGGCGGCCTTGACTCTCCGGCCCTAAGCGGTTGAAACCCCGGGCCTTCGCGGGTGTAGTTCAGAGGTAGAACGTCAGCTTCCCAAGCTGAATGTCAGGGGTTCGATTCCCCTCACCCGCTCCATCTTCTCCCTCACGCCTTGATCACGCTGATCTTGCCGTTGCGCTCGATCCAGGCCTCGGCCACGTCGTCGGGGCGGGAGAGGCCCGCTTCGCGGAGCGCCTCCTCCACGTCGTGGCGGCCGACGCCGTGGCGGCGCAGCGCCGCCTCGTCGAAGCGGCCGTCGGCGGCGATGCGGCAGGGCTGGCCCTTCACCAGCGGCCCCAGCCAGTGCAGCCGCGCCGAGGCCCAGGCGAGGCCGGCGTGCAGGGCGACCAGCACCGCGGTGGCCGCGAGCGTCTCCCACAGCGGCGCGCTGGCCGTCAGGGCCCGGCTCAGGTTCGAGCCGATGATCACCGACAGGATGATGTCGATGGCCCCCCACTTGCCGAACACCCGCTTGCTGGCCATCCGCACCAGCGCCAGGCCGAAGAGGAAGATCAGGACCGCCCGGATCGACATCTGCCACCAGGTGATGTCGTCCTGGCGGCCCAGGATGAGGTGGAGGTCGGCGAGGTCCATGGGCGTCTCCGGGCGGGGATGGTTGTCCCCGCCCTAACGCCCGACCGGTCCCTAGAAGATCCAGCCGTCGCCCAGCGACGAGAGCTGCACGTTGGCCAGGGTCAGCTGGGCCTGGCCGTCGACGGTGACCACCGTGTCGGCGCCCACCTGGGCCACGGTGTAGTGGCTGCCCGGCAGGACGTTCACCCGGTCGCCTTCCCAGACGTTGAAGTCCAGCACCCGGTCGGATCCCGCCTCGGCGAAGACGTGGAAGGTGTCGGCCCCCGCGCCGCCCGACAGGAAGTCGAAGCCGCGGTCGCCGGAGAGCCAGTCGGCGCCCTCGCCGCCCGCGACGGAGTCGTCGCCCTGGCCGCCGCGCACCACGTCGGCGCCCCAGCCGCCCACCGCGGTGTCGTTGCCCATGTTGCCCAGCACCACGTCGTCGCCGTCGCCGCCGTCGAGCAGGTCCTGGTCCTTGCCGCCGACCACCCAGTCGCCGCCGCCGCCGCCGGAGACGGTGTCGTTCCCCGCATTGCCGTGCAGGTCGTCGAACGACCCGCCGCCGGAGATGTTGTCGTTCCCGTCCTGGCCGTGCAGCACGTCGTGGCCGTCGCCGCCCACCAGCACGTCGTCGCCCGCCGTGGGTCCGCCGGCCGCGACCGGCGTCGGCGCCGGCGCCGGCGAGCCGGAGAAGGGCGTGTCGTAGCCGGCGAACTTCTTCACATATTCCGAGACCGGCGTGCCGTACGGGTCGCGCATGTTCATGGCGCCGTTGGAGGTCAGGTAGTCCTTCAGGTTCCAGACCCCCACCAGGTGGGCGCCGGCGATCAGGCCGGACATGGTCACCTGGCCGCCGTCCACCCACTGGCCCTCGAAGCGCAGCAGGTCGAGCGCCTTCAGGTCGTTGTGGATGTTGACGAACCACTCCTGCTGGGCCGCGTCCTGCGCGGCCGGCGAGGCCAGGAAGCTCGCCTTGTCGTAGACGCCGTAGCTCGCCGCCTTGGCCGTCCAGCGGCCGATGAAGTCGATGGCGCCCGTGCCGTCGTTGCCCTCGTAGAAGCCGATGGCCTGGAGGGCTTCCTCCCCGAACTGGAACCGGCCGAGATAGCCCACGCTGCTCACGAAGGCGTAGTTGTTGCCCGACTCGTTCTGGCCCAGCGCACGCAGCAGGTCGAAATAGCTTCCAGCGCTCATACTCATCACCCTTTGTCTGGAAAGGCCGCGCGCCCCCGTCGGCGTCGCGGCTTGGGAAACGCCGCGGTCGCGGCGCTTCGGCTTGCAGGTTGGTTGGGAGGGGCCCCACGGCTCGACGCGCTAAGGGATGGCCACGTGCGCAGGCCCAAATGTGGCGCCCGGCGCCGCAAAACTGCGTCAAGTTGACCGTGCCAAGCTTGTTTACTTCACGGCCCCGCTGCGCCCTTGCCGGCCGGCGGCGACGCATGGAACTTGGCCGTGATGAGCGACGCCCATCCCGCCCCGATCCTCAGGACCGCCACGGACGCCGACGCCCCGGCCCTGCGCGTCCTGATGGACCGCTCGATCCGCCGGTTGCTGGAGCCCTTCCTGCCGCCGGAGGCCGTGGAGGCCTCCTTCGAGATCATGGGGCTCGACACCCAGCTCCTGGCCGACGCGACCTACTATGTGGCGGAGGTGGGCGGCCGCCTCGCCGCCAGCGGCGGCTGGAGCCGCCGGGCGACCCTGTTCGGCGGCGACCACACCACGGGCCGCAGCGCCGCCCTGCTCGATCCCGCCGCCGAGCCCGCCCGGGTGCGGGCCATGTACACCGATCCCGACTTCGCCCGCCGGGGGCTGGGCCGGATGATCCTCGACGCCTGCGAGGCCGCGGCCCGGGCCGAGGGCTTCCGCGCCGCCGAGCTCGCCGCCACCCTGGGCGGCGTCCCGCTCTACCGCGCCTGCGGCTACCGCGAGGTGGAGCCCTTCGAGGTCGAGACCTCGCGCGGCGTGCGCGTGCCGCTCGTGCGGATGTCCAAGCCGCTCTAGACGCGAAACGGGCGGGCCTTCCGGCCCGCCCGCCGCTCACGCGAAACCCTGACACCAAGGGGCGGGTCAGAAGTTCAC
>Ga0163219_100496_pt1 | contig 10367 bp, 5 predicted proteins | sample MSEWel2016_04_06_FD_113150 | JGI IMG/M metagenome (GOLD analysis project Ga0163219, IMG submission 113150) | Subsurface microbial communities from deep shales in West Virginia, USA - MSEEL Well Study Marcellus 3H_2016_04_06 ...
ATCTTGATTATTCTCTTTGGGATTATAGAATCTTAAACCTATACCAACAATTAAACAGGAGATATAATGGGCCAATGCTAAAGTAGTACCTAGCTTAGCATTGCCAAACATCCCTACAGCTACAGCACTATGAACAATATGATATAAAAATCTATTCCCTTTTAGTTTATTTTAGCAATTAATGATTATGATAAGAGTTTAGAGGATTGATTAATATAGAATATCAATAGTCATTAAGTAATATACAAATTGATTTATAAAAGGGATTTTTTATTAGATGATGAATTAATAAGTATAATTTAATGAATTTTTATAATTATTAATGGAAGGAGTAGTTACATATATGCAAAAGAAGAAAGTAATATTGCTATTAATAAGCTTAGTTATGTTATTAACTAGCTGTAGTAGTTCAGGAGGAAGTGGAAGTAAAGACCAGAGCAATGCCAAACCTATAATCAATGAAGTAATGGGATTTCTAGAAGAAATTGATTTGGGTGAAAGTTTAAGTTTGGAGATTATAGCGACAGATGCGGATAATGACAAATTATCTTATGCTTTTGTTATTGCAAAAGGTGAGGGGGATATTGTTGCTAATGGTAATAAAGCAAAGGTTACTCCTAGTCAAGTAGGAGAATTAGCAGTTAAGATTATGGTTGAAGATGGCAAGGATAATACTATTAAAACTGTGACAACCAATGTCAATGCACCCCCTTTTGATATTGAATTAAATGGAACTGTTAAAGAAGCTATGGTAGGGGATAATATTGAAATAGAAGTACTAAGTGACACAAATAATTTATCTTATGAATATTATGTTGTTAAAGGAGAAGGAGAAATTACTTCAAATGATAATAAAGCTATAATTACTCCGAAATCTATTGGAGATTTAGAAGTTAAGGTTGTTGCTAGTAATGGTAGTGGAGAAGCGAGCAAGAGTTTTGTTATGAAAGTATTTGGAGAAGTGAATGTTGTAGGAAATATAGGATTTGAATTGCCAAACATGGAAAGATTAGAAAATCCAAAAACTCAATATTCAGCAGGAAAGTTCAATTATCCTTTCCCACTAGTTCAGATTGGGGTAGATAATTTAAGAGAATATAATCAATATATGCTTGATAATTTAGAAACTATCAGAGTAGGAGTCATAGATTCTGGTGTTAATTATGAACACCCTTATCTTTCTAAAGTAAATGTAGAGTTATCTAAAAAATTTAGGCAAGATTATTATGGAGACGAGGATATATTAGATATGAATTATCATGGAACTGCAATGACAGGATTGATTGGTGCTGATTTTAACAGTGATAATAATTTTGTTGGAGTAGCTCCAAATGTTGAATTAGTAGCTTTAAAAACTAGCGATACAAGTTATGATACAGCAAATGCTTTAGATTTTGTAGTTGATAATAATATTGATATTGTTAATATGAGTTTTATACATGTTTATTTTAATGAACAACTTCAAAATTCAGTTCAAAATGCTTCTGTAAATGGAGTAATTATGAACTCTGCTATTGGTAATCAAGGGGTCAATGACGCTGGCTATCCTGCTAAATATGATGAAACTTTTGCAATTGGAGGTATTGATAGATTTTATAATTATGCTGATACAAACTATTGTGATAAAGTTGATTTTGTTGTAGCAGGTAGTTCTTATCTTTCTACTCACCATGATTTAAGAGAAGGCGAACTATATACAATTACAGGCGAAAGCAGTGGGGCTACTGCAATTTTCACTGGAATAACTGCTTTAATCAAAGGAAAATATCCTAATATATCTCAAAGTGAAATGAAAGAGCTATTAAAGAGATATTCTTTTGATTTAGGAACTAAAGGTTATGACGAACAATTTGGTTGGGGTATGCCACACTTATATACTCTAATGAATAAAGTCTTGGATAAAGAGGTTAAAGTCTTTGTAGCTAAAAAAGATAATAACAACCTCGAAGTATTAGGAAATCCAAAAAATTATAGTTTAAGTGTTTTCACAAACCTATCTAATCAAATTAATTATGAATTTAATTTTGTATCCGACGCCCCAAATCATAGTGTATTCGCTTGGATTGACGTAAACGAAGACGGTCAAATTAATGCGGGAGATTATTTAGGAGAAAGTAGTAACGGAGATTTAAAGATAGATGTAACAAAACAAGATTATAATTTAATGTAATTGAAATATAATTCTAACTTTGCCCCCTTTACCTTAATAGGTAAGGGGTCGATTCTTTATATATATATAAACTGATAAAGATGTTATATTAGTAATTTTAAAATCAAAAGAGCAAACAATAATAATTTTTTGCCACGAATCGCACTAATCTTAACGAATTATTTCAAAATCATTTCAAATATTAAATTAGTTTTTGATTTTATTCGTATTTCATTCGTGCTAATTCGTGGCTAAAGGAATTTAAATTCTTTTTCGTGTTTTATATAGGGTTTGAATTTTATTCATTCATGTAGAATTGTGGCTAAATAAGATTTTAATCTCCTATTTAATTATAGTTAATCATTTCGACTTAAAGACTACTCTCATTATATCTTCTCTTTTAGATATCTGTATTTCACTGATAATGGATAATAGGGCATTCTTCTTCTGATTTAAGTCAATTGATTCATCTTCAATGGTCTTTATAACTTCTTTTAATTCTTCTATAAATGATTGATAGTCTACTTCTTGATTATTGATCTTTTCTTCCAATATCTCTACTCTTTCTTTGACTTCTTTTTGTTCATCTTGTAATTTTTCTTTATATCTTCCTAACTGATTTAAATCAATTATTCCTGCTTGATAGGCTTCCATCTGTTTGTCGAATTGTTCATCAAAGCTTTCATATATAGTTTGTAGTCTTAGATATTCTTCTGTTAAATCATCATTTTTAACTTGTTTTATGTCTAATGTCTTTAGGTCTACCTGCATATTAATAATTTTTCTAAGAAATTGTAACAATTCATCTTCAACTTCATCCATCTTATGTAGATTAGAATAGCAGTTAGCTAATCTAACATGATTAGAACATCTTAACTTGCGATAAGTTCTTTCTTCTCCAGTGCTAGTAATATATTTTTGGGTTAGTTGTGATAAAGAACCACCGCATTCTGCACAACTAACCAATCCTTTTAACAAATAATCCTTACTATTTCGTCTTCTTGATCTTTTATTCTTATCCAATAGTTCTTGGACTAAGTCAAAATCCTTTATTTTAATTATAGGAGGATGATTGTCTTCAATTATTTGTTCATTCCAATGAAATTCTCCCAAATAAGCCTTATTATTGAGAACTCTCTTAACAGTATTGGCCCTCCAAGTAAGTTTCTGATCTTTATGTTTTCCTTCATTGCCTATAGCTTTAGATTTTTTAGTAAGAGCTACTTCTCCAAATAGTTTCTTTCCATTTTTACGAAGATCAACACCTATACTTCTTAAGCTTCCGCCCTTGATATATTCTTGATAAATGTATCTAACTACCTCTGCTTCTGGCTCATATATATCAAATTTTCCAGTATCATCATTGATACTATAGCCGTAAGGGGGTTCCCCTAAGGCACCTCCAGAGCTGGCCTTTTCATTCATTCCTTTCATAACTTCTTTTGATAAATTAGCTGAGTAGAATTCAGCTACTACTTCCATAATTCCTTCCATCATTCTACCTTGAGGACCATCGCCAAATTGTTCTGTAATAGAAATTACATCAATGCCACATTCTTTTCTTAATAATGATTTATATATTATAGAATCTTCACGATTTCTAGCAAATCTATCGGTTTTGTGTATTAGAATTGCTTCGAAAGGCTTAGGATTCTGCTTAGCAGTTGCAATCATATTTTGAAATTCTGGCCTATCAGCAGTTCGAGCACTCTCTCCACGGTCGATGAACTCGTGACTGACTATAAAATTATTATCTATGGCGTATTTTTTTAGTAATTTAATTTGGGCTTGAATAGACATTCCTTCTTCAGCTTGCTCTCGAGAAGAAACTCTAACATAGATTGCTACATTTTTCAATTCAATCACTCCCTTAATCATAATTATATTTCAATTAATCTGATAATGAAAGATTAAATAGCTAAAATAAAAAAATTTAAAAAAATTCCTAAAATGAGTTGCGGTTTATATCCAATGTGATTATACTATACCCGATTAATTAATTGAGAAAATAAAATAAACATATGACAAGTTCTTATTGGCATAAGAATGTTAATAGAACACCATGAGGGATGGTGATTACTTATGAAAGTAGTCGGTTGTTTTAAACAGGAAGATGGTACTTTAACTCCAGATATGACTGCAGAAGAGATATGTGAAGCTTATCCAGAAAAAACTCAAAAGTTAGCTTTTAAGTATATTAAAAATTTGCTAGAAAGAGCTTACAATATTGAAATTAACTTGAAAGCAGAGCTTAAATAAGAGGCTTATTATTAATTTGAAATCTAATTTGATATCAACCTTTGTTGCATAAGCAGAGGTTGATAATTTCATTCTCGTATATTATCAATAGAAAATTACTATATTTTATAAATGACGAAGGAGAGGTTTAATGGAAAAAACAATTAATAGTGAAGTAATTAAGTTGATTGATTATAAAGATTTAGTTAAGTTTGAAGAAAACAACAAGGAAGTTTATAGAGTGAATAAGATATACATAGATATGATGAAAGACTTTATTAGCGGGATACTATTGGGTCAAATAGTGTATTGGTATCTGCCTAATAAGAAGGGTAGAAGTAAATTGAGAGCTAAGAATAAGAAAGGTGAATACTGTATTGCCAAAACTATTGCTCAATGGTGTGATGAATTACGGATAAGTCACAGACAATTTTTGCGCGTTAGAAAAAATTTAGAAGATAAGAATTTAATTTCAACAGCACAAGGAATGTTTGCAGGTAAAAAGTGTCTTAATCTTGTTTTAAATATAAATGTTTTAATTAGCGAATTAAGCAAGCATTTTAAAGAAAATAATATTATACTAGATACACAAAAAGAAGAAGAAAAGCAATTAGACCAACCTTGGCAAAATGACAAGGTTAAACACCTACAAAGAGAGCTAAATGAGGGAAAAAAGGTTACAAATAGCCTCCAAAACCCTGATATTATGGGATGTTGTCAAAATGACAAGGTCGATGTTGGCAAAACGTCACGTTCCATTACAGAGATTACTACAGAGAATACAAATACCCTTAAAGACAATAAGGGGAAGTCGCGTTTGCTTAATTGTAATTCTAATTCTTATAAGAAAAAGGGAGTTTTTAAAAGTAATTCTTCTGCTTATACAAAAAACGCTCCTACCCCAAGTATAAAAAATAAGGGGATAACTACTCCTTCTTCAAATTCAAAGGACAAGCAGTTAGTTGACCCTTTATTTAATAATGAAATTGAGGAGGTTAATTATATGCGAGATGGAGATACATCTGCTATTGGTGATGTCTTAGATCAAACTATGTCTCAAATACAAAGTAGCACAGTAGAAAACACATCTGCTTCCACTGTCCAAGAAGATACTCCTGTTAGTAACAAGCATGTTAAAGAAAGTGAGTCTACCAAAACAAAAGATAAATCTGCTAAGGATATGCCAGAACGTTATGGTGAGTTAACCGTTGATGAATTGATAGATATATTTGCTTTAGAGATAAGAGGTGTGTATAAGAATTTATATGATCCTTCTGCAACACTTTATCAAGGTAACGATGAAGGTTTGACTATTGAAGACATTAGCTTTGCAGAATATTGTTTTAAAATTTATAATGACCCAAAGAATAAATTATATCAAAATAAAAGTTTACACGATTTATATCTTACAGAGCAGGAAAATTATAAGCAGTTAGTTAATAAATACAAAAATATTGAAAAAATAGAGGGATATTCATCTGCTGATGTAAAAGAAACTAGTATAATCCTTGAAAAAGAGCAAGTTGAAGAGGTTATTCTTGGCAAAAAAGAAAAAACAGAAGATTTAGAAGATAATGTTTCAGGAAATGAAGTTTTTGAAGATAATAATATTCAAGATTCCCTTGTTGACGAGGTAGTAACAGGTTATATTGAAATTATAGGCAACAAGAGCCTTACTAAACAAGATATCAGAGCAATTAAAGACCGCTTAGATGAAGGCCTCTCTACACAACAACTACTAAGAGCTATTATAGTTATGAGTAGTGATGCTTTCTTAGCAGAATACACTAAAGTTAAAGAACACCACTTAGTTCCTGCTGTAATTTTAACAAGTAAGCGACGTGTAAAAAGTTTATTAGGCTGGACAAGCACTGAACATAAGACTAAGTTTTGGCAACGATTCGCCATAGATTTCTTTAACAAGTTTAGAATGCATATTGGCGGTAATAAGTATGGCACTAAGATTAATAAATTGATTTTTGACTGCTTAGAGAATAATATGCACACAGAAGTTATCTACTTTGCCCTTAATGAGACTAAAGATCAACAACCTGTTCAGTATTTTGTTAGTATCTTAGAAGACTGGTATAGCAAAGGTGTTAAGACCATTGAAGATGCTAAAAGAGTAATTAAAGAACATCACCAAAAACGTCAACTAAAAGATTTTAATATCTGTTCTAACCCTAATTTAGATTGTTTAAATAAAACTTGCTCTAAGAAGGATAGTTGCCCTATCTATAAGGCTTGTGCTTACTTTAAACGCGTTAGTGGTGTAAACCTTAGAACTATCTCCTTTACTAGAAAGCATAAGTTAGAATTAGTTTTTAATCACTTTAGCTTAGACGAACTTAAAAAAGCTTTTGATAACTACACTAACTCTTATCAGTTTGCTAACGGAAGCAGAGAGTTAGAACAGGTTATTAGGACTATTGAGAATACTGAAAAATGGTTTAACTTTGTACCTAAGCAAAGGGTTGTAAATATGAATGAGTATCGAAAAAGACAACAAAGACTAATGAAAAAATTTGAAATTGAGCCTACTTTATCTTATGAGAAGATGAAGGCTGAAATGGAAAAGGAAGGGGGTTAATATTACTATTAGGAAGATCATTTGTTAAAATATCTTATAAAATAATTATAAATTTTATTGAAAATAAGTATAAAATTATGAATAATACTGTCTTCATAACAAGATTGATAATATTTATAATCATATATAAACAGGACAGGTTAATTGTTGGTATAACACTGTACTAAAGAGAAAGTAAAACTACAGATATCAAGGTGAATTCAGCTTAATATCTATTAGGCTCTTTTTTTATTATTTAGTATTGACAATATCTCTTATTTGATGCTTGCTTTCTACCATTTGGCATAACTCTTTATAGTATAGCAAGCGTTCCCCTCACACTTACTAAACTTATCTATTGGTAGAGGTTGATTTTTATCTGTATCTATAGATAGTTTCTGCATTTCTTTCATATTTGCTTGTATATTAGTGCTGATTGCTTTTATCTTTTGAGGTGTGATTGGTTCTTGGCAGGCTCTTCCTTCTTTTAAATATTCAATTTTAACTATTATCTGTTTGTCTGTTTGATAATTTTGAGTGTAATAATAAGCATAAGTATATAACGCTTCTTTCTCAATAAGAGCAATAAAGTTTTGATCAATTACCTGCTAAGATTAAATTACTTTATAAGTTTATTGAATACTCTTAATAGGGGTATTGGCTTTAGAATATATGTTTAAGAAATAATAACTTTATTAACAACTGGTTATTAGATTAATTGATTAGTAATTAGATAATCAAATCCTAAGTACTGATATAATTAAAAAAATAAAGGTGTTTTTGAATTTATAGTTAAATTTATACAAGGAAATATTTTATGGGAGGAAATTATGAGAAAGATACTTATATTATTAATTTTGATGATTGCAATTATAGCAACAGGTTGTGGTGGTGGAAGTTCATCATCTGAGAGCAACCATAAACCAGCTATTAAATCATTAACTGATTTTAGTGAGTTAGCAGTAGGTGAAAGTAAAAAAATAACTGTAGAAGCTGTTGATAAGGATGGAGATGCGTTAACCTTTAAATGGAATGCTAATCAAGGTAGTATTGAAGGTAATGGTAAAAGTGTAACCTATACTGCCCCTAGTACTGCAGGAGTGGATAATGTTAGTTTATTGGTGAATGACGGGAAAGAAACTGTAAGTACAAGTTTTCAAATTAAAATCATTGATAAATTGATTAGGTCATTAAATATTGCTAAAAATAATTTGATGACAGAAGAAAAGACTACCTTAACTGCTGATTTAGGAGAGGCAAGTGAGATTAGCTGGACGGCAGAGCAAGGAAATATTGAAGGGAGCGGTAAGGAAGTAACCTATATAGCTCCTAGTACAGAAGTTAATGACATTATCACCTTAACTGTTAAAGATAGTGATGGTAATGAGGAAAGTGAAAGTATTGATGTAAGTATTAAAGCGCCATATATGAATATTAACCTTGGTGATAGTAATAATTATTTATTTGTTAGTGAAGAAGCTAAGTTAATTGTAAGTGTTGATAGTAATCAAAATATTAATTCTATTGAATGGAATAGTAGTAATGGTACAATCACAGGAGAGGGGCAAGAAGTAGCTTATAAAGCACCTAACAGCACTGGGATAGATACTATTAGTGTTAAAGTAATAGGAGATTATACTAGCAAAGCAGGTAGTATAGAAATCAATATTATAAATAGAGCTTCCTTAACTGCTGATAGTGGTAAATTAGTTAGTGGCCAAAACTTGAATTTAAATGTTACAAATATTGATAATGAATTTGTAACAGACACAAAATTAACTGCTGAATATGGAAAAATTAATAATGAAGTTTATACAGCGCCAGATCATCCTTGCCAAGATACTATTACTTTAACTGTTAATTATGTAGATGGTAAAAGCGAAAATGTATCATTAAATATAGAAGTAGAAAAGCTAATTACTGCTAGTGGAATGGTTTCATTACATGTTCCTAAACATACTTGGGATGATATTAATGGATATGATTATAATCCATATTTCCCTGATGCAATGACTAACAGGTTATTAAATGGATACCTCTGGCATCATGTGGCCACTGGATTAAATTTGGTCTATGAATATAATCCAAGCTTAATTGAAGGATTAGCTCCTGTAAAAGTAGCTGTAATTGATAGCGGAGTAGATATAGATCATCCACAACTAGTTGACAGATTAATAGAAGGAAAAAATTATGTTACTGACGCTGATACTTTAGAATATGATCCTAATAACTGGGAGGATAATAATGGACACGGCACACATGTAGCAGGATTAATTGGAGCAGAACGTGGTGATAATGGAGTAATCGGAATAGCTCCTAATGTAGAGATAATGCCGTTAAAGGTTAGTGATAATGGGTTAACAGGAGGGCCAATTGTAGTTCAAGCAATTAGAGAAGCTATTTTGCAAAATGTGAATATTGTTAATATCAGTATAGGACTTTTAGATACCGAACATTTAAAAGACGCAATTCAAGACACCTATACACATAATATTGTTACTACTGCTAGTAGTGGAAATAGTTCAGCAAGTTCTTTAGATTTCCCTGCTGGTTATCCAGAGACTTTAGGAGTAGGTGGAGTTACTATTGACTTAACTAAGCTTAATATGTCCCATTGGGGGGAAGGATTAGATTTTGTAGCCCCTGCCTTTGGAATAGTTTCTACGTGGAACGATGGAGAAGATTACAGTTTAGAGGGGACTTCACAAGCGTCTCCAATTATTGCAGGGTTATCAGCTTTAGTATTGGGTAAACATCCAAGTTATAGCCCTGATCAAGTTAAAGCGGAGTTAAAGAAATATAGCTTTGATTTAAATACTGAAGGTTGGGATGAATATACAGGTTATGGATTACCTAATGCTTATCATATCCTAAGTGAAAAATCCGTTGAAGATATAATAGTATTTGTAGGTAAACGTCAAGGAGATAAGGTAGAGCGTTTAAGTGAAGAATATAATGTAACTGTAGATCATCCTACTAACTTATCAGATAAAGGTGAGTTTGCTATTACTGAAACAATTGCTACTAATGATTACTCTATCTTTGCTTGGTTAGATATTAATGATAATGGAACTATTGATTTAGGTGATTATCTAGGTGAATATGATAGTGGTAATATTGAGTTAAGTCCACTTGAAAAGGACTATATATAGTCTAGAAGCTATATTTTAATATATAGACTGTGAGGACTATATAAATTTAATTTTAAGCCATTAGCAGATAAAATCTGTTGATGGTTTTTTATCTATAAGAATAAAAATCAATGTTGTCAAAATGACAACATGCAGACCTAAAAATTGATTAAATTGGCTAAAAAACAGTCAAAAAACCACTGCAAACCCTTGTCACTATAAGATGATGTCAAAATGACAAGGTCGATGTTGTCAAAACGTCACGTTCCATTACAGAGAC
>Ga0163219_100499_pt1 | contig 10350 bp, 6 predicted proteins | sample MSEWel2016_04_06_FD_113150 | JGI IMG/M metagenome (GOLD analysis project Ga0163219, IMG submission 113150) | Subsurface microbial communities from deep shales in West Virginia, USA - MSEEL Well Study Marcellus 3H_2016_04_06 ...
AAGTTGTTCTAATCGGTTAGAAAATTTGTTTTTAGTGGGTGAATTTGAACCAAAAATTTTTCTGCTCATTCTAAACGGTTAGAAAAAAGTAAAATATAACTAATATAAGGAAGCTGATTTTAGGCTAGAAGGATTTTGATATTTCTCTACAAGGGGGTGAAGATAAGTTACTTGTTCAATTACAATGGCATAATAAGGATAATAAGATTATAAGTTTATAATACCCATATTTTAATTTGACGAGCTATCTGTGTCAAGAAATGGGTATTTTGTTATGTTAATAAGGATAAAATTACTTCTTAGTGATGGTTTTCCTTATAAGGACATCTTTTAAAATTTTTTTAAGATATTTCTAATCGATTAGAAATATCCTTTGAGTCCATAAGCTTAGCAAAATGTCGATTTATTCTGAAATTTCTTAATATTCATTATTTAATGGAATCAAATGTATTATTATGAAGTTCTTTAAATGGGGTAAGTAAGGAATTTCATTCTTAAATCTATTATAAAAGGAGAGATTATAGTGAAAAAAACTATATTATTGTTGGCGCTAATCTTAACATTATCAACATTATTATCAACAGGAGCTATGGCAGCTGTCCATGGTACCTTTAGAACAGCTGCAGAATCAGTGAATAGAGAATGGAGCAATGGAGATAAGCTTGGTTTTATAAACTGGATTAACTTTGATGGGTTCTTTAAAGGAGATGATTGGGGGAACTTTCAATTAGGTGTTAAATCATGGAAGATGCATGTATATGAAGCTACAGCAGCTGGTAGTAACGATGATGGTTTAATCTATGGTGATGGGGATTTATCGGGAAATCATGGTGGAGAGACAGGTTTTGAATTTAGACCAGGTTATCAGAAGAATACTGCTTGGGGAACTTATGGTGGACAACTAATCTTCTCTCAAGGAAGAGGTTTCGAAACTGTTAATTATGATAGTTGGGATACAATTAAGCCAGAAGTTAATATGACCTATAATCTAAGTAATAAATCAAGAATATTTACCAGAGCATTATATGAGTATGCACAGAGAGACAAGATAGACTATGTAAATGATTGGGCTGAAATTGAAGCTCAATATAAATATGATATAGCAGGAGGAACTCTTGGAGTAGGTATATTTATAGGAGAAGGTTTTGAAGAAGAAAATTTCGAAGGACTTGATGATCGCGATGAAATTAGAGGATTATTAAACTATGCTAAATACTTCCCTCAAACAAAGATCTTCATGAATTCTTATTCTGAAGTAAGACGTTGGGATAATGCTGCAGGAGACTATGCAAACCAAGCTAAGCTTGGAGTATTTATTAATAGACCAGTAAGCAAGAATTTTATTTGGGAAGCAGAGGCTAATGTATTCCACGAGTTTGATGTTAATGATGGATTTAATGGTAAAGCATATCAAGAATTATTCTTTATGACAGCTCTAAGATATAATTTCTGGTAAAATTCATTGGATGTATAGTTATTAGATGATAGCTTATATAACTAAGCTGCTGAGGGAAAAAGGTAATAACTTAAGGTGAAATGATTCTTTCGGTAGGTAAAGAAATAGTTAACGCTATTTTAAGAAGATAAACTAATTTGAGATAAAATATTAAAGGAGGAAGAGATATGTCTTTGAAAAAATTAACTTTATTCGCTTTATTACTTACATTTTCTTTAGTGCTAGGAGCATGCAGTGATGATGGGGTAGTTTCTAAAGATGAGTATAAAATATATGGAGAAGTTACAGCAGAAAATCTAGATGGTGTTCAGGAACCGGTATCTGGTGTAACCATTTCTATCTCAGGGGATACAAATGGTACAGTGTCAACAGCTGCTGGTAAGTGGTCAGCGGTTGTTAAAGGTGATGTTACTATACAAGCATCTAAATATGGTTATCGTTTTGATGGTGATCCACTTACAGCTACTGAATCTGTAAATAATTTAGATTTTGAAGGAACTCTTTATATGCCAGTAGTTGACCGAGCTCCAGGTGCAATTTCTGAGGAAGGTAAAGATGTTAAACTAAGCTACAGAAATGGTTATACTATTTACTATACAGTTGCTGAAACTGTTGCTGCTGATGATGATACTCCTAATGATAATGATGCTGATGATATAATAGCAGAGAATAATGTATATTCAGCACCAATTAAGGTTGTCCCTGGTCAAACAATAAAAGCTGTAGCTGTTAAAGATGATGATAATACAATTGTAACTGATGTTCTTGTTGCTAAATATACTAAGATTACTTTAGTAGCTAAATATACATTTGATGATGAGACTGCAACAGATTCTTCAGAAAATGGAAATGATGGAACCTTAGAAGGTGGAGTTTCTATAGTTGATGGAGTAAATGGTAACGCAGTAGAGCTTGATGGAAATAATGGTTTTGTGGATCTTCCTGATGGAATTCTTAATGGAGTTGGTGACTTTACTATTGCAACTTGGATAAACGTTCATAAATTAAAAGACTGGTCTAGAATATTTGACTTTGGTAAACCTGAAGCATCTAGTCTATTTATGGCTGCTAATGAGCCTTCAACATATGTTGATCTTTCTGGAAGTAAGGTAGATGCAGTTGGTGCTCCATATATTGTAGCTGATGGTGAGTGGCAACATGTAGCCTTAACTCGTTCTGGGAAATCACTTGTTATGTATATTAATGGTAAGGAACGTGTTAGAAATGACAATGCAACTGATAAGGTGTTTGGAGAGACTACTGGTAACTATATCGGAAAATCCAATTTTGCAGCTGATACGAACTTAAGTGCACAGTTTGATGAATTTGTAATTTATAAGGGAGCTTTATCTGCTGATGGAATTAATGAGTTATATAACGGCACATACTAGGCTTCTAGTAAATAATAAATAATAAGTTTCAAGAGGTTGTTTTGTTAACTTTAACAAACAACCTCTTGATTATATATTTGGTAGCTAACTTTAATTGGAGGGAGCTTATAGCAGAGCTATGCTTTGAATAACATAATAATTTTTTACTATTTAAATTATAGTTGAGGTTACTTGTTGTTGTTAATGATTATCTAATTATTTTTTGATATTTACAGTGATGACAAATCTTATTGTTTCTAGAATGCTTAGGGATAGATTTTCAGGAGGATTTGTTCTATACTTATTTACAAAACTCTATTTGAGGGTTCTTTTCTTGTTGTTTATTGGTATTATTTTAATAAAATGTATTACATTTCACATAACTACTATAGCAAGATCATTGGAAATGGGGGGCTTAATACTGATTGTTATCGGTCTAATGAGGTAGTAGCAGTTTTTATATTTATCATTTAAAGGATTGGATTATCTAGGAATTATAACTTAATTTTTTATCTTAAATAGCGACCAATTCTCGATGGTTAGGGGGATGGGACTTATGTTGGAGAATTTAAAGACTAAGTTAAAAAACTTGAATTTGAAATGGAAGATATCATTGATTATTATCTGTATAATAGTATTTGTCATGTTCTTAGTTACTTTTACGATTAAAGAGTATACTGAAGGGGTGATCTTAGAGCAGGTTAATAAGCAGATTACTACTATCAATTATTATCAGAAGAGCAATATTACTGACTTTATAGCAAGGTTAGATAAGGTGATGATGCCTTTATTAAAGGATGATATGGTTAGCATTTTTGTCAAGATGGCTGATGGTTTTAAAGATAAGGATTTATCAGAGGATGCTAAGCTAATGACAGATACTGGTCAGCTTACCTTTAAGGGGTTCTTATTTAATGATTCCTTTGTATATAAGACAGGTAAGCAGCTCAAAGCAGCCTTAGAACAGATTGAATATTCAAAATGGGCTTATTTGACAAGTAAAGAAGGTATAGTTATTGCTGATTCTAGAATAGATTCATTAAGTGATAGGAAGCTAGCTAGAAAATATATTGGTAGAAGCTTAGCTGCTGATCAATATAAAAATTTGGATTTTGGTGACTTAAAGTATATTGAAGAAGAGCCTTTATTATTACTAAATCTCCCAATGTATAGGAGTGATTCGCAAGAAGAGATAATAGGTTATTTGGTAATAGGTATTACCCTTGATTTATTTGCCAATAACTTAGAGACTTCATTAGGTGATTATGGTAATGCATCTTTAATTAATAAAGATGGGGTTATTTTAAAAGATCAAAATGAAGAACTCTTAACTAATAAGATAAAAAATAAATGGTATTTAAGCCAGATGGATAAAGGGGTATTATCTAAAGCTCAAATTGTGAAGCATAACTATCAGATCATAAATAAGATTGATGGGGCTAATCTATATTTAGCCAGTACAATTCCTATAGAGAAGATTAATTCCTCTGCTAGAAGAATTAGAAATGTAATCATCCTTATCTCAATAATAGGAACTCTCTTATCAGTAGGTATAGCTATTGCTTGTGCTAAATACATCACTACTCCAATTACCCAAGCTATGGATTTTGCTAAGAAGATCTCTTCGGGCAATTTAAATATAGCTGATTTGGAGATTAAATCAAGTGATGAAATTGGTAATTTATTTGCTAATCTTAATAATATGAGGCGTAATTTAAGTAATATGGTAGGTGATTTATTAGAAGCAATAGATGATATATCAGCTTATAGTCAAGAGTTATCAGCCTCTGCTGAAGAGAGCAGTGCAACTATAGAGAATACAAACTATGCTCTAGAAGAGATGGCAGCTAGTATTAAACAACTTTCAGCAAGTAGCCATAGTATGACTGAGTTGGCTAAAGAAGCTGACTTAGAGGCTGAAGTTGGTGATGGCAATATAGAGAAGATAAATGATAATATGGAAGAGATTAATCAAGAGGTTGTTAAGGCAGTGAAGACGATTAATAGTTTAAATGATAACTCTAAGAAGATTGGTCAGATAATAGGGCTAATTACTAATGTTGCAGAACAGACAAATTTACTTGCTCTAAATGCAGCAATAGAGGCAGCTAGGGCTGGCGAGCATGGTCGAGGATTTGCGGTAGTTGCAGATGAGATTAGAAGCCTTGCTGAGGAGACTTCTCAAGCAACAAATAAGATTGCTAGTATAATTACAGAGACTCAGAATAAATCTGATGTTGGTTTAGAAGCTATTAAGAAGGTAGAAGTTAAGACTGCAGAAGGGAAGAAAATAGTTCAGGATACAGGTCAGGTTTTTGAGCAAATTAGAGCTTCCATAGAGAATACTTCCATGCAAATTACTGAAACTGATTCGGTAGTACAGCTATTAAAAGAAAATAGTAGTGAGTTAATAATTAGTTCAGAGAATATAGACTCTATGTCTAAAGAAGTGGCTAGTTCTTCTCAAAATATGGCTAGTATGTCTAATCGCCTACAGACATTGGTTGAAGATTTTAATATATAAAGAAGATAAGTCGATTATATGTATAATGTACATTTATTGATTATAAAGGATTATAGCTAATTAGAGCACTATTTAAGTTTAATTATTTTACTCTAGTTATATTAGTAGATACACTCTCATTTCTAGCAATTACTATTCCATAGAAATCATTAAATAATCTAGTGCTTTACTAAGAGTTATTTAGGAGATTTTAATTGGAATTATTATTGAAAGGGGGTGAGAGACATCAAGGTCATAGGAGCTCCATAAAATTTAAGGCATCACCTTATCTTTTTGAGTTATGATCTTTAGGCAGATAGTATACTACTAATATTAATGGAGGTTAGCTAAATGATTAAATGTACAGGTAAGAAGCACTATGTTTTATTGGCGATGACCATGTTGTTAATGATGGCAATTTCTTCTGTGGCTTTGGCAGCTGATTGGAGCTTAGCTGGAGATATTGGAGCTCATGATCCTGCTTTGACAAAAGAGGGCAATACATGGTGGCTGTTTCACACAGGTACAGGTATACCAGTAAAGTATTCAGGTGATGGTGTTAACTGGACACAAGGAATTCCTATTTTCAGCTCAGATCTTAGCTGGTGGGCAAATTATGCTCCAAATTATGATCCTGATAACTCTGTATGGGCACCTGATATAGAGTATTATAATGGTAGATGGTGGCTATATTATTCTGTTTCGGAGTTTGGAACTAGAAATTCAGCTATTGGTCTGGTTTCAGCTAGCAGTATAGCTACAGGTGATTGGCGAGAAGACGGAATGGTTATTTCTTCTTCTCAAAGTGGAACATCATACAATGCTATAGATCCAAATCTGATCATTGACAGTTCTAATAATCCATGGTTGGTCTTTGGATCTTGGTCTGATGGGATTCATATCACAAGAGTTGATAAGAATACTATGAAGCCTACAGGAACAATCTATTCTATCGCTAGTAGGTATGTTGGTAGTACTCCTGCTGGTTTAGAAGGGGCAAACATTACTTATCATGATGGTTATTATTACTTATTTGCTTCAATTGATAAGTGTTGTAAAGGTGTTGAGAGTGATTATAAGATAGTCTATGGGCGTTCTAGCAACATAACTGGACCTTATATTGATAGAAATGGAATTGATATGAGAGATGGTGGTGGAACAGTCCTTACTGCCAGTGATAGTAGATATAAGGGGCATGGGGGGCAAGATGTCTATAATAATTTATTAGTTCATCATGCTTATGATGCCAATAATAATGGTGCTCCTGTACTTAGAATCAAGAATTTATATTGGAGCAATGGCTGGCCTACTCTAAATGATGGTTATAAAAAAGGCTTCTATAAATTACAGAATAGAAATAGTGGGAAATATCTTGAAGTAGCTTCTGCAGATATAGCAGATGGAGCTAATATACAGCAATGGGGAGATACAGGTCATGCTACTCAAGAATGGATGCTCTATCCAATTGGCGGTGGATATTATAGATTACAGAATAGAAATAGCTTAAAATATCTTGAAGTAGCTAATGCAGATACAGCAGATGGGGCTAATATACAGCAATGGGAGAATACTGCCCATGCTACTCAAGAATGGCAATTAGTTAATGTTGGAAATGGATATTACAAGTTAATTAATAGAAATAGTGGTAAGGCTATTGAGGTATATAACTTATCTACTGAAGATGGTGGAAATGTTGCTCAGTGGACAGATCTTGGAGGAACTAATCAGCAGTGGAAATTGATTTGGGTTAGCTATTAAGCTAATTATAACAAATAGTTGACAATTAATCCCTTAGATAGAAATATATATTTCTATCTAAGGGATTATAAAATCATTTTTATTAATTTACTTCTATCCAACATGTATTATCCTATAGTTTTCTAATCTTAATCTAGGATAATGATCTTGTTGGGATTTTTCATGTTTAATTTTAGGCTGTTATAATTATATAGATAATAGATAGAAAATCGATATTTAGGAGGTAGGTGGGTAGAGGTTAGGAAAATCGAACTACCTAACTAGCCAACCACTAACTATCTATCTAATAAGAAAGTGTAGCAACATCCCATTGAGTTTTACTTTAGTTTTAGACATTTATACTATGGAATAATATTAAGTTTTAATTATAAATAAAAATTTGATATCTCCCTATAAGAAGAGACTATTTGGATTATAATCTAGTTAAAAATCACTAAATAAAAAAGCCTTAATATAGAGATATAATCAAATAGTTAATATAATATTTAATAAAAAGGAGTAATATAAGAGATGGAAAAGAGAAAGAATTTATATCAACTTGCAGGACCTATTTTTATTGAAATTCTATTATTTATGCTATTAGGGGTAGCAGATATCTTTATGTTAAGTCAGTTTGATGACAGAGCTGCTGGAGCTGTAGGGGCATCTAATCAGATTATTGGGAATTTGAATATAATATTTGCTATAATCTCTGCAGGTACGGCAGTATTAGTAGCTCAAAATGTTGGAGCTAGACAGAAAGAAGAGGTAGAGAAGGTAAGTGCTGTATCCCTTGTTGTTAATCTTTTGCTAGGGATAGTTATTAGTATTGCTATGGTAGCTTTTGGAGATGTAATATTAATTAAAATGGGAGTTACAGCAGATTTGATAAAGTATGCCTCTGAGTATATGAAGATAGTAGGAGGTGCTTTGTTCTTCCAAGCTATATTAAATACGCTAACAGCTATATTAAGAAGCCATGGTTATACTACAGAATGTATGATGATAACAGTAGTAATGAATATTTTAAATATCTTTGGAGATGCAGTCTTTATATTTGGATTGTTTGGGCTACCGGTTTTAGGGGTTAAAGGGGTAGCAATTGCAACTACTTTCAGTAGAATATGTGCAACTATTGCTGCTTTCACGTTATTATTAAAGAAGGTACTTTCAATTAAGATGTTTACACATTTGAATGAGAAACCTGTAAAAGTGCTTAAAAGATTGGTTAAGGTAGGTTTTCCAGCAGCAATGGAGAATATGTCCTATAGTTTATCCCAGACGGTACTGATGAGAATTATTCTAGTCAATTTGGGAGAAGTGGCTTATATTACGAGAACCTATGTCTGGACAATAGTCTCTTTTGCAATGTTATTTTCATTGGCTATAGGTCAAGCAAACCAGATTATGATTGGGCAACTAGTAGGAGCTAATAAGATAGAAGAGGCCTATCATACTGGTTTTAAGAATTTCAGAATTGCTATGATCTTTTCAGTAATAGGTGGGATTATTCTATTCTTCTTTGGAAAATCATTTATGTCCTTTTATACTGATAACCCTGAAATTATCATGTTGGGAGCAACAACCTTGATGGTAGATGCCTTTTTAGAGCCTGGTCGAAACTTCAACATTGTCTTAATCAATGGTTTAAGGGGGGCTGGAGATGTAATCTTTCCTGTAGTTATGGCAATCATCTCTATGTGGATAGTTGCAGTTGGTGGAGGGTACTTCTTTGGTGTGGTTTTAGGCTATGGTCTTCCTGGAATGTGGGCGACTTTCATGCTAGATGAATGGATTAGAGGGGTCTGTATGCTATTTAGATGGAATAGTAGAAAGTGGGCAGAGAAGTCACTGGTTGGCTAGTATCAAGCAATCAATTTTATTGTGATATAAGATAAATTCAAAATAATAATACAAGGAAGTGATAAGATGAACTTATTTGATATGCCTTTAAATGAACTTAAATCTTATAAGCCGCAGTTGACTAAGGAGGATGATTTTGAAGAGTTTTGGCAAAGAAGTATTGAAGAATCAGAAGATCAGCCCCTCAACCCAAGCTTAAAACAAGTAGATTACCCTGTTGAAGAAGTAGAGGTTTATGATTTGTTTTTTGATGGTTTCAAGAACTCAAGGATTTATGGGAGATATATTCTGCCTAGAGCTGCAGATAAGAATAATAAAGTTCCTGTAATAGTAATGTATCACGGTTATAACTGGAATAATTTGGTGATTAGTGATGTATTACATTATTCATTGATGGGCTATGGAGTGCTATTAATGGATGTTAGAGGTCAAGATATTAACAGTCCTGATCATAATTTCTATGATAATGGTGGGGCAGCTGGCTGGATGACTAAAGGAATTCTCAATCCAGATAATTATTATTATCGTTATGTTTATATGGATTCTGTTAGGGCTATAGATTTTTTGATGACTAGAGAAGAGGTAGATCATGAAAGAATTATTGTTGAAGGTGGTAGTCAAGGAGGAGGGTTGGCTATTGCTGTAGGTGCTCTTTCAGCTAAGATTAAAGCTGTAATGGCTGATATACCCTATTTATCTAACTTTAGACGTGCTATAGAACTTTATAATGAAGGTCCTTATGAAGAGATATATCATTACTTTAAATTACATGATAGTTTACATCGAACTGAAGATCAAGTCTATAGGACTTTAAGTTATTTTGATGGAATGAATTTAGCCAGTAGAATTAGGGCTGATGTATTATTAAGTGTAGGATTAGAAGATGGTATCTGTCCACCTTCAACTGCTTTTGCTCTTTATAATCATCTGGATACTAATAAAGAAATTAAAGTTTATCCTGAATATGGTCATGGTGGCTTTAGCCAACAGAAGGAAGAAAAGATATTATTTTTAAAGAAGATCTTTTAATAATAGAGTTAGGTTTACATATTTTATCAAAACAAACAATTGAATCTATTACCTTGAAAAGTAATTCTGGGAAAATAAAATAACTATGAATTTTCATAGTTATTTTTATATTTGAGTATTTTAAAAGGTGCGATTTTTTGATGATAATGAGGTTTAATGGTTATATTGCGATACTTTAGCTACTAGTTTCTGGCCTCTCCTACGAGTTTAAAAATCATAAACCCTCCGTGATAAATCTGCTATTAGCTAAGAACTTATAAAACTAGAGGCTAGTTGGTTAGTGTCATGACATCGTTAACTTTTTCTAATGCTTAAGTTTTGTTCCATGACATCGTTAACTTGTTAGAGCTACTTTTATTCCATGACATCATTAACACTAACCTAGATTTTTA
>Ga0163219_100501_pt1 | contig 10335 bp, 8 predicted proteins | sample MSEWel2016_04_06_FD_113150 | JGI IMG/M metagenome (GOLD analysis project Ga0163219, IMG submission 113150) | Subsurface microbial communities from deep shales in West Virginia, USA - MSEEL Well Study Marcellus 3H_2016_04_06 ...
CTGGAACGTCGAGGACATGATCGCCGGCGAGCGGATCACCGCCGAGCTCCTGCGCCAGGACCTCGCGGAGAAGCCGCGCGCCCACCTGCTGATCTGGCGCAACGAGGGCGGCGACCACCTGGGCCACGTCTGGCTTGAGCCGGCCGACGGCGGGGCCTGGTATCTCGGCCTGCTCACCGTCCGGCCGGACCGCCAGGGCCGCAAGCTCGGCAGGGCCCTGCTCGGCGCGGCCGAGGAATACGCCCGTGAGCGCGGGGCCGCCCGCATGCGCATGACGGTCATCAACCGGCGCGACAGCCTGATCGCCTGGTACCTGCGCCGCGGCTATGCCCTGACCGGAGAGACCCGGCCCTTCCCCTACGGGGACGACCGGTTCGGCCGGCCGCTGCGCGACGACCTGGGATTCGTGGTCCTGGAGCGGGCGCTCTAGAGCTTCCCGCGCTCGCGCAGCAGGTCGATCAGCAGGCGCTCGGCGGTCGCCAGCGCGTGGTCGTCCGCGGCCAGCGGCCGGCTCGCCCCGCCGTGGTCGCAGCGGACGTGGACCGCCCCGCCGGTCACGATCCATTCGCCCCAGTAGGTGAGGTCGCCGAACTGGGCGGTGAGCGGCTCCCAGAGCCTCATGCCCGGCATGGCCTCAGGCCAGGCGGTAGGTGCTGTCGGGGCCTGGCTCCCCGTCCGCCGCCAGCACCCCCTGCCGCGTCAGGTGGATCATCGCCGCCAGCATCGAACGCGCCGCCGCCGGATGCAGCCGCGCGTCCACGTCGGCATAGAGCCGGGGCACCAGGTCGCGGATCCTCGCCGGGCCGCTGGCCAGCGCCGTGGTGATCTGGTCCATCCGCTCCTGGCGATGGGCGATGTAGGCGTCGATGAACGGCCGGACCTCTCGGATCGGCGCCCCATGCGTGGGCCACAGGGTGGAGAAGCCGCGCTCGCGGATCAACTCCAGGCTCTGCAGGTAGGCGGTCATGTCCCCGTCCGGCGGGGTGATCACCGTGGTCGACCAGCCCATGATGTGGTCGCCGGAGAACAGGCAGTTCTCCTCCTTCAGCGCATAGCAGAGGTGGTTGGAGGTGTGGCCCGGCGTCGGAATCGCCTCCAGCGTCCAGCCGGGGCCGGCGATCTCGCCGCCCCCGCACAGGCTGACGTCGGGACGGAAGCCCGCGTCGTGGCCGGCCTCCATCCTCACCCCGCCGTCGTCCTCGTCGGGCGTCGCCACCGCGCAGCCATAGATCGGCGCCCCGGTCCGCGCCTTCAGCGGCCCGGCCAGGGGCGAGTGGTCCGAGTGATGGTGGGTGATGACGATGTGGGTCACCCGCTCGCCCGGGATCGCCGCCAGGATCGCGTCCAGGTGGGCCGGGTCGTCCGGCCCCGGGTCGATCACCGCCACCTCGTCGCGGCCGACGATGTAGGTGCCGGTGCCGACATAGGTGAACGGCCCCGGGTTGTTGGCGATCACCCGCCGGATCAGCGGGCTCAACTGGTCGCAGCGGCCGTACTCGAACGCGATGTCCCGGACGTAGGGGATCATCAACCGAGCACGCCGGAGAGGTCGTAGCCGGCCTGGCGGCCCAGCGCCTTGAGCTCGTCGCGGCCGCGGGCGCCGGAGACCGCCTGGCCCAGCGACCAGGTGGTGATCGAGCGCGTGCCCGAGCGGCAGTAGGCCAGCACCGGGGCCGGGGCGTCGGCCAGAATCCGGTTGGTGGTCTCCACCTGCTCGGGCGTCGGCGAGCCGCGCACCGGCACGTGGAAGTAGGCGAGCCCCGCGGCCTTGGCGGCGGCCTCGATCTGGTGGCCGGAGGGCTGCCCCGGCTCCTCGTTGTCGGGGCGGTTGTTGATGATCGTGCGGAAGCCCTGCCGCGCGGCCTCCTCCACGTCGTCCACGCTGATCTGCGGCGCCACGGAGAGGTCCTCGGTGACGGGTCTGAAGTCGGCCATGACTGTACTCTGCGCTGCGGGGCGGGGGTTCGTTGACATCATCGGAGGCCGGTGGAAGTTTCGCAACGCCCCGCCCCCAAAAGGCCCCACGCGCAAGGCTCTTTCACCAGATGTTCCGCTTCATCGGCCGCCGCCTGCTGGTGGCGATCCCGACGCTCTTCCTGGTGATCACCGTCGCCTTCTTCATGATGCGCGCGGCCCCGGGCTCGCCGTTCGACATGGACCGCAAGCTCTCGCCGGAGATCGAGAAGAACGTCCTGGCGAAGTTCGGCATGAACAAGCCGCTGCACGAGCAGTACGTGGACTACCTGGCCGGCGTCGCCCGCGGGGACCTCGGTCCCTCGCTCAAGTACCGCGACAAGACCGTGCTCGACATCCTGCAGGAGAACTACAAGCCGTCCCTCAGGCTCGGCCTGTCGGCCATCCTGATCGCCGCGGTCATGGGCGTCAGCCTGGGCGTGCTGGCCGCGCTCCGGCAGAACCGAAGTCTCGACTACGGCGTCATGACCGTGGCGATCCTGGGCGTCTGCATTCCCACCTTCGTCACCGCGCCCCTGCTGGTGCTGGTCTTCGCCTCCAAGCTCGGCTGGCTGCCCAGCGCCGGCTGGAACGACGGGGCGCTGGTCAACATGGTGCTTCCGGTGACGGTGCTCGCCCTGCCGCAGATCGCCATCATCTCGCGCCTGACCCGGGCCGGCATGATCGAGGTGCTGCACTCCAACTACATCCGCACCGCCCGGGCCAAGGGCCTGCCGGAGCACCGCATCGTCGGCAAGCACGCGCTCCGCGCCGCCATCCTGCCGCTGGTCAGCTACCTGGGCCCCGCCTGCGCCGGCCTGATCACCGGCTCGCTGGTCGTGGAGAAGATCTTCAACCTGCCGGGCCTCGGGAAGTTCTTCGTGATCAGCGCCCTGCAGCGCGACTACACCGTCGTCATGGGCATGGTGATCTTCTACGCCGCCCTGATCCTGGTCCTGAACCTGATCGCCGACCTGCTCTATGCGGCGCTCGATCCCCGCGTGAGGCTGTCGTGACGTCGTCCGTCCTGGTCCCGGGCTCCCGCAAGGGCGCCGAAAGCATGGAGAAGGCGGCGCTCAAGGGCCGCAGCCTGTGGGACGACGCCCTGCGACGCCTGCTGCGCAACAGGGCCGCCGTCGCCGGCATGATCGTCCTGGCGGTCCTCGTCGTGGCCGCGATCGTCGGCCCCTACCTGACCCCCTACGCCTACGACGAGATCAACAAGAACGACGTCTGGCTGGGCCCCCTGCAGAACGGCCACCTGATCGGCACGGACTCGCTCGGCCGGGACCTTCTGGCCCGCCTGCTCATGGGCCTGCGCGTCTCGCTGGCCATCGGCCTGGTGGCCACCGTCGTGTCGCTGATCATCGGGGTCGCCTGGGGCGCAGTCGCGGGCTTCGTGGGCGGCCGGCTGGACGAGGTGATGATGCGCGTCGTCGACGTGCTCTACTCGCTGCCCTTCATCTTCTTCGTGATCCTGCTGATGGTCACCTTCGGCTCGAACATCATCCTGATCTTCGTGGCCATCGGCGCGGTCGAGTGGCTGACCATGAGCCGCATCGTGCGCGGCCAGACGCTGACCCTGAAGCACAAGGAGTTCGTGGAGGCCGCGCGAGCCGCGGGCCTGGGGCAGGGCGCCATCATCTTCCGCCACATCGTCCCGAACCTTCTGGGCCCCGTGGTGGTCTACGTCACCTTGACCATCCCCGCCGTCATCCTGGCGGAGAGCTTCCTGTCGTTCCTGGGGCTGGGCGTGCAGCCGCCGATGGCCTCGCTCGGCACCCTGATCGCGAACGGGGCCCAGGACATGGAGCTCGCGCCGTGGCTCCTGATCTTCCCGTCCGTGGTGATGGTCGTGACCCTGATGAGCTTCAACTTCATCGGCGACGGCCTGCGCGACGCCATCGACCCGAAGGACCGTTAGGGCCCTACTCCTGCCGCCGCGCGCGGAAGGCCCGCTGGTTCTTCACGCTCATCAGGTAGCTGCCCAGCGAGGCGCGGCGGATGCGGACCGGGTCGCCGGCCTTCGGCGTCAGCGGCACCTCGTTGGCGTCCACCTGCACCCAGACCGCGCCGTCCTCCAGCTCGATCACCCACTTCCCGGCGCCGTTCACGCTGGCCGAGGCGACCTTGGCGGTGACGGTGTCGACCTCCTCGGGCTTCTCCCCGCGCTCGAAGAGCGCGATCGAGGGCATGGAGAAGCCGAAGGCCTGGCGGCGCACGCTGCGGGCCTGCTCGCGGTCGACGACGACGATGTCGCCCTTGGCCTCGGCCGTCTCGATCTCGGCGGCGGCGGCGTCGTAGCAGGCGAGCCTCGCGGTGCTGTCCGCCACCTTGCGGCAGTCGGCCAGCTTCTGCAGCGTCGCGGCCCGCGCCTGCGGCTTGCCCTGGGCCAGCGCCGGCGCCCCTGTGAGCGCCGCGGCCGCAATCAGGACAGCCCCCAGACTTGCCCGCGCCCCAGAAATCGTCATGCGTTCGGTCCCATGTCCCTGCGAACGTGCATTGAAGCGACCCGCGCCCCCGCGCGCAATCTCCTGATCCTCGCCGTCGCCGCGGTTCTCGGCGCGGGCGCCTGCGCGCCGAAGGCGCCGGCGCGGCCCGACTGTCCCGCCGGCAAGGTCTGCCTGCAGATCGGCAACGGCTCGGAGCCGATCTCGCTGGACCCGCACAAGGTCCAGGGCACCTGGGAGCACCGCATCCTGCTCGACAACCTGATCGGCCTGACCCAGGACGACGCCGAGGGCAAGCCGATCCCCGGCGTCGCCGAGCGCTGGGAGACCAGCGCCGACGGGCTGACCTGGCGGTTCTACCTGCGCGAGGCCGTCTGGTCGGACGGCGTTCCGGTGACCGCCGAGGACTTCGTCTTCTCGCTCCGCCGGATCCTGCTGCCGGCCACGGCGTCCGAGTACGCCTCGCTGCTCTACCTGTTCAAGAACGCCCAGGCGGTGAACGAGGGCAGGGCGCCGCCCGAGAGCCTCGGCGTGCGCGCGCTGTCGCCCAGGGTGCTGGAGATCACCCTCGAACACCCCGCGCCCTACCTGCCCGAGCTCGCCAAGCATCAGACCATGTACCCGGTGCCCAAGCACAAGGTGGAGCAGTTGGGCGACGCCTGGGCGCGGCCCGAGAACTACGTCTCCAACGGCCCCTACCGGATCGTCGCCTGGCGGCTGGGCGACTACGTCAAGGCCGTGAAGAACGAGCGGTTCTGGGACGCCGACAAGGTCTGCGTGGACGAGGTCTACTACTACCCCACCCAGGACGCGGTGAGCGCCGAGCGGCGGGTCCGTCGCGGCGAGCTCGACATCAACACCGACATCCAGTCGAACCGCATCGCCTTCCTGCGCGAGCAGATGCCGGGCTACGTCCACACCCACACCTACCTCGGCATCGCCTATCTGGCGTTCAACTCCAACATCCCGGCGCTTCGCGACCGGCGGGTGCGCCAGGCGCTGAACATGGCCGTGGACCGCGAGTTCATCGCCGAGAAGCTACTGCGCGGCGGCCAGAAGCCGGCCTACACCTTCGTGCCTCCCGGCGTGGCCGACTACAAGGGCGCGAAGCCGCCGGCCTGGGCCGCCTGGCCGCTGGCGCGCCGGCAGGCCGAGGCGCGGCGCCTGCTCGCCGAGGCCGGCTACGGCCCGAAGACCCCGCTGCGGCTGGAGATCAAGCACCGCAACTCGCCCGACCCCATGCTGCTGATGCCGGCGATCCAGGCCGACTGGAAGCAGGTGGGCGTCGACGCGGTCCTGGCGCAGAACGAGACCCAGATCGCCTACGCCTCGTACCGGGCGCGCGACTTCCAGGTCGCCGACGCCGCCTGGATCGCCGACTACAACGACCCGATGAGCTTCCTCTATCTGATGCAGTCCTCCACCGGCGCGCAGAACTACGGAGACTACAAGAACCCCACCTACGACGCCCTGCTGGCGCGCGCGGACCAGGAGCCCGACTCCGCCCGGCGCGCCGCCATCCTGGCCGAAGCCGAGCAGCTCATGCTCGACGAAGCCGCGGTGGTGCCGACCTACTTCTACGTCAACAAGAACCTGGTCAGCCCGAAGATCACCGGCTGGAAGGCCAACCTCGTCGACTACCACCCGACCCGCTTCCTCTGCGTAGCGGGGGCCGGCGAACGCCGCATTCCGGAAGGCGGCGCCGCCCGCCCCTGAGCGGGCGAAAGTGTGACGCCGATGTGACATACGCCGTTATGCGCAAAGCTTGGCTGCAGGGCCCGGCTTGACCCTGCGACGGCCCGCTCAGCTACGTCCGCGCGACCCTGTTTCCAGGTCGGCTTCAAGCTTAGGCGTAGAATATGAAAGTGCGGCGGCAGTATCTGCTGGCCTCGTCGATGTTGATCGGCGTTATGTCAGCTTTCTCGGCGACCCCTGTTCTTGCTCAGGACGTCGCGGTTGATGAGATCGTTGTTACGGGATCGCGCATCGCGCGGCCGAATCTTGACGCTCCGACCCCGGTTACGGTGATCGACGCCCGCACGATCGAGGCAACGGGCGCGGTCAACACCGGCGACGTGATCCGCATCCTGCCGGCCGCCGGCGTGTCGTCGATCACGCCCACCAACTCCGGCTTCCAGACCGCCGCCAACGGCATCATGACCGTCGACCTGCGCAACCTCGGCGAGGACCGCACCCTGGTGCTGGTCAACGGCCGCCGCTTCGTGGCCGGCCTCGTGGGCACCCAGGTCGTCGACTTCAACACCATCCCGACCGAGCTGGTCGAGCGGGTGGACGTGGTCACCGGCGGCGCCTCGGCCACCTACGGCTCCGACGCCCTGGCCGGCGTGGTCAACATCATCACCAAGAAGAACATCGACGGCCTGATCGTCACCGGCCAGTACGGCCTCTCCGAGCGCGGCGACGACGAGGAGATCAAGTTCGCCGTCACCGGCGGCCAGAGCTTCGACGAGGGCCGCGGCTCGTTCGTGGTCTCCCTGGGCTACCAGGAGCTGGGCTCCATCTGGGCCAAGGACCGCGCCGACCAGGGCCTCGCCCTCGACGCCGTGGACGACTACGACGGCGACCCGGCCAACTACCACCTGATCCGCAGCCAGACCGCGGGCCTGTTCTCGTCCTACACCCCGGCCGGAGTGGTCGAGATCCCGCGCATCACCGGCGGCGCGAACCTGCTGCGGGTGGTCACCCCCTCCGGCGTCCAGCCCTATTCGGGCGCGACCTTCGGCTACAACCGCCAGGCCCAGCGCCTGCTGCAGGTGCCGCTGGAGCAAGGCAACTTCGCCGGCTACCTGAACTACGAGTTCAACCCCTCGGCCCGGTTCTTCGCCGAGCTGAACTACGTCAAGTCGAAGCTCAGCTCGCAGATCGAACCCACGCCGCTCGGCTCCGACCAGGTCTACGGCGCCTTCGCCTTCTGCGAGGACGGGACCTGCGCCAACGGCGTGCCGATCACCTCGGCGATCGTGCCCGAGGCGCTGCGCGCCGCCGTCCGCACGGCCAACCCCGGCGTCGCCGACGAGAACCTGGTGGTGGGCTTCCGCCGCCGCCTGACCGAGGTCGGCAACCGCGGCAACGAGATCGACCGCGACACCTTCCGGATCGTCACCGGCTTCGAGGGCGACCTCGGCGAGGACCACGCCTACGAGCTCTCCATCAACTACGGCCGCACCGAGGACAGCCAGACCTCCTCGGGCGACATCGACGCCAACCGCTTCCGCCAGGCGCTCGACGCCGTGGTGGTCAACGGTCAGACCGTCTGCCGCGACCCCGCGGCGCGGGCGGCGGGCTGCGTGCCGCTCAACCCGTTCGGCGAAGGCGCCATCTCGGCCGAGGCCGCCGACTACGTCCGCGTGCCGACCTCGCGCGAGGCCTTCGTCGAGCAGCTGGTCGTCGGCGGCTTCCTGCGCGGCGAGCTCTTCGAGCTGCCGGCCGGCCGCATCGGCTACGCCGCGGGCGCCGAGTACCGCCGCGAGCGGTCGCACGACGTCCCGGACCTGCTGACCCAGCTCGGCCAGACCTCGGGCAACGCCACCCCCGCGACCCGCGGCAAGTTCGACGTGGCCGAGGTCTACGGCGAGCTGCGCGTGCCGCTGCTGGCCGACCTGCCCTTCGTCCAGGCGCTCGACCTGAACCTGGCCGGCCGCTACTCCAACTACTCGACCGTGGGCGACACCACCGCCTACGCCGCGTCGCTCGAGTACCAGCCGGTCAACTGGCTGAAGTTCCGCACCCAGTTCGCCAAGGCGGTGCGCGCCCCGAACATCTCGGAGCTCTACTCGCCGGCGTCGCAGGACTTCCCGGGCGTCAACGATCCCTGCGCCGGCGTCACCCGCACGGCCTCCGGCCAGGCGGCGTTCTTCAACACCCGCACCAACATCGGCGACCCCTCCGCCGTGCTGGCCAGCGGCGTGAACGCCTCGACGGTCGGCAATGCGGTGGCCACGGCCTGCCTCGCCGACCCGGCGGTGGCGGCGCGCGTGGCGCGGGACGGCGGCTTCGCCCTCACCCAGATCGAGCAGCAGGGCGTCACCGGCTTCGACGGCGGCAACCCCAACCTGAAGCCGGAGGAGGGCGACAGCTTCACCGTCGGCCTCCTGCTGAACCCGCGCGGCCTGGGCCTGCTCGACAACCTCTCGCTGTCGGTCGACTACTACATCATCAAGATCAAGGACCGGATCACCACGATCAGCGAGGACCGGCTGCTGACCGGCTGCTACGGCCCGGCCGGCTTCAACGCCGCCAACCCGTTCTGCTCGGCCATCGGCCGCTTCGGCACGGGCCCGCAGGTGGGCGCGCTCGAGTTCGTCAACCAGGTCAGCGACAACTTCGCCGAGACGGACACCCGCGGGTGGGACGTGCAGGTGAGCTACCGCCAGAACCTCGACGACCTCGGCTTCCTCGACGGCCTCTACGGCGGCGAGAAGGGCACGCTCACCGCGAGCCTCGCCTACGGCTACCTGGAGAAGCTGACGACGACGCCGTTCGAGGGCGCCGATCCCGCCGACCTGATCCGCGACGCGGGCACGGTGGGCGCGCCGACCAACGAGTGGACGCTGAACCTCATCTACCAGCGCGGCCCGGTGCAGATGTCCTGGACCACCCAGTACATCGACGAGGTGGTCGTCACGAAGGACGTCAACGACTTCTATTACAACGTCCCGCTCGAGGCGAAGGCGTTCCACAACGCCCAGATCCGCTGGGACGTGACGGAGAAGGCGAACGTCTACGCCGGTGTCGACAACATCTTCGACGAGTACCAGTTCGTCGGCGGCACCTCGGGCCTGGTGCCCGGCCAGACCACCGGCTGGACGACCTACCCGGACATCTACGACGCCCTCGGCCGCCGCTACTACGCGGGCGTGCGCGTCCGCTTCTAGGACGACGCCGGGGGCGGCGGCCCGTCGCCGCCCCCATTCTTCTTCTGGGGTCAGGGGCGGCGGCTGCCCGCCGCCCCCGATTCGCCGCAAGCCCCGGGCGGCGGAATCGCGCCGACCCGGGCTTGGCAGGTCTAAAAGTGCTCGCTTGGGGGCAGGTGCGACAATCTGTGACCAGAATGCGACACGTTGGCGCCGTCAACGTTGCTGCACGTCGTTGTTCGTTGACCCCTACTTCGATCCACCAGTAACTCCACCGTAACCGGGCGCGACTTCGTTCCCGGGACCGAACCTTGTTGGGGAGCGGGTCCGCTTTTCGTTGGCGAGCGGCGGGCCGCTGGAGGATGTAGACCTTGAAAATCAAATCCATGCGGGAGCGCCTGCTGGCGTCTTCCATGATCTGCGGTGTGGCCGTGCTCGGCCTCTCCGCCACGCAGGCGGCGGCCCAGGAGGGTGAAGTCTCCGAAATCGTCGTCACCGGCACCCGGATCCCGTCTCCGAACCTGGAGAGCGTGAGCCCGGTCACCGCCATCGGCTCCGCCGAAATCAAGGCTCAGGGCATCACCCGGGTCGAGGACATGGTCAACAGCCTGCCCCAGGCCTTCGCGGCCCAGGGCGCGGCCCTCTCCAACGGCTCGACCGGCACCGCCACGGTCAACCTGCGCGGCCTCGGCGCCACGCGGACCATGGTGCTGATCGACGGCCGCCGCCTGATGCCCGGCACGCCGAACACCTCCGGCGGCGCGCTCGCCGCCGACCTGAACTTCATCCCCGCCGCCCTGATTGAACGGGTCGACATCCTGACCGGCGGCGCCTCGGCCGTGTACGGCGCCGACGCCGTCGCCGGCGTCGTCAACTTCATCATGCAGCGCAACTTCGAGGGCGTTCGCCTCGACGCGCAGTACGGCATCTACAACCACAAGAACGACAACGACTACGTCCAGGGCATCGTCGGCGCAGCGGCCGCTCGTTCCGCCACGCCGGAAGGCTACGCCCTGCCCGACGAGAACGTCTGGGACGGCGAGAGCTCGGAAATCACC
>Ga0163219_100502_pt1 | contig 10322 bp, 10 predicted proteins | sample MSEWel2016_04_06_FD_113150 | JGI IMG/M metagenome (GOLD analysis project Ga0163219, IMG submission 113150) | Subsurface microbial communities from deep shales in West Virginia, USA - MSEEL Well Study Marcellus 3H_2016_04_06 ...
AATTATGGGCGATCTGAAAAATATAATCATAATGGCTTTTATTATTCTGGCCTTCAGCATTCCGGGTGTTGCTTCTGCTGAAGCTAACAATTCGTCAGTGGTCAAAACACTGTATGCGGGTCAGGATATCGAAGCAGGAACGGTAACAGTTTCAAATGACTGCGATTACGTAAACATTACTTACAGAACCAATGCCAACTGGTCTATTCTGGAAACCCATCTGGCTGTGGCAGATTCACTTGATGGCATCCCCATGACAAAGAGTGGAAATCCCATCCCCGGTCAGTTTGAATTCGGTAATGAGAGTCTTCAGAACGGGACCAACATGACCGAATTTGTGATACCGCTGCCTGCTGAGAACGGTACACTCTACATTGCTGCCCATGCAGCTGTCAGAGATGAAACTAATAACAGCAGCACCGATGAGGGTGCCTGGGCAGAAGGCAGCAGCTTCCCGGGAAAGAACTGGGCGACATACTTCACATATGAAATCCAGGCCTGCGAGGATGAGGATGAAAGTGGTTCACCTGCCGATGATGGCTCAAACAATGACGGTAATAATTCCGAATCCTCAAACGACGATTCTTCATCCGGCGACAATGACTCGGATCCCTCTAATGATGATAACTCAAACTCTTCAAGTGGTGACAACTTCTCTGATAACGGCGATTCCGAAGATCCAGACGACAACGATTCATCCTCTGACGATGGGTCCAACTCTTCGGGTGATGATTCTTCTTCTGATGAAGAAGATGATTCCGATCCTTCAGACGATGACTCATCACCTGGAGACGAAGACGATTCTGAATCTTCTGACGACGACTCGCCATCTGACAATGATGATGAGTCGTCCTCTGAAGATAATGGATCTGAAGATCCGGAAAATGATGATGAATCTGATCCATCAGATGATAGCAGCGATTCCGGGGATTCAGAAGATGGCTCCAACTCCTCCGGTGACAGTCCGGGATCATCAGATGACGGAAGAAGTTCGAAGGGTGGCTCAGGTGGATTTCCTGTAGCTGAAGAAGCGCAAACAGATTCTGAATCCGATGACAACGAAAGAGCCTACATGGCTGTGGATGCAGTTGAAGAGGAACCTGAGGCTCCTGTAACTATTCCGATGGAGGAACCTGAAAGCAGTAATCCTGTAAGTGAGATCATTCCAAAGCTCAGCAATACCCTGTGGTTCATTATCTGGACATTGCTCAGTGCCATATGTGTGATGTCCGGTTATGGACTGACACAACCCTAAGATATCTGCTGGCCAACATACCCTGTCAATTATGACAGGGTCTCTCTCTTTTATGATTTTATTAGATTCTGATACTGAATTTTTTTCCAATGGCAGTTACTATCCTATTTTGTCATATGCAGAGGCTTATTGTCATCAGTGCCTCCTTAAACCTGTAAACTATATATTGAAAAAGGAATTCGATAGATACACATAGGTATACTGATGTATCATATAGAGTGGTCAGGTTGTGAGCTGAATTGCAGTATTATGTTAATACGTTGGGCCCCGGGGATGTTTTCCGGGATTGGCTCGTGGAGACACTCGGGAACAGGATCAGCAACAAGGAGTGTGAGACGGGCGTCTACAAATATGATCCCTCTTCACATACTGTCTGCAGGTATGATTTCAGGGGTGAGGGATACAGCGTTATTGTCAAGTTCTTTGCAGAGGCCTGTGGCAATAACAGAGAATACAATGCCTGGGATGCAGCACTTAACGAGTACAGTAATCTGAAAAAGGCCGGTTCTTTGATCAATGTAGCCGAACCTGTTGCTATAAACGAAGAGTTCAGCTGTGCACTTGTGACCGAGCACATAAACGGGAAGCCCCTGATGTGGTATCTGAAACATAATTACCAACTGTTTGACAGGCTTAGCTCGCTTGCAAGGATGCTTCGAAGGCTGCATGACAATACAAAATGTGAGTACGATAAAGAAAAGGAATTTGCCAATTTCCATCATACACTTGGCCAGCTTTCATTGGATACTTATAAAAGGGATTCTTTCAACGAGCTGATAGGAAAATGGTGGTACAGTCCTGTACTCGACCGGGAACATGGGTGTATGATACACCGGGATACTTCACCCCTGAATTACATTTTCAATAATGGAACCCCTTACGCCCTTGACCTTGAAAGCTCCTGGCACCATGCCAATAATGTAAGGGATCTGGGGACACTCTGTGCCGAACTGAAAAATTACTTCAGGCTGAACTGTGGTTCAGGTTACAAAGCCGAGCCCTATATCGGTCATTTCCTGTGGCAGTACAGTACGCATGAGGAGGAATTTTTCAGGATAACTCAGGCATTGCCGTTCTTTATGAGCATAGGGCTGTTGAGGATTGCACGTCTGCACAGGAATACTCCACACCATCACTATCTTTTAAGGGAGGCGGAAGCATGTTTGAGAAGCATCAGATAAAGGGGATGATCTTTGATTGCTATGGGACACTCATTGATATCAGAACTGATGAACAAAGTCACTATACGCACGATATGCTAAGCAAGTGGCTTCAGTATCATGGTGTAAAGATAGATCCGGATGTTCTAAAAGAAACTTATTTCGACAGGGTAAAGGCTAAAATGGAAGCTTCAGAGGAAACATGTCCCGAGATAAAAATAGAAAAGATATTTGCCGGGATATGCGAGGAGAATTCCATATGGGATATCAATTCCCGGGAGCTTGGTATAGAAGCTTCCAGGGTGTTTCGCTCGGCTTCATTGCGCAGGCTTGAGATATTCCAGCAGAGTGTTGCTGTCATAGTCAAACATTTCTACATGCCCATGTGCGTGGTTTCCAACGGACAGCGTGTCTTTTCAGAACAGGAACTGCGTTTTCTGGGATTGTATGATCATTTTGACTTTGTGATATTCTCCTCGGACATGGGTTACAAAAAACCGGATCACCGTCTATTCAAACATGCTCTGGAACGTCTGGAGCTCGAACCTCATGAGGTATTGAGTCTTGGGGATACGATTGAAAACGATGTAATCCCTCCACAGGAGCTGGGCATGAATGCAATGCATATTAAAGATGCATGGAAGCTGTTATCCTGATAAACTCAGCTTCCATGCAAGATACAGGACTCTAATCTGCATTTCTTACCGTTATATCAAATGTAGCTGAAGCTATTGTTATCCTGTTATCCTTCTGGATATCCTCAAGTATCAGTCGACTCAGTTTATCGTGAAGTTGTCTTCTTTCCCTTGCGCGGGTCAGGTATCTGATATGGAGCTCTATCCAGTTGTCGGTCATTGTCAGGTACAGGGCAGGTCCCTTTATACCATCGGCAAGGTAGTATTTCTTGCTCAGTTCCGATATCTGGTTCTGTGCTGCAACCGTTACGTCCCTTGTTTCTTTACTGACGATGCTGATTATCCTTTCATGTGCATCTTTCCAGTCGCTGTCATATGTGATCGGAACTGTGATCTCATCCCAGATGAATGGGTTATCTTTGGTGTAGTTGTTGATATTGGTATTAAGCACAAAACCATTGGGGATAGTTGTTATTCTTCCTGTGGGCTGGTCTGCGTTCACCCACTCCTTCAGCTCGAAAAGTGTTGTATTGAGGATTCCGATATCTATTATATCCCCGTATTTGGAATTCACCTCTATCCTGTCACCCACCCTGTAGGTTCCGCTGACAAAGATTATCAGTCCGCCCATAAAATTCTTGAACAGGTCCTGCAGGGCCACGGTCACACCGGCAGCGACCAGTCCGTATGATACAAGGAGCACCTGCGGATCAGCGATCCATATGCGGATAGATGCAAGCAGGAGGGCTACAACGTAGAGGATGGACAGGATCTTGCTGATCTCATAACGCGTTTTTGCATCACCCACTCCCCGGGTGATTGCACGTTCCAGGATGACCTTAAAAAAGAAATGAATGATCGTCAGCCATAAAAGAGTGAAGTATATCTGCCTTAAATAAGGGATGTCGTACAAAGAATTTGCAAACAGGGCAGCTATTGTGAGAGCCAGCAGGATAAAAACAATTATGAGTTGTTTCATCACTATTTTGAATGATGGGTTGGGATAAATACTTTTTTTGATTGTGGCATTAATATAGTAATCCTACTTGCCGGATTCAGATAATGTTTACAGATGCTTGATCTGGCATCAATAAATGGGAAATATCAAAAAAGCCACAAAAGATTAAAAAAATATCCCGTCTGGCAGGGATGTTTTCCTGCCAGGCCATTAACTAGTGGATTCTGTAAAAGCTATCAGTACTTTCTTGGTGGTCTGTGGTTCTGGAAACATTCCCTGCAGTACACAGGCCTGTCACCGGATGGTTTGAACGGTACTTCTGTTTCCTGTTTGCAGTCAGAACATATTGCCTTGTGCATTTCTCTGGGACCACTTGGCTTATAACCGCCACCTCTGCCGCCTCCGCCTCTTGGCCTGTAACCGCCGTCTCTGTTTCCTCTGTCGCCTCTTGGACCACCTGATTTGTTGTAGCCACCCTTTCTATTGTTGCCGCCTCTGTTATCGTCTCTCATGTTTAGTTTCATTCCTTTATTTTGTACCTATTTTCCGGTTTTACCGGATTCAAGAATTATCGTGCGATCCAACTGATCAAAACCTGTTCTCCAATACTGCACCTGGCACAAAAACCGATTTTGAGGCAACAACAGAGTTATTCCTCTGGAAAACTTCAACTTGTGACATCCGGACAGATTAATTGAGACGGGAACATTATCCTGTAATCGATACGATCAATTCTCTTTATTCGCAATTAACCTAAAAGAAGCAGATAAACGGGATGTCCCCTATTAACTCATCAGGTAAGTTAACTGTATTCTCCTCTATGCTTCTTAGCTATATATTCCTTTTTGTATGTCTTTAGAAGGTGAATTCATGGGACTTCTGAAGAAAAGCTTAAAAAAGCTTTATCCCCATAAAAGTATAAAACTGACTATATAGCTTCAAAGGATTTTCAGATCATGACAGACAATAATGGTAAACCTGTAATTGCAATAATGGAAGCAGAGGTAAACCTCCCGGGCTCGGTAAAGCTTGCTGAGTCCATGGGTTTTGAGCCTCTTCCCATTCCAATGGTTGAAGAGAACAATGTAAAAGATGGAGGCTTCGATAATTTCTTCACGCAAGTTATGAAGACAGAAAGCGATTATGTGATCATCTGTGGAGTATCTGCAATTGACTTTATACTGCGTAAGCTTCCTTATTCCTTAAAAGACCAGTTTGTTGAAGCTTTGAGTCGTCTAAATGTCATCGCTTCGGACCCTGATACAAAGAAGTCTCTTGAGAAGGCCGGTGTGAAGGTGGAGGGAATGCCTTCCCATTACAGTGCCGAAGGGCTTGTGGATTATCTGCGTGACAACACGGAGGGAGCTGTTGTAGACATTGACAGGGTTTATTCATGCTCATCAACACTTGTTGACGGCCTGGAGAACTTCGGTGCAACCGTTTATGAGACGATCGTCTATAATTACATAGATCCTGATGGGGAGGCTCAGAAAGAGCTCATCGAAAAAAGCGTGGAGGGCGGTATAGATGTTTTTGCCTTCACTAACTGTACAATGGTTAACAACTTCCTGGATCACGCCAAAAGGCTCGGACATGAAAAGGCTATTGTCGAGATATTGAATAACTCTGTAGTCGCTGTCATGGGTGATGCAACCGCACAGACACTCAGGCTCAACCGTGTCAGGGGTGGTATCGAACCGGATAATTTTACCTTTGAGGAAACATTGAAAGTATCCATGCAGGCTTATAATAATTCAAAGATAAATTCGTGATCTAGATCTGAATCTTTTCTTTTTCAGTATCCGTGTTCAGTGATGTGTGGATATCACTGACACCTTCCATTATCCTGAATCCGCGGGCTGTGATCATATAATCTCCTCTTTCATGTCTCTGCATGATAAGTCCTGACTCTGAGAGTTTCTGGAGATGGAAGAGGAGGTTACCTCCCCTGAGTCCGGTAATCTCCGAAAGTGAGGAAAACGTCCTGGTTTCCGTATAAACAGCCCTGAGAATCTCCATGCGTTTCGGATGGCAGACAGGTTCGAGAATATCGTCAACAACAGTCTGTATCGGCAGTGATCTCATGTCCTTGCCCTGCTCCCTGTTCATATCGTATATGTTCATGGAATGCATCAGGTTCACCTGTTTTGAAAAAAGCTCTGTGAGTTCCGAATAGCACTTATCACATTTCTTATAGGGCAGTATTCCTTTGAGCTCATCCATCTTTGCCCTGTTTTCTTCGATTGACCTTCCGGATATCCTGTCTTTTCTTATCATGTCGGTATTCTTGTCCAGCAAATCGGTAAATATTGACGTGCATTCGTCTTTCCTTTCGCATTTGCGTACCATGTTCTTTGAGAGTCCGGTCCTTATCTCATCTGTAAGGTGATTGGCAATGGTCGTATTATAGTCCTTTTTAAGATGTTGCAGGACGTCTTCCATATGCTGCTGGTTTGCATGCTCTATGAATGACTTCATGTCATTATGAATATCGAAAAGTTTTGATTTTATTTCCGAGAATTCGGTTTCAAAATCCTCTGTTTTCTTCATACTTCTGATTACGAGTCAATCTCTAAAAAGGTTTCTGGACAATACTTCAAAGTCATTGTCGTATACCCCGATGTACTTTGTATACTGCAGTGACGCTAAACTATATACCAGAAACTGTACAATTACTATTTGCTGCCTCCTTTCCCGGGAAATGATTCAGACGACGATAAAGAAAAGAGGAATTCAAATGAGTGTAAAAGATGATATCCACAGTCAGATTGTAGCAGGCCTTGAAAATGCAGCATTTCCCATAAAAACACCGGAAGAATTGCTGTCCGCTTTCCCTGCAGGTGCCGATACCACATGCAGGTCCGGGGACGTTGTGGTAACCGCCGGTGAAGCAGGTTCACTGCTCAGAACATCGGACTTCCCTTTCAAAAGTTCAAAAGCGGTTGCCGATACCATAGTTGATAGGGCAGGACTCTAATTCCTCCTCTATCATTTGCTGTCCCGAAAAGATTACACTTTTCTGTTCTACTAATATCTTCTTCCCTTTTTCCCTTTTATTTTTATATCATACAGACCAATTTAGACACAAAAAGTCATATGTCCCAGGTTGAAATATGGAATTAACGTTGCTCACGGATATCGGAATTATATTTGGTCTGTCGATGATCATACTCCTGCTTTTTCACAGGATGAAACTTTCCTCGGTTCTGGGCTTTCTCGTAACAGGTATACTTGCAGGTCCACACGGACTTGGTATAATCACAGGTGTGGAGGAAGTCGAGGCCCTTGCTGAGATCGGTATAATCCTGCTGCTTTTCACAATAGGAATTGAGATGTCTCTCAAGGATCTCTGGGATATTAAAAAAGCAGTACTTGTGGGTGGTGGTCTGCAGGTGTTCATCACCACGGCTCTAGTTTATTATATATGCATATATCTGGGGCTAAGTACCGGCACATCCATATTCATGGGTTTCCTGGTCTCCCTGAGCAGTACAGCTATTGTGCTCAAACTTTTGCAGGAGAAGGGTGAGATATACACTCCCTATGGAAAGACATCCCTGGGCATACTGATCTTCCAGGATATCATTATAGTACCCATGATACTGCTGACACCCATACTTGCAGGGGTGCCCGGGGATTCTGATGCCGGTGCAATGGAATTCTTACTCCGTGGTCTTGGTATTATCTTACTTGTGGTGGTAAGTGCAAGGTGGATAATGCCTGCTCTGCTGTTCCAAATTGTCAAGACCAGAAATAAGGAACTCTTTCTTGTCAGTATTATCTTTATAGTTCTTGCCACTGCATGGCTTACATCCAACGCAGGTCTGTCACTGGCTCTGGGTGCTTTCCTTGCAGGCCTGATCATCTCGGAATCTGAATACAGTCACCAGGCGATCGGTAATATCATGCCCTTCAAGGACATTTTCATGAGTTTCTTCTTCGTGTCCATAGGGATGCTGCTGGATGTAGGCTTCTTTACATCCAATCTGGTACTCCTGTTTGCTCTGGCGGCTGTGGTACTTGTCCTAAAATCAATAACTATAGGTGTAGTTACTTTCCTTCTGGGATACCCTTTCAGAACAGCTTTTATTACCGGCCTCGGGCTCTCCCAGGTGGGAGAATTCTCTTTCGTACTTGCAGGTTTCGGGCTTGATGTCGCACTGATAAACGGGGAACTCTATCAGACATTCCTTGCTGTCTCAATACTTACAATGGCAGCCACTCCATTCGTGATAACTTCTTCCCACGACATGGCGGATAGGATCCTTCAGAGGACATCGAACAGGATTCTGATCAATGGTATTTACTCAAAGGGTCTGACGCAGGTGGAAGAAAAAGAGGATGAAAGGATCTCAGATCACCTGATCGTAATCGGCTATGGTTTTAACGGAAAGACGGTTTCAAACGCAGCTAAGAGTGCAAGCATACCCTATGTGGTGATAGAAACAAATCCTGAGACTGTGCGTCGTGAGAAAAAGCATGGTGAAAAGATCCTGTACGGGGATGCAACTCATGAGGCGGTGCTGGAGTCAGCGAATATCCATTCCGCCCGTATACTTGTAGTCGGAATTTCGGACTATATAGCCACAAGGAAGATTGTAGAGGTGGCAAAGCGGATGAACCCCGATGTGTATGTCCTTGCCAGGACACGCTATCTCACTGAGATGAAAGCGCTGCATGAAATGGGTGCTGACGAGGTGATTCCCGAAGAATATGAGACATCCGTTGAGATATTCGTACGTCTGCTCAAAAAGTATCTTGTTCCCGAAGATGAGATCGACAGGTTTACCCGGGAATTACGTGCCAATGGTTATTGCATGCTCAGGAAATCCTCTCTGGATGTAAATGAGGGAGGTTTCGATCTTGAGAATGAGCTTCCGGGTGTTGAGGTACTGTCTCTCAGGCTGGAAGACGGATGTAATGTGCATGGATACACCTTAAGAAACATGGATATGAGGAAGAAGTACGGTGTAACGTTGCTGGCCATACGCAGGGGTGAGGAAATAATCTCAAACCCTGATCCGGATACAAAACTATTGTCAAATGACATCTGTATCCTGATGGGTAAACCGGACCAGCTCTTCAATTTAAGAAAGTTCTTTGAGAGCTGTTCCAAATCCGCAGACCAGTAATAAACCGGAAATTAAATTTTTAACAAAACCAGTAAACTACCGTGTGTAATATATACTGTGTTATCTAAGTATTTCCTCAACTTAGTTTATGATTTCACCGGGTTATTGTCGTTTTGCAGGAGGTACCGGATATATGAAGCCACTTATCGATGTTATATTCCGTTCAGAAAAAAGGAAACGAACTCTTTTATTACTGAAAGATAAGCCTGGTAGCATGGAATATCTTCTGGATCGGCTGAATACGACAAGACAGGCTTTACTTCCACAGATAAGGATACTTGAGGATCATTTTTTGGTCACCGGCTATGATGATGTTTACGAACTGACTACAATTGGTAAACTGATCGTTGACGAAATGCACCCTCTGATGGGTACTGTTAAAGTTCTGGATAATGATATTGACTACTGGGGTACACATAAATTTGATTTCATACCGGATCATCTTCTGATGAACATCAGAGAACTACAGGATTTCAGGACAATAAGACCCTCTTTGAGTGAAATGTTTGAGCTGAACAGGGAATATTATGAATATGCAAAAAAATCCAGTTCGATGTACAAGGTAACCACCTATTTCCATCCTGATTTTCCTGATTTCTTCGAAGAGCTTACAGACAACAATGTAAACATCAACTTTGTCATTACAAGTGATGCATTTGCTAAACTGCGTTCTGACAGGCACGGGGATTTTGAAAAATTACTTCAAAACGACCTGATCGATATGTTCGTGTATCCTAAAAAGATAGATCTTCTGACCTATACTTTTAATGATCACTGTATACTCATGCGCCTGTTGAAGAACAATGGTGAGACTGATGTCACGCATATTATGTGTTCCAATCCCTCGGCCATCGAATGGGGACAAGAACTGTTCGAACACTTTTTGCAGGATTCACTGCCTGTTGCTGAAATGTGAAAATAAAAAACGCATGCTGTTTTTGAAAAAGATACATAGGTCTCATTCATATAATCGTGTTATGAACAATTGTATTCTGAGACCCGAATTCCAATTGTTTATTTATGTAAGTTCATCTCAGGTCCTTCATGCTTCCAGACATGCCAGTCTTCCACAAGCTCTTCTTTTGGAAGGTCTTTCATAAATCCGGGCAGAATACCCAAGGTCTCACGTATATCTTTTATGGTTTCTTCATATTCTCCCATAAGATAACCCCACTGTCATAT
>Ga0163219_100503_pt1 | contig 10306 bp, 7 predicted proteins | sample MSEWel2016_04_06_FD_113150 | JGI IMG/M metagenome (GOLD analysis project Ga0163219, IMG submission 113150) | Subsurface microbial communities from deep shales in West Virginia, USA - MSEEL Well Study Marcellus 3H_2016_04_06 ...
GGCTCCAGCCGCGAGGGGGCCGCCCGCTTCGCCGCCGGCGAGGGCCGCGGCGGGGCGTTCTGACGCAAGTTTCCGTTTTGTTCCGCGCGATAAAGGGCTAGGCTATCGCCTCCTCTCCCCCCGCGAAGCGGAGAGGGAGAGGGTAGGGAGAGGGCCCTGCTGTCGCGCCAAGAGATCACCGCCCGCGCCCGGGAGCTACGGCGCAGCCAGACCAAGGCGGAGGCCCGCCTCTGGAACGCCCTACGCGCCGGTCGCCTCGGCGGCTGGAAATGGAAGCGGCAGGTCCCGTTCGGCCCCTATTTCCTGGATTTCCTGTGCCGCGACGCCGCGCTGGTGGTCGAGCTGGACGGTGGGCAGCACTCCGAACAGGAAGCCTACGACGCGCGCCGAACCGCCTATCTGGCGCGCCACGGCCTCCGGGTGGTCCGGTTCTGGAACTCGTACGTGCTGGCGGACCGCGAGAGCGTGTGTCGTGAGATCCTCCACGCGTGCGGGGGTGAGCGGCCGGAGCCGCAGGCCCTCTCCCTACCCTCTCCCTCTCTTCCCCCGGCGTTCGCCGGGGTCGGGGGAGAGGAGCGCCTGGCTCAGCCTCTCTGCCCAACCTCCTCTCCCCCCGCGAAGCGGAGAGGGAGAGGGTAGGAGAGGGCCTACTTGCCCAACGCTTCGAAGCTGACGTTGCCGATGCCGTACTCGCGCCAGTCCTTGTAGTCGAAGTGCCACCACTCCTGCGGATAGACGCTGAAGCCCTGCGCCTCCATCTCACGGCGCAGGAGGTCGCGCAGCGCGCGCTGGCGCGGGGTCCCGCCGGCGTAGTCGGGATAGGCCCGCGGGCTGAAGTCGTCGTAGGCCGACGGCATCTCCACCGTCTTGCCGGTCTTCAGCTCGTAGAGGGTGAGGTCAACGGCGGCGCCGCGGTTGTGCCGGGAGCCCTGGGCCGGGTCGGCGACGAACTCGCGCTTCTCGGGCGGGGTCGCCTCCCAGAACATCCAGGTGACGAACCAGGGCCGGTAGGCGTCGTGGATGAGAAGGCCGTAGCCCTGCCCCCGCAGCGAGCGGGCCACGCGGCCCAGCGCCGCGGCGGCCGGCCGCTGCAGCCAGGCCTCGGCGCGCTCGTAGAGCGGGAAGCCCATGAAGTTGTCCGCGGTGGCGTAGCGGATGTCGAGGCGGATCGCCGGATCGAGGGTGCGCAGGTCCACGAGGTCGAAGGGCCGCTTCGGCCCTTCCGCCGGCGGAGTCGCGGCCAGGGCCGCCGACCGCAGCGCCACGGGGTCGGGCCGGGCCGCCTGGCCGCCCGCGGGGGCGGCCCAGAGCAGCAGCACGGCGGCCAGCGCGGCGGCGAACGGTCTCATGGGCGGAGCTTAGGCGTGTGGAGTTCGCTGGCAAGCCGCCAACAGGTGTTTGACAATGGGCCGGGGACGCGAAATCGTACCGAACATACGAAAATTCGGACAGCGGCCGGGAGGAGCTGATGGCCTGGGATTTTGAGACCGATCCGGAGTTCCAGAAGAAGCTGGACTGGATCGAGGACTTCATGCGCGAGGAGGTCGAGCCCCTCTCGCACCTGGGCCTGGTGGCGCACAGCACCCCAGGGCCGCGAGAAGTTCATCCGGCCGCTGCAGCAGAAGGTGAAGGACGAGGGCCTGTGGGCCTGCCACCTGGGGCCCGAGCTCGGCGGCCAGGGCTTCGGCCAGCTCAAGCTCGCCCTGATGAACGAGAAGCTGGGACGCAACAGCCTGGCCCCGACCATCTTCGGCTGCCAGGCGCCGGACACCGGCAACGCCGAGATCATCGCCCACTACGGCACGGAGGCGCAGAAGGCGCGCTGGCTGCAGCCGCTGCTGAACGGCGAGATCCGCTCCGCCTTCTCCATGAGCGAGCCGACCGGCGGCTCCGACCCGCTCACCTTCCGCACCCGCGCCGTGCTCGACGGGAACGAGTGGGTGATCAACGGCGAGAAGTGGTTCTCCACCAACGCCAAGTACTCGAAGCTGCTGGTGGTCTACGCGGTCACCGACCCGGACGCGAAGGACCCCTACCGGCGGACCTCGATCTTCCTGGTGCCCACCGACACGCCCGGCGTGGAGATCGTCCGCAACGTCGCCGTGGGCGGCGGCGGCGAGATCGGCGGCGGCAACGAGGGCTACGTCCGCTACAACGACGTGCGCGTGCCCTACGACGCCCTGCTGGGCGACCGCGGCGCGGCCTTCGTCATCGCCCAGACCCGGCTGGGCGGCGGACGGGTCCACCACGCGATGCGCACGGTCGGCGCCTGCAAGCACGCGCTGGACCTGATGTGCCAGCGGGCCGTCTCACGCACCACCCGCGACGGCCGCCTCGCCGACCTGCAGATGGTGCAGGAGCAGATCGCCGATTCCTGGATCCAGCTGGAGATGTTCCGTCTGCTGGTGCTGCGCACGGCCTGGCTGATCGACAAGCACAAGGACTACCAGAAGGTCCGCAAGGACATCGCCGCCATCAAGGTTGCCATGCCCAAGGTCTACCACGACATCGCCACCAAGGCCGCGCACCTGCACGGGGCCCTGGGCGTCTCCAACGAGATGCCGTTCATGCACATGGTGACGTCGAGCCTGGTCATGGGCATCGCCGACGGCCCGACCGAGGTCCACAAGGTGACCGTCGCCAAGCAGGTCCTAAAGGACTACCGGCCCGACAACGACCTCTTCCCCGCCTACCACATCCCCAAGCTCAGGGAGGAGGCGGAGAAGCGCTACGCCAAGGAGCTGGGCGAGATCCGCGAGCACTACGCGGGCCGGCGCGAGAAGAAGTCCGAGCCCGTCTAACCTATCGGCTATAACACCCGTCATCCCGGACGGCGGCCGGCCGGCCCGGGACCTGTGGCGCAACGCCCGGGTCCCGGCTCGCGCCGCGCCGCGGCCGGGGTTGGCCTGTCTTCTGGAGCATCCCCTTGGCTGACACCTGGCCGGTCATGTCCATCGCCGAGGCGCACGCGCAGCTTACCGCGCCGGGCGCCCGCTTCGAGATTGAGGAGAAGGTGATCCGCGGGATCCCCACGCGGGTCTGGAAGAACGCCCCGCCGACCCTGCGCGACGTGTTCCTGAACGGCCGCGCCTTCGGGGACCGCGAGTTCATGGTCTACGAGGAGGACCGGGCCACCTACGAGGCCTTCGCCCGCGCCACGGTCACCCTGGCGCGCCGGCTGCAGGCCGACGGCGTGCGCAAGGGCGACCGCGTGGCGGTGATCATGCGCAACCTGCCGGAATGGCCGGTGGCCTTCTTCGCGGGCGTGCTCTGCGGCGCCATCGTCACGCCCCTGAACGCCTGGTGGACGGGCGCGGAACTGGAGTACGGCCTGGCCGATTCCGGGACCAAGGTCGCCCTGGTGGACGACGAGCGGCTGGAGCGCATCCTGCCGCACCTGGACGCCTGCCCCGAGCTGAGCCGGGTCTATGTGGCGCGTCTGAAGGACGAGCCCGCCGACGCCCGCGTGCGCCGGCTGGAGGAGGTGGTGGGGCCGGTGAGCGGCTGGAGCGCGCTGGCGAACCTGCCGCTTCCCGACGTGCCGCTGGACGCCGAGGACGACGCCACCATCCTCTACACCTCCGGCACCACCGGTCGGCCGAAGGGGGCGCTGGGCACCCACCGCAACATGACCTCCAACATCGGGGCCGGCGGCATCTCGGCGGCGCGGAACTTCCTGCGCGCGGGCGAGCCCCTGCCGGAGAGCGACCCGCACAAGCTGCCGCAGCGCTGCACCCTGCTGGTCGTGCCGCTGTTCCACGCCACCGGCCTCTCCGCGACGCTGGGCCCCTCGATGAACGCGGGGGGCAAGCTGGTCTTCATGCGCCGCTTCGAGGCCGAGGCGGCCATGCAGCTGATCGCGCGGGAGAAGGTCAACGCCACGGGCGGGGTGCCGACCATCGCCTGGCAGATCATCGAGCATCCGAACCGGACCAAGTACGACCTGTCGTCCCTGCAGGCGGTGACCTACGGCGGCGCCCCCTCGGCGCCGGAGCTGGTGCGTAAGATCGCCGAGGTCTTCCCCGGTTCACAGCCGGGCAACGGCTGGGGCATGACCGAGACCACGGCCACCTTCACCTCGCACATGGGCCGCGACTACCTGAACCGGCCCGACAGCGCCGGGCCCGCCGCTCCGGTGGGCGAGATGCAGATCCGCGACCCGGCCGACGGGACCACGGTGCTGCCCGCGGGCGCGGTCGGCGAGCTGTGGGTGAAGGGGCCGCAGGTGGTGAAGGGCTACTGGAACAAGCCCGAAGCCACCGCCGAGACCTTTGTCGACGGCTGGCTGCGCACCGGCGACCTGGCGCGCCTCGACGAGGACGGATTCCTGTTCATCATCGACCGCGCCAAGGACATGCTGATCCGCGGCGGCGAGAACATCTATTGCGTGGAGGTGGAGAACGTCCTCTACGATCACCCCGACGTGATGGACGCAGCGATCGTGGGCATCCCCCACAAGACCCTGGGCGAGGAGCCCGCCGCGGTGGTTCACCTGCGGCCCGGCGGCTCGGCCACGGAAGCCGAGCTGCGCGACCTCGTGCGCGGCCGGCTGGCGGCGTTCAAGGTTCCGGTGAAGGTCGCCTTCTGGCCCGAGCCCCTGCCGCGCAACGCCAACGGCAAGATCCTCAAGACAGAGCTGAAGAAGGTGTTCGCCGCCGAGACGGAGAGCGCATGAGCGCTGCGGCGAAGCGCCCGCTGATCGTGGGCCTGGGCGGCACCATCCGCCCGGGCTCCTCGAGCGAGAAGGCGCTCGCCTACTGCCTGCGCGCCGCCGAGGCGGCCGGCGCCGAGACCCGCCTGCTGGGCGGGGAGTTCCTGAGCCGGCTGCCGGTGTTCGACCCGCGGCCGGGCGAGTCCAGCGAGCCCCAGCGGGCGCTGGCCGACGCCATGCGGGCCGCCGACGGGGTGGTCATCGCCACCCCCGGCTACCACGGCTCGATGTCGGGGCTGGTGAAGAACGCCCTGGACACCCTGGAGCTGACCCGCGAGGACGCGGCGCCCTATTTCCAGGGCCGCCCCGTGGGCGTCATCGTCACCGCCGACGGCTGGCAGGCGGCCGGCACGACTTTGATGGCGGTCCGTGCGATCATACATGCCATGCGGGGCTGGCCGACGCCGTTCGGCGCAGCCCTGAACGCGACGACCGGCCTGTTCGACGAGGCGGGCGCGTGCCGCGAGGCGAAGGACGCCTGGCAGCTCACGACCGTGGCCGAGCAGGTGATGGACTTCGCCACCATGCGAGTTTCCCGATGAAGCGCCCCTACCTGGTCCCCCCCTCCGAGCCCAAGGAGGACGACTCCGTGTCCTCCGCCATCAGCCCCATCGAGGACATCATCGAGGACGCCCGCAACGGGCGGCCCTACATCCTGGTGGACGCCGAGGACCGGGAGAACGAGGGCGACGTCATCATCCCGGCGCAGTTCGCCACCCCCGACCAGATCAACTTCATGGCCAAGCACGCGCGCGGCCTGATCTGCCTGTCGATCACCGCCGAGCGGGCCCGGCAGCTCCGCCTGCCGCCGATGTCGACCGACAACCAGTCCGGCCACGGCACCGCCTTCACCGTCTCGATCGAGGCCCGCGAGGGCGTCACCACCGGCATCTCGGCCCACGACCGGGCCCACACCATCGCGGTGGCCGTCGACCCCACCAAGGGCTGCGACGACATCGTCTCGCCGGGCCACGTCTTCCCGCTGGTGGCCAAGGACGGCGGCGTGCTGGTCCGCGCCGGCCACACCGAGGCGGCGGTGGACATCTCCCGCATGGCCGGCCTCAATCCGGCCGGCGTGATCTGCGAGATCATGAAGGACGACGGGTCGATGGCCCGCCTGCCGGACCTCGTAGCCTTCGCCCAGCTGCACGGCCTGAAGATCGGCACCATCGCCGACCTGATCGCCTACCGCCGCCGGACCGAGCGGCAGGTGGAACGGGTGCTGGAGACGCCGTTCGACAGCGCCTACGGCGGCCGATTCCGGATGGTCATCTACCGCAACGTGATCGACCAGACCGAGCACGTGGTCCTGACGCGTGGCCGCATCGATCCCGACAAGCCGACCCTGGTGCGCATGCACCGCGTGGACCTGGCGACCGACATGCTGGGCGCCGACGAGGCCCGGCGCGAGTACGTGCCCAGAGCGCTGAAGGCGCTCACCGAGCACGACGGAGCCGGCGTGGCGGTGTTCATCCGCGATTCCAACCCGCACTGGCTCTCGGAGCGCTACGGGCAGCCGCAGGCCGACCACAGCCACAACGTCCTGCGCGACTACGGCATCGGGGCCCAGATCCTCATCGACCTGGGCGTGCGCGACATGCTGCTGCTCACCTCGTCGAAGACCATCCTGCCGGGCTCGGCCGGCTACGGCCTGCGCATCGTGGGGCGCGTCCCGCTCGAATAGAACCTGAACCCGCCTCGCGCCTTCGGCATTCACCGCCCATGAGCCAACTGCGCATCGGCTGCTCCGGGTGGGTCTACAAGGACTGGACCGGGCCCTTCTATCCGCCGGGCACCAAGGACCGGGAACGGCTGGAGTACTACGCCACCCGGTTCGACACCGCCGAGATCAACGCCAGCTTCTACCGCCTGCCGTCAGAGAAGATGGTGGAGGGCTGGCGCGAGCGGGCCCCGGACGGCTTCGTCTACGCCTGGAAGGTCAGCCGCTTCATCACTCACAACAAGAAGCTGAACGAGTGCGCCGACCCGGTGGCCCTGGTGTTCGGCCGCATGGCGCCGCTGGCCGAGCACTACGGCCCCGCCCTGATCCAGCTGCCGCCACAGCTCAGGCGCAACGACGAGCGGCTGGCCGGCTTCCTGAAGCTGCTGCCGAAGGACCGCCGGCACACGGTCGAGTTCCGCCATCCCTCCTGGTACGACCCGGCGGTCTTCCGGATCCTTTCGGACTTCGACGCCAGCCTTTGCATCTCCGACCACCACCACGCGCCGGCGCCGTGGGAGGTCACCGCCTCCTGGGTCTATGTCCGCGGACACGGGCCGGGCGGGCGCTACCACGGACGCTATCCGGGCGAAGAACTCGGGATGTGGGCCGACCACATCGGCCGCTTCCGGGCGGAGGGCCGCGACGTCTACGCCTACTTCGACAACGACATCAAAAGCGCGGCCCCGTTCGATGCCGAGACGCTGAAGCAGATGACGGGGACCGTCGCCTACCGCTTCGCGGCCTAGCCTTCCCCGCGTCAACCCGCCGCGACCCGCCGGGGGTGAAATGGGCGCCGTCCGCCACATCTAGGGCTGCGCGTATTCGCCGCTGGCCCGGGCGGTTGCCGGGCGGGCCCATGTCCCGTAAGCCTTTGATGGGGATGGGTTTGTAGCCGAGCTTGCTTGCCCATGCCCGAAATCTCTCCCGCCGTCCTTGGCGATCCCTCCCTGAGCTACGTCCACGAGCCGCTGACCCTGCGCTGCGCCTGCCCGGTGTGCGCCGGCCAGGCGGTGGTCGCCGACGAGCCGGCCGTGGCGCTCGCCGACGACGGCGACGGCTTCGGCCCGCAGGCCTACCTCAACGCCGACCAGCGCGATGGCATCGCCACCAACGGCAAGCCCAGCTTCTCCATTGACGAGGCCGCTTGGCAGATCGTCCGGGGCGATCCGGGCTGGTCTGGGGCGCTGCGCACCCCCTTCACGGTCAGCTACGCCTTCCGCTCCACGGCGCCCGGGACCATGCCGGACGACGCCGGCGGCTTCCAGCGGTTCAACTCCGCCCAGATCGCGCAGACGGAGCTCGCCCTGAAGGGCTGGTCGGACGTGGCCAACATCACCTTCGTGCGGGTGGGCTCCGGCGCGACGGGCGAGGCGGCCTATTCGAACAGCGCCGCCATCCTGTTCGCCAACTACACGACGGGGGTTTCCGGCGCCTCGGCCTTCGCCTCCTACCCGGGCTCGACGAGCCCGACCTCGCGGGCCGGCGACGTCTGGGTCAATTCCTCGATCGCCTACAATGCGAGCCCGACGGTGGGGAACTACGGCGGCACGGTGCTGGTGCACGAGATCGGCCACGCCATCGGCCTGGCCCACCCAGCCGACTACGACGCCGGCAACGGCGGTACGATCACCTACGCCGGCAACGCCACCTATTACGAGGATTCCCGCCAGTACACGGTGATGAGCTACTTCGGGGAATCCAACACCGGCGCGAACTTCGGCGGGATCTATTCCGCCGCGCCGCTGCTGGACGACATCGCCGCGGCCCAGCTCGAGTACGGCGCCAACATGACCACCCGCACCGGCGACACGGTCTACGGGTTCAACGCCACGGCCGACCGGCCCTGGTTCGTCGCCAGCTCCAGCGCGAGCAAGGTCGTGTTCGCCGCCTGGGACGCCGGCGGCACGGACACCTTCGACTTCTCGGGCTTCTCCCAGAGCCAGGTCATCGACCTGCGCGCCGGCTTCTTCTCCGACGTAGGCGGCCTGCGCGGCAACGTGGCCGTGGCCCAGGGGGTGGTCATCGAGAACGCCAAGGGCGGGCTGGGCTCGGACCGGATCACCGGCAACGAGGCGCGCAACGACATCCAGGCCGGCGCGGGCAACGACACCATCGGCGGCGCGGGCGGACGGGACTACCTGCGCGGCGACGACGGGGCGGACTCCATCTCCGGCGGCGCCGAGTTCGACGACATCAACGGCAACCGCGGCAACGACACCGCCGCGGGCGGCGCGGGCGACGACTGGGTGGTCGGCGGCCAGGACCAGGACGTGCTGATGGGCGACGATGGCGCCGACATCGTCTACGGCAACATGGGCGACGACGTGCTCTACGGCGGCGTGGGCGCAGACCTCATGCGCGGCGGCCAGGGCGCGGACACCCTGCGCGGCGAGGACGGCGCCGACTGGCTCTCCGGCGACCGCGGGGACGACACGCTCACGGGCGGCGCGGGGGCCGACATCTTCCACGGGTCGCAGGACGCGGGCATCGACCGGGTGCTGGACTTCAACTTCGCCGAAGGGGACCGGGTGCAGCTCGACCCCGGCACGACCTACGTCCTGCGCCAGGTCGGCGCGGACGCGGTGCTCGACATGGGCGGCGGCCACCAGATGATCCTGGCCGGCGTACAGGTGTCCGCCCTCGCCACGGGCTGGGTGCTTTAGGCGCATTGCCGCCCCGCGGCGGCCCGCCTAACAATCTCCCCCGGGGCGTATCGGGGGCGGAGCATGGACGGGTCGCAAGCGGCTCTGGATGAGGCGGGCCACGAGGTCCACCGCTATCTGGCCGGCCTCGATGGGGGCCCCGGCGGGCGCTACCTCAACGCCGACCAGCGCGGCGTGGGCCAGGTCGGCGGTAAGGAGAACTTCTCCATCGACCGCGCCGCCCTGCAGATGACGGGCTTCACCGAGGTCAGGAACCCCGACGGCACGGTGAGCCTGCACCCGGCGCCCGGCTGGTCGGAGGCGGCGGGCCTTCCCTACACCGTCACCTACGCCTTCCGGGCCAGCGCGCCGCCGGTCATGCCGGACGACGCGGCGGGCTTCGAACGCTTCAACGCCGCCCAGATGGCCCAGGCCGAGCTCGCCATGCAGGCGTGGTCCGACGCCGCCAACATCGTCTTCGTGCGGGTGGGGACGGGGATGGCCGGCGAGGCGGCCTATTCGAACGCGGCCTCGATCCTGTTCGGCAACTACACGAGCGGGGTGGACGGCGCCTCGGCCTTCGCCTCCTACCCCGGCAATCCGGCGCACTCCTCCTCGTCGGGCGACGTCTGGATCAACAGCTCGATCGGCTACAACGCCGCGCCCTCGGCCGACAACCGCGGCGGGCTGGTGCTGGTCCACGAGATCGGCCACGCCATCGGCATGGCGCACCCGGGCCATTACGACGCCGGCGACGGCCGGCGGATCACCTATGCGGACGACGCCGAGTACTACCAGGACACCGTCCAGTACACGGTGATGAGCTACTTCGCGGAGGGCTTCACCGGCGCCGCGTTCGGCGGCCTCTATCCCTCCGCCCCGATGCTGGACGACATCGCCGCTATCCAGGTGGAGTACGGGGCGAACATGACCACCCGCACCGGCGACACGGTCTACGGCTTCAACTCGACCGCCGGCCGGCCGTGGTTCGAGGCGACGTCCAACGGCACCAAGGTGATCTTCGCCGTCTGGGACGCCGGCGGGACCGACACCTTCGACTTCTCCGGCTATTCCAACAGCCAGGTCATCGACCTGCGGGCCGGCTTCTTCTCCGACGTGGGCGGGCTGACCGGCAATGTCGCCATCGCCCAGGGCGTCACGATCGAGAACGCCAGGGGCGGGCTGGGTTCGGACCGGATCACCGCGAACGCCGCCGACAACACCATCCAC
>Ga0163219_100506_pt1 | contig 10296 bp, 7 predicted proteins | sample MSEWel2016_04_06_FD_113150 | JGI IMG/M metagenome (GOLD analysis project Ga0163219, IMG submission 113150) | Subsurface microbial communities from deep shales in West Virginia, USA - MSEEL Well Study Marcellus 3H_2016_04_06 ...
AATGAAGAGTGGGTAGAATATCCGGATGGCAGAAAAGTTTTGCTTGATACAATAAAAGCTCCTTTAAAAAATCTAGCCGGAGAAACCATCGGACTGGTGGGTGTGGGGCGTGATATCACATCTGACTGGCATGTTGAACAAACTATCCGTGAACTAAATTTGCTAAATCAATCAACTCTGAATTCCCTGGATGCGAACATTTGTGTACTGGATGAAACTGGATCTATTATAAAGACAAATAAGTCTTGGATGAATTTTGCTATTGATAACTCAGCTGATCTTGAAAAGGTAAGTGAAGGAACAAATTATATTCAAATTGCAAAAAGTGCTACGGGCAAGGATCATTATTTGGGATGGCAGTTTGCAAAGGGTATTGAAAATGTGATGATGGGATATAGTGAACAATTTGAACTTGAATATCCATGTCACTCTCCTAATGAGAAGAGATGGTTCGTTGGAAAAGTTCGTCCATTTGAAGGGACTGATGCTTTTCCTCGTAAGGTTGTAATTTCCCATATAGATATCACCGAACGCAAAATTGGTGAAGATAAATTACTTGAATATGCAGAAGAGGTCAAAAGAAAGAACAAAGAACTTGACATAGCATTAGTTAAGGCAGAAGATGCTACTAAGGCTAAAAGTGAGTTTTTGGCCAATATGTCTCATGAAATACGTACTCCAATGAATGGTGTAATAGGTATGACAGGCCTTCTTATGGATACTGAACTCAATGAAGAACAACAGCAATATGTTGGGACTGTACAGGCAAGTGGGGAACTATTACTTGAACTGATCAATGACATACTGGATTTCTCAAAAATAGAAGCCGGTAAACTTGAACTTGATATACTGGATTTTGATCTGCAAGATATGCTCGATGACTTTTCTTCAATATTATCAATCAAGGCTCATGAAAAAGATTTGGAGTTTATTTGTGCAACAGATATTGATGTACCTGCTAATATTAGAGGAGATTCTGGACGTCTACATCAGGTACTAACAAATCTTGCAGGTAATGCTGTTAAGTTTACAGATGAAGGAGAAATCATTGTACACATAGGTCTCGATTCAGAAACAGATACAGAAGCAATATTGTATTTTTCGGTAAAGGACACTGGCATTGGTATTCCTGCAGACAAAGTTGGAGATCTATTTGGCACTTTTTACCAAGTAGACGCTTCTACAACGAGACAATATGGCGGTACAGGTCTTGGTCTGGCTATTTCCAAACAGCTTGTGGAATTGATGGGAGGGGAGATTGGTGTAAACAGTGAAGAAGGGAAGGGTTCAGAATTCTGGTTCAAGGTTCCTTTTGCTAAATGTCCAAACCGAAAAAGGAATAAATTGGAATTGTCTAGCATAAAAGACGCATGTATTCTCGTGGTCGATGATAACGCCACTAATCGTGAAATACTGACAAAACAACTCTCTTCATGGGGTGCCCAAACAAAAGAGGCAGCTGATGGACCTATGGCATTGCAGGCTCTTTACAAAGCCTATGAGGATAAAGAACTTTTCAAGATTGTTATCTTGGATATGCACATGCATGGAATGGATGGTATTGCTCTGGCAAATGCGATCAAGTCTGATGAAAGGTTTAAGGATATCAATTTGATTATGATGACATCTCTAGGACAAAGACCTTCATCTGGAAACGACGAGATGAAACATTTTGCAGCGTGGCTAACTAAGCCTGTAAGCCAAAAAGAACTACATAAGAAAATCTCTCAAATTTTTGAGATCAAGAACAATTCACAAGATGTGAAGATATGTGACTTTGAGATGACTAATTCAGAAATGTCAAGTAAAAAGAGTATTTTAAAAATACTATTGGCAGAGGACAATGTTGTCAATCAGAAAGTAGCTCAGAGTATGTTAAAGAAAATGGGTTATCGTGCAGATGCTGTAGCTAATGGTAGAGAGGCAGTGAAAGCACTCGAGATGGTACCATACGATTTAGTGTTAATGGATGTTCAGATGCCGGAAATGGATGGTGTTAAAGCTACGAGACTGATTCGAAGTCCGGAGTCTAAAGTACTCAATAGAGACATACCAATAATTGCAATGACAGCCCATGCCATGGAGGGTGATAAAGAACGTTTTATTCAAGCTGGTATGGATGATTACATCTCAAAACCTGTTTCATTACAAATGCTTAAAGAATTGATGGAAAAATGGTCATTGAAAGAAAATAGAAAAGATCCCGATGACATGGGTTTAAAATCGAATATTAATACAGATATGGCATTCGACAAACAGTCATTCATGGAAAGAATGATGGGGGATATTGATCTCGCACGTCATATCATTACTACTTATCTTCAAGACACTACACAACAAGTCGAGGCTTTAAAGAAAAGTATTGAGGGTGAAAATACTGAAGATATTTGCCACTACGCACACAAAATAAAGGGTTCATCTGCTAATATTGGTGGAATGGCTCTCAGTAATATTGCATTTGGAATTGAGCAGAAAGCAAAAGCGGACAAAATAAAAGAGGTAAAGTCATTGATGGAAGAGCTCAATCCGCAGTATCAGCTTTTGTCCAATCGTCTAAAAGAGATACTTGATGGAAATGCTGAATAAACGTTTTATCTTTGTTTTTTACTTATCGCTATCTATCAATTACTAGACTGGAACACAATCTTTAACATGAAAAACTTAGATGCTCTTCATTTCAGTAGATAAGGGCGTGCCAGAAATACATTGATAACAAAGATGGCTATGACCATCAGGAGAGTTACTTCCGATAGGAAATAGCCGAATCTCAAGACACCTTTCTCGAATTCAGTCTCTTCTGGTCGTGCTCTTAGCCTCTGTGAAACTTTGCCGAACTCTGTTTCCTTGCCGATGTGCACGGTCACTACATCCGCACTCCCACTCACCACGCTGGTTCCTATCCACAGGGAATTCACGTGCTTTCCCAGCGGTGTCTCTGCTTCCAGTACCTTGCTCTCCTTTTCCACAGGAAAAGTCTCGCCTGTAAGGGTTGCCTCATCGACGAACAAATCCCTGGATTCAAGTATCAGGCAATCTGCCGGGATTATATCGCCTGCATTGAGGACAACTATATCGCCGGGCACGACCTCGTCCGCAGCTACCTCATTTTGCTCTCCTCCGCGTAAGACCGTCGATCTTATCTGTACAGTGGCGATCAGTTTTCCAAAAGCATCAGCTGCTCCTTTTTCCTGCAGAAGCCCAGCAGGGCGCTGATCAGAACGATCGTAAAGATAATGAGGGCATCCGCCGGATCGCCAAGGATGAACGACAATCCTGATGCAAAGAGAAGAATGAGAATTATCGGGCTTTTGAACTGGGCAAGCAGGATGGTGAATGTGTCCGATCTCCTGGAGGGTCTGAGTAGATCAGCACTATGCGACGACAGGCGCTGTTCGGCCTGATCATTTGTCAGGCCTTCAGGTGTTGTCTCTAATTTTTGAAGCATGTCCGTAGTCCGGACAGTCCAGAATGGTATGATTTGTTCGTTCATACTAGAATACGTGATTAACAGAATTACTGCATCGATAATATCCTTCTCAGAACTAGCCTTACGGTATCATTCAACTTTTATATCCAAAAAACTCTGAACATAATCATCTCTACAAAAATCCCCGATTTAAATCCCTTCCCACTTTATTTTGCTTTCTTTTTTACTTGAAGCTTTTCCATGACTCTTTCATCTTGTTTCAGTAGTAATTTCTTTATGTTCATTTGATCAAGACCTGCTCTAAGTTCATCCATTTTCATAGGTTTAGACCTCAATCTGTTCTTAATAATTCCAGTGAACATGCCTTTTTCTGCAATATCATGCAGACTCTTAGTGATAGGATGGGAAATATGATATGTATCAAAGAACTCTTCGATGCCATCAAAAAAGAATGCCATCCACTCATACTCATTTACTTTATTCTCATTCTGCCAGATGAATTCCTTTTCTATTATATCAAAGTCCAGACCCTTACTGAATAGAGAATACATGTCTTCCCGATCTCTTTCTCTTGTTGTGATCGATTTGAACACAAATATATCTTCAGGGGATATCATATAAACGGAAATGTTTTCTTCCCTGAACAGTTCTCGTGAACGCTCTATCATACCTTCAGAGAGCTGAAGTCCGCCACAAATGACATTAACAAAGATATCCCATCTGAACCCGTCAACATTTTCAAGTATTGCACTTGCTCCCATTTGCTTATATGGACCACGTACAGCAGGCACAATATAGTCTATTGATCTTAATGCAGTTTCAATGTTGTATAACTCGCCGTTGGATCTGACCACGACATCAATGTCTTTTGTAGCGGCTTTATATCTTTGAAAACTCATCGAACCCCCACCAATGAGATAGAGGGTTACATGTTCCTGCAGTGACTTGTTGAGTTTGTTAAATTCTGTTTCCAGGTATTCTCTGTCAAATAACTTTGAGCTCATTATCGTTTTTCCTCTATTGCAAATCTCTTACCAAATCCTGGTACTCATTCCATGGAAGAACAAAATCAGTGTTCTTCTTCTGTTGATCCAGATACTCCATAAGTAATTTCACATGTTTTTCTATATTGTAAAATTGACTATATTTTACTAATTCTGGAGGACATGTCTTTGAATAAAGTGCCAGAGCATACGAGTTATATATTGAACTATATGGATCGATTAAGATCGTGTGGATTATGTGATCTTCAGTTTTAAGCTCTCTTTTACTGTAAAAGTAGTATTCCGTATTACTCATTACCTTCAGGTCATATCTATGAAATACGTTGATCGCTGTGGGTTGAATTAATTTCTTTTTCATTATCTTATTTTTAAATTCAACATCTATCTTAAATAGAAATTCAGGTCCCATCTGCCATATCAAAACAGCATTTTCAGAGATAGCTTTAAGGTTTTTATTTGTCCTGTATTTCCAATAGTTATCAACAAAGTTTTCAACTAAAGAATGGCGCTCACTGAAATAATATCTGTTTTCCTTTTTAAGAACGATTCCATACTTTGTCAGTTGATAAAGTGCAGAAGACACTGTTTTTCTGTTAAGTCCCGTTATTTCAGCAATTTCAATAATTGAATACGGATTTTTAAGAACACTTAATATGTGCAATGATGAATTTGTAAGTATATTATCCAATGGAAGACGAGGATATTCTATCAGTATCTCCCTCAATGATTGTGAGTGTAATGATTCGGAACGGCTTACGTAGACTTTCTGAGACTTTTTTTGTTTTGTGACCAAACCAGCGTTCTCAAGTGAATTTACAGCTTTGGATATAGTAGAGTGATCCATATCCAATGACGCTGTCAACTCGGATATTATCTTTGGATGAGTTAGATTTTTGAATATCTCTATTTTAGTTGAATTCAGCATTATGGGTAAAAATGTTCATATACTATATATAGTGTGTGAACTAAATTGGGCATAAAGCTATTTTCAATTTAACGCTAGTTATGTAAATTGCTGAGGTACAATTGAAAGTACCGACCCGGTCAATTCCTGCAGGACTGCTAACTTAATTCTTCTTACAGAAGATTCACGCTTCAAAGGTTTGAGTAGATGCTGAAGGTCTAAAATGTGATTAATAACTCCGGTACAAAGAAATGTATGTTTTAATTAGGTGCGTTTCAACCTAAATTAGAAAAACGTTCTTTGTCTGTTCTACAGCTTCGACATCTTCCTCCACTTTTTTGGCAATATCCGCTTCAAGTGCATCCCGGAGTTCAGCCAGACAGCTTTGACATATCAGGTATTTGCCGATTATATGGACATATCCTTTGGCTATTGCATAATCTTCGAAAGAATGGTTACAAAAGAAACATTCGTGGTACATAAACCGAGGTTATTTTTTTGTTTATATTAAAATTATGCGGATAGTAACAAATGCACTTGAAAGTTAGAGCATACAAGTATAATTATTGAAGTTTTGAGGTGTGCTAAGGCGTAAATGAATATTTTTGGTTAGGAAGGGGGACACACCTCTAAGTGAACTACCCCCGGAGATAAATACTTCGTAGCTTCCTGCATAAGAGTGAGTAGTTTACACTTACTGTAGAAATAATCAGAACTCAAGAAATATTCATTTCCAAAAAATATAATGTTACTGCATCTGCATCAACATTGTTATTCGTAAAGGAAAATATCTTCAATTGAACATTCAAAGAACCGTGCCATCTTGAAAGCCAATTTTATACTTGGATCATATTTACCACGTTCTATAGCATTTATTGTTTGTCTTGTCACCTCCATTTCCTTGGCCAGTTGTTCTTGTGTTATGTCTTTCTTTGCTCTCCAGACCTTAAGATTATTCTTCATTCAACATCCATCCTGGATCACATTTGTCTTTTGTACCAGTAATAAAATCCCGCATAGGATATCATTGTTATAACAAATAATGCAGATATGATAGGGTAAGCTTCAATATTTGAAGCTGTGACTCCAAGAAATGCTATCAATGTACCTTGAAGTATAATGAGTATAACTAGTGTTTTATGGCTGGCTTTTTCAGCGATGTAAGATATTCGTTCGTCTTCAACGATAGTTCCTTTATCCTTAAGTCGGACTTCACGATAAGTGATTAGTATCAATACTACTCCTGCACCTATGAATGCACCACCAGCTCCGCTTGGATTTATGATCCAGTTTGGTTCAAAAATGTGAAATCCTATTCCTATCAGGGTTAGTATGAATCCTACAACAATCCTGCCTACATCTTTTGTTTCCATTTAAATCACCATGTAAAGTATACATTACATAATGTATATATAACTTTTCATAAAGACAACGGATTATTACATATTGTCGTGTATACTCATATATAGAGTATAAAACAGATGTAAGAGTTCCACCAAAAAAGCACATATCTCATGTAACATAATCAACAATAACTACACAACAAGGTTCACTATTATGAAGGCTGAATTAATAAGCACGGTTTTCCTTTCAGAGAAAAGGAAGAACACATTATTTATATTAATGAAAGGGCCAGCAACTATCGATGAGATTAAAGAGTCGCTGACAGGAAGCACCAGTGCTATAATGGCTCAGGTAAAAATACTTCTTGAACAGGGGCTCATCGAACAGGAAGAAGACGAATACCGGCTAACCAGTGTTGGCAAGATCATAATGAAAAAAATTAAGCCTCTGACTGAAACACTGAATGTGCTTGAAAAAAATAAAGATTACTGGGACAGCAGGGATCTTAATGCTATTCCCGAATATTTGCTAGACAGAATAGGTGATCTTGGTGAGGTCATCATACATGAACCGGATCTTAATCACCTTTTCGAGCCTCCAAAAGAACTGCTAACGAGTCTCAAAAATACAAGAAATGCATCCACTTTTTATTCTTACTTCTGTCCTTCATGCCCTAATAATTATTCCGAACTGGCAAAAAAAGAGGTCCATTATGACCTTGTACTTACAAGACCGGTCTATGAAAGGCTAAAGGAAGAATACAGTGACCAGCATAAAGCTATGATGGAAGCCAGGAATTCCAATATATACATCTGTAACGATGAAACAATTAAACTCGGTGCTCTTTCTATCACGGATGATCTGATGCTGATAGCTTTTTTCAATAAGAGGGGTGTGTTTGATCATAAAAAAGTCATCAGTTTTGATGAAAGTGCACGTAAATGGAGTAAAGATCTCTTTTTGTATTACAAAGAAAATTCAGAGAAGATAAAATAAGGTTTAAAGTTGGGTTATTGGTGTCGGGTCCTTCAGGTAGTAGTCAAAAAATTCTTTTCCACAATTAAGCGCATCCTCTGTACTACACATTATATAGCTATGGCCTACATCTCCATTTTTATTAATTGGTTTTATGGCAATATGGTAATCATCAAATGTAAAGAACAGAATGTTCATTTTGTGAGGGTAAACATATAGTGTGAACCACTCCTCCCGAATCACCCTGCGGTGATTTGAGGAAGGAACTTCCTACGAGTATTTATCTCATCTCGAAATCATCCCTTAAGACTTGTATGCAAGTGTTTTAAATATTATTCTATTTTTCATGAAGTCTGACTGTTGAGACATTTAAACATGAAACATGGCAACATTTCAACTTATGCTATACAGAAAACCTATTAATAATATATAGTTATTTTTATTCTATTGATCATGTTTGAGATGTACTTTCCATTATTTGACAGTAAATTTCGTTCACACCCTGGCAATTACCACGGTTGAAACTATTGGTCTCCTTGCTTCAGTATGATGAAAAGAAAGGGATAAAAAATGGGAAAATCACAACAAAATTTTAATATTAACTTTTTTTCATCAGTTCTAACTGACGATTTTTTGGACAGTCAATTGGATCTTCTTTTAGCATTGCTGGAAAACATACCCATTCCTATGTTCTACAATGATATAATGGGAAAATATAAGGGTTGTAACGAAGCATTCGAAAATCTTTTGGGGTTAAAACGCGAAGAAATAATCAATAGAACTGTATACGATATAAGCCCCAAAGAAATTAGTGCAAAACATATCCAAAAAGATAAAGAACTCTATGAAAACCCTGGCAAACAGCGTTATTACTGGCAGGTTAAAGATAAAGATGGAAATATTAAGGACGTTATATTTGACAAAGCAACTATAAATAATTCAAACGGAAAAGTTCAGGGTATTCTAGGAGTTATTTCTGATATCAGTGACCATAAATCAGCCGGGTGGAAAGCAAACAGTCAAAAAGACATGCTGAAAATCGTAATTGATGCTCTTTCCTATCCATTCATGGTTATTGATGCTAATGATTATACTGTTAAGCTCGCAAATTCTACTGCAATATCCTTCTATGATATTAAATTAGGTAGTAAATGTTATCAAGCAGGTCACAATCTTTGTCATCCCTGCAATGGTGCTAATCATTTATGCCTTTTGGAAAAGATCAGAAGGACAGGAAAACCTACAAAAGTTGAACATACTCACATCGATTCTAATGAAAATCCTTTGTACTTAGAAGTTCACGCCTATCCAATCTTCGATGAAAATGGTGAACTTGAGAGTATTATAGAGTATTCAATTGACATTACGGAAACAAAGAAAGCTGAACAAGAATTGTATTTGCGTGAAGCCAGATTAAAAAGCCTTGTAGACATACTTCAGACCAATCATGACTCTGTTCAGGAGTTGCTAGATTGCACACTTGATCAAGCTCTAAAATTAAGTGGGAGTAAATTCGGATACATATTTCATTATAATGAAACTAAGAACGAATTTACTTTGAGCACATGGTCTGAAGATTCGATGTCTGAATTTTCAGTCACAAAACCTAAAGCTGATTACAAACTTGAAAATGCTGGAATTTGGGGAGAAACGATACGGCAATGCAAAACAATAATTGAAAATAATGTTCACTCTCCTGACCCATTAAATGAGGTGTCTTCACATTTCGATAATGATATTAAGAGATTTATGACAATTCCTGTTTTTAGGAACAAAAAAATAGTTGCTGTTATTGGTGTAGCAAACAAAAAATCAGATTATACAGAAAATGATAAACTTCAGTTAACTTTGTTAGTAGATTCTGTATGGAATATCATAGGACAAATAGGTGCAGAAGAGGCTTTAAGAAAAAGTGAAGAAAAATATCGCTCGCTTTTTGAAAATTTGGTTGGTGGCGTATCGATTCATGAGATGATATGGGATGAGCAGGGTAAGCCTGTAGACTATGTATTCCTTGAAGTAAATGATGCATTTGAAAATCAGACTGGCCTTAAAGCAGCAGATATTCTTGGAAAACCTGTTACCGAAATTCTTCCAGGGATTGAAAAAACATCATTTATTGAGATATATGGACAAGTTACACTTACAGGTACACCTGTTAGTTTTGAGGAATATTCTGAGCCTTTACAAAGATACTATTCTATAAATGCTTATAAAATAGACAAGGATACTTTTGCCACTGTTTTCAAAGATATAACCAGAAGCAAGAAAGCTGAAATTCAACTTAGGGAAAGTGAACATCGTTTCAGAAGATTAGCTGAGAATGCAGATGATATAATCTATCGTTATGAGCTTCTTCCTGAACGAAAATTTACTTATGTCAGCCCAGCTGCCAGTCGGATAACAGGATATACACCAGAAGAATATTATGCAAATCCAGACTTAGGCTTTGAAATAGTACACCCTGATGATTATCATATTCTGGAAGAACTGGTTAATGAAAAGGAAAAGGATAGACTTACAACTACTCTTCGTTGGATAAGAAAAGATGGACATATAATATGGGTCGAACAAAAAATCATATTTTTGTATGATAATGAAAAAAATCTTATTGCTTTGGAAGGAATAACAAGAGATGTAAC
>Ga0163219_100511_pt1 | contig 10221 bp, 10 predicted proteins | sample MSEWel2016_04_06_FD_113150 | JGI IMG/M metagenome (GOLD analysis project Ga0163219, IMG submission 113150) | Subsurface microbial communities from deep shales in West Virginia, USA - MSEEL Well Study Marcellus 3H_2016_04_06 ...
AAAAATCAACAGCTTGTTTATCAGTGATTTGTATTGATAAACCTTCCTTTTTTGCGATTGTTTCCAATATCTTCCATGAAAAAGTGAAAGAGCGTCATTGCGCTCCCGATGAGGCACGAAGTTGGGAGAAGCAATCTTCCCAAATAATTACGCGGATATAAACCTAAGACTTTTGTTTTTATCCTTCACCGGAACTTATTTTTGTGACTCAGAAGCTTTTTTTGGGGGGGAGTTATCCCTTCATGCATTTATGATAAACACTTTCTAAAAGGCCAGAGTCAGGTACTTTTTGAACTTCAATTGCTACTCCAATTACCTGATAAACCAATTTTTTCAGGGGTGTTTTTGTGATGTTCATCAGGTCGGGTTGTTAAAGGTACAAATTATTGATTTGTTTTATTCTTTTGCTTCCTTATGTGTTTTTTGAAATAAATTTGACAGTTTGCCAAGCTGTTTATATATTTGCTTAATAATTAATCCCGATTTGCGATTAAAAACTAAGCATGTACTTTTCATCAAACCTTCGGTTGTTGCGAAAGCGACGGGGACTTACCCAGGAACATCTGGCAGGTGCTCTGGGAATTAAGCGTCCCACACTTAATAATTATGAGAACAAAGTCTCCGGGCCTCCACTGGATGTGTTGACGACTCTGGCAGATTATTTTGGCTTGTCGATGGACACACTCGTGAGGGTGGATTTATCCAAACTGACCAACTTTCAGTTAAAAGACCTGGAGGGCGGAAACGATGTTTATGTACGCGGTTCCCGTTTGCGGGTGCTGACTTCTACGGTGGGGCCCGATAACGAAGAGAATATTGAATTGGTCCCCGAAAAAGCGAAAGCGGGGTATCTTACGGGATTTTCCGACCCGGAGTACATCAGCTCCCTTCCGGTTTTTCGATTGCCGTTTCTTGACCGTGAAAAGAAGTATCGTACTTTTCAGATTAGTGGCGACTCCATGTTGCCTGTTCCCGAAGGAGCCTGGGCGACAGGGGAGTTTATTCTCGACTGGTACACCATAAAGAACGGAGACGCCTGCATCATTGTCACCCGGGATGAGGGAATATCATTTAAGATTGTTCAAAACGAGATAAAAGAGAAAAGCAGTGTAAAATGTATCAGCCTGAATCCCCTTTATGAACCTTACGACCTTCCGGTTGAGGAGATTCGGGAGATCTGGCGTTTTGTCCATTATATCAGCCCCGAATTGCCTCAGGGAAAGGTGGAGGTGGAGCATCTTTTGCGCTCCATTAATACCATTCAGCAAGATGTGGGAGCACTAAAAGACCACCTGCTTCCTGGAAAGGGCGTTGGGCACTGAGCACAGGGCACTGAGCATAGGGCACAGAGCTTGGCGCATAGAGCTTGGCGCACAGAGCAGGGTGCCAAGGATGTTTCGAATTTTCCGGGTCTATGCTCCATACACTATGCTCCATGCCCTCTTTCCATCTCACCTTTCCTACCTTTTCACCCTTCCACCCTTATATCATTCTACCGCAAACCATGGATAAATTCGAAAAACTAAAAATACTGGCCTCAGCAGCGAAATACGATGTTTCGTGTGCCACCAGTGGCAGTCAGAGAGAAAATAGCGGTGGCCTGGGCTCTGCTGTGTCTGCAGGTATTTGTCACAGTTTTGCCGATGACGGGCGTTGCATTTCTTTGCTCAAAGTACTTTTTACCAATCAATGTATTTATGATTGTGCCTATTGCATCAATCGCAGAACCAATGATATTCCACGGGCTGCTTTTACTCCTGAAGAGTTGGTCGATATCACCATCAATTTTTACCGAAGAAATTATATTGAAGGGTTGTTTCTGAGTAGCGGAGTCATGCGCAATCCTGATTTCACCATGGCCCGGTTGACCAAAGTGGTAAAAGATCTGCGCCAGGTTCATCGGTTTAACGGATACATTCACCTGAAAGCCATTCCGGGCGCTGATGATGCACTGATCCGGGAGGCCGGCCTGTATGCGGATCGGATGAGTGTAAACATCGAAATACCATCGGAGGAAAACCTGAAATACCTGGCTCCCGAGAAGGATTATGGCAGTGTACTGAAACCAATGAACCTGATTAATGAAACGCAACAGGAATATCTGCCTGCCAGGCGAACTGCCTGCAATACTCCACGGTTCGTTCCTGCCGGACAGAGTACTCAGCTGATAATAGGTGCTACGCCCGATACCGACAATCAGGTGCTTCACCTGGCCAGTTCGCTGTATAATGAAAACCGGCTTAAACGGGTTTATTATTCAGGATATATTCATACCAATACTGCCGACAGTCGTTTACCTGCCGTTGATGTGCCCCCTTTGCGCCGGGAGAACCGGCTGTATCAGGCCGATTGGCTGATGCGTTTTTATGAGTTTAAGGTGGATGAAATTATTGATGAATCCAATCCTGATTTAGATCTGGAACTGGATCCCAAACTGGCTTATGCTTTGCGACACCCCGAGTTGTTTCCGGTAGATGTCCAACGTGCTGATTTACATTTGCTTCTTCGGGTTCCCGGGATAGGTCCTAAGAGTGCAAGACTGATTTTGAGTGCCAGACGTTATGGCCATGTGTCATCCTATTTGCTCAAGAAAATGGGAGTGGTGCTAAAACGAGCCCGGTTCTTTATCACCTGCCGGGAGTTGACCGGTCGAAAAGCGCCTGATTATCAACCCAACCATTTGAGGATGATGTTTCTGGATAAATCGGCCCGAAAGCTTACTCCTGATGCGGTGCAATTAAAGCTGTTTTGAATATGCTCCAATACAGATACGACGGTACATTTCCCGGTTTTCTCTCCGCTGTATTCGAACTGTGGGACAGAGGGCAGCAACCTGCTGCAATCATTCCTCCTGATGCTGCTCCCGGTCTGTTTGAGCGGATTATGGATGTACCCACGGTAAATGAGCATGCCGACAGGGTATGGAAGGGAATTGAAAAAGCCGGGGGAAAACGGCTGTGCCAGCGCTTTATGCATGTATTTTTATCCAGAGAACCGGACGTTGAGGGTTTGATGCTCTTCATCCTGAAACAATTATTTGACCTTAAGAAAAATGTAGCGAATGACTTGTCACTGAACGAGGTACTTCGTTTTACGCAATTGGAGCGAAAGGTTCTCCGGGAAGTTCACAGGTTGTATATGTTTCTGCGTTTTGAGCAGGCAGCCGACGGAACCTGGTTTACGCCAGTCTCTCCAAAGTATGACATACTGCCGATGACATTGAACCATTTCAAATCACGCTTTGCCGACCAGTCGTGGTTGATTTATGACACAGAGCGGAAATACGGTTACTTCTATGATACAAAGACGGTGGAAGAGGTGACCATAGAAAACTCCTCTTTTGATATGGAAACAGGCAGTCTCCAAAAAAATGTCCAAAGTCCGGACGAGCAACAATGGCAGGAGATGTGGCGCACTTTTTTTAAGAGTATTGCCATTAAGGAACGAACCAATCCCCGGCTTCAGCGTCAGTTTATGCCCAAGCGGTTTTGGAAACATTTGACGGAGAAAAAGCTTGACGAATAAGCTCATTTTACACTATCCCGACATTGATCTCGTTTTTGGTGTGCCGCTAATTATCATTTTTGGTGTGATTTTTATGATGGTTTTCCTCGCTTATTTTGGAGATAAGATATACAATTGGGATTTGAAGGTTGTATATGGAGGGGTACTAAGAAAACTGGATGAAATTATTGTAGATTTGGAAGAATTAAGAAACCAAACTATTAATACATGCAAGAAAGAACTTCCATACGAATCAATAAATTCATTAGCGAAAGCGGGATTTGTTCCAGGCGCGAAGCCGACCGTTTTATTGAACAGGGCGTTGTAATTTTAAACGGATGCAAAGCAAATATAGGCGATCAGGTGAAGGTAGGCGACCGAGTAAGTGTCAATGGAAAGGAAATGGAACCAAGGCAAGACGATGATATTGTTTTTATTGCATTAAACAAACCTGTTGGGGTAATATCAACAACTGAAGGCAATGTGCGTAATAATATTGTGCAATTTGTCAATCACAGCAAACGACTTTTCCCTATTGGTCGATTGGATAAAGATTCGCAGGGACTCATATTTTTAACCAACAATGGCGATATTGTAAACAAGATTTTGCGGGCAGGAAATAAACATGAAAAGGAATATGTTGTAACGGTGGATAAGCCTTTAACCGAGCGTATGATCAACGGAATGGCAAATGGCGTTCCCATTCTGGATGTTACGACTAAAAAGTGTAAGGTGGTGAAGGAAGGAGAGAAAAGATTCCGGATTATTTTGGTACAAGGGCTGAATCGGCAGATACGTAGGATGTGTAGCCATTTTGGATATAATGTACAAAAACTGGAACGGGTCCGCATTATGAATATAGATTTGAAAGGCTTGCCCGTTGGCGCATGGAGAGATATTACCGAAAGTGAAATGAAGGTCATTTACGACATGGTTAAAGATTCATCCGGTTTAGAAGAAAAAAAGTCAAATTCAAAACCCTCTGTTAAAGAGAAAAAAACTTCAATTTCAAAAACTGCCGGCCCGCAAAAACCTTTACCGGGATTTTCATCCAATAACAAAAAAAGTAGAACCGGCACCAACAAGGATGGTAAACGGAACCAAAAAAGCAAGGCTGCGCGTAAATCAGGCAGGCGATGAGTTTAGTTATATTAATTTCATTAAAGCTGTATATTACTCACAATCAGACGGTTGGGCGATTGATTTTCTTCAACCATTATTTCATCTGTTCATAACATCGAAACCGGAAGCTCCTGATTTTTTTTGGGGGGAAGAAGGCATTGGCACTTAGTGTGTTAAATAATGTTAAGGATGTGTGAATAGAAAAAACCGGAATCTTTATTTGGCTGCCCGTTTAATATTTTTACCTTTGACTGTTAATATAATATAAATTTTAATATAAAATGTATAGCATGAAAAATTTATTTCTGACGCTTTTTGCTGCCACCATTCTTTTTAGTGGCTGTAGTGATGATGAGACTACTAAGATTAACATTGAAATTTCCGAAGACGTGGTAGCCTCCAATGGCTTTACCATCAGCTGGGAACCATTGGAAGATGCGTTGTACTATGATGTAATGATTACTCCGGATGATTGGGAGCAAAGTTCAATGGTTAGTTTAGAAACCAGTTTTACATTTGATAATTTGTTGGCTGATACCGAATACAGCGTAATAATTAAAGCCGGCTCTTCTATTGAAGAGGAAACTATAATCGGAGAAGGAAGTGTAAACATCACAACCGAACCGGTTCCACAGGAATTTGTTGGTACCTGGGAATATACTTATAGCACACTTACGGAGGTTTATGTGTTTAATGGAGATGGAACAGGGAATTATATATATGACAACGAAGAAAGCGACATAATCTGGAGTGCCAGTGACTCTGAATTTGGCGTTAAATTTTTAAATGAGAATGGCGGTGGATTTTTCGACTTTTATGAATATTCTTTTAATTCTGACAATACAATTCTGACGTTGGATGGAGTTTCCTATTTTCTTCAGGAATAAGTAGTATTCAATAATCTTATTAATTGGCGCAATGCAGGTGTAAAAGTCCTTGCATTGCGCCTTTTTGTTGGTATTTGTCCAGAACCGAAGAAAATTTTATCTCAACCTTTTTGGTTATCTTTGCGTTTCTTTTCAAAAAAGGACGACTTGAATAATAAAGATTACATACAAAGTGCAGAAAAAACAGTTTCCGCATTTATAGACGGGAAGCGGAATTTTGTGGCGTGGCGAATACCCGGGGAAGAGCAGGGACATGCTTTTTCGGTGGGTGAAATTAGCCGCGTTGATGTGAAAGTGTTTTCTCCCGGGAATTTTGAAGGGGCTTTTATGGTCGCTCCATTTCAGTTGTCGGAAGGACTTTTTGCCTTGTGGCCTGAAGAGAAACCTACACTATTTGAAGTTAATAAATCTGTAAAGGACAATACTCCGTTTCAAATGGAGGCCGAATCTGCTGAAGTCAGATCACTTTATGGGACGTCTTTTTCGGTGGTTAAGCAGGCGCTGGACAAGAAACTGGTGGACAAAGTGGTTTTGGCCAGGAAACTGAATGTTGACGATGTGCCTTCGGCCATTTTGCCCGGAGTTTTTGAGCTTCTCTGCATTACTTATCCCAATGCTTTTGTTTATTTTATAGACCATCCTGAAACCGGCAGGTGGATGGGGGCCAGTCCGGAGTTGTTTTTGGATAATTCCTTTAGCTGTTTTCGTACCGTTGCATTGGCCGCTACCCGGAAAACGGAACTGCATAGTGAGGATTGGAATATGAAAGAACTCGAAGAGCAGGGGGTTGTTTCTGTTTTTTTGGAGGAGGTTCTTTCCGGTTACGGAATCAGTCAATACAAGAAGTCGGGGCCGGATCCGGTCAGGGCCGGGGCAATGATCCATCTGCGGACTTCCTACCAATTTAAGGATGACAAAATACAAAAGCAACCCGGCAAATTTATCGATTCACTTCATCCAACTCCTGCAGTAGGTGGGTATCCCAAAGAGAAATCTTTGGACGTCATTAATAAAGCCGAAATGTTTGAACGCGGTTTTTACAGTGGCTTTTTGGGGCCTGTCAGCAAAGAGGGCTTTCGTTTTTTTGTGAATATACGTTCGATGCAATTAGGGCAGAACAATGCAGTTTTGTATCTTGGTGGTGGCATTACCAGAGGTTCTCGTGAAGAGAATGAATGGGAAGAAACCCGGCTCAAAGCCAGGACATTACTGTCAGTACTGCAATCAGTAAAACAAAAATTTTTCAATGAATCCATCCATCTCCGATAAACCGGTGGTAAAAAATATTCTGGAGCACTGTTTTGCTTATGGGGTAAGACATGTGGTGCTTTCTCCCGGCTCTCGCAACGCTCCTTTTCTCATCTCTTTTCCCGCAAGTGGAAAGTTCAATAGTTACACCATTGTGGATGAACGTTCAGCTGCGTATTTTGCTTTGGGATTAGCCCGAAAAACCGGCGAACCGGTTGCTATGGCCTGTACTAGTGGGACTGCTGTTTTGAACTATGCTCCAGCTTTGGCAGAAGCTTATTATCAGCAGATTCCGTTGATTGCCATTACGGCCGATCGACCACCGGAATTTGTTGATCAGGCTGATGGACAAACCATTCGGCAGCCCGGAATATTTGGAAACTTTGTGCGTTATCAGTGCCAGCTCCCGATTGAAGATTCGGTTGATGGTGGTGTCTGGCTTGGAAATCGTATGCTCAATGAGGCTTTTCATCTTGCATTGGGAATTGTTAAAGGTCCGGTACACATCAATGTTCCTTTCAGAGAGCCTCTTTACGATACAGTTCCTCTGGATTCAATTCCACCTGCTCTTCCGGTTCAGCGTTCCGGAAGTCAGGCTGTGAGTGAAGAGTTACTTACTCAGTTGCAGGGAGAAATCAGCGGTCATCAAAATGTGATGCTGATAATCGGTGCAACATTGCCTGATGCTTCGCTAACCCAGTTGGTAGAGGTGTTGGTGGCCAAGGGCGTTGTCGTCATTACCGAGAATTTGTCAAATATTGATGAATCCGGTGTGGTTGAAAACACAGATCGTGTTTTGGAAGGATTTTCCGGCGGGAAAGCAGCTTTTGCACCGGAGGTACTGATTACTCTGGATACGCCGGTTCTTTCAAAAAAAATAAAACAACAGATTAGAAACAATCCTCCTCAACTGCATTGGCATTTTTCCAATCAGGAGGTATTGGTAGATACTTATCAGTGCCTGACTCGTCAGATTGCCGGTAATGCGGTGCAAACTCTTACCTTGCTTTTTGAGCGATTGGATTCTTTTCCAAACTTCTATCAGCAAAGCTGGGAAGAAGCAAAAACCATTACACACGAGCGTCACCGGAACTTTCTGGAAAATGTTTCCTGGAGTGACTTGAAAGTTTTCGATATCTTATCGGAGCTGATGCCGGAGAATCAGGCGGTTCACTTTGCAAACAGCACCCCGGTGCGTTACGGGGAGTTGTTTAAGTGGCCGGCAGACACTGCTTTCTATGCCAACCGCGGCACCAGTGGCATTGATGGGTGTTTGAGTACTGCGGCAGGTGCTTCGGTAGTTTCTGTGCAACCAATTACACTGATAACGGGCGATTTGGCGTTCTTTTACGATTCCAATGGGTTATGGCATAAATATCTTCCGGATTCTTTTCGAGTGATAGTAATCAATAACGGTGGTGGGGGAATTTTTCGTTTTATTCCGGGGCCCTCAGAAACCCATCAGTTGGAAGATTTCTTCGAGGTTCAGGGAACACATCAATGCCGTGGAATAGCCGAAACTTTTGGGTTGCAGTACTATGCTGCCGGAAATGTAAATGAGCTGACTCAGATTTTGAACCATTTTTGGAGCGACAAAGGTAGTCCTGCATTACTGGAGATTTTTACTCCGGGTGAAGAGAACGGTGAGATCTTAAGAAGTTATTTTAAAACTTTAGGGACAAACAGCTAAATGTCTGGAGTTTGTTTAAAAATATAAGATTGAATTTGGTTGCAGATTTTCATTAAACAAAAAAATAAAAACATCATGCAATACAATTGGAGCACCATCAAAGAATACGAAGATATTAAGTTTGAGTTTTGTGACGGAGTAGGAAAAGTCACAATCAACCGGCCCGTGGTGTACAACGCCTTTCGTCCTCAAACGGTAAAAGAGATGATTGATGCTTTCGATATTTGTCGCGAACGCAAGGATATCGGAGTGGTGGTTTTGACCGGTGAAGGAGACAAAGCTTTTTGTTCGGGAGGCGACCAGAATGTGAAGGGTCACGGCGGATATATGGATGAGGACGGAGTGCCGCGCCTCAATGTGTTGGATTTGCACAAATGTATTCGGTCATTGCCCAAGCCGGTGGTTGCCATGGTTAACGGGTATGCCATTGGGGGCGGTCATGTACTTCATGTGGTGTGCGATTTGACCGTTGCAAGCGACAAGGCCATTTTCGGACAAAGCGGGCCTAAGGTTGGCAGTTTTGATGCCGGATTTGGTTCGTCATATCTGGCCCGTCACGTGGGACAAAAGAAAGCGCGTGAAATTTGGTTTTTGTGTAAGCAATATTCTGCCGAAGAAGCTGAGAATATGGGGCTTGTGAATAAAGTCGTTTCGCATGAATGGCTGGAGGATGAAACCATGGAGTGGTGCAAAATGATGCTCCAACGCAGTCCTATGGCTTTGCGAATGATTAAACGCGGATTGAATGCCGAACTGGACGGTCAGACAGGAATCATGGAGATGGCCGGCGATGCAACCCTGATGTTTTACCTGATGGAAGAAGCACAGGAGGGTAGAAAAGCCTTTTTGGAAAAGCGGGATCCTGATTTTAAGCAGTTTCCTAAGTTTCCGTAAAAATTAGAACACATATAAAACACATCAGGCACATAAGAGAACAAAAGATTTCAGATGTTTTTGTTCCTTATGTGTCTTTTGTGTTTCAATAAAGCTAAAGCTTCGCAAACAACTCCGCCACTTCATCCACATCTTTGAGGGTGTAAGAGGCATGGGTAGGTTTGCCGGTGTGTTCGACCATTATTCCGATGCCAATACCATCTGTTTCCAGGGCTTCGAAAGCATCTTCGTCGGTATCGTCGTCGCCAATGTAAATGGGTAAAACAGACTCATCATCTGCCAGACTGAGTTCCTGAAGAATCCAAAGAACCGCTTTTCCTTTGTGCCAGTCGAGGTCGGGTTTTATCTCCACAATCTTTTTGCCGGTTCCCTTTTTGTAGCCGGGATTGTTTTCGAGGACCCTTTCAAATTCGGCCAAAATATCATCAATTTCCTCATCTTTGGCGTTGCGGTAATGCACTCCGATGGCATATCGTTTGCGGTCGATTTGCACACCTTTGTATTTCCGCTCCAGCTCCATTAATTCTTTTTCAATAATGTTAAGTTCAGGCAGGAGAACTGAGGTTTTTTCGTGCTCGCGGTAAAGTCCGTCGGGGCCGGAAATCCTGAATCCGTGGCTTCCGGCATAGAGCAGATTATCCAGACCTACGAGTTTTTTCACATCATCCATATCGCGACCGGTGATAACGGCAACGGTGTATTTTTCTGCCAGTTGAGCCAGCAAATCTTTCATTTTTTGGCTGATTTTGGCATCTTCCGGACGACTCACAATAGGCGTAAGTGTTCCATCATAATCCAGGAACAGGGCAGGTTTTCTTCCTTCCAGTTCTTCAAAAAAGTCTTTTTGATTGCCAAAAACAGGCTTTGGATTAGTTT
>Ga0163219_100513_pt1 | contig 10178 bp, 10 predicted proteins | sample MSEWel2016_04_06_FD_113150 | JGI IMG/M metagenome (GOLD analysis project Ga0163219, IMG submission 113150) | Subsurface microbial communities from deep shales in West Virginia, USA - MSEEL Well Study Marcellus 3H_2016_04_06 ...
ACAAACGTTTTTGTCATCATACTTTTACATTGGTGTCCTGTTAACAAGATGATATCGCCTCACTACGCTCGCCGATGACGAGCTTTGCAGTATATTGAGGGTTGGTAGGGGTTGATTTTCGGCTTTGCCGAAAATCAACCCCTACCAACCCTGATAAAATCCTTAAAGACAGTGTCATTGCGAGCAAAGCGAAGCAATCTCCTTTCAAAGAAATAATTTTTCCGGACAATAGTGATTTTTTCATAACAATATTAGACCATATAAGGATTTAAGATTTATAATTGTCCTGTTGGTTTTAAAGGAATGTGACAGATATTATTTCTGATATAAATAAAAAGGTACATCTTTGGGTGTACCTTTTTTCATGGAAAAAAATGACCTACTTCGAAGACATCCTCAAAGCCCGGGAGCGCATTGCTCCCTTCATTAAACGTACGCCGGTAATTTCCAGCGATTCGCTCAATCGAATGTTTGGTGCAGAAATCTGGTTTAAGCTGGAGAATCAGCAGAAGGCCGGAGCTTTTAAATTCAGGGGTGCAACCAATGCTGTGCAAAATCTCAGCGAAGAGGATGCCCGTAAGGGAGTGGCCACCCACTCTTCAGGCAACCATGCTGCTGCACTTGCTCTGGCCGCTAAGAACCGGGGTATTCCGGCCTATATTGTGATGCCCGAAAATGCTCCCGAAGTGAAAGTAGAGAATGTTAAGAAATTTGGCGGTCATATCACCTTTTGCAAACCTACTTTGCAGGCACGGGAAGATACACTGTATGAAGTTACTGCTAAAACCGGAGCCGTTTTTATTCCTCCTTACGATTGTTACGATGTAATATGTGGACAGGGAACCGCAGCGATGGAACTCATTGAGGAAGCCGGCCCTTTTGATATTCTGATGACTCCTGTGGGAGGAGGGGGGCTTTTGAGTGGAAGTGCAATTGCCACTAAAAATATATCTTCGAAGACACTCGTTATTGCCGGAGAACCATTGGAGGCTGATGATGCCTGCCGATCCTTGAAAGCAGGGAAAATAATTCCGTCAGACAATCCGCAGACCATTGCCGATGGATTGAAAACTTCTTTGGGGAAGCTCAATTTTGAGATAATTTCTCAGTATGTGGATGAAATACTTACGGCAAGGGAACATTCTATCAGAGCTGCAATGGTTTTACTGCGCAAACAGGCAGGTATTCTTGCTGAGCCATCTTCGGCAGTGCCTTTGGCAGCCATCACCGAAAACAGAGAAATGTTTAGAGGGAAAAAGATTGGGATGATTATTAGTGGCGGAAATATTACGGAAACCTTGTTTCGGAATCTAACCCAGGGGTTTTAAAAGAATAAATCAGCAGATTAAATACGCCCGGTTGTTTCGGTTCTATTCCTAACAATAGTTCGTTAAAAAAAGTCTAAACGCAAAGACGCAATAGTGCAAAGTTTTTATTATCAGAGAGTTGTGATAAATATTGCGCATTGTGCAAATTGCTCACTAACAGGCATTTAAAAAAAGTTTAACGGAGTATTGTCCTAAAGAAGCGGACTAAAAAGGCGTGCAAAGGATTCCTTCACTTTTTCAACTGGTGACCTGTCCATCCACTCGGGCAGCAATACTATTTCGCTGTCTGCCTGATCCTGAAGAAATGTATTCTTCATTTCTATAGCCGTGGGTTTGTCATAGATGAAAGCGGTGGCTTCAAAATTTTGTTCAAAACTGCGGAAATCCATATTGGCCGACCCTACAATACTGATTCGGTCATCTGCAACCAGGGTCTTACAATGTAAAAATCCTTTTTGATAGAAATATATCTGAACACCGGCTTCCAGCATTTCTCTAATGTAAGAGCGGGAGCAGAGCAGCGTAATAAAGGCATCGCTTTTTTCAGGTATGATGATGCGTATATCCACACCGCTGAGCGCTGCAATTTTCAACGCAAGCAACACCCCTTCACTGGGCATAAAATAAGGGGTGGCAATAAATACGTAATCCTTGGCGGTAACAATGGCCTGAAAGATGCCCATCATAATGGCGGGCCAGTCGGAATCCGGGCCACTGGCAACAATCTGAATTACTTTATTGCTGACCGGCTTGCTTGGGGGAAAGTACTTGGGATCCGACAGCTCTGTCTGGCTCACAAAGTACCAGTCAATCAGAAAAACACTTTGAAGACTATTTACTGCATCGCCTTCAATCATAATATGGGTGTCGCGCCAAATTCCGTAAGAGTCGATGTCTCCATCCTTATAACGATCGGCGATGTTGTAGCCCCCAATGAAACCCACATGACCGTCGATGATTACGATTTTTCGGTGGTTGCGGTAATTTACTTTACTGGTGAACAATGGAAAGTGCACCTGTAAAAAGCTGTAAACTTCAATTCCTGCATCCCGCATCTCTTCAAAGAACGATCTTTTCAACTCCCAGCTGCCTACGTCATCTACAATGAGTCTGACTTCGATGCCCCGGCGTGCCTTGTCTTTCAAGATTTCTTTTACCTGATGGCCAATTTTATCTTCGGCAAAAATGTAATACTGCAAATGGATAAATTGTTCTGCTTTTTTTAATTCCCGGATGAGGGCTTCAAATTTATCTGTTCCATTGTGCAAAAAGGTTACTTCATTCCCGGTAGTTACTACCGCACTGCTGTTATTGAGCAATAATCTCACAATTCCGGTAGGTTCACGGGCAATATCATTTCCTCCCATGCTGCCATCGGCCAGTTGGGTGATTTGTGAGTGAGCAAGATAATTGATTCGGTGGTGGTTGCGAAGACCTTTGCGGGCAATTATTTTTTCCTTGCGAAAGTTCTGACCAAAAAAGATGTATAATATGAAACCCAATCCCGGCAGCATCAGTAGTACCAAAACCCAGGAGATGGTTTTCAACGGACTGCGGTTCTCCAGCACAATAAGAATAACCACCACCAGGATGCTGATCGCATATCCTGCGAGAATAAAAGGCAAAATGTTGCTGGCAATAAAGGAGTTCAACAGATTAATTATTTATTTTATTCAAAAGATATTATTTATACGTCCGCCCTGGCTCTTTGGTTATGTCGCAATATGAGTTTTGTTTATGTCCTCAATAGTGGCGGATCGACCTCGGCTCTGCCACTTTGCTTGCAAAGAGTCCGCTACACCTGTTGGCCTTCTGCATGTGGAACCCTTTGAGCTGCGAGCTACGAGCCAAGAGCTAACAGCCAACCCACTTTTTCTAACCTAAGATAACGATTTGTTTCGATAAATAAATAAGCGGCTGTTGCCAAACTGTTCCCATGCATCCGGTTTTTGCCTGATTTTGGGTGCTTCAATACCCGAAATAAACCATTTTTCTCCGACAAACACCCGTGCTTCGTCCCACAAACCGGCATCAGTAAAAGCATTGAGCAATATTCCGCCGCCTTCGACCATGACCGATTGAATGCCCCTTTGATAAAGTTCTTCCAGGACAGCCAGTAATGGATTTTCAGTGTCGGTTAGATAAACGGTTTCAACATTTTCAGAAACCGGGGTGCCCTCTTCTGAAAATACAAGAGTGGGAGTTTTCCCATTAAAAAGTGTGAGGGTATGTGGGAGTTTCCCAAAGCGATCCAGTACCAGACGCAATGGATGTGGGCCTGACCAGTCACGGACAGTCAGTGATGGATTGTCTTTAAGTGCAGTGACGGTCCCTACCAGAATGGACGGCTCAATACTTCGCCATTTGTGAACCATGCGGCGGGCCCAGTCATCTGTAATCCAGGTGGGACGGGCTTCATCCAAAACGGTACGGTCAATGTCCAGATAGCCGTCTCGTGTCTGGGCCCATTTTAGTAAAATATAGGGACGTTTTTGTTCGTGAAAAGTAAAAAACCGACGGTTCAGTTCCCGGCTTTCCTGTTCCAGCACCCCTACAGTTACGTCCACCCCTGCCGAACGGAGCATCTTAATTCCGCGGCCTGCAACTTTCGAAAAGGTATCGGTGCAGCCAACCACCACGCGAGGAATTTTTTTCTGACGGATGAGCAGGGAACAGGGTGGAGTTTTTCCGTAGTGGGCGCAAGGTTCAAGATTGACATACAAAGTAGCTTCGCGAAGCAAAGATTCATCCTGCACAGAATTGATGGCATTCACCTCGGCATGGGGCTCTCCGGCTTTTCGGTGATATCCTTCTCCAATAATTTTTCCGTTATGCATAATGACACTCCCAACCATGGGATTGGGATATGTATTTCCTTCAGCTCGTTTTGCCAGGTCGATGCATCTTTGCATATATATTTTGTCTTGGCGTTGTGCTTCCATGTTTCTATTTTTACATTTTCAAAACCAACAATCATGCAACCAACCGTAAAAGATACCATCCGTCAATTCAGAGAAGAGCTTTCACAAATCTATAATGTGCATGAGGCCTTTCAGTTTGTGTGGCTTATCTTCGACCATCTTCACGGATGGTCAAAGACCGACATGATGCTTCGCGATGATACAAAATTAACCGTTTCTGACCACTTATTTGTCCAAAAGGCGTTGGAAAGATTAAAAATCCATGAGCCTATTCAATATATCCTGGGAAAAACCGAATTTTTTGGGCTCCCTTTTGAAGTCAATTCGTCCGTTTTAGTGCCTCGTTCCGAAACGGAGGAGCTGGTGGAATGGATAATTGAAAGCGTAGAACCTGGCAAGAAATTGCGTATTCTGGATATTGGCACCGGCAGCGGATGTATTGCTATTGTTCTTGCCAAACATCTGCCCGGATCTTCTGTTTCGGGGTGGGATGTTTCTCCCGAAGCATTGCTGATTGCTGAAAAAAATGCAAGCAGAAATGAGGTGTCTGTTTTTTTTGAGCAAAAAGATGTGCTACAGGTTTCAGCGGAGAAAATGGAACAGTTTGATATTATCGTGAGTAATCCCCCTTACGTTCGGGATTCGGAAAAGGAGTTGATGAAGGAGAATGTGCTGAATCATGAACCTCACCTGGCTCTTTTTGTGGAAGATCACGATCCTTTGCTGTTTTATCGGAAAATAACGTGGCTGGCCGCAAAGCGTTTGGCCGCCGGTGGATTGTTGTTTTTTGAAATCAATCGTGACATGGGAAAAGAGACACTGAAACTGCTCGCCGAAAAAGGGTTTCGCGGAATGGAACTTCGAAAAGATTTATCAGGAAATTATCGTATGCTCAAGGCTTGTGCGCCTGCCTGATATCCGTAGAAATGCATTGGAAGAATCAATCATATCTTCCATGAACCGGTTAAATTGTCCGGACAACTTCTCATAATGGTTCTCCAGTTGTTTTAAAGCAAAGTTAGTTTGGTCGGGAAGGGATGAATTGGCCGACATAATTCGTAATGTTCGTTCCACTCCCTCGAATGACTGATAGTTTTCCAACCGCCGGCTTTTTATCAGGAAAGGTAAAAATTGTTTTACTCTGGGGGGCAAAACGAAGTAATGGCGCATCAGGGTCAGATGGGCTTTGTTTACAAAACGTTCCAGTGATTCATCGGAATAAAGCTCCCAGTTAGCTGCCAAAAGATGGTCGTAAATAATGTCTCCTACCACACCGGCATACCGACGATAACCATCTCTGAAAAATCCGGCACTTTCGCGAAATACCGGATGGGCATCCGTAAATGAATCAATATGTCTGTGCAAAAGAATTCCTGTCTGCACACCACTGGAGTAGCGCGTGTATCGTCGTCCTTTCACATGATCGCCAATAAAATTGCCAACCATTACCCGGGGATCGCCATTCGATAAATATAAGTGTGCGAGATAGTTCATAATTCTTCAACAGTACATGAGGATTTTTGTTTTTCCTTTTGGTAAATAGTGGCTTGTTCAGACATAATTTTATTTTCCTTGCAGACTTTATTTCTGTTATTCTCAGAATAAAAATGATTGGTGTCCGGCTTAAAACTTGTAAGACAGCGTCATTGCGACCGCGAGGCACGAAGCGGGAAGCAATCTTCTTTTAAAAAACATGTTTCTTCGGACGCTGGTGAATAAAAACGTAAAAGACTGTTTCAAAAACGAGAACAACAGTCAACCCCGATTTTTGTTTGGGGCAGTAGTTGGTGTTTTCTTGCAATGACTATATAGAGAGAATTTTTGTAATTTCCAGCAATTGGGGATTCAGTTGCTTCTTATTTTTTATGGCTTCTCCAAAGGGTGTAAGTACAACTTTGTTGTTGGCCATACCTACCATCACATCCTTGTGATTGTCGCGTAACGCTTCAACTGCTGAAATCCCAAGCCGGCTGGCAATTACGCGGTCGAATGCTGATGGAGATCCGCCCCGTTGAATGTGTCCCAGGATGGTTACCCGCACATCGTATTCGGGATGATCTTTTCCAACCTGTTCGGCAATTTTTATTGCTCCGCCAATTTCGTCTCCTTCCGATACCAGCACGATGCTGCTGGTTTTCTTTTTGCTGAAGCCGGTCTGCAAAAAATTTTCCAATTGGTCAAAATCGGTTTTTATTTCGGGAACAAGAATCGCCTCCGCACCTGATGCAATGCCACTTCGCAGTGCCAAAAAACCGGCATCACGTCCCATTACTTCAATGAAAAACAGGCGGCTGTGAGCCGTGGCTGTATCCCTGATTTTGTCCACTGCCTCCACCACGGTGTTCAGGGCTGTATCGTAACCTATGGTGTAATCTGTTCCAAAAAGGTCATTGTCAATGGTTCCGGGGATTCCCACAATAGGTAAATTGTTCTCCTCGCCAAAAATCCGCGCTCCGGTAAAAGTTCCATCGCCACCTATTACTATCAACGCGTCAATACCCCTGTTCTTTAGGTTATTGAAGGCTTTTTTGCGCCCTTCTTCTGTTCTGAAATCTATGCTGCGAGCCGATTTAAGCATAGTACCTCCGGATTGGATGATGTTGCTTACCGAGTTGGATTGCAATTCTTCCATATCGTTATCTATCATCCCCTGGTAGCCACGCTTAATGCCGAAAACTTTCATGTTGTAGTAGATACAGCCTCGTACTACGGCGCGAATGGCGGCATTCATACCCGGGGCATCACCGCCCGATGTTAATACACCTACTGTTTTTATGGAACTCATAATTTTATTTTTTTTAATGTTTAAAATGTCCTGATTTTCTCAGCCACTGTCTCCATCAGCCATACAGGGGTGGAGGTAGCTCCGCAGACCCCGGTACTTTTGGGTCTGGAGGCAAACCACAGGGGCTGTAAATCTTCGGGACTGCTGATGAAATAGGTTTGCGGGTTGATGGCAAAACAAGCCTGATAAAGCGAACGGGCATTGCTGCTTTTGGCGCCACCCACAAAAATTACCACATCGTGTTTGCGGGCAAATTCTTGTAAATGAGGGGTGCGGTTGGACACCTGGCGGCAAATAGTATCGTTAATTTTTACTTCAACACCGTCTAAAGCTCTTTGCTTTATGGCTTCAGCTATCTTTTTAAAGACCTCAGGACTTTTGGTGGTTTGCGAAAATAAAACTACCGGTTTGCTCGGGTCAAGCAGTCGCACATCTTCTTCTTTTTCCAGAATGATGGCCTCATGGTTCGTTTGTCCGGAGAGTCCTTTCACTTCGGCATGTCCGATTTTCCCGTAAATGGCAATCTGACCGTTTTTCTCTTTCATTTCTTCGTAGGCCGTGCGCATTTTTTGTTGCAATCTGAGCACTACCGGACAAGTAGCATCTATCAGTTTCAACCCTTTTTCTCTGATTTTCTGATAGGATTCGGGCGGCTCTCCATGAGCCCTGAAAAAAACTGTTCCCTCCTTCATCTTTTCCAGCTCTCCATGGTTGATGGTTTGCATGCCTTTTTTGTTGAGACGCTCCACCTCCAGGTCATTGTGGACGATGTCACCCAATGAATAAATGGTACCGTTCGCGCCTGTCTCTTCTTCTGCCTTTGAAATTGCGCGTACTACTCCAAAACAAAATCCCGATTTGTCATCTGTCTCAACGTGGAGGGGTTGTTGCTTATTTGTATTTGCAGGAGAATCCATTTAATTCTATTTCAGGTTTTGTAAACCACTTAAAAACTTACTTCCATTTCTGTCAGTTTATCGAGTATCCAGTCCAGCTGTTCCTTAGGCGACAGATGGCTGTTGTCCAGAACTACTGCATCCTCAGCCTGTTTGAGTGGACTTTCCTTGCGTGTGCTGTCCATCTGGTCGCGGTCCTTTACATTTTTCAGAACCTCTTCGAACGATGGGTTTTGGCCTTTGGCTTTCATCTCGTCGAATCGACGTTGCGCCCTGATTTCAGGTTCAGCAGTCATGAAAATTTTCAAGTCGGCATTTGGGAAAACAACGGTTCCGATGTCTCGCCCGTCAAGTACCACGCCCCCTTTTTCGCCCATCAATTGTTGTAGTTTCACCAGTCTTTTTCTCACAAAACCCAATGCACTAACCTGACTTACATTATTACTTACATCAAGATTTCTGATCTCTTCCTCTACTTTCGCGCCATTGAGCCACGTGTCGTTGGTTCCTTTGCTCAGGTTGGTGCGAAAGCGAATGTCAATATCATCAAGTGAAGATCTTAAGCCTTCTTCATTAATTTTTCCATCTTCAATAAGATTATTTTGGAGCGCATATAGCGTGACAGCCCTGTACATTGCCCCGGTGTCGATGTAGGCAATTTTCAGCAGCCGTGCCAAATCTTTGGCCACTGTGCTTTTACCGCAGGAAGAATGCCCGTCGATTGCAATTATCAGGGAGTGAATATCTTTAGTCATATTATTTTTTTAGAGGTGTCTTACAAAAAATACTCCGTTATTTCGAAGCTTCGGGATAAGAAGTGTTTGATAATTAATATTTTACAGAATTCGCTACAAAGTACATAACCCTCTCATAATAAAAACTCTGCGTCATTGCGTCATTGCGTTTATGTTTTTTTAGCGGACTATTGACAAAGATAGTGATATTGGGAAGAAATTAAGGCCGAACTCCCGACGCAAAACTCTCAATCCAAAACTCAAAACTCCGAAATATTCGTAGTAATAGAGAAATGATTAGAGGAAGAAGCCAAATGATAGCGTGCCGAACTGTAAGCGAAATGAAATTTATAGACTCTAAAGCCAAATCCCCAGGAATAGCCTACTGTTGAGACTTTTGAATCGACTTTAAGTTCCTGACGACGGCGGGGATTTAGTCCGGCAGCCACATAAAAATTTCTGGATGGAAGAAACTCCACGCCGAAAACAAGGTGTCGCAGTAGCTGGTCTCCAAAACCGGCATTGGCACTTTCGGGCTGTGAAACATTGATACCGGATTCGTTTTCGGGCACTTCATAATCGAGGGAGCCGGATAACAAGTCACGGGCGGTTACCGAAAACCGGAACGGAGCGTGAGCCAGTTGGGTGGAAAAACCGACCTGCAAGTCGGGAGGTAAAGATTCGGCAGATGCTGCGCCGTAGGAGCTGATTTGCCGACCGGCGTTTCTCAGCAAAGCACCTGCATGAAACCGTCCGTTGGCATGATTGTAATGCACACCCGCATCGAATGCAATCCCCCAGGAATTGTAAGTCTCGATGGTGCTGAAAACCGGTTTGAAGGTAAGCCCGGCAGTCAGTCGGGGAGATAATTTTTTTGAATAGCCCAGAAAAACAACTGTCTCTGAAGCTCCGAAACTTCCCTGAATTTCTCCGTTCTCATCAGCCATTATCATGTCCCCATATCCCAGATGGTTGATGCCGCCAAAGAAAGTTCCCGTTCCGGGCAAATTATAAGCAAAACTGCCATAACCGTATTTTATGTCGGCGATATAGGGAGAGAAACCAAGCGATACATTTTTATGAAGCGAAGAATCCGCCAGGGCGGGATTGAATAAAGCCAGCGACGGGTCATTGTCGGAAAGCGCTACCTGGTGTCCTCCCAGAGCATTCATCCGTGCCGAGGGCGTCAGATGCAGGATCCCGAACAAGGACTCTCCTCCCTGCTGGGCAGAGATGGAGACGGATATCAGTAAAAAAGTGAAAACAGAGGAAAATATTTTAAGTCTCATGGGCTGATATATCTGGTATGCTTTAAAAGCAAACGGCTTGAACGATTGGTTTATTGTCAGCAAAATTAGTATAAATCGGAGAAATGGAGATAATAAAAAAGAAATTCAGGTTAAAGACTTTCATTAATTGCAACTTTCCAAAAAGGAATTATCTTAATCCCTTTTTCTCCTGATTTAATCGTTTCAGTATTATGGTAGGTGAAGATGTAGCTGGTGTTCATATCC
>Ga0163219_100514_pt1 | contig 10175 bp, 9 predicted proteins | sample MSEWel2016_04_06_FD_113150 | JGI IMG/M metagenome (GOLD analysis project Ga0163219, IMG submission 113150) | Subsurface microbial communities from deep shales in West Virginia, USA - MSEEL Well Study Marcellus 3H_2016_04_06 ...
CTCCACAGCTCATGGTTACCACCAAAGACACTCTCTAAGGAGTGGGAGAAAGGGCCATGACCTATATCATGTAATAAAGCAGTAACCTTGCATAATAACTCTTCTTTCTTAGATAATACTAACTCTCCTTTACGGGCTAGCTTTGATAGAATCTTTCTCATCACCTCATAAGTTCCTAAAGAGTGAGCAAATCTACTATGCTCAGCACCATGATAGGTTACATAAGCTATACCAAGCTGTTTAATTCTTCTTAACCGCTGCATCTCCTTACTATCAATTAAGTCTAAAATCACTTGGTCATAGACATATACAAAGTTATGTACTGGATCTTTAAAGACCTTTTCTTTCAAATTATCAACCTCCTTTAGCTCTAAGTTAGCTATCTATCTATCTATGAATTCCAGTTTAAATATAATACTATGTGGGTATATTGCAATAGTTTTGCTACTAGCTTATAGCTACTGGTTATTAGCTAAGACCTTAAAAGCTAAAGGCTAGAAGCCAGCAGCGGATTTATCACAAAGGGCTTGTTTTTAGCCCTGAAGGAGTAGCTAATAAAAAAGTGTCGTAATCTCTCTATATAATTTCATTTAATAATCCAAAATATCAATAAAGATAGCTGATAATTTTATCAGCTATCTTATTGATTCACTTTAACTTTTAACCTTATAGCCGATTTTGAATAGATAAGTAACTAATAGCAATAATCCTACAGCTAGTCCCCCAATTATCACCAATGAGAAGCTAGGATTGACATCAGACTGACCTATAAAGGCATATCTAGTAGCATCTACCATATAGAAGACTGGATTGAATAAGGAAACCTTACTCCAAATACCAGGTAGCCCTTTGACAGAATAGAATACTCCACTTAAAAAGGTTAAGGGTGTGATAAAGAAATTCGAGAAGATTGAGACATGGTCAAACTTCTCAGCCCATAAGCCTGCAATAATTCCTAACAAGGAAAATATAGAAGAGACTAAAAAAGCAAACAAGAGTGCCAATAAAGGGTGGACAATCTCTCCTCCATAAAATAGGATAGACACCAAATAGATTACACTTCCTACTAGCATACCTCTGACAATTCCACCGATCATAAAACCTAAAGTAAGTTCAATATAGGAGAAAGGAGCTAATAAGAAGTCAACAATATTGCCATTATACTTCGCCCCAATCAAGGATGATGATGTGTTGGCAAAGGAATTTTGAATCAAGCTCATCATAATCAAGCCAGGAACGATAAAACTAATATAAGGGATTCCATATCCCACAACTTCTCTGCTCTTAAAAGAGTAAGAAAAGATAATCAAATATAATCCAGTTGAGATTAAAGGAGCAAAGATAGTCTGAATAGCAACCTTAGAAAACCTAGATACCTCTCTTTTAACAAGACTATAAAAGGTAATACTATTCATCTCTATCACCTCCTAAATTAGTCAATTTGATAAAGACATCTTCTAGTTTTGCACTCTCAATATTCATATCAACAATATGTAAGTCTAAATTATTAATAAATTTGAGCAGATCATTTAAATCATTCTTGCTTGCCTCTATCTCAATTCGATTCTCCTCTTCATCTATTTTACAGCTTGTTCCTTCTAATTTTTCAGCCAGTCCAATAACTGAGTCAGCAAATTTAACACTAACCACCTTTTTGTCAATAGAATTGATTAAGTTTTCTTTAGTATCAATTTTTACTATCTCACCTTTATTCATAATTGCAATCCGATCACATAAGGTCTCTGCCTCTTCTAAGTAATGAGTAGTTAGAATAATCGTCTTTCCCTGACTATTTAACTTAATAACATAATCCCACAAACTATTTCTCAACTCTACATCTACCCCTGCTGTGGGCTCATCTAAGACGATTATCTCTGGGTTATGGACTAAGGCTTTAGCAATTAATAGCCTTCTTTTCATCCCACCAGATAATTGGCGTGGTCCTATCTCCGCTTTATCAGTCAGATCTAACGCCTTTAGAAGTTCATTAATCTTCTCATCATTATTCTTGATTCCAAAGTAGCCAGATTGAATCTCAAGGGTCTCTCTGACATTAAAATAAGGGTCAAAAGTAACCTCTTGAGGAACAATTCCTAAAGACTTCTTAGTTTCTCTATAATTAGAGATAATATCCTTGCCTAAAACAGTAATTCTCCCAAAATCCTTATTAACTAAACCTCCCAAAATTCCAATCAAGGTACTCTTTCCAGCTCCATTAGGTCCTAATAAGCCAAAAAATTCCCCTCGATTAATCGTTAAATTGATATCTTTTAATGCTTCTAAATCTCCATACTTCTTATTAATATTTTGAATTTCAATAGCAACTGACATCCGCAACCTCCTCCTTTATTAATATAATAACTCTTCAAAGTAAAATAATCAAAAATTTAATTTAATTTCAATGTAAAATATTAAGTTAATCTATATATATGAAGAATTTAATTTTTTCATAATAAATTTAGAGATTAAAAAGATTATAAGAATTTAAAATCAAAAAATCTATTAGACGCAGATTTACACAGACTAAAAGAAAACTAAAATATAAAAAAATAAAATTATTAAAAGTTTTAAGTCAGAATTTAATCAGATTTTAGTTTGCGTCAGAAAAAGGTTTTGATTTATATCTTTTATGAAAATCATTAATTCAATCTATATAGTTTAGCTAGGTAGAAAAATAAAGAGGGGGATTATGAGAAAAATAACAGGGTTATCAGAGGTCTTGGACTAATTTTTACTTGATAGCAAATAACCTATACTTATTATTAATAAAATAGGAATTTGAATCACTAAATATCCTACTACATAATAATTAGTATTAAGAAATTTAATTATAGGGACTTGACTTTTAAAGATAGATATCGCTAATATCATAATAGAAAAGGGAATAATTATTTTCTTCCATCTATTTAATTCAAACCATTCAGCTATACTTTTGATACTAATAAAATAATATAATGAAATTTTTACGATATTTCCAGAAATCCAAGCTACAAAAATAATAACACCTAAGCCCTCTATAATTAATGTGCCTAGACTATAAAAAGGATAACTTAATATAGAAAGTAAATTAATATCAAAAACCAAAATACAGATAACAATTAAAATAGTGATCAATAATTGACTGAATAGACTCCCTAATAGACTTGATTTAATCGCTTTATTATTATCCTTAAAGAAAGGTTTAAGAAATAATAAAACGATGGAGGGTAATATAAACCAACTAAAAGCATAAATACTACCTTTAAATATCTGATTAAAATCTATAAGTATAGATTTTAATCTATCTTCATAGTTTGGATAGTTTAATAACATAACAATTAAAATCACCATAATCAATAATGATGATGTTAATAAAGCAACTCGTGCTATATTCTCTATCCCAGCATAGACAAAATAGACAATTAATAATGTAATTCCTATCCAAATACCGATAATAAAGCTTCGAGGCATAAAAAATTCAATAAACTCAATAAGCTGATTTAATAAGGTAGTGGTATCATAAATTATCATAGAGAGATAAGGAAAAATTATTATTCTTCCTAATAATGGTCCAAAGATATCTTTAACATCTTCAACTATACTTTTATTGGAAAAACCACAGCCTAATTTTAATATAATATATTGTAACACTAACCCTACAATTCCAGCAACTATAACAGTAATCCATGCTGTCTCTTGGGCAAGACCAACTTCAACTGCAGGAACCCATAGAATAATTGTTGGTATAATAATTGCTATTACTAAGCAAAAAATTTGCTCTGAACTAATCTTTTCTTTCATCCAAGAACCTCTCCTAGCAATCAATTTAAATAATCTAGTTAAATAAAGGAGAAATACAGACTAACTTTCTGTTTCTTTCTGATAATTAACTATCTTATAATTTGAGATATCCTTAGTTTATTCAAACTATGTTACTATTATCCAATACAAGTAAAAAAAGACCTCGAAAGCTTCGAGGTCTAAACTCAATAACTAAAAACTCCATCCTTATTCTCTTTAAAGAAGTCAGCATAGCTTAGATTGAAGAGATTATCTAATCTATCATTTAGGTCTATTCTATCTTTAATCAACCTGCCATAAACACCAGAACCATCAATCTCTCCTTGGAAGATTGCTCCCTTTAATTTATTACCTTCTAGAATCAACTTTTGATAATTATCCTTATCCTCTATAAACAAAATCTGATAGCTATCATCTTCAACCTCAATTAAACCATAAGTAATAGTTGATAAACCTAAAAATCTCATTGAATTTTGATAAGCAAAATTATCACTAAGCTTGGTACTAATACCTGCCATATTAGAAGCAGCTACCTCTCCTTGCTTAGTAGCTAAAGGCCAAATCGGAGTTAAAGTTAACTCATTACTAAATAACTCCTGAGATTGAGCTACATCACCAGCTGCATATATATCCTCTAGATTAGTCTGCTGATGCTTATTCACTACTATTCCTTGATCTACTTCTATATCTGTTTCTTTGATTAAATCTATATTAGGTCTAATACCTGTAGCTACTACAATTAACTCTCCAGCTATTATCCTATCATCGGCCAACTCCAACCCTACAACAGAATTATTATCATCAACCAAGACCTTCTTAGCCCTAGCACCAATAACTATCTCAATTCCCTTCTCTTCAAACCTAGTTTGGTATCTAGAAGCTGCTTTAGCATCTAACTGTAATGGTAAGATTCTATCTGCCATCTCAACAATAGTTACTTTAACTCCTAGCTCAGCCAATCCTATCGCTGCATCTACTCCTACCAGTCCTGCCCCAATAACTATCGCTTGTTGGATCTCTTCTGCTTTCTCTTTAATCTCTAGAGCATCATCTAAATTCCTTAAACCATAAATACCTTCAGTTTCATCTAAATTGTTAATAGGTGGGAAAAAGGAGCTTGCTCCTGTAGCTAATAATAACTTATCATAAGCAACATTTTCTCCATCTTCTAAGAGAAGTAATTTTTGCTTAGGTAGAACAGAAGTAACAGACTTTCCTTTAAGCCAATTAATCTTATTCTCTGTAAAAAAGTACTTTGGGGTAAAGTCTAATTGCTCTACATCTCTCTGCCCACCAATTAGATAATGGAGCATACAGCGAGAGTAGACCTTAGTATCCTTAGAGATGATAGTTATCTCACTATCATCATCCAACTCCCTTAGCTTCTTAGCAGCACTAATTCCTGCTGCACTAGCACCTACAATTACATATTTCATACTCTTCCCTCCCCTACTTCAATTAATTCTATTGCTCCCATAGGACAGTTTTCAACACAGGCTGTTTCTTCCTTATCCTTACATAAGTCACACTTAAAAGCCACATTAGTTTGAGTATCCTTCTTAATCATTCCATAGGAACAGCTCATTACACACATCCAACAACCAGCACATCTATCCTGATCTAAGGAGACAATTCCACTCTCTTTATCCTTAGTTAAAGCACCAGACATACAGGCTTCAACACATTCTGGATCATCACAATGGCGACAGAAAAGTGGAGATAGTTCCCCCTGATTACTCTGTTTAACTAAATTAGCACTTTGATTAGTAGTATCTGATAAATTTAGACTATCAATATCAGTATTATTACTTTTAGCCATACAAGCTAACACACAGCCTTTACAGGCTTCACATAGATCACGATCAATATATATTCTCTTCATAAGATTATAAAGTCCCTCCTTTAACTTAGTGAAAATTCAGACTTTTTTAATAAGACCTGTGATTTATCACAGGTCTTACTCTTAAAACTAAGCTGGACGTTGACACTCATCTTCATTTTCCAATCCTAGATTAGTTCTTCTATCTAAAATAATCTCTTCTAACTTATCAGCACTACTCTCAATTTCAGTGTCTATAATCAACTGACCTCCAGTAATTTCAGGTAAGCTCTTAGTTAGAGTATCGACTATAATCTCACTTCCTGTGACAAATGGAGGTAAAGCTAAGTGTAATGGTAATCCTAGTGCCAATCCAAAGGCACCATCAGCTAAGGCCTGCTCCTCTAACCATTGAGGAGCTGATAATACTGCTGGAAGTTGTGGTAAATCAACATCCAATGCTTTAGCTAACTCCACAGCAACCTGCTCTACCCGACCAATTGATAAACAAGGTCCAAAGTTCAATACAGGAGGTATGCCTAACTCTTCACAGACCTCTCTTAAATTATCTCCTGCTAAACTAGCAGCACTAGGAGAGACCAATCCACAATTCTCTAAGCCTCCTGTTGTACAACCAGCTGATAAGACTAAGATATCACGCTTAATTAGCTCCTTAGTCAAACCTACCGAGAAGACATCATGTCCTTTGGCTGTCAAGTTAGAACATCCTACTACAGCAGCTACACCTTTGATCTTACCACTAGCAATTAAATCAATTAATGCTTTGTAATTTCCTCCTAAGAACTTACGTAATGACTTCTCACTAACACCAGTTACTACATCATCATAACCATGATCCTTTGGAATATCAATCTCAACCTGGCTACGGCGATTCTGATAGCTCTCTACTGCTGCTTTAATCAGCTTATCAGTAATTTCAGGTGCTTTAGCTGGATCAAACTTAATCATCTCCGCACTAGCTTTCTTAGCCACATCATCAATTGCAATCATCTTGACATCATACTCTTGAGCTACTAACTCTAAACCTGGAATAGTACAGTTAAATTCTGATACTATCAAGTCAATACCACCAGTAGCTACTAAAGCCTCACTAGTATAGTTATTACCAGCATGACCTGCAAAGACATCCTTGTAATGTGCCCCACGTAGTTGCAAATCTTGACCTACACAGGTTGAACCAACTATCTTAAATCCTTTTGCTCCAGCCTCTTGAGCCAGCTTAGTAGCTTCTTTTGTCACTAAAGCATCCTGTAAATGGGCAATCATTGTATGCTGATGACCTGTTATTACAATATTGATATAATCTTCATCTACAACCTTGAACCCAACCTTATCTTGAGTTATTTCTGGCTCCCCTAACATTACATCATTAAGCAAATTAGTCATATGTAGTCCATACAATCCTGTAGAGATTCCTAAGTTAAGCACATGCATTAACATATCCACTGGATCACTAGATAGGTTAGTGCTAGTCTTCACAAGGGCATCAAAAACTTCTGATTTAGCTCCCCCTGGCATAATATCTAGCTCTTTCCACTTCTTAAGCCTTGGTTCATAAGCCAGTTTCTCTACTAACTCCATCTTCTGATAACGAGGCTTATATAGATCAGCCAATACCTTCTCGGCTACTTGAACTGCTTTATCATTTACATCTTCAGCCTCAACTTCAAAAAGCTCAGCCAATTCATCTAACATCTCTAACCCCTTTAACTCTGTAGCATAATTACCTAGACCTGCTTCTCTTAAATTATTAGCTGTATTCTCAACTACATGAAGATAACAGGCTGCTCCTGCAGCTACATTTCTTAGGAAATTGCGAGATACAATCGTATCAGCATCGGCACCACAGACTCCTCTTGGTGATTTAGGAGTAATACGACAAGGTCCATTAGAGCAGAGACGACAACAAACACCCTTCTTTCCAAAACCACATTTCACAGATTGCTTAGGTTCACGATTGAATGAAGTCTCCAAATCTGGCTTACTATCCAAAAAGTCACATAACCTACAATCAGCAGAAGTACATCTTTCTTTAACCACTATAAATCCCCCTTATAACTATACTGTTTTTGTATACTTTTAGTTAAAAATAAAATCCGAATTTCAAATATACCTTTTCGGTATACTTTTAAACAGAATATTTAGCCAATAGCCTAAACTATTAGCTCTTCAATAAATCTGCAAAGCTATACTCATCTAACTTGCTAACAATTGTCTGTTGGACATCAAATAAAGCTCCATGAATTTTGCAGGTTCTACATGAACTACCATTTATCTTATTACACTCAGCAGGATCGATCAAGCAACGATTGACTACAATCGGTCCATCTACTGCTTCAATTACATCCCTTAAGGTTATCTTAGCTGGGTCTAATGCTAAAGCATAGCCACCATTTTTGCCACGATAAGATTCAATAATCCTAGTTTGAGCCAACTCCCTAAAGATCTTTAAGAGAAATCTTTTTGGAATCTTCTCATCTTCACAGATAGTCTGTGCATCTACTATAGTTCCTTCTCCTTGCCTTGCTAAATATAATACAGCACGTAAGGCATAATCTGCTGCCTGACTTAGTCTCATTTAATTACCTCATTTCTTAATCATAGAGCAACTTACTGACAATTAAATTATACCAATCCGGTATACTTATGTCAATGATTGGATAAAATTATAAATGATTATCATTATCATAGTTATGTACTTCTAGCTTTAATCTGCTATATCCACTACTTCGACTAGCTTAGCTCCATTAAAAGTCTCCGTTGGAGCATAGCGAATTATATAGTCCTTTATAGCTACTTTGGCATAGCCATCAGGGGCTCTTTTCCCAAAGATACCTTTAGCCATCTCCTGATTATCAAAGATAAACCACGTTCTTCGTTCATCAAACTCTAATTTGGGGAGTCTGTTTTCTGTTTGAGCATTTACCTCAAAAGCAACTGCATCCCCTAGAAATTCATCATCTTCATAATTTATATATCTTCCTTCAACTATTACTTCTCCTGAAAATTGAACAGTCGCTGAGTATCTATTAGTGTTTTCAATTTGATGCAGAGATAATGATTCTATTTTAAGATCAGCAACCTCATCACCGATATTGACCTCTTGGGGATTAAAGATATTCCCCTCTTGCTTATTACTTAAATCTTGAGTTGAATTATTATTCTGATAAATAAAAAAGACTATAATTAGTACAATAACAAGCAGAAAAATAAACTTCTTTATCATGCGTTAATATCTCTCCCTAAAAATCTTTTAATATTATTACAACTTAATTTGTGATAAAGATAGATATTTATTCATTATCTCTTTAAAGAATTAATTTAATTCAAACTTTTAAATTATAGACTAAATAATAAATTTATTTTTACCTCTAATTAACTGCTACTGGCTACAGCGTTTGATAGAACGCTCTAACCACTCTACATAAGCCGCTTCACGCAAAATTGCACTCTCTAACACTAGATAATCACCAAATTCTTGACTTCCAAACTGAGGAACTTCACTATATCCATCTATTTTTTTCTTTAAAGTAGCCAGTTTCTCCCTTCTTTGCTCTAATTGACTCTCTAGTAATTCAACCAAATGCTCTTGCTCTATATTACTTGAGAAATACATTCGTAATCTAAACTTATCTTTAGCAGTTGGAACCATCTTCTCATCCTTATTTAACCATTCTAATAGCTCCTCTCTACCTTTATCCTTAAGCGAATAGACCTTCTTTTCTAAGGCTTCTCCTGCAATTACAGTTTCATATTCTATTAAACCTTCATCGACTAATCTCTTTAATTCTGGATAAATCTGACTATGCCTTGCTCTCCAAAAGTTTCCTAATTCAGCCTTAAACTCCTTAGTAATATCATAACCTGTACTTGGTCTACGATTAATTAAGCCCAAAATTGCATATTTTAAAGTTCTCATCTGATTATACCTCCTAATGTATTAAACTTTCTTAATCTATTATATCATTAACTAGAAAAATTAAAAGCACAATCATGTCAATATTGACATGATTTCTTTTGCGTGATATATTTATTATAAGGTATTAAAATAGTAATAATTGAAAAAATATGAAGAAGAAAGGAGAACAAATGATAGACTATAAGAATTTATTTACACCAACCAAAATTGGTTCTTTGGAGCTTAAAAACCGCTTTGCCCTTGCACCAATGGGACCTTTAGGATTGGGTGATGCAGAAGGTGGATTTAACCAACGAGGAATTGATTATTATACTCAGCGAGCTAAAGGAGGCACAGGTCTAATTATTACAGGGGTTACCTTTGTAGATAATGAGATAGAAGAGCATGGAATGCCTAGTGTTCCTTGTCCAACCCATAATCCTGTTCACTTTATCAGAACAGCCAAAGAAATGACTGAAAGAATTCATGCTTATCAGTCCAAGGTCTTTTTACAAATGTCTGGTGGCTTTGGTCGAGTGACTATCCCCACCAATTTAGGAGAATACCCTCCAGTAGCACCATCACCAATTCAGCATAGATGGCTTGATAAGACCTGTCGTGAATTGACAGTTGAGGAGATTCAGACTATCGTCAAAA
>Ga0163219_100515_pt1 | contig 10173 bp, 11 predicted proteins | sample MSEWel2016_04_06_FD_113150 | JGI IMG/M metagenome (GOLD analysis project Ga0163219, IMG submission 113150) | Subsurface microbial communities from deep shales in West Virginia, USA - MSEEL Well Study Marcellus 3H_2016_04_06 ...
GGCGGCCGGTGCAGATCACCGCCGCCTTCGCCCCCTCCATCGGCGCCCTGATGCTCTCGCAGCTCGGCGCCACCACGACGCTCTGGCTGCTGGCGGCCCTGTCGGCGGCGAGCGTCGCGGCCGCCGTCGTCCTGCGCCGGCTGGCGCGGCGGATCGACGACGAAACGAGAGTCAGTTGATGAAGATCAATCGCTCAATATAACACCGCAAGATGAGACATATTACTTTGGCAAGTCATCGCTCATTCGAGGGAAAATTAGTATAAGGCATCCTCGTTACTGCTGAAATTAAGTCCGCGAAAACCTCCTTACGATACCGACGGCGCCAGCACGAGGGGCGAGGGCTCCTCACGACATCACTGGACGTTCGTCATGGCGCTCACACTCAAGCTCAAGCTCCGCATCCTCTTCGTGGCGGTGACCCTGGCCTTCGCCGGCTCGGGCCTGTTCGCCGTCTACCAACTCAGCGTGCTCAACGCCGCGACGCACGCCATGACCGAGAGGTGGCTGCCCAGGGCGCGGATCGCCGAGCAGCTCAACACGACGGTCGCCAACTACCGGGTGGTCGAGGCCCGCCACGCGATGGCCGACACCGACGAGCTGCGGAAGACCGCCGACGGCCAGATCGTCAGCTTCGCCGGCGACGTCGCCCGGCTGATCGGCGACTACCGGGCGCTGCTGCGGCCGGGCGAGGACGCGGCCAAGCTCGACGCCTTCGAACGCAACTGGGCCGACTACCAGCGCGCCAACGAGGGCATGCTGATCGTGTCGCGCGCCGCGCAGAGCGAGCAGGCGTTCGCCCTGTTCCGCGAGGCGCGGCCGCGGTTCATGAAGCTGTCCAAGGACCTCAGCGCCCTGGCCGGCGAGGAGACCGCCAAGGCCGAGGCGCAGAGCGCGGCGGCGACGCGGATCTATGAGGGCGTGCGGATGGTCATGATCGCCGTGGTGGCGGTGATGGTGCTGGGCGCGGTGGGCGCCGCGATCTACTTCGAGCGTTCGGTGACGGCCGTGCTGGTGCGCCTGGCCGAGCTGATGCGGCGGCTGGCCGGCGGCGACTATGGCCTGCAGGTGGAAGGCACCGACCGTCCCGACGAGGTCGGCGAGATGGCCCGCGCCGTGGAGGTGTTCCGCACCAACGGCCTTGAGGTGAACCGCCTGCAGGGCGAGACCGAGACCCAGCGGGCGGCCACCGAGGAAGAGCGGCGGCGCAACGAGCGCACCCGCGAGGCGGCCGCCAAGGCCCAGGCCGAGGTGGTGGCGGCCCTGGCCGCAGGGCTCGACCGCCTGTCGGGCGGCGACCTGACCTTCCGGATCGGGACCGCCTTCCCCGAGGAGTACGAGGACCTGCGGCGCGACTTCAACGCCGCCATGCAGAAGCTGCAGGAGACCATGGTGGTGGTCGTGGAGAACACCGAGGCCATCGGATCGGGCGCCGGCGAGATCAGCCGGGCCGCCGACGACCTGTCCAAGCGCACCGAGCAGCAGGCCGCGAGCCTGGAGGAGACCGCCGCGGCGCTTGACGAGATCACCGCCACGGTGCGCAAGACCGCCGAGGGCGCCAGCCACGCCAACGCCCTGGTGGGCCGGGCCCGCGCGGACGCGGAGCAGGGGGGCGAGGTGGTCGGCCGGGCGGTGGACGCCATGGGCGGCATCCAGGCGTCCTCATCCCAGATCAGCCAGATCATCGGGGTGATCGACGAGATCGCCTTCCAGACCAACCTGCTGGCCCTGAACGCCGGCGTGGAAGCCGCGCGCGCCGGCGACGCCGGCAAGGGCTTCGCGGTCGTGGCGTCCGAGGTGCGGGCGCTGGCCCAGCGATCGGCGGAGGCGGCCAAGGAGATCGAGGCCCTGATCCGCGCCTCGAGCGCCCAGGTCGGCGAGGGGGTCGAGCTGGTGGCGGCCACCGGCCAGGCCCTGGAGCGCATCGTCTCCCAGGTCACCGAGATCAGCGACATCGTGGGCGAGATCACCGCCTCGGCCCAGGAGCAGGCCACCGGGCTCCACCAGGTCAATACGGCGGTCAACCAGATGGATCAGGTGACCCAGCAGAACGCCGCCATGGTGGAGCAGAGCACGGCGGCGAGCCATGCGCTCGCCCGCGACGCCGAAGGCCTCGACCAGCTGATGCGCCAGTTCAACACGGGGAAGGGGGCCGCGGCCGCCGGGCCGGTCCGTCGCCCGGCCGCCGTCGCCGCGCCGCGCTACGCCTCCGGGGCCGCCACGGCCCAGAAGCTGTCCCTGGTCGCCCAGGAGGACGCCTGGCAGGAGTTCTAGGGACGGCTCAGCGCAGCCGGTAGTTCACGGTGGTGACGACGCGCACCTTCTTGAACATCTGCGAGTTCGGCTCGTAGCCGACCTCGTCGCGGCCCAGGATCTCGAAGGAGCCCTGGGTGGCGGACCGGATCGGGCCGAGCTTGGTCCCGGAATCGCGGGCGAACTGCTCGGCGCCCGTGCGGGCGCTGGCGGTGGCCTCGGCGATCATGGCGGGGCGCACGTCGTTCAGCCTGGTGAACAGGTACGAGGGCCCGTTGAAGTCCTGCAGGACCACGCCCTGGCGCAGCAGCTGGTCGAGGCTGCGGGTGGTGGCCTGGACCCGGTCGACGTTGGCGGTGCGCACGATGACCGTCTGGGCCACGCGGTAGCGGGCGCGGATGTCCTGCGGCTGGTACTCGCGGGCGTACTGGTCGGTGACCTCGAGCCGGCCGAGATCGACCTCAGTGTCGGCGTAGCCCTGGGCCGCGAGGAACCGGCGCACCGCGGCCAGGTCGGCGTCGACGTCGGCCTGGACGGCGGTGAGCTCGTCGCCGGCGGCGGCGAAGCGCAGCGGCAGGACGGCGAGGTCGGACTTCACGATCCGCTCGGAGAGGCCGCGGACGGTGACGCTGCGGTCGCCGACGCGGGCGTTCTCCACGCCCTTGCCGACGAAGGCGCCGCCGGCCGCGACGCCGATCGCCAGAAGACCGCCGGCCACCGCGGCGGGCACGATGAGATTGTCGGCCATCCGGCCCTCCGTTGCTTCAGGAGGGGATTTCCAAGGCGCAGCTGTCAATTCGCTGAACACCCATATCCATTCCTCGCCTAAGGAACATTATCGGAAATATTAGGCTGGCAGGCCGAGGCCGCCCACGGGTTCGGTCTCGAACCGCTCGCCGAAGCCGGCGATGATCGGACGAGCCTTCGAAATCGCCGCCTGCACGGCCGGAAGCTTCAGCGAGGCCTGGTGGCTCGCGGCGCTGTCCCACACCTCGGTGATCCAGATGGCGTCGGCGTTCGTCGGATCGCGCGCGATCACGTAGCTCAGGCAGCCCGGCATGGCGGCCGTCCCGTCCATCAGGATGGCGATCAGCGCGTCGCGCTGGCCCGGCTGCGCCAGCATCTTGCCGATCAGGCCGTACATGGCGGTCTTCTCCTGGGCCACGGCGGCGCCGGCGACGCCCAGCGCCGCGGCCCCCACGACGAATCCGCGCCGTTCCATCTGCATGGCGCCAGCCTAGCCGTTAACGGCCATCGGCGGCAGCCGGAGTTCGCCGCTTTCGATCCGGCGCAGCGTCTCGATGAAGAACTGCGGCTCCAGGCCCGTGACGCGGGCCTCGAGGCTCTCCGGCGTGTCGCCCGGCGCGACCTCGACGCTGCGGCGCGCGATCACCGGCCCGCGGTCGTATTCCTCGTCGACCAGGTGGATGCAGATGCCGCTCTGCGGCGCGCCGGCGGCGATCACCGCCTCGTGGACGCGGCGGCCGTACATGCCGTGGCCGCCGAACGCCGGCAGCGGGCCCGGATGGATGTTGAGGATGCGCCCGCCGTAGCGGCGCAGCGTCGCCGGCCCCAGGCGGCGCAGGTAGCCGGACAGGACGATGAGGTCGACGCCGTGGGCGGCCATCTCGGCGGCCAGGCTCTGGTCGGCGCCCTCGGGGTCGGCCTGGGTCGGGATGCACAGCGCCGCCAGGCCCAGCTCGCGGGCCCACTCCAGCGCCGGCGCCTTGCGGTTGTTGCTGACCAGCAGCCGGGCTTCCGAGGTGAGCTGCCCTGCCCTGATGGCGTTAACGATCGCGCGCGCGCTGGAGCCGTTGGCGGACGCGAGGAAACCGAGCTTCAGACCTTGATCCGTCACGGAAATTCCGCCCCGAGCTCATGTTCGAACCGCATCCCGTCGTAGGCCGGCTCGACGCCCTCGGGCAGTTCCCTGCGCAGGGTCTCGTAGTCGAGGTCGATGTGCAGGTTCGTCAGGATGGCGCGGCGCGGCCGGGCCCGGGCGATCCACTCCAGCGTCCGTTCCACGTGGGCGTGGGTCGGGTGCGGCCGGTAGCGCAGGGCGTCGACGATCCAGACGTCGAGGCCGGCGAGCGCCTCGAACGCGTCGTCGTCCAGGTCCACCACGTCGCTGGAATAGGCCACCCCGCCGAACCGGTAGCCCACCGAACGGATCGCGCCGTGGTCCTGGTCGAAGGTGCGCACCGGGATCGGCCCCGAGGGCCCGCCCACCGCCCAGCCGACGCCGTGGGGCGGCAGCGCCCGGGCGTCGCAGATCGCGGGATACCCCGCCTCCCCCTCGAACACATAGCCGAAGCGGCGCAGGGCGCTCTCTGTCGTGACCGGGTCCATCCAGACCGGCAGCCGCGCCCGCTGGCGCAGGAAGAAGGCGCGCACGTCGTCCAGGCCGTGCATCTGGTCGGCGTGGTCGTGGGTGAGCAGCACCGCGTCCAGGCGCTTCGCGCCGGCGAGCGCGGTCTGCATCCGCAGGTCGGGCGAGGTGTCGACGATGACCGTGGTCTCGCGCTCGGCCCCCTCCCCGCGCCGGCGGACCAGCAGGGAGCAGCGGGACCGCAGGTTCTTCGGATTGGCGGGGTCGCAGGCGCCCCATTCGCCGTCGGCGCGCGGCACGCCGCCCGAGGAGCCGGAGCCCAGGATGGTCACCTCCAGCACCCCGCTCACGGGCGCGGGATCCGGTCGAACAGGGCGAAGAAGGCGTCCTCGGTCCTCTGCTCGGCCTCCTTGAGGCTCCAGCCGCGGATCTCGGCCAGCTTGGCCAGCACGTGGGGCAGCATGGCCGGCTCGTTGCGCCGGCCGCGGTAGGGCACGGGCGCGAGGTAGGGGCAGTCGGTCTCCACCATGATCCGGTCCTCCGGCATGGCGCGGATCACCTCGCGGACGTCCTCGGCGGCCTTGAAGGTGGCGATGCCGGAGACCGAGAACCAGGCGCCGAGCGCCGCGCAGCGCCGGGCGAGCTCGGCGCCCGAGGTGTAGCAGTGCATGAGGATGCGGAAGGCGCCGCGGGCGTATTCCTCCTCCAGGATTTGGCCCATCACCTCGTCGGCCTCGCGGGTGTGGACCACCAGCGGCAGGCCGGTCTCGCGGGCGGCGGCCACGTGGGCGCGGAACACCTGGGCCTGCACGTCGCGCGGGCTGAGGTCGTAGTGGAAGTCGAGGCCGCACTCGCCGATGCCCACGACGCGCGGGTCCTGGGCCAGGCGGACCAGGGTCTCGGGCGCGAGGTCCGGGTCCTCCTTGGCTTCGTGCGGGTGCGTGCCCACGGTGCACCAGATGTCCGGGTGCTGGGCGACGTGGCGGACCTTCTCGAAGTTCGAGACCCTGTCGCAGATGTTGACCATCAGGCGGACGCCGGAGGCCAGCGCGCGGCTGATCACCGCCTCGCGGTCCTGGTCGAATTGCGGCGCGTGCAGGTTGACGTGGCTGTCGATCAGCATCGGATACTACGGGTCTCGCCGCTCAGGCCTGCGCGGCCTGACGCAGCTCGCGGAGCGCGGTGAAGAGCGCATCCGTGCGGTCGAGGTTCAGCGCCTCGACCTCCCGCGGCAGGCGCTGGAGCGTCTCCCACGCCTGCGCCCAGTGATCAAGCGGGCCCACGCCCTGGCGGGCGCGGTCCAGGCTCATGGCGTGGACGCGGTCGGCGAGGCGGTCGAGCAGCAGGTTGAACTGGGCCTGCCCCTCCCCGCCCCGAAAGCGGTCGGCGAGGGAGAGGGCCATGGCCTCGTCGAGCTGCGGCAGGTCGGCCAGCAGGGCGCGGGCGGCCTCGTCCATGGCCAGCGCCTGGCCGGCCGCGAGCGCCAGCGCCTTGCCGGGGGCGCCGCCGGCCATGCGCGAGAGGCGCAGCGCCTCCTCCTCGGTGACGTCGAGGCGGGCGCGGACGAAGGCGGCGGCGTCCTCCAGGGACAGGGAATGGAAGGCGAGCCTGCGGCAGCGCGAGCGGATGGTCGGCAGCAGGCGGCCCGGCGAATGGGAGACCATCAGCAGGACGCCGCGCGGCGGCGGCTCCTCCAGGGTCTTGAGCAGGGCGTTGGCGGCGTTGACGTTCAGGTCGTCGGCGGCGTCGACGATGGCCACCCGGTGCGGCGCGCTGGCCGGCGACTTGGAGAAGAACTCGGCCAGGCGGCGGACGTCGTCCACCGGGATCACCTTGCGCGGCTTGCCGTCCGGCCCCTCGCGCTCCAGCACCAGGATGTCCGGGTGCGAGCGGGCCATGACCTGCCGGCTCACCGGATGGTCGGGGTCGCTCCCCAGGATCCCGTGGCGCGGGTCGGCCGGCGCCCCCAGCAGGCGGCGGGCCGCCCTGTAGCCGAAGGTGGCCTTGCCGACGCCCTCCGGTCCGGTGAGCAGCCAGGCGTGGTGCAGGCGGCCGCGGACCCGCGCGTCCTCGAAGGCCTCCTCGGCGGCCCCCTGCCCCTCGAGCTCGAAGACCTCGCGGGGGTGGCGGACCTCAGACATGGATGGCCAGCCGGTCGGTGACCGCGGCCCAGACCTCGGCCTCGACCTGCGCCAGGTCGCCGCGCGCGTCGACGACGGCGCAGCGGTCGGGCTCGGCCGCGGCGATCGCCAGGAAGCCCTCCCGCAGGCGCTCGTGGAAGGCCATGCCCTTGCTCTCGAAGCGCATCTCCGCGCCGGCCCGGGCGTGCGCCCGCTCCAGGCCGATCTCGGTGGGCAGGTCGAAGATCAGGGTCAGGTCTGGCCGCGTGCCTTCGAGGATGTGGGTCTCCAGCGCCGAGATCAGGCCGGGATCCGTGCCGCCGGCCGCGCCCTGGTAGGCGCGGGTGGAGTCGGCGAAGCGGTCGCAGACCACCCAGGCGCCGCGGGCCAGGGCGGGGCGGATGACCCGCTCGATGTGGTCGCGCCGGGCGGCGTACATGAGGAGCGTCTCGGTGACCGGGCTCCAGCGGTCGGCGGCGCCGTTCAGCACCAGCTCGCGGATGCTCTCCGCGCCCGGCGAGCCGCCGGGCTCGCGGGTGGCCACCACCTCGCGACCGTTGGCCTCCAGGCGCGCCACGAGGCGCCGGAGCTGGGTCGACTTGCCCGCCCCCTCGCCGCCTTCGAAAGTGATGAACCGCCCGCGCGTCACGGGCCCAAATTGGCCGGTTCGCGGCGGATGTCCAGCGGGGCTATTCGACGTTGACCTGGAGGGTGGCGGTCTCGATCCCGGCGCGGCCGACGTAGCGCACGCGCACCTTGGCCAGGCCCTTGCCCTCGAAGCCCAGGCGGCGGGCCGCCTCCTGAGACAGGTCGATGATCCGGCCGTCGACGAAGGGGCCGCGGTCGTTGACCCGCACCCGGATGCGCTTGCCGTTGTCGAGGTTGGTCACCTCCACCACGGACGGCAGCGGCAGGGTCTTGTGGGCGGCGGTGATGGCGTTCTTGTCGAACCGCTCGCCGTTGGCCGTGGGCCGGCCCTGGTGGTGGCCGCCGTACCAGGAGGCCAGGCCGACCTCGTTGTAGTCGGGCTGCTCGTGCGGCGTGTACCACTTGCCGTTCACCTGGTAGGGCTTCCAGGTGCCGCCGCGCTTCGCCGTCTCCGGCACGTCGCGCGGCCGCTTCTTGGCGCCCTCGATCCCGGTGGCGTAGCGCGGACCGCCGGCGCAGGCGGCCAGCGACGCGGCGGCCGCGATCACGGCGCCGGCGCGCAGAAACGATCCAAAGTCCATGGCGACGCCCCCAGGCTCCAGCGGCTCGCCCCCCGATGGGGCATGGTTAAGGCTGCCTTAGGAAACTTGCTCTGCGGTTAAGCGCCGCGCCGGTGGAGCCGCAGCGCCCGCCCTGCTAAGAGGCCGGTTCCGCTCCGGGGACAGGTGGCCGAGTGGTTTAAGGCAGCGGTCTTGAAAACCGCCGTGGGTGCAAGCCCACCGTGGGTTCGAATCCCACCCTGTCCGCCATCGGTGGCGGGTCAGTCCGCCCCGAGTCAGTCCCGTTCCGGTGCGTCCCAGGTCATCTCCACCATGGTGCGGCGGAAGCCGGCGGCGGCGAACAGCTTCTGGGCGCCGGCGTTGCGCTCGGCCGTGGAGAGCACGACCTGCCGCGCGCCCCGCTCCACGAGGGCGGCGCGAGTGGCCTCGAGCAGGCGGCGACCGAGGCCCTGGCCGCGCCACGCCGGGTCGACCAGCAGGTCGTAGATCACGCCCGCCGGGCCGCGCAGGGACATGAAGTCGGTCCCCTCCAGCTCGGCGTAGCAATAGCCGGCGACGACGCCGTCCGCCTCGGCCGCCAGCACCAGGGAGTCGGCCTGGCCGATCCGGGAGACCAGGAACCGGGCGTAGCCCGCCTCGGTCCCAGGCGTGGGGGCGATGAAGCGCGTGCCGTCGAAATCGTGGTGCACGCGCACCAGCAGCGCGCCCAGCCGCCCGAGCGCCGGGCCGTCGGCCGCCGTCGCGGGGCGGATGATGGCGGCGCCAGGCGCGCCGGGGCCGCTGGATCGATCAGACATCGGCGAACCCAAAACCGGCTTCCCGCGCGAAGGCAATGGCCCGCCTGCATGGCGGGAATGGCGCGCGGACGAGATTCCCTCCACTTTCCGGCGCGATGAGCCCCGACGCCGCCCAGGATCCGCCCCGGCCCGCCGCCTTCCGGCGCGTGGTGACCAACGCCGGCCTGCTGCTGGGCGGGCGGACGGTGAACGCCGTGCTGAGCCTGGCCTACCTGGCGGTGGCGGCGCGTGGGCTGGGGGTGACGGCCTTCGGGGTGCTGGTGCTGATCCACGCCTTCGCCCAGTTCCTCGGCGACGTGGTGAAGTTCCAGTCCTGGCAGACGGTGATCCACTACGGCGCGGGGCCGCTCGCGCAGCGCCAGACGGCGACCTTCCAGCAGGTGCTGCGGCTCACCCTGGCGCTGGACGCGGCGAGCTGCGCCGTGGGGCTGACCACCGGGATCGCCGGCGCCTTCCTGCTGGCCGGACCGCTCGGCTGGGGGGCGGCCAACGCGCCGGCCGCGGCGGGCTATGTGCTGTCCATCGCCTTCATGGTCTCGGCGACGCCGCTCGGCCTGCTGCGGCTGTTCGACCGGTTCGACGTGATGGCCAAGCAGACGGCGCTGGTCTCGCTGGTGCGCCTGGTGGGCTGCGGAGCGGCCTGGGCGCTCGATGCGCCACTGGAGGCCTATCTGCTGGTCTGGGCGCTGGGGACCGGCGCGGGCTTCGCCTATCTGGTGACCGCGTCGGTGGGCGAATTGCGGCTGCGCGGCCTGCTGGACGGATTCCGGCTGCGGGGGCCGCTCGGCAAGGGGCTGCCGGGGGTCTGGCGGTTCGCCTGGTCGACCAACCTCAGCGCCACCCTGGACGTCGCCTTCACCCACGTGGTCACGCTCGCCGTGGGGGCGATGGTGGGGCCGGCCCAGGCCGGGTTCTGGCGCCTGGGACGGCAGGTAGCCGACGCCATCGCCAAGCCCGCCAAGCTGCTGACGCCCGCCCTCTACCCCGAGCTCGCGCGGATCCGAGTGGCCGAGGGCGAGGGCCAGATGGCGAGGCTCGCGGCCCAGGTGGGGCTGATGACCGGCGGCTTCAGCCTTTTGATCGTCGCCGTCGCCGCCTTCGCGGGCGGCCCGCTGCTCAGCCTGGTGATGGGCGAGGCCTTCGCGCCCGCCGCGACCCTGATGACCTGGCAGGTGGCCGCCGCCGCGATCGGCATCTTCGCCCTGCCGCTGGAGCCGATGCTGGTGTCGCTGGGGCGTCCGGGCGCGGCGCTCAGGGTCCGCATGGTGGTGAGCGCGGCCTTCCTCGCCGCCCTGCCCCTGCTGATCGATACCTGGGGCGCGAAGGGTGCGGCCATAGGCCTCGTGGCGGCGGCCGCCGCCATGGCGCTGGGTAATCTGGGGATGCTGCTGCGGGGCCCAAGAGAGCCGCGCGGCCAAGAAGCCGCTTGCGAGGAACCGGCCTCCGGCGCGAAAGACGGAATGTGAC
>Ga0163219_100516_pt1 | contig 10165 bp, 10 predicted proteins | sample MSEWel2016_04_06_FD_113150 | JGI IMG/M metagenome (GOLD analysis project Ga0163219, IMG submission 113150) | Subsurface microbial communities from deep shales in West Virginia, USA - MSEEL Well Study Marcellus 3H_2016_04_06 ...
CATATAAGATATGTTTATATGTATATATTTATTAAAAGGCTTCAATCCCTCTAAGGTCTAATTTTAACTTGCCAAAAAAATCATTTTAACATGCGCATATTTAATTTGATAAAAGAGAAAACTTTCACTCCATCCATGTATTTCTATGAGTAGTGAATCATCCCCATGTGTGTGGGGAACTCAACACAGAATGCACAAAGTGTGGGAACCATGACGGTTCATCCCCACGTGTGTGGGGAACTCGCTCGCCAGTGTGCCGGCCAGTGGGAAGCCAACGGTTCATCCCCACGTGTGTGGGGAACTCATTATGAGTTTACTGAAAAAAGCAATCAAAATCGGTTCATCCCCACGTGTGTGGGGAACTCTTTTCTCTTAGCTGTTTCAAATGTTTCAACAACGGTTCATCCCCACGTGTGTGGGGAACTCAATCAAATATCCATTGGAGTTGTTCGCCGGCTCGGTTCATCCCCACGTGTGTGGGGAACTCTCAAGTACACTGGCATCGTGGCCGACCAAGAACGGTTCATCCCCACGTGTGTGGGGAACTCGATATGTGCCCGTTGTTCTGGTTGACAAGAACCGGTTCATCCCCACGTGTGTGGGGAACTCTCATTCCAAATCACAAGTGGAGTCCAAGCAGGCGGTTCATCCCCACGTGTGTGGGGAACTCTTCTCACCGTCATTCTCCATCACCACAAGTTGCGGTTCATCCCCACGTGTGTGGGGAACTCTTTCCATGTCGATTATAGTGGATGGTCTCGTTCGGTTCATCCCCACGTGTGTGGGGAACTCGTGCTACGCGGCAGACAGCCACATTAAACTCACGGTTCATCCCCACGTGTGTGGGGAACTCCCCTGTAAGGGATCGGTTAAGAGTTCGAGTCTCGGTTCATCCCCACGTGTGTGGGGAACTCGGTATAATCATTATCAATTCTGGCAGGAAGGACGGTTCATCCCCACGTGTGTGGGGAACTCGAGGCAGAAATCAAGAGTGTACAGGGAAGTCCACGGTTCATCCCCACGTGTGTGGGGAACTCTTGGTATCCTGTGGAATTAATTCTACGATGATCGGTTCATCCCCACGTGTGTGGGGAACTCAGTAGACCCGAACGGAAATCCACTCGGCGGTTCGGTTCATCCCCACGTGTGTGGGGAACTCGGGATGGCTGATCATCAGGAACGTTAATTCAACGGTTCATCCCCACGTGTGTGGGGAACTCGTCAGCTGGTAAGCATGTTCCTTCTGATCTTCCGGTTCATCCCCACGTGTGTGGGGAACTCGCACCAATTGAGCCGTATGCATCCCTATAATACGGTTCATCCCCACGTGTGTGGGGAACTCCTCTTAGGAATGATTATCCCGAAGACCTCAAGGGGTTCATCCCCACGTGTGTGGGGAACTCGCCTTCGATGAGGTTATCACGGATACGACGGCCGGTTCATCCCCACGTGTGTGGGGAACTCGTTATCAGGTTGGTGTTGGTGCAGTTGTTAGTCGGTTCATCCCCACGTGTGTGGGGAACTCGACTTTTTCTTTACCTTCCATCTCAACACTTCCGGTTCATCCCCACGTGTGTGGGGAACTCTATTCCCAATCATTTACGCCGCTTTTTTGTTTCGGTTCATCCCCACGTGTGTGGGGAACTCTTCTAAGGCTTCATAAAAATTTCCACTTGTTTCGGTTCATCCCCACGTGTGTGGGGAACTCTACACTTGTTTCACCAGAAGACACAATTACATACGGTTCATCCCCACGTGTGTGGGGAACTCTGTGCTTGATTTATGTAATTAATAAAGAAATAGGCTTCCGTATTCCTTTACTTTTAAAGTTTTACATGATTTTAGTGAAATGTACACATGTTTGACATCTGTATCAGCAAAACTCATCAACATAAACACACTTGATCACTTAGTATCAGGTAAAAAAGATATTAACTTAACCCCATCCATTTCTTGGGGAATCCGGCGGTTTTCACCCATAGTAATAAAATCGTAACCTGCTTCATTAGGATAATTCCAGATAATGACTGCATTTCCATCTTCAAGACCTGCTTCTATGTTCCTGACGATCATGTCTCTTACTTTTACTGAATAGTCGCCAACATAAACACCTGCGCGGACTTCTAATAACCACAAAGCCAGACGTCCACGCAGTCTGTCAGGTGCATTCTCAAGTACGATGACCAACATCACCAATACTCCCTTCGTTTGGAATTGCAGGAGGCCATGACTCTTCAGGTGCATCAGGTAGATCAACCCCTCCTGCAGAAAGAACTTCTTCAATTGCTGGAATGATCTTTTTCAACAATTTTGTCTCTCTAAAAACATCACGACAGGCAAGTCTAACAGCTCTCTCATAATTTGTATGCTTTTCAGACGCAATTCTAAAAGCAATTGGAACCACAGTCTGAAATTTAAACAAATCAGCTATATCATAGACAAAAGAACGTGGCTTTCCAGTATGTATAAATCCCACAGCCGGAGAATATCCTGCTGCAAGTACTGCAGCTTCGGTCACACCATATATACATGAAGTTGCAGAACTTAGACATCTATTCTGAACATCGGCACTATTCCAATCTCCTGGATCATAGCTTCTTCCCTTCCAGTCGATTCCATATTGCTGGGCAAACATCTGATACATCTTCTTTACGCGGGCAGCTTCCATTCCACGCATCTGTTCAATACTGTAACTATCTGGCAATATCTCATTGAATCTCATATCATACATTTTTCGGACGACTCTTAGCCTGAGATCATCATCAAGGGCAAGCTTTGCCTGATATAGTAATCTATCGGCACGTGCACCTCCTGGTTGTCCTGCAGAATAGAGCCTAACACCAGCTTCTCCTACCCATATTAACAAACAACCAACACGTGCTGCAAGAGAAGCTGCTGCATGAGATACCCTTGAACCAGGCTCAAGCATCAGACAGGCTATTCCACCAATAGGAATCAGTGTACGGACACCATTTTTATCCACAAGTACGAAAGCACCGTCTATGACATCAAGTTCGCCTCTTTCAAGAAACAGTAACGAGAATCGTTCTTTTATGGCAATAGGTTTGACTTTGGGAAGCATTATCTCACCTTGAAGTATTGTAATAATTAGGTTTTAGCAAGAGTTAAAAGCCCACATCCAAATGATTTTGCAGGACCTAGACCCTTCATTATCTTGTTGATTAATAGGTCCGAATTGGTAACTGTGAGAATACCCATAAAAGTCACAGTCTGAATTTTACCAACGTGATTTTCTCCTTTTTTATTTTTGTGAAAACGAATCAAATCCTTCTGAAGTAACTTGACATCTTCTATTTCTGCGCAGTCCGACAATTGTCTTTTCAACCATGCTACTATCTCATCTTCATCGATAAGTGGAACTCGTACTTTTCCTTGGTTTTTTGTTTTTCCATTTTTATCCTTTATTTTTTTAGTTGGATTTGCACGCAACATAAACCGATAACTATTTTCTGATTTTATGTCATAGTCAATTTCCTTTGGACCATTTAACAATAAGAACTCATTTGATGTGGTTTTAGGCTGATATACAGACTGTAACAATATTATCTGCTCACAATTTTGTTGTTTGTTTTCGACTCGGAATAAAAAAGACCGCTCATCATCAGCTTTATCTGGAAACAATTGCCATATTTTCCTATGTAACTGATATGAGTCGATTGGTCTTTTGGATTTGAGCAACCATCTACTGAAGTACATGTTCATCTCCTAAGATGTATATTGTTCGTGTAGCAAACTGTCGTACTGGATTTTTAACAGGAACATCACGAATTTGCATAGGTGATGAACCTGCTATCTTTTGTTCACTGTATAAAGTGCCTTGTTTTGGTTCTATCTGGTCCAGTGCTTGCTGGACATTTTCAGCTGATAGTATTTTTTCAAATAAGGGCCGATGTATAGGACATGAGCGTCGTCCCAGAACAGGAGTATAATATGGTTTTTGAATAGCATCCTTTACTCTTTCTAGAGTGTAAACCGCATCATCTCTAAAGCCTAACGCCAATGTAAATTCAGAATCGCACAGATATTCACGATAAGAAATAATTGCATCTGATCTTGGACTTCCATCGACTTTGCGAGCATCAAGGACTGTATGATAGTCTGTCAATTTTTGCATCCTTAATGCCTTTTCCCTAATGCGGCCAAACTGTTCTGTTCTGACTTTACGACGGTCAGCTCTTACAATAAGCTCAAAACTGGCGTTTAAATCTGCCCTACCCTGGATATCGGATCTGTCTATACCTAAACAGGCCCCCAGTAAACCTACAACCGCACTGCGAGTTGGAAATATGTGGCTTGGGCGATAGTCCTCAAAGGTATGCCCACCCCAGGATTGCATTGCACCCTGCAACTTTATTATTAAAAATTCTTGCATGGTTCACATCCCGGTTTAATTTCCATCTTTTCTTAACCATTGCTTCAGTTTTGAGAGATCAGCACCCACATTCACTGCATTTTCTGAACTGTATTCCTTTGTGCTGAAGAGAGCTTTTTTGTCACCTGTTAAGCCATAAGCACCGGAAACTGTTTTATCATAATCAAGCAAAGCGTTAATAGAAGGCTCCATGAATCCGTTTACTCTTGCTTTGACAGGATTTTCGAAAGCATTTGCTAATGAAATAGGTTGATCACTAAAACTGACAAGTGCGAAATCTGCAAGGTTAAAAGCTGCAAAAGCATTTTGTTTGGCAGATGGCACGACTGTTACAAGCATGTGTAAAACATGTGCAGCAATCTCCAATACTTGCTGACGATCATCAATTCCTAAGTTAGCTTGCAACTGCCTGAGGTTAAGACTTGCGTAACGGTAAAATACCCCAGAACTAAATTCGTTTGTATTTAGATGAGCCGAACCAGTATCTCCCGTTTCTGGATTCAAATCATCAACTGCAGTAAACCAATCAATATCTGTATCAACTGAATGTGTTGTGATGGCATGAGCGACTGCAAGGGATGCATCTACATTAGTCATAATTCCCGAAGTAGCCATTCTTCCAGATAAAGCAATATCTTGTCCATCTTTTAATGCTTCACGAAATAGTTCCGCTTTTGTTTTACCATCTACCAGCTTTTTCTTATCTGTTACTTTTTTCCATTCCTTACTAAACTCTTTTGGCTCAGGATATTGGTTCTGCAATTGTTGATATAATTGACAGTATTTTTCAACTTCTGAAACAGTCCACGCAGCAACTGCACCGGATTGCGTATCTTCTTTGATTTCAGATTCACCCGATATCAATGACATGACTGATTTGACCAAGCTTTCATCATATTTATCTTTCAAAGCTTTCACATACTTTGCAGTCAATTTACCTAATTGCCTAGTTCTCTCACTTGGCATTCCAATGTTGTTTTTGTAGTAGTCTGAGTGCCTCATTGCACGCTTTAGACTCTGACTGGATATGCGTGTTCTTTTTACTCCGCCAAATACAGCGGTTTTCTGCATGTTCATGTCATCCCGGTTAAGGTTGGATGGGCTGTGCGAAATCAAAATGTGGTAGTTGACATAATTTTTTTCATCCATGATTTACTCCTCCTCTTTCGTATAAATAAAGAAACTTTGAACAAGTTGTTTTTTTGATCTTTCTCCCCAATAGAACAGACTTTTACCAAATGCATCCCAATCGATGCTGCTTAACTTGGCTTGCTGGACAGCACGACGCAATTGAACCAGATCATTTGGTGAACTTGAACGGACAATCTGAAAAATCCGCTTTTCACTGATTTTTGCATCGTTGAGTTGTCTGCCTACAGGCTTAGCATTTTCACTATGCTTTTCAGCAAATGGTAAAAGGAAAGCCACGCGTGCCAGTTGTTTTATTTCTCCTGGATTTTGGTATCCTATCAGATGACAAAATGCTGGCAAACATTCCAGATCCGCGGGAGTTGAAGCACGCCTTATTTCAGCACGTTGTCCATTATCCAGTGTTTCCCAGAAACGTTGATGAAGTTTAGTAAAAGAGATCATTGTGATACTTCCCATTTCAATTTATGTTGATTATACAAACTCATTTAATTCTCTCCTATTTCCTTTAATGATGCATTTAGTCTGGCACGGCTGACGACTATAGAACTGAGAAATTTTGGATCATGTTCATAAGGCAACACAAGCTGATCAAATATATTCATACACAATTTGTTCAATGAACTTTGGAAAGATTTCATATTTAGATTGGCATGTTGCCATTCCATTTGTGCTATCTGAGCATGAATCAAAGATTCAGATTGCTGATAAAATAGTTCTTCGCCCATATCAGAAAGCCCCACCAAACCTTTCTGACCACCTATTTTTTTAGCTAACCCATACAGATTTTTTCGCAATATTGTTTTGTACTTCAGCCCTAATGAAACAAAATATTTTATGTGGTTCTGCCCATTTTCCTTATCCCATCCTTGGGAGATAGATAAAAGTTCATGCCTTCGTTGTTCTATTTTAGCCTGATTATTGCGATATCCTCCTATAATTAATTGAAGTGATTTGCCTCTAAAAACGTCTCTATATTGAGTGATTATCAATGGAGGTTGATGCCCCTCTTGATCCATATCTTCTTTTACCAAAACAGCTGTTAATTGTGTCCATGCAGGAGCGGCATTAGAGAATGAAATATACATTTCTTTTTTACCCTCTTTATCAATAATCCATTTTTTAGGACTGTGTGGGTGTAGCCAAAGATGGACAGGCTCATCTTTCAATTTATACTTCATTTTTTCAGACTTCATACCAATTACTTCATTTCCATCAACAACTAACATTATTTTTGATGGTTGCCAAAATAATCCTCTCCTAAAACCAATCTGATAAGAATAAAACTCTGAATCTGGTACAATGGGATCAATCCAAGTTGGTAAATCATCTTTAGGTTCAAGAGCATAATTTGGATAGTACATCTGAACAGTTTCTTTTGTCAAAATATTGTACCATATTGTTTGTCTCAAACAGTTACCGGCAATTAAAACATTCATAGGTGCTTTTGGAGGCTTACTTCCCCTCAAACTATGCTTAAATCCCCCACCTTCCGAAGGAGCATTTATAGCACGATTAAAAAGAGCAATTGTAGCGAGTTCTAAATTCAAGCTGGTTACTTCTTTACTATCATTAAAAAATGATGCAGATACACTTGTTTTTTCGGGCAATCCAGTTAATAACGCTTGTGGAGACTTTATTTTACTGGCCTTCACATCGATACGCTGCATAAAAGGATATTCGTGATGTAATAAATCGAACCATTCTATAAATGGCTCTATTCCTTTCTCATAGTCCGCCTCACTCATCGGATTTTCATAAGCATCTTTCAAGTCATATTTGTCATCCGGCAGGAACACAACTTGAACAATGCAGACTATCAATTGCAAAGTAGCCATTTCCATATCATCGCGGGACAGACAAATTTGCCAGTCCTCATCGTTACAAAGCAAACGTTTAAGGCTGATTGTGTCAGCTCGCCCTTGCTGTTGTACTGGAATCCAATCTTTAGTTAGTAAATTAAAACTCACCATGATTCACCTTCTGTAAACCCCTGTCCTTTGTGTAAAGTAGGCAACCACCTTCATAGTCAAAACGCCATTCTTCATCTATTTCCATCATATGCAAATAATATAAACCGTCCTGATTTTTTTCAGTCAGTATCGATTTCCAGCTATTTGGAACTCCTAAACTGTTTTGGCTCAGAAGCTCAAAATCAAACTTATCTTTGGGCTTTGGGACAGGCACTCCATCCAAAAAATAGTTCACCCCATTTTCTTCAATCACTGGTATTACACTTAGATTCATTTCGCCTTCCCTTGTTAAAGAGCTGGCATTACCCTCGGAGTCTCTAAAATAAGTAAAAGCCTGAGTCAATCCCTTTGCAACCAATTCACTAGCCCATTCTTCGATCCTATGTTCATCATGCAGTGTAGTCAATGATTCCGGCTCATTCTCCCATGGGCCTTGTTCATAAACACGTTCTATCCAATCACGGTATGCGTCTGGAAACTTGATGATATCATTTTGTTCTAACATACGTTGAGTTCGCCAAAGAACTCTAGCATCCTTATAAATTAAATTGTGCAACCCATATATTTCTTCTGCATTTTCAAGAATGTTGGAATTATCCATATCTGGCATCACAACAGTACATTTTGGAATTTTATGGAAATCTGGACGCTGCTTCAAATGCCTGTGCAACCTCCCCATACGCTGAAATAGCAAATCTATTGGACATATAAAAGAGATAATCCAATCAAAGTCGATGTCTAATGATTGTTCAATTACTTGAGTTCCAACTAATATCCGACCTTGGTTATGACTATTTTTACCATAATACTCTAACACTGTTTTTTCTTTATTCATCCTGTCACAATATCTGTACCTTGAATGGAAAATATCAACAGGCATGGAAGTCATTTCATTTATACGACGAGCATATCTTTGAGCATCATCAACTAAATTGCAAACAATTCCCACTTTTGCTCCGTTCTCAGCAGCTTTAACTATCTGTTCAAGTTGTTTTTTGGATATAGAGCAATCATCGCTTTTCCATAATTCAATCGCAACACTTTTTTTCTGACTGGAATCAGGATTCTCTAAAGAAAATGAATGTACCTCATTATCCGTTGTCTGCAAGATTAAAGGATATTCCTGTTCACCTACGGATTTATTATAACCCCATGCATTGCACAATGACTCTTTTCGATATGCAGGTAAAGTAGCAGATAGCAAAATGACACTACCACCTGCCTGTTTCTGCTGTTTAAGTACGGCTTTTAAAATACCGTACATGTAAGCATCATAAGCATGGATTTCATCAATAATCAAAACCCCTTTTCCGATTCCAAAACTTCGTACAAAATAATGCTTTAATGGTCTTATTGCCGAAAGCATAATCTGATCAACAGTAGTCACAGCAATTTGTCCTAAAAAAGCACGTTTCCTGCTGGAAGATAACCACTCACTACACTGTGCTCCGGCTTCAAGATCACCCTGAGGACTGACTGATAATTTGTGCCTTTCAATCATTTTTTTAAAATGCTCATTTGAATCACGCTTTCCATGTGCCAGGATAATGTTGTCGTTGCTTTCAAATATTTTGTCAGCAACATTTTCTAACCTCTCTAACATTGCATTTGCAGTTGCTTGTGTAGGTAAAGCAAAAACTAAACTGTCTGCTAGATCTACCGCCAGCAATTTGGATGCGTAAGCTAAAGCTGCTTCTGTTTTTCCACTGCCGGTATTAGCTTCAATTATGATTAAAGACTGTTCTACTGACAAACTATCGATTAGAGTTTGTATGTTTTGTGGGATGTAACCAGGATAGAGAGCTTTCATCCCACCAATCGTATGTACATGAGCTAAAAGACCAAAGTCATTCAAAGCTTTCAATGCATTTTCTTTTCTGCTACTAAAGTACTTATCCAATAATATTTCATTTGATGATTCAGTTTGTTGGAACTCAAAGTATTCTCTATTGGAACCCAGCCAATCGCAGACACTACAAAATCCTGCAAGCAATACTGGCGGATTTTCTGAAGGGATGTTATCAAAATTAATACCTATAGGCTCTAAAAAGATGCGTTTTAACTCTTGTATGAACATTTGTCGAACTAGGCAATCTTGCACTGTTACAGATTCATCAACAAATGGAGGTAAATTGGGTTCAGCGTTTGTAGGAATAGAGCCGTGGTGTCCTGCAACCGCACCAAACCAATTCTGTAACCAATCTTGCTGCCTACTAGCAACATTCTCAAAATAAATGTCACTTTCAAGCACGAACCACTTGTACCCTTCATCCCCATGAAAGTAATCCCTAGTACCTATGTTCTTAGGCAAACTTGTACTGTAGTTTGCTTCAGCTATATCCAAATTTTTCATCTGGAACCGAACGTCAAATTTGCCAAGATCATGCAAGGCAACGAAAAACATTACCCAGGCATAAGCTTGTTCTTCGGCTAAGCCTGTTTCATAGGAAAAACTCCGGCGTATACTTGGACTGTTCTCCCACCACTGATCAGCAACAGCAACAACATCCATGCAATGGTAAGGCAATGAATGCCATATTGATTCCTCCGCTTTTCCCCAATATTTGTATATATCCTCCAATTAAATTTCACTCCTACAATTGCTTAATAGTGAAGATCAAGCAAAATACAAACATATTAAATATAATAC
>Ga0163219_100517_pt1 | contig 10146 bp, 8 predicted proteins | sample MSEWel2016_04_06_FD_113150 | JGI IMG/M metagenome (GOLD analysis project Ga0163219, IMG submission 113150) | Subsurface microbial communities from deep shales in West Virginia, USA - MSEEL Well Study Marcellus 3H_2016_04_06 ...
CCGGGATACCTCAGCCTTCGCCCTCGGTCCCTCGAACGCGCGAAGGCTTCATTTCGTGGCATTGGCGCGCCGCAGCCTTGATCGACGTCATGTGGAGATCGTGTGCAGCCCTATTTCTCGGGAACCAGGGTCTCGAACTCGTCCACCAGCCGCTCGATCTGCTTCATGCCCGCCGCCCAGAAGGCCTTCTGCCGCGGGTCGAGGCCGAAGGGCGCCAGGGCTTCCACATAGGTCTTCGTCCCGCCCGCCGCGAGCAGGGCCTCGTAGAGCGGCGCGAAGCCCTTGGGGTCCTCCCGCCGCTTCTCCATCAGGCCGCGCACCAGGAGGTCCCCGAAGGCGTAGGCGTAGACGTAGAACGGCGAGTGCACGAAGTGGCTGATGTAGCCCCAGTAGTGCTCGTAGCCGCGGTTGAGCCGGATCGCCGGCCCCAGGCTCTCGCCCATAACCTCGAGCCACAGGCCGCCGATCTCCTGCGGCGACAGCTCCCCCTCCAGGCGGGCGGCGTGGAAGCGGGTCTCAAACCGGTGGAAGGCGATCTGGCGCACCACCGTGTTCAGGGCGTCCTCGATCTTGCCGGCCAGCAGGCCGCGCTTCTCCTCGGGCGAGGCGGCGGCCAGCAGCCGCTCGAACACCAGGCCCTCGCCGAAGATCGACGCCGTCTCGGCGAGCGTCAGCGGGGTGTCGGCCAGGAGCGTGCCCAGCGGCTGGCAGAGCGTCTGGTGGACGGCATGGCCGAGCTCGTGGGCGAGCGTCAGCACGTCCCGCCGCTCGCCCATGTAGTTCATGAAGACATAGGGGTGCCGCTCGGCCGTCACCGGGTGGGAATAGGCGCCCGACTGCTTGCCGGGCCGTGGCCGCGCGTCGATCCAGGGCTGGTTGAAGAAGGTCTGGGCCGCGTCCGCGAACTTTGGCGCGAGGTCGGCGAAGCTCTCCAGCACCAGCCCCTTGGCCTCCTCCCAGCCGTAGAGCCGGGGCGGCGCGGTATCGAGGGGGGCGTTGCGGTCCCAGTGGTCCAGGGCCTCGCGGCCCATCACCTTCGCCTTCAGGCGGTAGTAGCGGTGGCTGACCGACGGATAGGCCTCCACCACCGCCTGCTCCAGCGCGTCCACCGAGGCGGCGTCCACCTCGTTGGCCAGGTGCCGGGCGGCGGCCGGATCGGGATACTTCCGCCAGCGGTCCTCCACCTGCTTCTCGAACGCCAGGGTGTTGAGGCACAGCGCAAGCGTCGTGGCGCGGTCGCCGAGCGCCTTGGAGAGCGCCATGGCCGCCTGTTTGCGCTGGGCCGGGTCGGGGCTGGAGAGGCGGTTCAGCGCCTCCGAGAGCGTCAGGGTCTCCTTGCCGACCCGGGCGGTCAGCTTCGCCAGGGTCTCGTCCGACAGGCGCGCCCAGTTGGCCACCGCCGGCGCGCGGTCCACCAGCATCCGCTCCAGCTCGGCCGAGAGCTCGTGCGGCCGGGCCAGGCGCACCCGGCGGATCCACGGCCGCCAGCGGGCGCCGGGCGGATGGGCGGCCAGCGCCGCCTCGATCTCGGCGTCCTCGAGCTGGTTGATCTCCAGGGTGAAGAACAGGCTCTCCGCGGCGATCTGCGACGCGCGGGCCCTGAGGTCCGCCTCGAACTTCGCCCAGGCCGGGTCGTCGCGCGCCACGGAGGCCGCGAGCGAGGCGTAGGAGGCCACGCTCCAGAGGCCGTTCGTGGCCGCCTCGTAGTGGCCGATCCCCTCGTCCAGCAGGCGGCCCAGCCCGGCCGGGTCGCCCCGGCTGGCGACGAACCGCCCCTTCAGGGCCACCAGCGCCTCGTTGGCCGCCCGGGCCCGGTGGAGGTCCGCCTCGATGCGGGGATCCTCGCGGTCGGTGTAGAGGTCGTCCAGCCGCCACTGGGGCAGGGTCTCGGGCTTCACGGGCGCGTTCATGGGCGGGGATGTAGTCCATCCGCGCGTCGCGCGGGAGGCGCCCTACAACTTCTGCGTCGCCAGCAGGATCGAGGTCTCGGTGGAGGCGATGCCCTCCAGCATGCGGATCTGGTCCAGGGTCCGGCTGAACTCGGCCAGGCTCTCGGTGTCGAGCTCGGCCACCAGGTCCCAGCGGCCGTTGGTGGTGTGGATCGCCGCCACCTCGGGAAAGCCCTTCAGCGCCTTCACCACCGCCCCGGACCTCTCGCCCTCGATGGCGATGCACATCATGGCGCGCACCCGGTTGGCCTCCAGCTCGGGGCGGGTGCGGATGGTGAAGCCCTGGATCACGCCGCGGGCCAGCAGCCGCTCGATCCGGTTCTGCACCGTGCCGCGGCTGACCTTCAGGGCCGCCGCCAGGGAGGACGCCGGCTGGCGCGAATCGGCCCGCAGGAGGGCGACCAGCTTCCGGTCCAGCTCGTCGAGCAATTCGCCAGCCATGCCTGACATTCTGCGTTGAACTCTGGCGAAGAGTAGCACCTTGCCTGCTTTTCGCTAGCGCAGCCATGAGCGACCCTCTGGAGGTTCATCGCTGGAGGGTTCGTATGGCGCTTTTCCTCATGACCGACCCGGGTCACTTCGAGGTCTGCTACCAGATCAATCCCTGGATGAAGCCCACCGCGTGGCGCGCCGACCGCGACGGCTGCCTCGCCGCCGCCAAGGCGGCCTCCGGCGGGCTGAAGGCGGCGCTGAAGTCGGCGGGCGCCCGCGTCGAGATGGTGGAGGCCGCCCGTGGCCTGCCCGACCTGGTGTTCCCGGCCAACGCCGCCGTGGTGCTCGACGGCAAGGTCCTGCTGGCCCGCTTCCGCCATCCGGAGCGGCAGGGCGAGGAGGCGATCTTCCGCTCGGCCTTCTGCAAGCTGAAGAAGCGCGGCGTGGTCCAGGAGGTGATGGACCTGCCCGAGGGCCTGTTCCACGAGGGCGCGGGCGACGCGATCTGGGACCTTGGCCGGCAGCTCTTCTGGGCCGGCTACGGCCCGCGCTCCAGCCGCGGCGCGCTCGCCGTCCTGCAGGGCTTCTTCGGCCAGGAGGTGGTCCCCCTGGAGCTGGCGTCCGAGCGCTACTACCACCTCGACACCTGCTTCTGCCCGCTGTCCGGCGGCGAGGTGCTCTACTACCCGCCCGCCTTCACCGAGGCCGCGCTCGCCGCGATCCGCGCCCGCGTGCCGGAGGAGCTGCGCCTCGAGGCGACCGACGAGGACGCCGCCGCCTTCTGCGTCAACGCGGTGAACATCGACCGCACCATCATCATGGCCAAGGCGCCGCCGGCGCTGCGGGCCCGCCTGGAGCAGCGCGGCTACCAGCTCGTCGAGGTGGACCTCTCCCCCTTCATCCTGTCCGGCGGGGCCGCCTACTGCATGACGCTCCGCCTCGACCGGACCAGCGTCCCGCAAGCTTCCGCCATCGCCGCCGAATAGAGGGGTCAGACCGATGAACGACATCACCCTGCAACGCTCGATCGCCGCCGACCTGATCGCCACCGAGGCCCTCTACGGCGCGAAGAACTACAAGCCCCTCGACGTGGTGCTGACCCGGGGCGAGGGGGTATACGTCTGGGACGTGGACGGCGCCCGCTACATGGACTGCCTCTCAGCCTATTCGGCCGTCAACCAGGGCCACTGCCACCCGAAGATCCTGGAGGCGATGGTCGCCCAGGCCTCGCGCCTTACGCTCACCTCGCGGGCCTTCCGCAACGACCAGCTCGCCCCCTTCTACGAGGAGCTCTGCGCCCTCACCCGCTCGCACAAGGCCCTGCCGATGAACTCCGGCGCCGAAGCGGTCGAGAGCGCCATCAAGGTGGCCCGCAAGTGGGGCTATGAGGTCAAGGGCGTGCCGGAGGGCCAGGCCGAGATCATCGTCGCCGCCGACAACTTCCACGGCCGCACCGTGGCCATTGTGGGCTTCTCCACCGATCCCGGCTCCCGCGGCGGCTTCGGCCCCTTCGCGCCGGGGTTCAAGGTCGTGCCCTACGGCGACGCGGACGCCCTGGAGCAGGCGATCGGGCCCAACACGGTGGCCTTCCTGGTGGAGCCGATCCAGGGCGAGGCGGGGGTGATCATCCCGCCCGCCGGCTACCTGAAGCGCGCCCGCGAGCTCTGCACCAGGCACAACGTCATCCTGATCCTGGACGAGATCCAGACGGGTCTGGGCCGCACCGGCCGGCTGCTCGCCGAGGAGCACGAGGGGATCGAGGCCGACCTCACCCTGATCGGCAAGGCGCTGTCGGGCGGCTTCTATCCCGTCTCCGCCGTGCTCTCGAACTCGGAGGTGATGTCGGTCCTGCACCCGGGCGAGCACGGATCCACCTTCGGCGGCAACCCCTTGGCCTGCGCCGTGGCGCGCGCGGCGCTCAAGGTGCTGACCGAGGAGGGCATGATCGAGAACGCGGCCCGCGTGGGCGAGCGCCTCAGGGCCGCGCTCGCGGCCATCCGGGCGGACGGGGTGAAGGAGGTCCGCGGCCGCGGCCTGATGCTGGCCGTGGAGCTGCACCCCGAGGCCGGCGGCGCGCGGCGGGTCTGCGAGGCCCTGCAGGCGCGCGGCCTGCTGGCCAAGGAGACCCACGACCACACCATCCGCATCGCCCCGCCGCTGATCCTCACCGAGGCCCAGGCCGACTGGATCGCGGACCAGTTCGCGGCGGTGCTGCCCTAATACGCGCCGGCTCCACGCCCCGTCATCCTAGGCCTTGTGCCTAGGATCCCGCGTACGATCGGCCATGATGTAGACGGCGATGAAGGGATCATCGCCGACCATGCCCTAGCTCTTCGGCGGCGGCGCGGGCGTCCTTGAGCCCTGCGCCGTGGCCGGGGCGGCGGCGGCGTTCCTCGCCTCCTGGATGACGTAGGCGCGGACGTCCTCGGCGTCCTTCGGGGTCAGGAACCGCGCGAAGCTCGCCATGCCGCGCGGGGCCAGCACGCCGTCGATCACCACGCCCTTCCAGTTCTCCGCGTTCGCCAGCATGGGCGAGGCGCGCAGGTTGGGCAGCCAGGCGCCGGCCGCGTTCGGGCCGTGGCAGACCTGGCAGTGCTGGTGGAACACCGCGAAGCCGTGCTGCACGTCGCCGGACGAGCTGACGCCCGTCAGGTCGATCTCCGGCTGGGCCGGCACGTTGAACGCCGGCGCCGTCGCCTTGCCGCCGATCTTGAAGACCAGCAGCCGGCCCGGCAGCCTCGGCCGCTGGGGCATGAAGCCGGGCGCCGAGATCTGGCCGCCCCCGCCCGCGCCCACCATCACGGCCACGTACTGCTCGCCGTCGATCTGGTAGCTCATGGGCGCGGCGATGATCCCGTTGCCGGTCTTGTAGGTCCAGAGCTTCGCGCCCTTGGCGGCGTCATAGGCCACGAACTCGCCCTGGGCCGCGCCCTGGAACACCAGGCCGCCCGCGGTCGACAGCACGCCGGCGTTCCAGAAGTAGGGGTGCTCGACGGTCCAGACCGCCTTCTGCTGCACCGGGTCCCAGGCCACGAGCGCGCCGCGGATCATCGAGGCCACGGCCTTCTGCGTCGCCTCGTCGGTCGGCAGGGCGTTGGTCAGGAAGTCCACCCCGACGTTCCAGGCCCCGTCCTTGTAGGTGAAGCCCTTGTCGTCGGTGTAGGCGAACGGGGTGACGTTGGTCGGGATGTAGACCAGCCCCGCCTTCGGATTGTAGGCCATGGGCTGCCAGTTGTGCGCGCCGAGCGGGCCCGGGATGGCCAGCGCCGGCCCCTGGCCGTAGCGGGCGTTGGGCGCCTCGATGGGCCGGCCGGTCTTGAGGTCGACGCCGGTCGCCCAGCTGATGTTGGTGTAGTTCTTGGCCGACAGCAGCTGACCGGTGGCCCGGTCGATCACGTAGAAGAAGCCGTTCTTCGGCGCCTGCATCAGCACCTTGCGCGGCTGGCCGCCGATGTTCAGGTCGGCCAGCATGATGTGCTGGGTGGCGGTGTAGTCCCAGCTCTCCGCAGGCGTGGTCTGGTAGTGCCAGACGTACTCGCCGGTGTCCGGCTTCAGCGCCAGGATCGAGGACAGGAAGAGGTTGTCGCCCTTGCCGCCCGAACGCCGCTGGTGGTTCCAGGGCGTGCCGTTGCCGACGCCCAGGTAGATGATGTCCAGGGTGGGGTCGTAGGCGATCGAGTCCCACACCGTCCCGCCGCCGCCGGTCCGCTTCCACTCGCCGTCCGACCATGTGGCCGCGGCCTTCTCGGCCATCACCTTGTCGGAGGCCGCGCCGTCCGGCTGACCGTTCGGGTTGGGGGTGGTGTAGAACCGCCAGGCCTGCTTGCCGGTGGCCGCGTCATAGGCGGTGATGTAGCCGCGCACGCCATACTCGGCCCCGCCGTTGCCGATCAGCACCTTGTCCTTCACGACGCGGGGCGCGCCGGTGATGGTGTAGGGCTTGGAGGTGTCCGTGGTCTGCACCGACCAGACCGGCTGGCCCGTCTTGGCGTCGAGCGCGATCAGCCGGCCGTCGATGGTCCCCAGGTAGACCCGGCCCTTCCACAGGGCGACGCCGCGGTTGACCACGTCGCAGCAGGCGTTGAAGCCCTTGGCGCCCTCCACCTTCGGATCGAACGCCCACAGCTGCTTGCCGGTCTTGGCGTCGAAGGCGAAGGCCTTGGACCAGGCGGTGGTGGTGTAGAGCACCCCGTCGGCCACCAGCGGCGTCGCCTCCTGGCCGCGGTCGGTGTCGAACTCGGCGTACCAGGCCAGCCCGAGCTGGCCCACGTTGGCGGTGTTGACCTGGTCCAGCGGGCTGAAGCGCTGCTCGGAGTAGCCCTTGCCGTAGGAGAGCCACTCGGCGTTGCCGTCGGCCGCGGCGATCCGCGCCCCGTCGACCTGACCCGTCGCAGCCGGTTTCTGACAGGCGGCCAGGGCGCCGGCCAGCGCCAGCGCGACCGCAAGGTTGATGATCCGCATCTCGCCTCCCCGTGGCCTTTCGCAGGCCTTGCGGCGACGTTAGGCCCGGAGCGGCGGAGCTCGCAAGCGCGCCCCAACGTCAACCGGGGCGGCTGCGGGAGCCCCGGAGCAACACTCCGGAGCTCCCTTCAGGGTCAGCGGCGATAGTAGCCGTAGCGGTCGCCGTCCCGGCGCTCCCAGCGGATCCGCGCAGCGAGCGCGTCGAACCGGCGGTCGAGCTCGGCCATTTCCCAGGTGGAGTAGCCGCCGCGGCGGTAGCGCATGTCGAGCCGCGCCACGGCCCGGTACTCGGCCCGCAGGCGGGCGGCCTCGCCGGCGGTCAGCTGGCCGTTGCGCAGCCCCTGCTCGATGCGGCGTTCGAGCTGCGCCTTGCGCCGCTCCACCGGCACCCATCGGCCGCCGTCGTCCATCCAGCCGCCGCCGCCGAACCAGCCGCGCTCGCGGTCGGTGCGGTCGTAGCGGATGCGCATCGAGAGCTGGTCGAAGCGGCGGTCGAGATCCTGGCGTTCCCAGGCCGACAGCCCGCCGGCGCGGTAGCGGGCCTCCAGGCCCATCAGGTCGCGGAACTCCGCCCTCAGGGACATGGCTTCGGATTGCGACAGGTCGCCCGAGCGCACGCCCGCGTCGATACGGTCGTCCAGCCGGGCCTGCCGCTCGTTGATCGACATCCAGGCCTGGGCCGAGGCGGCGCCGGCGCTCATCGCCAGCGCCACGCCCGCCAGCATGGCGAGCCGGTTGTGCTTGGTCATGGGGTCTCTCCTTCTCGTGTCGTCCCCCGACGCGAGGGCCCCTGGCGCCGCTCGAACTCGCCAAGGCCCCGTTTGGTTCGCCTGCGCGCCAAGCCTGGCCGTGAACCCCTTTGCTGTTTCACGTGTTTAGGAGCGTCCTTGCGTGGAGATCCCGAGCGGATGAATCGGCGAGCCGCCCCTCTGATCGCAGCCGTCGTGGCGACCGGTGCCGCCGCGCTCGCTCTGCCTGCGGCCGCCGAGATCAAGCCAGGCCAGCAGCAGGGCCTGGGATTGACCGCCCAGGACGTGCCCGAGCTGCTGAAGAAGGCCAAGACCGACCCCTACGCCCCGCCCGCCGCGCCGGCCTGCGAGACCGCCTACCAGGAGCTCGCCGCCCTCGATCAGATCCTGGGCCCCGACGCCGACGAGCCGAACGTGAAGAAGGCGGATGCCGGCAACCTGCTCATGAAGGGCGTGCGCAGCCTGATCCCGCACCGGGAGATCTTCCGCGTGCTCACCGGCGTGGACCGCAAGGAGCGCGAGCTCGCCGAGGCCGCCATGGCCGGCTGGGCCCGCCGCGGCTACCTGAAGGGCATGCTGCGGTCGGAGTGCGAGCAGGCCGACGCCCCGACCATCGCCGCCGCCGAACCTCACGGCGTCCCCGCCGCGGCCCTGGCGCCCGCGCCCGTCGAGCAGGCCGCCCTGCCGGCGCCGGCTTCCGAGCCGGCCGCCATCGCCGTCGATCCGCAGCCGCTGCCGCCGCTCGCCCCGGAGGCCGAGACCATCGCTGCGGCCGACGGTCTCGTTAACCCCTGATTCGGGTCTCCGAAACTCGGCCTTTACCCCCCGCCTGTATCAATTCGGGCCACGAAGAGCATCGTCCAGAAGAGACGAGTGTCCGATTGAGGTGGGTGTTTTCCGATGTCCAAGACGGTCCTCGTCGTCGATGACGATCCGACCCAGCGCCGCCTGATCCAGGCTGTCCTGGAGCGCGAAGGCTTCGCCGTGGCACACGCCGAGAGCGGCGACGAGGCCATCCGGAAGCTGGGCGCAGGCGTGAAGGCGGACGTCGTCCTGCTCGACCTCGTCATGCCCGGGATGTCCGGCCACGACACCCTCGCCGAGATGCGGGCGCGCGGCTTCAACCAGCCGGTGATCGTGGTCACCGCCACCGGCGGCATCGACACCGTCGTGCAGGCCATGCAGGGCGGCGCCATCGACTTCTTCGTCAAGCCGGCGGCGCCCGAGCGGATCATCGTCTCGATCCGCAACGCGCTGTCCATGGGCGCCCTGAAGGGCGAGGTCGACCGGCTGAAGAAGCACACGACGGGCCGCACCACCTTCGACGACCTGATCGGCGCCTCGCCGGCCATGACCATGGTCAAGCGGCTCGGCGAACGGGCCGCCAAGTCCTCCATCCCGATCCTGATCACCGGCGAGAGCGGCGTCGGCAAGGAAGTGATCGCCCGCGCCGTGCACGGCTCGTCCGAGCGCGCCGGCAAGCCGTTCGTCGCCGTCAACTGCGGCGCCATCCCCGAGAACCTCGTGGAATCCATCCTGTTCGGCCACGAGAAGGGCAGCTTCACGGGCGCCACGGACAAGCACCTGGGCAAGTTCCAGGAGGCCAGCGGCGGCACCCTGTTCCTGGATGAGGTCGGCGAACTGCCGCTCGACATCCAGGTGAAGCTGCTGCGCGCCCTTCAGGAGAGCGAGATCGACCCGATCGGCTCCAAGCGCTCCATCAAGGTCGACGTACGGATCGTCTCGGCCACCAACCGCGACCTCTCGCAGGCCGTGGCCGAGGGCCGCTTCCGCGAGGACCTCTATTACCGGCTGAACGTCTTCCCGATCGAGGCGCCGGCGCTGCGCGAGCGCAAGGAGGACATCCCGGCCCTGGTCGACGCCTTCGTGCGCCGGTTCAACGTCGAGGAGGGCAAGTCCGTGGTGGGCGCCGCGCCCGACACCATGGCCTTCCTGACGGCCTACGACTGGCCCGGCAACGTCCGCCAGCTGGAGAACGCCGTCTACCGCGCCATCGTGCTCTCCGACGCGCCCTACCTCGCGCCGCACGACTTCCCGGCCATCTCGGGCGTCGCCGCGCCGCCGCCGGAAGCGGTCGTGCAGCCGGTGGCCACCGCCATGCCGCAGGCCATCCCGACCGCCGAGCAGCTGGTCGCCGAGATGCCGAAGGACGCGCCCGTGCGCATCCTCGACGATCGCGGCCACCTGCGGACCCTTGAAGAGATCGAGCGCGACCTGATCCAGCTGGCCATCGGCATCTACGCCGGCCACATGAGCGAGGTGGCCCGCCGCCTCGGCATCGGCCGCTCCACCCTCTATCGCAAGGTCAAGGAGCAGGGGCTGGAGGACGTGGTCGAGCAGGTGTCGGCGCAGGGCTGAGCTAGCCCCCGCCGTCCTTCGGCTTGCGCCGGAACCCCTTGCCCCGGCTCATGGGCTTCTTCTCGCCCTTCGCCTTGGCGGCGATCTCCTTGAGCTTCACCGCCTGCATGATGGAGAGCGCCTCGCCGCGCGCGCCCTTCTCCGGGTCGCCGAACGCGCGGCCGTAGGTCTTCACG
>Ga0163219_100518_pt1 | contig 10135 bp, 14 predicted proteins | sample MSEWel2016_04_06_FD_113150 | JGI IMG/M metagenome (GOLD analysis project Ga0163219, IMG submission 113150) | Subsurface microbial communities from deep shales in West Virginia, USA - MSEEL Well Study Marcellus 3H_2016_04_06 ...
GGGCGCCCTCCACCAGGTAGGGCTCGGCCTCGGGGGCCTGGACGACGGTGACGCTCTCCCACGGCACGCAGAGTTCGTCGGCGAGGATCTGCGCCTGGCCGGTGCGCGAGCCCTGGCCCATTTCGAGGGCGGTGGCGACCAGGGTGACCCGGCCGTCCGGGGCGATGGTGATCCACGGCGACAGCGGCCCGGCCGCAGCCCGCGACCCGGGCGGCGCGAGCGCCAGCGCAAGTCCGCCGCCGACGGTCCAGCTCAGGAATGCCCTGCGATGCATGGCGCAATCCTCCCCGACCGGACGCTAGGTCGGGCGGCCGCGGGCGGGCCAGTTACATCGCGGCAATGCGACGAGCGGGCGGCTCGGCCCGACGGACGGCGCTAGCGGAAGATGTAGATGCCGCCGGTGACGCCGGCCGGAGCCTCGGCCAGACCGTGCACCTCCAGGCGCACGTGGCGCGCGCCGCAGACGCAGCGCAGGCGGCCCTCCAGGTGCTCCACGGGCTGGCGGGCCAGGCCCTGGCAGATCCAGGGGGCCGGATCGACGGCCGCCGTGCGCCCGCAGCGGCACAGCGCCCAGAGGCTGGCGCGGGCCTGGGTGGCCTGGGAGAGGCGCGGCGCGCCGAAGCCCCGATCGCCGATGTAGTGCGTTGTCCCGTCCGCCATGGCGCGCCTCCGTGGATAGAACAAAAGCAGAACTCCTGCGCTCGCGCGACTCCCCGGAGGCTGTGCTTTCCGAGGTGTGCAACCTGAAGGGAGGGGATCCGCCCGGAACATGCCCGCCGCCGCCCGGTTGTGGCTGCGACTGATGGGAGATGTCCGATGCAGAACCCCCGAGAGACCCGAACAAATGCGGCCGATTCCGCCCCCGGTGTCGATGACGGCCCGGTGCGCGGAAAGGGCGCGCCTGTGGACAGCAGGCCCGGCGGCCGCAAGGCGGTCTGGCTGGGCGTGGCGGCCGCGGTCGTCCTGCTGCTGGTGATCCTGGTCGCCAAGCCGATGCAGACCGGCCGGGAAGCCTCGCCGCCGGTCAACGCGGGCGGGCAGGCGGCCGGCGAGCAGGCGATGGTCGGACCGGCGATGTCCGCCGCCGAGATCGAGGGGAGCACCGTCCCCGGCGCGGCCGACGACGGCCGCCCCGCGCAGCGCTAGCCGACGACCACCTTCTCCTCGCCGAACCACAGCGGCGAGCGGGCGAGGTCGATGAACTTCCGCTCGTCCTCGAGCAGCATCCGGCCGGCCGCCTGGGCCTCCGGACGGCGGCCGTTCTGCGCCATGGCCTCCAGGCTGTCGAACCACAGCTCGGCGACGCCGTCGTAGGGCTCGGGCGCGCCGCGGCTGGCGCGCAGCGCCTCGCTGGCCTCGGGCGGCAGGCTGTGGAGCTGGACGTAGCGGCGGATCTGCAGGACCTCGGCCACGCTGGCGACCAGAGGGCCGTGGGTGTTCAGCCAGTAGTCCTGGAACGCCTCGCGGCTGAGGTGCGGCAGGCGCACCAGGCAGAAGGTGAGCTTGATCATGGCGCCCCGAGCCTGCGCCCGCGACGCCGCGTCAGCCTAGACCTTCTCGCTGATCTTGATCGCCGCCCGGCAGCCGGTGCGGATGACGGCCGAGAGCAGGACGTAGCCGGGCGCCTCGCGGGCGCCTTCGTCGACGGCCAGGTCGCGGTGGGCGAGCTCCTCCTGGCGGAAGCGCTCGAGCTCGCCCGCCAGCTCCGGCTCCAGTTCGGCGAGCTCAGCCACCTGGCCGGCGTAGTGCTGCTCGATGACGCTCTCGACGGCCTCGGTGCAGGCGTGGGCGGCCTTGTCGCCGAGGAGGGCGGTGCCGGCGCCCAGCGCGAAGCCCGCCAGCCGCCACACGGGGGCGAGCGCGGTCGGGCGCACCCGGCGCTCGGTGAGCAGCCGGTCGAAGCGGGCGAGGTGTTCGGCCTCGTGGGCCTCCATCTCGGCGAGCTGGCCGGCGATGCGCTCGTGCCGCGGGGCCTGGCCCAGCACGGCGCGCTGGCCGCGGTAGATGGAGACGGCGCCGAGCTCGCCCGCGTGGTCAACGCGCAGGATCTCGGCGAGGCGGGCGGCGAGCGCCCCCTGGCCCGGGCGGGGCGGGATCGGCTTTTCGGTCATCGCTTCGACCTTTCGCGCAGCGCGGACAGCACGCTCATGACCGCGAGCCCCAGCGAGACCAGGACGTTCCAGCCGGCCATGGAGAGGCCGGCGAACACCCAGGGGGCCTCGTCGCAGGCCGGCGGGCGGACCCGCGCGCCGCCCAGGAACGCCTCCATGTCGCTGAGGCTCACGCCGCCGCCTGCGGAGGCGCAGGCGCTGGGGCCGGGCCACCACTTCCACTCCGCGCCGGCGTGGTAGGCGGCGACGCCCGCGCCGACCAGGAAGACGAGGCCCAGGACCCAGCAGGTGGCCTCGCGCCAGCGCGGGCCGCCCGGCAGGCGCACGATCACCATGAAGGCCGCGCCGAGCCCCAGGGCCGTCCAGTAGACCTCCCGCTGCCGCAGGCACAGCGTGCAGGGGGCGTAGCCGCCGAAGGTCTCGAAGGCGTGGGCGGTGGCCAGCATGGCGGCGGAGGCGAGGAGGGCCGCCAGCCGCCAGCGGTCGAGGATCGGGTTCAGCATGGCGCGCGATAAGACCCCAAGCGGGCTCCTACAGGAAGACCTTCACGGCGACGATGCCGCCCACCAAGAGGACGAGCAGGATGACGGAATAGAGGTTCAGCCGCCGCTCGAACTCCTTGAGCATGGCGGGGCCGGCGTACTTCAGGATCGCCGCGACGATGAAGAACCGCGCCCCGCGGGTGACCACCGAGGCCCAGATGAAGGTGAAGAGGTCGAAGCGCGCGAAGCCGGCGGTGATGGTCACCAGCTTGTAGGGGATCGGGGTCAGGCCCTTGATCAGGATGACGCCCAGGCCCCACTGGTCGAACCAGTGCTGGAACTCCTCGCGGCCCTCCGGGTGGCCGAACAGCTTGAGGATGAACATCCCCACCGGCTCCAGGAAGACGCCGATGGCGTAGCCCAGCAGTCCGCCCAGCACCGAGGCGATGGTGCAGATCGTGGCGTAGACGAAGGCCTTGTTGGGCCGCGCCAGGACCATCGGCCCCAGCATCACGTCCGGCGGGATGGGGAAGAAGCTGCTCTCCGCGAAGGAGATGACGGCGAGCGACCGGGGGGCGTGGCGTGACGCGGCCAGCCGCATCACCCAGTCGTACATCTTTCGGAACATCGGCGATCCGTGCGGGGAGGTCGGGCGTTGTTAGCAGGGGGCGCCGGCGCTGTCTCGCCCGCTGGAACAAACTTGTTTCAGATGATACGAACTCCGCCGACAGGAGACATGGCCATGAACATCCAGGCGCAGCCGCAGACCCGCGACCTCTTCGAGAACCCGCTCGGCACCGACGGCTTCGAGTTCGTGGAGTTCACCTCCCCCGAGCCGGAGCGGCTGAAGGGCCTGTTCGAGCTGATGGGCTTCACGGCGGTCGCCAAGCACCGCTCGAAGAACGTGCTGCGCTTCCGGCAGGGGGACATCAACTTCATCCTGAACATGGAGCCGTCCGGCCAGCCGGCGGAGTTCCGCCAGGCCCACGGCCCCTCCGCCAACGCCATGGCCTTCCGGGTGAAGGACGCGGCCAAGGCGCTGAAACTGGCGATCGAGCGCGGCGCGAAACCCGTGCAGGGCCTGGTCGGCCCCATGGAGCTGAACATCCCGGCCATCGAGGGGATCGGCGGCTCGAACCTCTACCTCGTGGACCGCTACGGGGCGCAGGAGATCTACGACGTCGACTTCGTCCCCATCGAGGGCGCGGCGGCGCAGGAGAAGGCCAACGCCAAGGGCCTGACCTACATCGACCACCTCACCCACAACGTGTTCCGCGGCAACATGGCCAAGTGGGCGGAGTTCTACGAGCGCATCTTCAACTTCCGCGAGATCCGCTACTTCGACATCGAGGGCAAGCAGACGGGCCTGTTCTCCAAGGCGATGACCAGCCCCTGCGGCAAGATCCGCATCCCGCTCAACGAGAGCCAGGACGAGCACTCGCAGATCGAGGAATTCCTCAAGGACTACAAGGGTGAGGGCATCCAGCACGTGGCGCTGGGCACAGACGACATCTTCCACTCGGTGGAGGCCATGCGCGAGCAGGGCGTCCGCTTCCAGGACACGCCCGACACCTACTACGAGCAGCTCGACGCGCGCGTGCCCGGCCACGGCGAGAACCTCCAGCGCCTGAAGGCCGACAAGATCCTGGTGGACGGCGCGCCGACGGAGGGCCAAGGCCTTCTGCTGCAGATCTTCACGGAGAACATGATCGGTCCGATCTTCTTCGAGCTGATCCAGCGCAAGGGCAACGAAGGGTTCGGGGAGGGCAACTTCAAGGCGCTGTTCGAGTCGATTGAGCTCGACCAGATGCGGCGAGGGGTGCTTCCCGCAAAGGAAGGCTGATGCGGGCGTTCGCGGTTCTCTTTTCAGTGGCGGTGATGACGATGAGTACGGTGGCCGAGGCCAAGCCCAAATGGGCCCTCGTGGTGCACGGCGGCGCCGGCGTCATCGAGCGCAAGGACCTGAAGCCGGAGCAGGAGAAGGCCTATCGCGAGGCCATGGCCCGCGTGGCCGAGACCGGCGCCGAGGTGCTGAGGAAGGGCGGCAGCGCGCTCGACGCCATCGAGGCCTCGATCCACCTGCTGGAGGACGACCCCCTGTTCAACGCCGGCCGCGGCGCGGTCTTCACGGCCGAGGGCAAGAACGAGCTCGACGCCTCGGTGATGGACGGCTCGAACCTGAATGCCGGCGCGGTGGCGGGGGTGACCACGGTCAAGCACCCGATCAGCCTGGCCCGGGCGGTGATGGAGAAGTCGCCGCACGTCTTCCTGATCGGCGAGGGCGCCGAGACCTTCGCCCAGACCCAGGACCTGGAGCGGGTGGAGCCCAGCTACTTCTTCACCGAGCGCCGCTGGCAGTCGCTGGAGCGCGAGCTGAAGCGCCAGGGCCTGCCGGTCCCGGCCCGGCCGGTCGGCGCCCCGCAGGCGTCGGCCGACGCCATCGACCTGGCCCATGACGAGGACGGCGGCCGCAACGCCGAGCTGATGGACCTGCACAAGAAGTTCGGGACCGTGGGCGTCGTGGCCCTCGACAGCCGCGGCAACGTGGCGGCGGGCACCTCCACCGGCGGCACCACGGCCAAGCGCTGGGGGCGGGTGGGCGACAGCCCCATCATCGGCGCCGGCACCTACGCCTCGAACACCTCCTGCGCCGTCTCGGCGACGGGGACGGGCGAGTACTTCATCCGCCTGACGGTGGCGCGCGAGGTCTGCGCCCTCGTGGAGCACAAGGGCATGAGCCTGCAGGCGGCCGCCGACCAGGTGATCCAGAAGAACCTCACCGCGCTGAAGGGCGACGGCGGGGTGATCGCCGTGGCCCCCAACGGCGACATGGCCTGGAGCTACAACACGTCCGGCATGTACCGGGCGAAGATCGCCGACGGCCAGCCGCTGAGCGTCGGGATCTACAAGGACGAACCCTGATGGCGAACCGCAACTGGATCCCCGTCCGGGGCGCGCAGGGGACCCACTCCCGTCAGGCGCACGCCGACATGCCGGAGGGGACCTACGAGCGGGAGATCTCCAAGGAGGGCTTCTTCGGGCCCGCCGCGTTCATCCACCACCGACGGCCGCCGACCGGCTGGACCAGCTTCGAGGGGCCGCTGCGCCCGCGGGCCTTCGACCTGGCCCGGCTGAACGCCGCCGAGCCCAGCCCCTGGGCGGCGGGCAAGGTGCTCCATAACGCCGCCACCGAGGTGCGTTTCTGGAAGCTCGCCGAGCCGATGCCGGCCCTGGCCCGCAACGCCGATGGCGACCAGCTGCTGTTCGTCCACCAGGGCGAGGGCGAGCTGTTCTGCGACTACGGCCGGCTGCCCTACACCGCCGGCGACTACCTCTACCTGCCGCGCGGGACCATGTGGCGGCTGCGGCCCGCCGCTCCCACCGCCATCCTGATGATCCAGGCGACCAACACCCACTTCGGGCTGCCGGACAAGGGGCTGCTCGGCGGCCACGCCCTGTTCGACCCGGCCATGCTGGAGACGCCCGTGCTGGACGAGGGCTTCCGGGCTCACCAGGCCGAGGCGGGCGAGTTCCGCGTGGAGATCAAGAAGCGCGGCGAGGTCTCGGTGGTGACCTATCCGTACAATCCGCTGGACGCGGTGGGCTGGCACGGAGAGCTCGCCCCGGTGCGGCTGAACGTGAAGGATATCCGCCCGATCGTCAGCCACCGCTACCACCTGCCGCCCAGCGTCCACACGACGTTCCTGTCCGACAGGTTCGTGGTCTGCACCTTCACGCCCCGGCCCTTCGAGACCGACCCGGGCGCCCTGAAGGTGCCGTTCTTCCACAACAACGACGACTTCGACGAGGTGCTGTTCTACCACGCGGGCGACTTCTTCAGCCGCGACCACATCGAGGCCGGGATGATGACCTTCCATCCCTCCGGCTTCACCCACGGGCCGCACCCCAAGGCGCTGAAGAACATGCTGAGCCAGCCGAAGCCCGCCACCGACGAATATGCGGTGATGATCGACACGCGGGACCCGTTGGAGGTTGGCGAGGCCGCCGCTTCGGTGGAAAATCCCGCCTATGTGGACAGCTGGAAGACCGCCTAGGTGACCGCGCCCCAGGCCATCGACCTGGCGGAGAAGTTCGCGGCCTTCTCCGAGCACTGGCGCCCGAAGATCGCCGCGCAGCTCAACGGCCAGGACGTGCGCCTGGTGAAGACCCAAGGCGTGTTCCCCTGGCACAGCCACGCCGACGCCGAGGAGATGTTCCTCTGCTTCCACGGCCGCTTCCGGGTCGAGTTCCGCGACCGGATCGTCGAACTGGAGCCCGGTCAGATGGTGGTGGTGCCCCGCGGGGTCGAGCACCGCACCGCCTCGGACGAGGAAGCCCATGTGCTGATCTTCGAGCCGTCGGAGGTGGTGAACACCGGCGACGCCGAGGTCTCGGAGTTCACCGCGCCGGCCGGCGTGCGGGTGTGACATGGACCCGTTCGAGGAGGACCTTCAGGCCGCCGCCCACGAGGAGATCGAGCGCGCCTGCACGCTGGGCTGGCGCCAGCTCTCGGCGCACACGCCCTGGGGCGACACCTTCGAGGGCTTCACCCCCGCCGGCCGCGCCGTCTGCTTCGAGCGCAGCTACCTGTGGGACGGCGAGCCCGGCTCGGACATCCGCGTCGAGGTCACCGTCTACGAACCGCACGCCTACGAGGCCGGCGTGAGCCTCGTGCGCACCATCCATCGCCAAACGGCCTGAGAAAGAGAAGAGCGAATGAAGCTGGCGTCCCTGAAGGGCGGCCGTGACGGGCGGCTGGTGGTGGTCTCCAACGACCTGGCGTGGTTCACCGACGCGAGCCACATCGCGCCCACCCTGCAGTACGCGCTGGACCACTGGTGGCGGATGGAGCCGGAGCTGCGCGGGCTGGCCGAGAGCCTGGAGCACGGGGCGGTGCCGAAGGAGCGCTTCCATGAGCACTCGGCCGCCAGTCCGCTGCCGCGCGCCTACCAGTGGGCGGACGGCTCGGCCTATGTGAACCACGTGGAACTGGTGCGGAAGGCGCGCGGCGCGGAGATGCCGGAGAGCTTCTGGACCGACCCGCTGATGTACCAGGGCGGCTCGGACGGCTTCCTGGGGCCGCGCGATCCGATCCCGCTGGCGGACGAGGCCTGGGGCTGCGACCTGGAGGCCGAGGTGGCGGTGGTCACCGGCGACGTGCCGCAGGGGGTGACCCGGGAGGAGGCGCTCGGCCTCATCCGCCTGGTCATGCTCTGCAACGACGTGAGCCTCCGGAACCTGATCCCGAACGAACTCGCCAAGGGCTTCGGCTTCTTCCAGGCCAAGCCCGCGTCGGCCTTCTCGCCGGTGGCGGTCACCCCCGACAGCCTGCCCGGCTGGAAGGACGGCAAGCTCTCGGGCGCGATGGAGGTGGAGCTCAACGGCAAGCCGCTGGGCGAGGCCGACGCCGGCGTCGACATGACCTTCGACTTCGGGACCCTGATCGCGCACGCGGCCAAGACCCGCTCGCTCACCGCCGGCACGATCATCGGCTCGGGCACGGTGTCCAACCGCGGCCCCGACGGCGGCCCGGGCAAGCCGGTGTCCGCGGGCGGCGTCGGCTACTCCTGCCTGGCCGAGCTCAGGACGGTGGAGACCCTGCTCGAGGGCGCGGCGAAGACGCCCTTCCTGAAGGTCGGCGACGTGGTGCGGATCGAGATGCGCGACGCCAGGCGCCACACCATCTTCGGGGCCATAGAGCAGGAGGTGCGGCCGGCGTGAAGGACGCGGGGGTGAAGGACGGCGAGGGGGCGGAGCTCCGGCTCGACGCCTATCTACCCTATCGCCTGTCGGTGGCCTCGAACGCGGTGTCGGGGCTGATCGCGCGCGCCTATCAGGACCGCTTCGGGCTTTCGATCCCGCAGTGGCGGCTGCTCTGCGTGCTGGCCGAGGACGGCGGCCTGACCCAGGGCCAGATCGTGGCCCGCACGGTGATGGACAAGGTGACGGTGAGCCGCGCCGCCCAGGGGCTGGTCAAGCGCCGGCTGGTGGGCCGCACGGACCATGCCGCGGACGGCCGGTCCCACGTGCTCGCGCTGACGCCCGAAGGGGTGTCGCTGTTCGCGGAGATCGCGCCCCTGGCGCTGGCCTACGAGGCGGCCCTGATCTCGGGGCTCGCGCCCGACGAGGTCGCTCTCCTCAAGCGGCTGCTCAGCCGCCTGCAGGCCGTCGCGGGCCAGCTGGCTGGGGAAGCGGAGCCGCCGAGGCTCGCCTGAGGGCTCGTCCTAGTGGACGAGCGCGGCGTCCCGGCAACCCCAGCGGTGCGACCCCTCGCCGAACGGCAGGTGGAAGCCGTAGGCGGCGCGCCGGCGCTCATCCCGCCAGTTCTCTTCGAACGTGTGGATGAGGGCGGTCTGCAGCTCCTCGGGGATTTGACGGACGTCGTGGCCCAGGGTGCGGGCCACTTGCTCGATCACCAGAGCCCGGTGCGCTTCGCCGCCGAGCATCAGGAGGACCTCACGGACATGCTTGGCGAGGGTTTGATTCCCGCGGCCCGGCTTTTTGCCGTTCGCAGTCTCGGAGGAGTTATCCAGGTTCTTTCCCATGGCATGCTTAGCTATGCATGCGTGGGTTTATCGAGCCGTTAAACGTCAAGGCGAATCGATGGTTAACCGCGACCTGGGGTTTCATCGCGGGATTTTCGCAGGTCCCGACCGCGCCGTCCGGCCATGGAATCCCGGAATAGTACGGGATCGGCGCGACTCCTGCCCTGGCACGGGACACTGCAGGATCGGGGCCACGGGCCCGATCCGCGCGCCTCTCCCTAGCCCCAGCCCAGCGCGACGGCCCCCCGGTAGACCAGGAACGAGGCCAGGTAGGCCAGCGCCAGCATGTAGGCGAACATCACGCCGACCCAGGTCCAGGAGTTGGTCTCGCGCTTGACCACGCCCAGGGTCGCCACGCACTGGGGCGCGAAGATGTACCAGGCGAGGAAGGCGAGGCCGGTGGCCAGGGACCAGCTCTCGGCCAGCCGGGCGCCCAGCGCGCCGACGTTGGCCTCGGCGTCGCCGACGGCGTAGACGGTGCCCAGCGCCGCCACCGCCACTTCGCGGGCGGCGAAGCCCGGGATCAGGGCCACCACCATCTGCCAGTTGAAGCCGACCGGCGCGAACAGCGGCTGGATCGCGTGGCCGATCATGCCGGCGAAGCTGTAGTCGATGGCCGGCCCGGTCGCCCCCTCGGGCGGATAGGGGAAGGTGGAGAGGAACCAGACCAGCACCATCAGGGGCAGGATGATCCGCCCCGCGCGGCCGATGAAGATCTGGGCGCGCAGCAGGAGGTTGCGGCCGACGTTCTCCGCCGACGGCAGCTTGTAGGTGGGCAGCTCCATCAGGAACGGCTCCACCGCGCCGCGCCAGAACACCTTGCGGATGACGAAGGAAACCAGCAGCGCGCTGACGATGCCCGAGGCGTAGAGGCCGAACATCACCAGGCCCTGCAGGTTCAGCCCCGGGCCCACGGTGCGGTCGGGGATGAAGGCGCCGATGATCAGGGTGTAGACCGGGATCCGCGCCGAGCAGGTCATCAGCGGGGCCACCAGGA
>Ga0163219_100519_pt1 | contig 10131 bp, 12 predicted proteins | sample MSEWel2016_04_06_FD_113150 | JGI IMG/M metagenome (GOLD analysis project Ga0163219, IMG submission 113150) | Subsurface microbial communities from deep shales in West Virginia, USA - MSEEL Well Study Marcellus 3H_2016_04_06 ...
CTATTTAGGGTGTGTAATAGAATAAACTACCTGAAAATATTTTATAATTCGCTGAATACCTGAGATTTATTTTTTAAGCTAACCTTGAGCCCACTCCGAAAAGGTTCTTTGTTGCCAATATCTTCGGTGCATAAAATTTAAAAAACTTCATTAACAACAAGTTAAGTTAGGGTTCAAGGTTTTCTGCGCCGCACTCTTGACAAAAATACCTCTTTTCGGAGCAGACTCAACCTTAATTCATTACACACCCTTAATGGATTTTCAAGAATATATATGTAAATTTGTTCCCGCAAAACCAACAGGTATTCAATGAAAAAAAAGGCTTTATATATCATTAATCCGGCTTCCGGCATTGGGCGCCAGAAAGACATTGCAAAGCTGATTCAGAATGAGACAGACACCTCACGGCTGGATATTGAAATTGTTTTTTCTGAATGTCCGAACCATGCCTTTGAATTAAGCAAAAATGCTGCCGGAAAATTTGATATCGTTGTGGCTGTTGGTGGTGACGGAACCGTTAACGAAGTTGGCCGTGGGCTGCTTTATTCCGATACTGCACTGGGAATCCTCCCAACAGGTTCGGGCAATGGACTTGCTCGTTTTTTGCAAATGCCCTTTAAAGTCAACAAATCACTTGATGTCATCAATCATGGCAATATAAAATCAATTGATGCCATTAAAGTAAACGACTATTACTCATTAAACGTTGCAGGAATAGGATTTGACGCCTACATCAGTCATCAGTTTGCCAAAAAGAAGAGACGGGGCCCCATGGCCTATATGCAACTTATCTCAAAAGAGTTTCCAAAATATAAATCGGATCATTACCAAATTGAAATAGACGGAGAAGCTGTTGAAATAGATGCATTTCTCATCAGTTTTGCCAATTCCAGTCAATACGGCAACAATTTTCACATTGCCCCCCAGGCACGTATCGACGATGGATTGATTGATGTTTGCCTCATCAAGGACTTTCCAAAATTTACCGCTCCGGCATTGCTTATCAGTCTGGTGGATCAATCCATAGACAAGAGTAAATACGACAAAATTGTAAAAGCCAGGAAAATCAAAATCAATCACCCACTTCCCTTACTCGGACATGTGGATGGAGAGCCAGTAAATTTGGGACGAAAAGTGGACATCGACATTTTACCCCTGGCCCTTAAAGTGATTGTTCCGCCCATCCACTTACGTCAAACTTCAAACATTCTTCAACCCCTCATGGAGATGATCCCTCTGGGCATGTAGAACCTTCTCACCCCCTACCAAAAAACAATCATTTTCCGCACAGTAATGCAATGTCTGCTCCCTTACAGGAAACTCATATTTTTAAAACAGTTCTATTCGAAAAATAAATGCGAGATGGACCAAAACAGTTGTTCGGGAAAAAGCCTGATCTGGACACCAGAACCAAACAAATTTTCGCAATACCTGCCGTAGCTCAACTGATTACTACTTTATTTATCACATTATTTTTACCGTTCTGTCGCCGCTCAGCTGCTATTAATGGCTGATGATTTAGTACAATAAATCGTAAGATTTTTAGATGTAAGATGCTTCGTAAAATCTTGATATACTGAATTTTAACAACCAGACCCTTTTTGCTGCAAACTATTGGCTTACAGCGAATTGCAAAAGTTTAAAGGACTATTGTTAGTAAACACTACCTGTTATACAAAACACCTAAAGGCTGAAGGCCTGTTTTAATTTTAGCCCGGGGCAACGTCCCGGGCTATTTAAAACCCCACCCATTCCCTGTTTTTTGGCCGCGTGGCGACCAAAAAACAGGGAACCCGCATAAAATAGCCTGGCCTCATAAAACCTTCAGCATAACTGTTTATTGCGAATCCCGACTATTCAGGAAAACAATCTCTGTCTGTAAAAATCAGGAAATAACCAAAAAAGACTTCAAAGTATTTATTGTTTTACAATTTTATACTACCTTTGTAATAGGATTAATATTATAAATTAAAACTATGATCAAATATGCATTACAGACGGTGCTGTTAATTGCGTTGACAATTGCCAGCACTACAACAATTAAAGCCCAAAGTCTGAGCCTTACGGAATCCAACAATTCCGTCGTTGTTTCAGGCACTTCTTCTTTACACGACTGGGAGATGATTTTGTCCGGTTTCAAGGCTTCAACCAAAGTAAACCAACAGGACGATGGCTCTGTGGTATTGGAGAGTGCTGTTTTCACAGCCGATGCCAATAATCTGTCGAGTGACAACTCAATGATGGATAAAAAGGCTCATGAAGCATTAAACGCGAAAAAAGCTCCGGAAATCAGTTTTCGCCAATCTGAAACGGTAACAATACCGTCAGGAGGAGAAAAATCCATCAGAATAAAAGGAAATTTAAAAATTGCCGGGCAAACAAAGTCGGTTACCATTCCCCTAAGGGTAACATCCCAAAGCGATGGAACATTGCTGGTAAAGGGAACTTTGCCAATCACGATGAGTGATTATAAAATGGAGCCACCCACCGCCATGTTTGGCACAATTAAGGCAGGAGACGAAGTGAAAGTAAATTTCAACCTCAATCTCAAATAAAATTTATCAAAAGTTTTTGCATTACAAATCAATAAATTAACATGAATATGAAAATTCAACATCTTTTATTAATGGCCTTTTTGGTAATGGGAATTACCACTAATGCCCAGAAGAACAGGGATCTTAAAAACTTCAGACTCCCGGATCAGCGGGGAATCAATGATTTTGAAGCTCCCAAAGATACTGCCGACAATTTCGATGGTGTTGATGTCCGCATTGGAGGGGCATCAACCATCCAGTTCCAGGCAATAAATCATGAAAACTCAGGAAGTGTTGAACTAATTGAAATCGGTGATAATTTTAATCTGGCCACTGCCAACCTGGATCTGGATGTTCACCTTTATGACGGAGTAAAAATGCACCTTCGTACCTATTTATCTTCGCGCCACCACACGGAACCTTACGTAAAAGGCGGTTATTTTCAGATTGACAAGCTGGATTTTATAAGGGAAGGATTCATGTCCGATCTGATGAACAAAGTCACCATCAAAATTGGTCACATGGAGAACAATTACGGTGATGCCCATTTCCGCAGAACCGATAATGCCAGAGCCATTTACAATCCGTTTGTGGGCAACCTCATTATGGACGGCTTCACAACAGAGGTAGGGGGGGAAGTTTATTATCGCAACAACGGATTCATTGGAATGGTTGGTCTGACCAACGGAAAATTGAACCAATCAGTAACCAATCCCGGAACTACCAAGGCATCTTTTGTGGGGAAGCTGGGGTACGATAAGCAAATCAATGATGACTTCAGATTCCGCCTGACCGGTTCGGTTTACACAACGGGCGAAAGTGCCAGAACCTATCTTTATGCAGGCGACCGTGCAGGATCACGTTACTATTACGTTATGGAACCGACTGATGCATCGTCTTCGGGTAATTTCCGTTCCGGACGCTGGAATCCGGAACTCAACAATGAATTGACTTCTTTTATGGTCAATCCGTTTATCAAACTGGGTGGTCTGGAATTCTTTGGAGTGATTGAGTCGGCCAGTGGAAAATCAAACGGTGAGGCTGATACCCGGAATTTCACCCAATTGTCGGGCGAACTGATTTACCGCTTTGGAAACAGCGAGAATTTCTATCTCGGTGGACGATACAACACTGTTGGCGGAGAAACTGCCGCCGGGCTGGATGTTGACATCAACCGTGTACAGTTAAGTGGTGGCTGGTTTATGACCAAAAACATTCTTGCTAAAGTTGAGTATGTCAGCCAAAGTTACGATGGCTTTGCCTCTGATGACATATTGCATGAAGGAAAATTCAACGGATTGTTGATGGAAGCAGCAATTAATTTCTAAAAAACGAAACCGTTTGCTGAATTTCCTGAATCGTTTTATAAAAACAAAATCATGAACTTCAAAAACCATCTACTACTACAAGCGGGGTTCTCGAATTCTGAAAGCCATCGTCGAGAGAGAGATTACAGCATTTGCCGCAGACTTAGGCCTGCAGTAGTAGTGGTTTTTTTGATTTTCTCACTTACAATTAACGGGCAACCCATGCCCGACAAAAGCATTCCGCATCACGATGAGACGGACGTTAAGAACTGTGATAACTATATAAAAATCGAGGGTTCCACCAACGTTAATCATTTTTATTTCGAGCAAACCTTCAATAAAAAAGAGGAGGTTATCGAGCCCCATCCAGGATCTAAAGAAATTATTCAGTTAAAAATCCCTGCCCATAACTTCAAGGCTTCAAATCCGATGATGTATGATGATTTTCTGGAACTTATCAAAGCTGCCAAATATCCCTACATCAACATCACAATCTTTTTCGAGGACATTAAGCTACCCGCCGGCCCGGAAAATACGGTCGTTCCAAAAATCAGAATCGGACTGGCAGGAAAATCCCAAACTTATCAAATTCCGGGGCAAATTCATGACTGTCGCCAAAATTCAATGCACATCAACGGGAAGATAAATATCAGTTTAAAGGATTTCAATCTGGATCCTCCAACCAAATTCATGGGGATGGTGAAAGTGAATAATGAAGTTTTTATTAACTTTGGACTGACTTTGAACGAGTAAAAAACCTGAAGCATTGAAATTTAACACAAAAACCCGATATGGCCTCAGAGCCATGATTGAAATTGCCCGTGAGACCAACAATAACGGAATTTTTCAAAAAGACATTGCTGATCGTCAGGAAATTTCAAACAAATATCTGGATCACATTATTTATGCCCTCAAAGTTGCCGGTTTGATCTCCAACGTTAAAGGCAAAAAAAGTGGATACATACTTACCCGTCCGGCAAAGGAGATAACCATCCTGGACATAAACAATGCCTTTGAACCGGGCATTTGTATTATTGACTGCATAACGGAGAATTACAAATGCGAGCGTGAAAATGTTTGCTCTGCGAAGAATTTCTGGACAGGGCTTAACGATATTATTGCCAATTATTTTAAAGAAAACACCCTTCAGAATTTGCTGGAAGAACAACTGGAACTGGAAATGAAAGCGTCTGCCCGCAAACAATAAACGTCAATCCTTATTCTTCTACATGAATCAACTCCCCTAATTCAACATCGTATAAAGATTCTCCAAATGTCAAAGATGTTTCGGGACTTCCTGTATAGTAAACATTGCCGGAAGAAAATATATCCACATTTAATACCTCCGATGCATTCACATACAAGGGATTTACAGATTTCTGAACCAACTGTACTTTCTCAGCATCCAACTCCGAAGCATCCACCGATGAAAGGCCCTCTGCATGTATGGTTAACTGCTCTGCCCGCCCCCGGAAAATATGATTTCCCACATTGCTGCCATAAGCCGACAAGGAAATGGTTCCCGCATTGACCAATAGATTACATTCAGTAAACGTACCCCGGCCATTAATCACTACGGAGAAATTACTTATCTTCAAAGTATCCAGGTTGGAGATTTTCGATGGAAAGTTGGATGTAATCCTTTTCAGCCCGGAAACACCAACAATTACCGATGGCAACTGTTTCTCTCTAAAACCAATCAATCCTTCCGATTCTATCTTCAGAACGGTTCCTTTCTGCTTCAATACAAGCCGGGGAATCAGAAAATCAAGTCCTTCCAGCACAGCAACAGAGTCAGCATTGTTGGTTAATACCAACTGAACAGAAGTCTCTATTTCAATTCGGTCGAAAGAATTTAATACCACCTCTTTCCGGATTATCTCACCATCTTTCAATAAGGCGTCGGCATAGTCACATCCGGACAAAAATCCTATCATTAACACAAAAATCCAACTGCTTTTCATAGTTCACTATTTTTATAGGGTATCCGGTACCCCAGCCCAAACTCCATAAATTCTGACCTGAAAAAGCTGGCTTTCACACTAAAATTAGCCACCAACCGGTCAGTTATCCTATGACGAATACCCAAACGCGGGTAAACAGGTTGCGGAGGATCGATGTGTGAATAAAGATAAACACCCATCTGTACAAACAGAGAAGTCTTTCCCATAATCCAGTAACGTCCTCCATAAACACCATAGAACATACGGTCGATGTGACTTACATATTCTTTGATGCCGGGATAAGCATAAGGTGCTGCACCGAAGTAAATGGCATCCAATCCGACACTCCAGGCCGACTTGACCGATCGGTGCCAGATGTGGCTAACACTTAAGCTACCTGAGGTATAAATATTAAAATTGTAGTCATTGGCCTGGCTGCGTCCATAATTCAAAAACACCTCAATATCCCGGTTGTTTCGGCGCGGAGCATCATGGCGTTTCAAACGGGGCAACTCATCTTTCAGGAAGTGATACCGCGTTCCCAAGCTAAAAGTCAGGGTATTGATGCCATTATTGGGTTTACGTGCCGCTCCATTGGACATGTGATTAACCGAAGCTGATGCATACAAAGACCAGTGGTCCAAAATCCGGTATCCCGAATAAAGCCCAAAACCAACATACGCATTCAACCGGGCACCAAAAATCTGATTCCACGGATTATCCTGCGGATCAAATGGATTATTGGTATAACCCAGTCCCATAGCCACTTTATTTTTCAAGGTGAAACGTGATGTGCGCACAATGGGAAAATGCAGATAGGGATAAATAGCCATTCCCTGACCATAAATATCCGGGTTGCCATAAGAATTATAGAAAAATCCCACTCCCACTTCAGGATAATTATAGTACTGTTGCCACCCTTCTCTATCAAAGCGCCACAAACCGTAATTAATTTCCACCCCCCGCGAAAAATCATCTATAAAATAGATCATATTGGCATGATGCGGAATCACGATCCCATGATGATAAAGAACACTCAGATGTGTTTGATTGGGCGGCAAACCAACCTCAGAAACCGCAGTATTTTGCGCTTCAGAAACTCCTGATAATAATAGTAGGAACGATATAAAAACTAAAACCTTTTCTTTCACTTTCCAATACTTTAAAATTTCAACCTGATTTAACGATCCATCAATATCAGTAATCGACTGACAAACAATATCTTGCAATATACAATTTGACAATCACGACTCTTTGGCACTAACCCATTACATCATCGCATTTCTGCATTCAGGTTTTTATAACGAATTATTCTGATTTTATTGAGATGCAAAAATGCACATTTTGAATGGAACAATAACCAACTCCATCATATTTTCGTATCTTTGCGCCCGAACACAAGAAGACAGTTCGAAACCATCCTGTCTATAAAAAAAACTATGGGCCATGGACTGCATGCGCAAAAATGCCGGGTTTCCGATTTCTGCTCTCTGCAGAGATTTTTCGGGCATTCTGTTTTTGCCGGAGCCTCCACTCCGTTCTCTTCCATTCCCCTCTGTTTTTTAGGATGATCGAACAAAATTTACCGGCCAACAGGTTGGTCATGTTTGATTTGTAAAAAACTATTTTCAATAAATGAAACGAGCAGTTGTTTTATTATCTGGCGGCCTTGATAGTGCAGTAACTCTTTACCTGGCAAAGTCCCGGGGATTTGAGGTTCATGCACTCTCATTCGATTACGGTCAGCGCCACAATCGCGAATTACAGGCAGCTAAAGCCATTGCTGAGAAAGCGGGTGTTGCAGCTCACCAGGTTGTATCACTAAAACTTGATCAATGGGGTGGCTCATCACTTACAGATAAATCGATAGAAGTGGAAGACGGTGATGTAACACGCCAGGACATCCCGGTTACTTATGTTCCTGCACGAAATATGGTTTTTCTGTCGGTTGCAGCTTCTTATGCAGAGGCCATCCAGGCCACAGAAATCTTCATTGGTGTTAGTCAGGTCGATTACTCCGGATATGTGGATTGTCGCCAGGAATTTATCGAAGCCATGGAAAATGCCGTCAATAAAGGAACGGTCATGGGCGCCGAAAAAAACCGGCCCATCAGGATTCATGCACCCTTTGTCCATAAAACCAAAGCAGAAGAAATTCAGCTGGGCGAAAAACTGGAAGTGCCTTTTGAACTGACATGGAGTTGCTATCGCGGAGGCGAAAAACCGTGTGGAACATGTGACAGCTGTCTTCTTCGGGCCAAAGCGTTTGCCGAGGCAGGTGTGGAAGATAAAGCACTTATGGTATGAGTAAGATTGTACTGGCCAACGAGGGCGTTTTTCCCATTACCAAAGACAAAGAAGGGCAGATGCTGGATTCCATGCCGGCTACGGGCATGAAGACTGCAGGAACCATCCAGGGTGAGGGCAAACTGGCAGGTGTGCCGTCACTTTTCATCAGACTGGCAGGCTGCAACCTCCGGTGTATGTGGACACTTCCCGACGGCTCTTTCTGCCGTTGCGATACGCCTTATGCCTCGTTTGAAGCAGAACAGGATCTGCAACTGGAACAGGAAGATATCTTTGCTTTGGTAAAACACAATATTGGAAACCTCAGCCATGTGGTTCTCACCGGCGGTGAACCAATGCTTCAGCACAAAAATCTGGCCGTGCTGGCACAACAACTCAAAACTGAATTGAATCTGCACCTGAGCATTGAGACAAACGGAACCATCTTTGCTGATGATGTAGCCCAACACATTGATCTGTTCAGTATTTCACCAAAGTTGTCCAACTCAAATCCTTCCCCAAAAAAGCTGACAGCCTACGCATTGAAGCAAAATGGGCCATTGACTTATCATGCCGAAAAACGCAGAAATATTGAGGTACTTCAGAAATACATTAGTTTCTGCAATGACTCAGGCAAAGAGTTGCAGCTTAAATTTGTGGTAGGTCAACCCAACGATTATGTGGAGATAAAAGAGGAATTTCTGGCTCGCCTGAAAAACTGGAATCCGGCCGATATCCTGCTGATGCCCCTGGGCGCCACTCCCGAAGAATTAAAAACCACCTCCAACATGGTAGCCGAAATGGCCATCAGCAACGGATGGCGATACGCCCCCCGGTTGCACATCGACCTGTTTGGCCCCAAAGCAGGGGTATAAGATTTATTCGTCTTATAACATCCGGACCCTCCCCTTTTTCTGTTTAAAGCATAAAAACCATGAACAACGAAGCCAAATATCTGGGTAAAGCTACCGAATACCCGAAGCATTACGCGCCGGAAGTTCTGGTGCCGGTTCCTCGTCACCTCAACCGGGAGATGTACGGACTGACAGATAACAACCTTCCATTTTTGGGCTATGACGTTTGGCACGCATACGAGCTGAGTTTCCTCACTCAAAAGGGTATGCCGGTGACAGGACTCCTGAAAATTATCTATCCCGCCATTAGCCCCAATATTGTGGAAAGCAAATCGCTCAAACTTTATCTCAATTCCTTCAACATGGAGCGTTTTGGTTCCAATAAGGCTGAGGGATTGAAAATTGTGATAAAAACCATCACGGAAGATCTGGAGAAAATACTGAATACCGGAGTGAAGGCGCTTTTTTTCAGAGGCAATGAGCCTTCCGCATCTGATTTTGACCACTATACCATCCTCGAAGATTTGCCCGAACTGCAGAAACTGGAATTTTCCCAATACCAGGAGTCCCCTGAGTTATTGACATCGGAAGAAAAACCCTCAAAAAATAAAATAAAAGTTGGTACTCACCTGCTTCGAAGCAACTGCAAAGTTACTTTTCAACCCGACTGGGGAAGTGCATTTATTTACCTGAAAGGAACCAAAATTCCTGACAAAGCCGGAATGTTAAAGTATCTTGTCTCCATCCGGAATGAAAACCATTTTCATGAAGAAATATGCGAAATGATTTACAAGCGCCTTTGGGATCAATTTTCTCCCGATAAGTTAATGGTCTCCTGCATCTATACCCGTCGCGGAGGTATTGACATTTGCCCGGTAAGAACCAGTTCGCCCGAATTGATACCCGCAAACCTGATTCACCAGAAACGATTGATGAACAAGTTGCTCAGACAGTGAAGGAGTTTCGGGGTTTTGAGTTTCGGGTTTTGAGTTCTGAGTTCCAGTTTCGGGTTTTGAGTTGAAGTTCAGTGTCTAAACCACTATCCAGAAATATTTGGTATACAAACTGCTCTTGTTTATATTAAAAATCACTATTGTCCGGAGGAACATGTTTTTTGAAAGGAGATTGCTTCGCCTTGCTCGCAATGACACTGTCTTACAGGTTTTAAGCTGGGTTGGTAGGGGTTGATTTTCGGCTTTGCCGAAAA
>Ga0163219_100520_pt1 | contig 10123 bp, 8 predicted proteins | sample MSEWel2016_04_06_FD_113150 | JGI IMG/M metagenome (GOLD analysis project Ga0163219, IMG submission 113150) | Subsurface microbial communities from deep shales in West Virginia, USA - MSEEL Well Study Marcellus 3H_2016_04_06 ...
AATATTAATCATAGTCAGACATCTCCTAGATTTAGTTTTTATTGACTATGATTATTATCTCTAGGATTTAGGTGTCTGACTTTGTTATTTTTAGGTAAATGTTTTATCTGATTTTTGTAAAGTAGTGTAAATATAAATAATTAAGTCTTTATCTTTATTTAATCATTCTCTGTATTTTCAATAACACTCAAAATATTTTTTGTAATTTTATAGTAAAATAATTAATTATCACTATAATATTGTATTTATTAATAATATTAACATATAAAGAATAAAAAACCAGAAGAAAAAATACAGATTTTAGATATCATTTTTAAGCTATTTGAACTTTTGTCAGTTTTTTTTACATATTTTGGAGAAGTATTATCAATTTTATCCTTTTTCTAATCCTATATACTATAATTTAGTAAGATAAAAGCATATTAATAATAAAACTTTCACTCTTATTCTTTGATCCAAGTAATAATTTATAGCTAATATCACAAATATAAATCTTAAGTAGGTGGAGCATAAGCTAATTACTTATATTACTAAATAGAAAAAGTAGCTCTTCCTTCTTTATGAAGAAATGAGCTACTTAAAAAGTCCCATATTATTCTATTCATTCAATCAAACAATAAAATTTCTGGCTTTATATAAAAATCATATCTGCTATAATCATTTTACCGAAAAATTCCAGACCTATAATAATACTTTATCATCTGGAATTAACTCTAGGTAAATATTTTATTACTTATTACATAAGGCTGATATTTTTCATAATCACTCTCTTTACACTCTAAATTCAACTTAGTACCTTCTTCTTCATAACTAGTTGCAAGCACATTAGCATTTTCATGAAAGTAAGAAACTAGTTGTTCTTGACCATAGGAAATTAACATTTCACATTGGGTATAGTCCTTAAAGATATATTCACTAATTAATTGGATCAATTCATTTATTCCTGTTCTTTTCTTAGCAGATAAATAGACCCTATCCTCTCCCAAATGAGGAATTATAGTATCTGTTAAATCTCCTTTATTAAAAGCATAAATAATAGGAGTATTCTCAACTCCAATCTCCTCTAATGTTTTATTTGTGATATCAACTGACTTTTGATATTTAGGATCTGAATAATCAACAACATGAATTATTAAATCAGCTTCTGCAACTTCCTCTAATGTAGATCTAAATGCTTTAACAAGATGATGGGGTAATCTATTTACAAATCCAACGGTATCTGTCAGCAAAAACAATTTATTATCAGGCAAATTTATCTTTCTAACTGAAGTTTCTAAGGTTGCAAATAACATATCCTTCTCAAAAACCTGTTTGTCCAAGGATGAATTATACATCTCAACCATTGCATTTAGCAAAGTAGACTTTCCTGCATTGGTATATCCAACTAAGGAGACAACAGGAATTCCACTTTTTTTACGTCTATTGCGTTGTATTTTTCGTTGTGAAGCTAGTACTTCTAATTCCTTCCCCAATCCTACTATCTTATCTTCAATTCTTCTTCTACTTAATTCTAAACTTGTTTCTCCTGCACCTCTATTTATTAAGCCAGCCCCTCCTCCTTGACGGTCATATTTTCTTTGACCAACTAATCTAGGCAGCATATACTGAAGTCTAGCTACTTCCACTTGTAATTTTGCTTCTCTTGTCCTTGCACGCTGGGCAAATATATCTAAGATTAACATTGTTCTATCAACTACCCTTACATCAAGCCTATCTTCAAGTACACGAATTTGAGAAGGCGATAATTCATCATTGGCTATGACTAGATTGGCATCTTTATAGTCGATTAATTCTCCAAGTTGGCTAATCTTACCTGTACCAAGATAATGGGGATTGTTAATATAATTTAAATTTTGAATTATTTCTCCAACTACCTCTATATTACAAGCAAGTGCCAACCCCTCCAACTCATTCATCAAATATTCAAAATTATCTTCTTGATTTTTAAGATTAACACCTATTAATATGGCTTTTCTCTTTTTAGTCATTTTAAATCTCCTTTCATTTTTTATCAATCTAGTTTTAATTAAAATCTAGGCTTATCTACCTACAGCGGATTCTTAAACATTAAACACCCATATATAACTTAATTGCTGATTATAATTTTTTATTAGAAGAGATTTATCTTAAGTAAAAATATAAAAAAGGTTATAAATGAACATATTGTTCACCTACAACCTTTAAAATAAATATACTTCTGTAGTTAAATAACTGCAAAATACTGTAATTTAAGACAGAATACAGTTTTTATTTATATATTATTAGTTAAAGAGTATTGTATAAATGTTCATCAAGAATCCGCAAATAAGGCATAACAAATTTGACCTAGTTGTCCTAATTCTTTAACTTAGGTTTATGCCTTAGATTATATTTAGTTTGTTGAGATTATCCAACAAATCTGCGAAGTCTCATAATAAACATTTACAACCCTCACTTTCAAAATTATAGTGACTAACATATTAATATTACCATATGTTTTTTGAAGTTTCAAGTATAATTCGCTATAATTTTCTGCCTTAAAAACTTAATACTCCAATAAAATTAATTTTCCCTAAAAACTATATCTTCTCTATCAGTACTTGATTCTCTATACTGGGTGCCGCTTTACTCAATAACTTGCAGTAATATCATCTTTAGTTAAATTATTGTTAACCTCTCACGCTCCATTAAATAAATTATAAAACCTATATTAACAACTACTATAAAAATAATACCAATAATTTTATATTTATTATATTACTTCTTTATTAGGTTATTAATTCCTTCTATATAAAATAATTCAATTAATTCTTAATTTAAATTAAAAAGCATACCTTATCGATAGGGTATGCTTTTTAATAATTATTCTTTTCATTATTTTTTTGATATATATAAATAAGATAAAGGCCTTCAATCTACTAACATTATTACTTATTTATTGATTTACAACATTTTTGAGTTCAGTTTTCCTTAATCTATTCTTACTTTTAGGATTGAAAAAATGAGCCCATTCTAAATCAAAATAAAAGTTTAAGTTTTGCTGAGATTTTATATCCAATCTAGGATTAATTCTCGAAATTATCTCTTCTCCTGCTACATTCATATATGCATAAGCTTCTGAACCTAACAATTCCACTTTATCCACCTTTATATTCAGACTACTTTTTTGTAGAGAATAATCACCTTCATAATGAATATCTTCTGGTCTAATTCCTAAAATCAATTCTTGCCCAATGTAATTTCGCAAAAAATCGATCTGTTGGATAGGAAGTGGCAGCATATATTCCCCAAAAATAAAAGCATCTTCTTTTAAAATACCATTAATGAAGTTCATTGCTGGTTGACCAATAAATTTACCTACAAAAACATTATTCGGATAATTATAAACTTCCTTTGGTGTACCAACCTGTTGAATTACACCATCTTTCATAATCACAATTCTATCTGCCATAGTCATCGCTTCAATTTGATCATGGGTCACATAAATTGTAGTAGTCTTTAATTCTTTATGTAATTTAGTAATTTCACTACGCATTTGAACCTTTAAATTAGCATCTAAATTTGATAAAGGCTCATCCATTAAAAAAACTTCTGGTTTACGTACTATAGACCTACCCAAGGCCACTCTTTGCTGTTGCCCACCTGATAACTCTTTAGGCTTTCTAGCTAATAAATTTTTAATTCCTAAAATACCTGCTGCATTAGTTACCAGTTCCTTAATCTCTTTTTCTGGAACCTTTCTAGCCCTCAGTCCAAAAGCAATATTATCATAGACGTTAAGATGAGGAAATAAAGCATAATTTTGAAATACCATAGAGACATTTCTATCCTTAGGCTCTACTTGATTAACACTTTTATCTCCAATATAAAGATTACCCTTGGATATCTCCTCTAAACCTGCTATTATCCTCAAAGTAGTAGACTTACCACAACCAGATGGACCAACAAAAACTATAAACTCTTCATCATTAATCTCTAAATTTAAGTCTTTAACTACTGTCAAATCATCATAATTTTTTTCAATATCTTCAAACTTTAAGCTTGCCAACTTTTATTCCTCCCAGATTCATTCTTATTTAATCCCCGATTGCATAAAACTACTTATAAATTCTTTTTGAAAGATAAAAAATGCTAATAACAAGGGGAAAATAACCATAAATGTTGCTGCTGATACCTCCGCCCATTGAGCCCCAGTCTCAAAAGATTGAGCAAATAAAGATAATCCTACTGTTAAAGGTCTATTTTGAGCAGAATCTGTAACTATTAAAGGCCATAAAAAGCTACTCCAATGATAGCTCACAGAAACAAGACCAAAAGCTATATAAGTTGGTTTTGCTAAAGGAACATATACCTTCCAAATGGTTTCCAAGATACCACAACCTTCTAATTTAGCCACCTCTTCTAATTCATAGGGAACACTTTTAAAGCGTTGGCGTAATAAGAAGATACCAAAAGCAGTTGCAAAATAAGGAATCATAATTCCAAGCTTGGTATTTAATAATGACAAATCCCTTAAAACATTATAATTAGGGAAAATCAAAACATCGATAGGGATCATTAATTGAACTAAAATCAATATAAAGATGACCTTTTTACCCCAAAAATTTAATCTTGCAAATACATAAGCTGCTAAAGTAGCAGTTATTAATTGAACTATTAAAATACCAAATACAATATAAAAAGTATTCAAATAATATTGAGCAAAGGGGGCTTTCTGCCAAGCATCAATAAAATTATCCAAGGTAAAATCAACACTAAAAGATAACGAAGTTGCTAACTGACTAGGACGAATAGCAGTCCAAATTAGCCAGAGCAAAGGTATTACCCACAATAGTGCTAAAAAATACATACAAAAACGAAAAATCCGTTTCAAACTATCCCCTCCTTTAACTATAATGAATTTTACGATCAAGACTAAAGAATTGAATCACAGCTATAATTACCATTATCATTAACATAATTACTGTCAAAGCAGAGGCTAATCCTTTATCCCAAAATCTAAAAGCTACTTGATAGATATAATACAGTAATAAATTACTGGCATTATTTGGTCCGCCTTGAGTCATAACTATAATGTGATCTACTAATTTAAACGCATTAGTCAATGATATAATAAAAACAAATAATGTCGTTGGCATCAGCAAAGGAAAGGTGATTGTCTTAAAGGTGTTCCAAGCAGATGTCCCTTCAATTTTAGCTACTTCATATAAATTTGTTGGAATGTTCTGCAATCCGGCCAAATAAAAAATCATAAAATAACCTGCCTGCTTCCAAACTATCATTACAATCATAGCAGCCATTACCGTTTCAGACTGTCCTAAAAAATTAACGCTTCCTATACCAAACCAAGATAATATATGATTTATTAGACCATAACCTGGCGTATAGATAAATAGCCAAATATTTGCAATCGCAATGGTAGGTATTACCGTAGGATAAAAGAAAAAAGTCCTGATCCAACTCTTAGCACGAATCTTGGCATTAACAAAACAGGCCATCATCATTGCTAATATTATACTAGTTGGTACAGTTCCTAAAGCATACCAGATATTATTTTTAATTACCTCCCAAAATACTTCATCTTCCATTAAATATTTATAATTATCCAAACCTATAAAAACAGAATCATGCTCCCCCTGCATTGACTGGAAGAAGCTCTGATAAATTGTCTTTAATATTGGATAAAAAGTAAAGATAGTTAGGAAGATGAGAGAAGGGAGGAGAAATAACCAAGAATAAAAATTGACTTTAAAAGTACTATTTCTCCATCCATTCTTCATATATATTCCACCTCTCTTATATTAATTATAAGGCTTTAGAATTCTATCAGCTTCTTGTTGAGCATCTTTTAAAGCTTCTGCTGGACTCTTATCACCAACAATAGCTGCCTGTAAATTATCATTTATAACTTGATATATCCGCCCATTATTATAGGTTGATAGCTCAGCTGATGCATACTCTAACTGATCTCTAGCAACTGCAGCTGGAGGGAAGGATTTAACATAATCTTTCATTAATTTAGTCTCATAAGCTGACTTACGAGTAGCTATGTATCCAGTATCAATACTCCATTGAGCCGCTCTTTTAGGAGTAGTTAACCACTTAATAAATTTCCACGCTGCCTTCTTATGCTCTTCTGGGATATCTTTGAAGATATAAAGATTTCCTCCACCAGTAGGAGAGCCATAACTCTTGTTGGCAGACTGATAAGCAACCCCAAATTCAAAGTCTGCATTATTTTTAACATTAGTCAGATTTCCTGTTGTATGATACATTATTGCTGTCTTCCCTTTCATAAAATCAGAAGGTACAGTAGCCCAATCAATAACATTTTTAGGCATAACCCCATACTTTCTAGATAAGTCAACTATAAACTGTAAAGCTTCTACGTTTTCTGGAGTATCAAAGTATACTTCTTTACCATCATCAGACATTAAATTCTTACCATTTTGCAAAGCAAAACCCTGGAATAACCAATAGGGAAAACCAGAAGAAGGAATCTCTACTCCCCATTGCTCTACCTCTCCAGAGCCATCCTTAATTGTTAATTTTTTAGCATAACTAAGTAATTGATCCCAATTCTTAGGTGGCTTTTCTGGATTTAACCCTGCTTTTGCAAAAGCCTCTTTATTATAATACATTACCGGAGTACTTCTTTGGAAGGGAATACTCCAAGTTTTACCATCAGCTTGAGAATTTTCTAAAAAACCTTCATAAAAATCATTAATATAGTCATCTTCAATAAATCTATCAAGAGGTTCGATAGCATCCATGCTCCTTAAAGTATAAAGCTCAGTAGCTAAGATCACTGCTAAATCTGGAGGATTTCCCCCTTGGACAGATGTTTGGGCTCTAGTCATTGTATCAGCATAACTTCCAGCATAAATCGGATTGACTTTAATTGTTGGATTTTCTGCCATAAAATCTTCTGCCAATTGATCAATAATCTTGGTTACAGGTCCTCCAACTGAAACCGGAAAATAAAAGCTAAGCTCAATCTTCTCCTTTTTAGAACCTTTTGAAATATCATCCGTTTTGGTAGTAGTTGAATTCGTACACCCTGCCAATATGAGTAAAAACAATGTTAGTGTTAATACTACATTTTTCTTAAAATTAAACTTCATCATAATTCCTCCTTATTTTTGCCTTCCTTATTCAATTATTATCCACCTTCAATGTAAAAGTTTAACATGTTTTCTTTAAGAAATTATGAATTAATTATTAATTTTAAGTTAAAATCAACTAAATTTATTCTCTTTCTTGCTTAAAAACACTATATACAATATTAATTATACAACCTATCTTCTTAATAACTTTTAGCAACTTTTATAGCCAGGTCCATGTAAATTTATTCCTACTACTCTATCGTAAACGTCTGTGCAGTCCTCAGGACTATTCCCCCATAAATAATAAGGAAGCATATCATATAGAAAATGACCTACAGGATCATTGTTAGGATCCTTAAAATTATAAGTTCCCATATTCACTGGATCATTTTCTTCTGTGAGTAATATTGCATCATCATCCCCACTACCATATACAGCTTCATAATGTCCATCAATTGAAACATACTTTACATTGTCTAGTCCATCTTCTCCTTGCATATGATAAAGAGATTTATCTTCATCCATTTTTATCCAGTTATCTTTCTCTCCCTTCAACTCACCAAGAGTAGCAGGAGCCTTATTTAATTTATTACGACTGTAATGTTCTTCTTTTCCAATTGGTACTAAATCTTTATCAAGAGTAAAATCCCTTAAAATTTCTGCCCCGCCATAATCTCCTACCTTATGTTCCACTCCACGTAAATTTAAATACTTATCAGGATCTACATTCTGACCATCTTCCATTACTTCAAAGTGAAGATGACTTCCATCACCATTATTAACAGAATAAGTATTTCCTGTATTACCCATAGTTCCTATCTTTTCTCCTGCTTTAATAAATTGACCTTCTTTTACCCCCTGCTCTTGTAGATGCATGTACTTAGAAACTATTCCCCCTGCATGTTGAATTGCTACTGTATTTCCTCCATCTTCTATCTCTCCTACAAAAACTACCTTTCCATTAGCCGCACTTAAGATATCATCTCCCATATTTCCATCAAAATCTATCCCTTTATGAATATGACCTCCTCTATCTTCTCCATAATCACTAGAGATAGTAGCACTTTTTACTGGTAAGTTAAGTTCTACTCCTGCCTTCTTAGTAGTTTTTGCTAAATTGAATACTCTATTTGTCTTTCTTCCCTGAGCATTATAGAAAGCAGGTTTTTTATTCCAGTTTCTTCCTTCTATGTTTCCACTTTGGAAAGTATCTCTTTGATTATTTGCTTCTGTCTCTTTATCACTCTTTACTTTTTCTAGCCCTTTACCTTGGTATATGTTATTTAATAATTGTTGCTTATATCTTCTTTTAGCTATACTTTCATTGGCTAATTTAATCATTTTTTAATTCTCCCCCAAATTTTAATTATTCTCTTACTTTAGACTCTAAATTTCAACCGTGAATAAATAAGAGCTTATCCAATCTTAGTACTTTATCATCTATCTTCTAAGCACCGACTAAATTTAACTTCTCGAAATTACTTTTGAAGACCCTTAGCTTCTGTAGTAGTTGAATTAAATATGAGTGTAAACAATGTCAATATTATCGCTACATTTCTCTTAAATTTAATTTCATATTGATTCCCCCTTCTTTCTTTATTTGATTATTATTTTCCTTCAATGTAAAATTTTATCATAAGTTCTTTAAGAAATTTTGAACTGAATATTAATTATGAGTTAAAATTAAACTAAATTAGACCTTTTATTAAGATAAGGTTAATTTACTATCTTGATAGTATAAATAAAAGTTGACTTCTGTTTAATACAGAAATCAACTGGATAGTCACCTGTTGTAGTAAAAAATAGCATAATACATTTAAAACAAGTCTTATTCAAAAATATAATCCTAGATGCTTTCTCTATATCACTCATTTGCCCATAGGCATCAGTTCGATCTAGCTTTCTTATCTCATAATAGTAGTCTTTTTCATTCTTATGCTTTTTTAAATCCTCAATTAGCAAGTCTACATTATTCTTTATGACCTTATAAACATTTACTAAATCTTCATTAGCATCATTTATAATGGTTCAACAACGAACTTTGTGATGAAATAAAAATACCATAAATTAACACTGAAAACAGCTACAAAAAAACCGATATATCCCTTATCATTAAATATGCCAAACCCAATGAAAGGAGAATATATCGGATGTAAATCAATAATAATTTTGGTTCAACAATGAACTTTGTGATTATAAATAATAATAAGCTTATTATTATTTAGCTATGGGTTTTAACCCATAGCTATGAGCAATACATGATATCACCTCAGGTTAAAACCTGTGGCTAAAAGGATAAATAATATATTTTCTCAAAAGTCGTGGAAGAACCAAAATTTTATATTTTATAGAACTAAATTTTATTATTTGATTAAATTTTCTCTAATAATTCCTTTAAAATTATCAATTTCATTGTTTTCTTTAAGATTTTTAGTTTATTTTTCATTAAATCTATTAATAAATCTTCTAATTTCTATACTAGCATTACTACCTCTTCTCTTACAAAGTAACTTAAATAGTTGCCATTCTTCCTCATTACATCTAAAGTGTTTATTTCCAGTTAACATACAACCTCCTCCTACATATCTACATTGTGTATACAATATCATATAACATATAACATATTAAATGCACACTTTAACCTATCAAGTCTAAATACATATCCAAACTCTTATTTAGGGATTCAACTACTAATGAAATAAAATCATCATAATCTCCCGTTGTACATGCTTTATCTAAAGAACTATAATCTCTAGCTCTATCTTCATTTCTAATAATTACTGAAGGATAACCAGCCTTCATCAACTCAAGATTCAATAGTAATCTTGCAGTCCTCCCATTACCATCTATAAATTGATATTTAACCTTCTATCCTATCTAATAATCAAAAATAAACATAATGTCAATTATATATAATAGCTTAATTGTAAAATGAACTTGAACTAATAAAAATTAATAAAAAAATGCCCATAGTAGACCAAACTGTAATATAATTAGATCACCACAAAATAACTAATTACAGGCAGGTGCATACTATG
>Ga0163219_100521_pt1 | contig 10110 bp, 9 predicted proteins | sample MSEWel2016_04_06_FD_113150 | JGI IMG/M metagenome (GOLD analysis project Ga0163219, IMG submission 113150) | Subsurface microbial communities from deep shales in West Virginia, USA - MSEEL Well Study Marcellus 3H_2016_04_06 ...
AGTAGGAAACTCTCTTCTAGCTATACCGATATCACTGGAATATCATCCTTAGAAGTCTATAGTAAGCATATCCCCCTAGATACAGTGATCGTTCATACCCATCCTGGAGGGACTGGGGTGATGCATAGTGGTGATGCTGAGAATGGTCCAGATTTATTTGGTAGACCTATCATTGCTATTGGCCATGACCAAAAGGGTCAGATTAAAGGTGCAACAGTTATTGAGGTAAGTGATAAATTGGCCAAATTAGATGGAGAGTATAGTTATGCCAATGATATGTATAGTGAAGCAGAGACTGTAGATGAGGAGATCAAGTATAGGAATATGATGCATGATATCGATAAAGAGTATACTAAGCTTTCTAAACCTATTAAGATTTTATAAGTCTATTAGGTTATATCCTATTTAAGAATTAATTTAGGAATTGAATAATATTTACCAGAATAATGGTCAAGGTTCTGGATAGAATATTAATGGAGGTGGTTAGATATGACTTCATTATTCCTAAAAGAGAGTCTGTTTTGGAGCAATGCCGAATAGATTTTCAATAGGTCTATAGTGAAGGTTCTATTCTTTAACCATCTAACAGTTGGGTTATTTATAAACAACTCAACCACAGCAGTAGGAGCTGAGAAGTTCCTGCTGTTTTTTTATTATCCATTAGATTTAATTGGAATTCTAGTATTAAGATAGAGGTTTTTCTATAATTATAAAGAAGTAAATTTAGAAATAAGTCAATATTAAGTTGCTCAGCCAATAACTGCTTTTAAAGTAGTAGAAAGTCACTTATTTTAAGTTTGACCAGCTAAAGGATAAAGTAAAATAAGTTTGGTCGTCATTTATAAGGAGGAATAAGGCTTGAAAAGAGAAGAGATGTTAAAGTTGTTTAAACAGTACACAGAGGGATGGAAAGAGTGGAATAAAGCCATGATTCTGGGTTGTTTAGATACTAATTCTATAATTACAGAATTTAATGGGAAATGCTTTAGTGGAATAGAGCAGATAAGAAGATGGTTAAGTGATTGGGAGAAGGAAGGCAATAGGGTAAGCCAATGGGATATCAAGAATGAATATTATGATTTAGACTCTAAGGTAGCAGTATTTGAATGGGAATTTAGTTGTATGATAGGTAGTGATAAGCATCATTTTAAAGGAAGCAGTATAGTTAAGTATCATAAAAATTTAATAAAAGAGATGAGAGAGTATCAAATGGAAGCAGAGTGTTATTATCCATGTGAATAATTAATATTAAAGGTTATTTGGTTGTTTATACTAGAATAATTAAAGAATATTAAATTCAGATTTGAGATAATATTTAAAGTTGAAAAGGTGAGAATGAGTTTATATTAGCAAAATTTGTATCTGTATATCTCATAAATTTGTGGAGCATTATCGGAGAGAGCAGTCTATTTCTCTTAACATTAAAAAATGTCATCATAAAAATATGATTGAAAGGTATGTTAATAATGAAAAAATTTATACTGCTAACATTATTCATAATTTTGTTCTCTACTAGCATTAAAGCTGAAGAAGACTATTTAGGGCAAGATTTATCTTGTTTAAAAGATTCAAATGGTAAAATAGTAGAATTAAATAGTGATATTATCAAGTTAGAAGATTATGATTCTAATATTGACACTAAAAAACGAGTTGAAAATTTATTGGATAAATATAATTTTTATAGAATAAATTATTTAAGTGATGGTTTAAGAGTTGTAGGTTACATGGTTAAACCTAAAAAAGAAGGAAAATACCCTGTTATCATTTGGAATAGAGGAGGGAATAGGGAATTTGCTAAAATAACCAAAAATGAACTGGTTTACTTTTCTCAGTTAGCCTCCAGAGGTTATGTTGTTATAGCTTCTCAATATAGAGGTAATGATGGTGGAGAAGGAAAAGAAGAATTTGGAGGAAAAGATATTAATGATGTATTGAATTTGATACCATTGGTAAAGAGTTTACCTTTTACTGATAATAATAAGATTGTGATGTTTGGAGTTTCTAGAGGAGGAATGATGACCTATTTAGCAATAAAAAAAGGTGCAGATATCAAAGCGGCTGTAATAGATTGTGGACCTACAGATTTAATTCAAACTTATAATGAAAGAAATTATGTAATGAGAAAGGTACTTGAAGAATTAATTGGGGGGAGTCCAAGGGAGATGAAGGATGAATATATAAAACGTTCTGCATATTATTGGCCTGAAAAGATTGAAGTACCCGTATTAATCTTACATGGTAAATTTGATCAAAAGGTTAAAGTAAGTCAAGCAGAAAAATTAGCAAAGAAATTAGAAGAGCTGGATAAAGAATATAAATTAATATTATATAATGACTCTCATGGAATTATTATACCAAGCAATTGGAAAAAATGGAATAAAGAAATGTTTAAATGGTTCGATAAATATTTAAATGATTAAAAACTACTACGATCATATAATATATGATTAAAGAGCATAGATGAAATTTAAGATGACTTATGTAAGATTACAATAAAAGTTTTACCCTAAATTAGCAGAGTTAATTTTCATTATATATTGAATGGCAAATATCCCAGTTGAGAGTATAAATCAAAGTAGTATTGGCTTATCCAAGATTGTAGTTTTAATAAGGGATTGGGAGCACTAGTGGGGATGTCAAAAATTTGCATGATATTATGTAAAACCAGTTTTTAAATTATAGGTAAATAGATTATTATGGAGTGATTAAAAATGATATCAGATATTTATTATCGTAAGAAGATAAATACACCGTATTTGTCATTAATATTTATTTTTACTTGTTTATTAGTATCTATACCAACCTATTTCTTTCCTGAATTATATCAAATTTTTAATGGAAGTAGTCAAGAAATTTATTTATGGCAACATATTACTTTTATTTTTGAACATGGCTCTAATACTTTGCCACTTTTCGTTCATTTACTAACTAATATATCAGTAATAGCCTTTTTTGGAGTTATATCAGAACGTATATTAGGAGTTAAAAGATTTTTGATTTTATCCTTAAGTTCATTTGTAATATACTATATTTATTTTCATATTAACAATTTATCTGGAAATGGGGCTTCTGGAGTGATATGGTCTTATACTTCTGTGAGTTTTTTCTCAATAATTTATATGTATAAATTTAATAAAAATAAATTAAAAGAGGATAGACTTTATTATTTGGCTATATTACTATTAATATTTACTTGGGTAGGTGTTACAATAGCAGATTTTATTATAAATAAAGAACTTTCTTATGGAATTGGGTCTCATATTATCAGCGTACTTGTTGGTTTTGGATTTGTGCTAATTTGGAAAAATCATATAGAAAAACGTATAGATAAAATCATAAGTAAAGATATAGATATTAAATTAGATTTATCTAAATTAGAGAAAATAATTGTTAAAATTAGCTTAGTAGTACCAATAATGATTTTAGTAGTTTTATTAATGTTTTTCAATGGCTTGTTGACCAGTCATATATCTCCTTCTAAAGTCGAAAGTATTAATCCAGTAAGTAATAATATAACAGCTATAAATAAGTCAAATAATCAAATTGAAATTAAGTTTACTTATCCAATGAAAGAGATAAATTCGATACATAGTAGTATTATAGGACGCAAAAAGTGTTCAATTAAATCTAAATGGATTGATAATAAGACTTATATAATAAAATTTAATAGAAAACTTTATTCTGATGAAAAAGTGAAGATTATTTTAAGTGAGATATATGATTCTAAAGGCCGTGTTTTTAATGATGATATAATACTTGAATATGATTAATTACTAAGTATGGAGGGGTAATAGATGAACAAAATTGATATAGATTTTATTATGGACTCATATGAGGGAGCAATTCCTAATTATAGTAGTGCTGCCAAGGAGCTTGGAATGTGGGAGTCTGAATAATATATCTTTGATAAATATTTTGAGAAGGATAAAGATATTTTAGATATTGGTTGTGGAGCAGGTAGAACAACATTTGCTCTATATAATAGAGGATACAAAAATATAATTGGCTTAGATTTATCTCAGAATATGATAGCTGCTGCTAAAGAAATCAATAAGATAAAAAAGTATGATATAGAATTTGTACAAGGTGATGCAACTAGTTTAGAGTTTGAGGATAATTCCTTTGATTATGCTTTGTTTTCTTTTAATGGGATAATGCAGATTCCTTATAGTAAAAACAGAATAAACGCCTTAAAGGAAATTAGAAGAGTATTAAAATATAATGGCACATTTATATTTACAACCCATGATAGAAATGAGGAGGAAGAGTTCAAAGAATTTTGGAATAGTGAAAAAGAAAGGTGGAATAAGGGACTGCAGGATCAGCGTCTATATGAGTATGGTGATAGAATAACTGGCTCTAAAAATGAAAAGGGTGAAATATATATTCATATTCCTGATAGAGAGGAAGTCTTAGAGAGTATAGTTGCAGCAGGGTTTAAACTTGTAGAAGATTTTTATAGACGGGAGTTATTTGCTGAAAGTGATAAAGTGAGAGAGTTTTCAGGTGAGTGTAGATTCTGGGTGGTAAAGAAATAATTTGAGATAGATAATATGGAAGTATTCAAGCAATAATGTCAGAAGATAAGGTCTGAGATATTAACAGAGATGGATTTAGTCAGACACCAATGAAATAAGTATCTTAGAGATGATGATAAGCTTTCTTTAATTACTTTTACTGTTCTTATTTGTGTCTATTTGTGACCATTCGAGGTTTCAAAGTTTTGGCTTATTTTTATTTCACTTTAGACTTGGACATCTATATTTTCAGTAGATATCAATAAAATTTTGAATAAAGGATATAGGAGCTTAGGAGATTATAATTGTTTTAGTTAAATGAATCCTAATTCCTATAATTAAGGATATTAAAGGAATAATGATATTTTTTATCCATAAAACACTTGAAATTCCCAAAACTTTATTATAGTATATATATACGCCAAATTTTTGTAAATATATTGCAAGGAGGTGTATTAATGAATTTAAAGATAAATAATCGTAGGTAATGGTTATTATAATCAGTAAAGGATTTTTTAAACAGTAACTTCTAACCGATTAGAAAAACTGTTCAGTATTATTGATATAGGAGAAGATAATAGTTAAAAGGAGGTCTAGATGGAAAAACTACAAATTCACGAAAAAAAGAGTGATTATAGACCTGAGGATGTAGATTTTTTGCCAGAAAAGATTGCTATACTCGATCAACATTTTCAAAGCTTAATCAAAGAAGATAAGCTACAAGGTGCTAGTTACTTAATCTCAAGAGATGATAAAATTTTTGCTCATAAGTCAATGGGTAAGTTACGTGCTGACAAGAATGATGATAGAGATTTAATGCCTGATTCTATTAGGGAAATTCAATCTATCACAAAACTATTTACTACAGTGGCTATCATGCAGCTAGTTGAGAAGGGTGCAATCAGACTAGATCAACCTGTGATGGAGATATTAGAAGAATTTAATAAACCATTATTTGCTAAGATTACAATCTTTCATCTTCTAACCCATACCTCAGGTTTAGCTGCTGATCCAGGTGCATATTTTGAGCCATATCCAAGTGATTGGAGTTGGTCTAATAAAAAAGAATGGATTAAGGAAATTTTAAGGGGGCATACCAGAGTAGAACCAGGTAAAGAATGGGGGGATTTTTCAGCTGGTTTTGCAATATTGGCAGCAATTATATCTAAAAAGAGTGGTATGATTTATGAAGATTATATAATGGAGAATATTCTTAAACCTCTCGGTATGAAAGATACTAGTTTTGGAATTAGGGGTATGGATTTAGATAATGTAGAAGCAATAAGAGCTAAGGTTGATAGGACATGTATTAATTATCAAACACCAGATACTGAAGAATTAATAGAATTAATAACCAAAGAAGAAAAAGATAATTTAAAATGTAAAGAGTTACGACCAAGTGGAGGTATATACTCTACTTTAGAAGACTTACAGAAGTTTGGGCAGATGTTTTTGAATAAAGGCAGATACAATAATAAACAGATTATTTCACGTAAAAGTGTAGAGGCGATGACAAGAAATCATTTAAAGGGTGTTAAAGATTATTGTTGGAATGCAGGTGGAGTAGAAAAAGAGTACGGATTAGGATTTAAAGTGCATTCTAATACTCAGTTATTATCACCGGGATCCTTTTCACATGAGGGAGCTGGTCTTTGTGGTTTGTATATCGATCCAGTTGAGAATATGATGATGACTTTTTTCTGTCCTCTTGTTGATGAGTGGGTAGCTGAATCAATTATTAATACTTTAAATATAGTTTGGTCAGGAATATTATAAAGAATTTAGGGATATGTAAAGTAGGTATATTATGAATAAATATTAATGGAGGTTTTAAGATGAGTGAGTTAAAGATTCATAAAAAGAAGACCAATTATACACCTAAAGATGTGGATTTTTCATCAAAACAGATTGATGTACTTGATAGTCACCTAAAAAATTTAGTAAAAGAAAATAGACTCCAAGGAGCTAGTTATCTGATTTCAAGAGATGATAAGATCTTTGTAAATAAGTCAATGGGTAAATTACGTGCTGAAAAGGATGACAATAGAGATTTAATGCCTGGGTCAATCAGAAGAGTAGCCTCAGTTACAAAGTTATTTACTTCAGTGGCTATGATGCAGTTAGTTGAGCAGGGAATAATCAGAATAGACCAGCTTGTAATGGAGATATTAGAGGAATTTGATAAACCTTTATTTAATAAGGTTACAATCTTTCATCTTCTAACCCATACTTCTTGTATATTTCCTGATCCAGACGCATATTTTGAACCATATCCAGCTAGTTGGGGTTGGTATAACGAAGAAAAATGGATTGAAGAAATTTTAAGAGGTCACACCAGACTTAATCTAGGTAAAGAATGGAGTTATTCTTCAGCCTGTTTTGCGATACTAGGAGAAATTATTTCTAGAAAGAGTGGTATGCTTTATGAAGACTATGTAGCTGAAAATATTCTTAAGCCACTTGGTATGGAGGATAGTACATTTTTTGTCAATGATGATTTAGAAGATATTGAAGCAATAAAGATAAAATTTGATAGAATTTGTTTTAATCGCGAGGTTAGTGAGCAAGAGATAGAAAAATGGATTGAAGATATGAAAAATAGACCTAAATGGGCAGTTCCTGCTGCTGGGGGAGGACTTTTCTCTACTTTAGAAGACTTACAAAAGTTTGGACAAATGCTTTTAAACAAAGGCAGATACAATAATAAACAGATTATTTCACGTAAAAGTGTAGAAGCAATGACGAGAAATCAATTAAAGGATGTGAAAGATTATTGTTGGGATGCTGGAGGAGCAGAAAAGGAGTATGGACTAGGCTTTAGAGTTCATTCTAACTTTCACTTGTTATCACCGGGAACTTTCTCCCATGAAGGTGCAGGACTGTGTGGGTTATTTATGGATCCAGTAGAGAATATTGTCTTTGCATATATTTGTCCTCTTGTTGATGAATGGGTGCCTGAAGCGGTTAATAATCAAGTAAATATAGTCTGGTCGGGAATTTTATAAAGTATATAAAGAATACAAGGAGTAGAAATATGTTAAGAACAATCAAAGGAGTTGCTTTTGCTACATATAAAGAATGGGCTGCCTATAGAAGTCATATGTTAGTATCTTTATTCGTTGGTCCTCTTTATTTTTTAGTACAGTATTATATTTGGAGTTCAGTTTATACAGGACAGGATCTTATCAATGGCTTTAGCTTAATTCAGATGCTGACCTATTATGGGATCACAACACTAATTAATTATTGTATAATGGATTTTGCTGGTTGGAATCTACAGATGTTAATCAGAACAGGGCGTTTTATTACTTTTATGCTACGCCCTGTTTCTCATAGGTTATTTGCTTTTAGTCAGAAGATTGGTCATCGAATGCTAGGCTTTTGTTTAGAATTACTGCCTGTTTATTTAGTATTTACTATAGCATTTGATATTCATCTTATTCCAGCTAATATTCTCTGGTCAATCTTATCGATATTTTTAGGCTTTATGATGATGTTTTTAGTCAATTACTGTATTGGTATCACTGGATTTTGGTTAACTAGAACCGATGGTATTAGAAGTATTATCCTTTTGTTTAGGAATGTATTTGCGGGAGTATTCATTCCTCTTACTTTTTTTCCAGAGTTATTACAGAAGATATTATTCTTTCTTCCCTTTCAATACATCTCCTATGTACCAGTAAGAGTATTTATAGGAGATTATCAACTAGGAGGTATGGAATTTACTATAGCTCAAATTGTAGGTATTCAGGCTATTTATGTGATTATGATGTTATTGCTCTCTGAACTAATGTGGAGAAAGGGAATTAAGAAGTTTACGGGGGTGGGAGCATGATTCATGCTATCAAGATATTTTTAAGCGGGGTCAAGGTGGCTCTTGCTTCTAGGATGGCATATCGGGGAGATTTTATTATTCGGCTGATTGTAATGTTAATAGGTGATTTATTATTTCCTATGATTACATTATTGATATATCAATCTGGTGCTTCCTTTCCAGGCTGGAATCTTTATGAAGTACTTTTGATTCAGGCTGTATTTATGATTGCTAAAGGGATCTCTTTTCCCTTCTTTTATGGAATGGTTTATAATATATTGAATAAGGTTAGAGAGGGTACCTTTGATTTGATGTTAATCAAGCCTTGTTCCATATTATATTTCTCTGTAGTCAGTAGTTTTAATATAGAGTATATTGGAAGTTTTTTTGGGGGAGTAACTATACTAATCTATGCATTAGCAAATCTACAGATAGGTATTAGTCTAATTTCTTGGATGAATTTTTTAGTTTTATTTGCTTTCTCTATCTTAGTATTATTATCCTTCACTTTGATCATGTCAGGTACTTTATTCAAGTGGGTTGGCAATAGTAGAGTTTATGAAATCTTTAATGCAATTTCTACTTTTAGTTTATATCCAAATACAATCTATTCAAAGGCTTTTCAAAATTTAATTTCATATATTATCCCCATTGCTATGATTGCATTTTATCCAGCAGCAGCTTTGTTGAATAGATTAAATAGTGGTGTTTTTTATTCAATTATTGTCTGTTGTCTATTCTTTTTAATCAGTAGGGCTTTTTGGTACATGATGTTAAAAAATTATACTAGTGCAGGTGGTTAATAGTGATACATGTTAAAGATTTAAAAAAAACATACAAAAGTTATCGAAGAGGAAGTAATTTTTTAGAAACATTAAAGAGTATTTTCAAGAGGAAAACAGATTATGTAGATGCAGTTAAGGGTATTTCCTTTGATATAGCGAAAGGTGAATTGATAGGATTTATAGGCCCTAATGGGGCTGGTAAGTCTACTACTTTGAAAATGCTAACTGGAGTATTACATCCTACATCAGGAGAAGTTGAGATAATGGGATATACTCCATGGCAGGATAGAAAGAAGTATGTAGCTAATATTGGAGCTGTTTTTGGTCAAAAGTCACAGTTAATCTGGGATATTCCTCCAATAGATGCCTTTTATATGAATAAGGCTATTTATAACATTCCTGATGATGAGTTTGAAGAGACTAAGAATAAATTAGTAAAGTTGCTTGAGGTTGAGGAGTTAATCAAAAAGCCAACTAGACAATTATCTCTAGGTCAAAGAATGAAATGTGAATTTATTATGGCTATGCTCCATAATCCAGATATAGTCTTTCTTGACGAGCCCACCATTGGTCTTGATGTGATAGCTAAAGAAACCATTAGAAATTTTATAGAAGAGATGAATAAAAGAGGCGTTACTTTTATTTTAACTACCCATGATTTAGGGGATATAGAACACCTAGCTCGTAGAGTTATTTTTATCAATAATGGAGAGATTATCTTTGATGATTCAATAGAGTATCTACGAAAACAACTAGGGGATAAAAAATATATTAAATTAAAGACTGATAACAAGATGGAGCAATTATCAATTCCTGGTATTGATTACAAAAAGATAATCTCTAATCAGGAATTTGAGATAGAATTAGATAATTCAGCAATTAAACTCAAAGATTTTATAGAAATTATCAATCAGAAGGCAGGGATATTGGATATGAATATACAGGAGTTGCCTATAGAAAGTGCTATTAAGGTACTCTATGGGAAGAGATGAAA
>Ga0163219_100523_pt1 | contig 10094 bp, 7 predicted proteins | sample MSEWel2016_04_06_FD_113150 | JGI IMG/M metagenome (GOLD analysis project Ga0163219, IMG submission 113150) | Subsurface microbial communities from deep shales in West Virginia, USA - MSEEL Well Study Marcellus 3H_2016_04_06 ...
AAGTGGCTTTTGTAAGGTTTTTACCCTAAAAACCAACAAAAAGCACAATCGGGACTCCTTGGATTCAAAAACTTCGAAAGCCCCCGAAAAAAATCGGGGCAGGCTTTGTATTTGGGGCTTTCTTATCAAAGACTAAAAAAAACTTTGTTTTCTTGCTGGCACTAACTATCAGTCCACATTATCGTGCAGCCATGGGTTATTATCACTCACCCGTGGGCCGTTTTTTCCATCTTTCAGCGAAAAGCGGGAAACATTCTTATCCGTTCCCGGGTTACTTACTTTATTTTCCGGCTTAACACTCTTTTTCAGATTTACGCCTCTTCTTTTATATGCCGGAATCTTCTCCATTTCCTCAATCATCTTTTCATCACTCAGTTCTTCCGGAGTCAAGGCAGCTGCAGAACCGGGTTCAAGCAACGGAGCAGCACCCTGCCCGTTGGAATTGGAAGACCAGGCAAAAAGGTCATCTTCCTCCTCACTTTTCACATTTTTGGGTTCCTCTTCACCGTACAAATAGTCAATTTGTTTCTCTTTTTGGCGTTCAATTTCTCCAAAGTCAAAAACCCTGGAACTATCCTCACTATCCATTTCAATCTCCTCCTCTTCCCCGTCATTTGTCACGTTACCTTCCTCATCCATATTAAAACGGGTGACTTTACTTTTTACGGGCGTCTCATCGGGCTTTTGAATAATATGTCCAGATGCAAAACCGGTGGCAATAATGGTGACCCCCACCTCACTGTTCAACTGTTCATCGGTTCCAGAACCCCAAATAATAGAAGCAGAAGCGCCAACACGCCCTTGTACATAATCGGTAATTTCAAACACTTCATCCATGGTTATTTCATCCACGCCTGAAGTGATGTTCAGAAGGATATTTTTAGCTCCCCGAATATCGTTATTGTTCAGCAAAGGAGATTCCAATGCTGCCTGAATAGCATCAATAGCACGTTCATTACCGTCAGCACTCGATGATCCCATAATGGCCACCCCACTATCCTTCATCACAGTTTCCACATCGGCAAAGTCCACATTGATGTAACCATGAACGGTAATAATTTCAGCGATCCCTTTGGCTGCAGTAGCCAGCACATTATCGGCCCGGGAGAAAGCATTACTCAGTTTCAGGTCGCCATACATATCACGCAACTTCTCATTGTTAATAATCAACAACGAGTCCACGTTTTTTTCCATCTCAGCAACCCCTTCAAGTGCCTGTTCTATTCGGATGCGTCCCTCAAATTTAAAAGGAATGGTAACAATACCCACTGTGAGAATTCCCATATCCCTGGCCGCTTTAGCAATAATTGGAGCAGCACCGGTACCGGTACCACCTCCCATTCCGGCTGTTATAAAGGCCATCTTGGTATTATCGCCCAGCACCTGCTGAATATTTTCCAGACTTTCGATGGCCGCTTCGCGCCCTTTCAAAGGTTTGTTTCCTGCCCCGCGACCTTCAGTCAGAGATTCCCCAAGTTGAATTTTTAAGGGAACAGGGCTGTTGGTAAGCGCCTGGGCATCGGTATTGCAAACCACAAAGCTCACATCCTTTATCCCCAAACCATACATATAGTTCACAGCATTGCTGCCACCCCCCCCCACACCAATCACCTTAATGATGGAATTGGGGTTACCCTGGATATCGAAATTCATCAAATCTTCACTCATAATTACCTCCTAATGCTGGAATTACATTTCCGTATCTTTCTCTTCGAACATTCCGGCAAGCCTGCTAAAAAGGTCACCGGTAATATACTCCAATTTGTCCCGTTTTGGTTTTTTATTCTTTGACACATTTTTCTTTTTTCTGTCTGATTTGGACACCGGTTGCTCCTCTTTTTCCACATCCTCAAACAATTCCTGTTCACGGGTAATGCGGCTTCCGGGATATTTTCCGGCTGAAATCAGCAATCCTGCAGCAGTGGAATATGAAGGAACCTTTAAGAGTTGCTCCTCCTCGCTTGAAAAAGCTCTGGATACCGATCCTATGCGCACATCAAATCCGGTTTTCAGTTTAGTCAGATCCGAAAGATGTTTCAACATCGCTCCGCCACCGGTGAAAACAATACCTGCTCCCAACTTTTCAAAATATCCGGAACGCTCAATGTGGTGCATAATCAGTTCAATAATTTCTTCCATACGTGCCTGAATAATACACGCAAGACTTTTAAATGCAATTTCCTTGGGTTCCCATCCCGAGATTCCGGGAATGGTGACAACCGCATCTTCACGCGCCATGGTTCCCATTGCCGAACCAAACTGGGTTTTCATCTTTTCGGCATGTTTTTGCAATACTCCACATCCTTCTTTAATATCATTGGTAACCACATTACCACCAAAGGGAATCACTGCTGAATACCGCAATACCCCATCCTGGAAAAGAGCCAAATCGGTGGTTCCTGCGCCAATATCCACCATTACCACGCCTGCTTCCTTCTCCTCATCGGACAGCACTGCTTCTGCCGAGGCCAGGGATGTAAAGACAAGACCATTCAATCGAAGTCCTGCTTTCTCGATACATTTCTCAATTTTCCGAACATCCGAGTGCATGCCTATGATTACATGAAAATTGCCCTCCAGCCGTTGACCGGAATACCCGATAGGCTTTTTAACGCCCCTTTCATGATCCACCGCGTAATCCTGCGGTACAACGTGAAGAATTTTCTCGTCAGGCTGAAGTACAATACGATAGCTATCCTGAAGAAGTTGTTCCAGATCGAAACTTTTTATCAGCTCATCTTCCCTGATAAACCGGTAACAACTATTCTCCGTGGCCCGCACATTGAATCCGGAAACACTCACAAACACATCAATCAGTTTAATATTCAAGCGCTGTTCCAGGCTGGAAACTACCATACGGACAGCATTCACAATCTCCTCCACATTAAATACCACGCCCCGTTTCATGCCGTCGCATTTCACACTCTCCAACCCAAGAACCTCAACCTGTCCATCGGGATGTTTTCGCCCGACAGCGGCAGCCACTTTGGCAGAACCGATGTCAACAGCTGCTATTAAATTCATATCCTGACTCATATATTTCTTTTTTTAGAGCAAAGAACCTGTCCTTTGAATTTTAAATTTATTACCTGATAATTGTTCCATTCACGAGGCGATAAGCCATGTTTATAAAGCGCTTTCAGGTTTCTGAGTTTCTCTTCCACACGCTCCGGAGGGCCCAGTAATATCAAATGGTCTCCAACTCTTGGAACCATAATAAAATCACCATTTCTCTTCACAAACAACTGCTCAATCTGGGCATTCCAGAACGGATCGTTCCTGAAAGTACGTGCCAGATAAAGCAAATTGTCCATATTGCCATCTATATCGCCACTCACCACCAACACGCGGGCCGTAAAGGTATCAAATTGAGGCATTTCCTGTCCATCCTCATCAATATAATAAGACCGTGTATCTTCATAAACCCGAACCAATGGCAAGTGCTGTCTTAAATCAACTTTCAGGTGCCCTCCGATGGTATGATAGACCTCACAGTTTTTAATTGCCGGATGTTTTTCCACAAATTTTTCTATCTCGTACATGGAAACCGAATTCAACTCTTTCCCAAGCGTATTCTCAAATTTGGAGAGAACCGCCTCCCTGATTTCCTGGCCCGTAACAAACCGGGTAACGGAGCTGTCCTGAACGGAAACCACCACATCACGGCATACCACACCGGCTCTGTGCTCTCCGACAAAGCTCAGCATTATCGGAAAGTAGAGCAACAACAAGGCCCAAAGTAGTATTTTCTTAATTCGGTTCATCGCATTTTTTCTTCAGCCCATTTACGGATAACCGGCACCAGTCGGTCAATATCGCCTGCGCCCATGGTAATCAACACTTCCGGATCAAGCCGTTCGATATTCGGAAGTAATTCTTCTTTTTCCGACAAAACCGCTGGTTTGCCGACTATTCGTTCTAAAATAATTTCACTCAAAATGCCAGGAATCGGCTCCTCCCTGGCGGGATATATGGGCAGCAAAATGATGTTATCCAGCCCTTCTTCAAGACTTGCGGCAAAATCCTCGGCAAAGTCTCTGGTTCGTGAATATAAGTGTGGCTGAAAAACCCCTGTCACCCGGCACCCCGGATAAGCCGACCGAACACTCTTCAGTGTCGCCCGAATCTCTTCGGGATGATGAGCATAATCGTCAATATAAACAAACTTCCCCGGCTTGCGGACAACCACATCAAAACGCCGGGCAATTCCCTCAAAACGGGGTAGTGAATCACGAATCTCCTCGGGCTTAACGCCACACAACAAACTCAGCGTAATGGCTCCCAGTGCATTCTCCACATTGATAAGACCCGGAATCCCAAGACAGAAATCGGTCAAAAGTCCGGTTGGTGTTTCCACATCAAAGAAAAATTTACCCTCCTCCTCTCGTATATTTGTTGCCTGATAGTCGGCTTTCCGGGTAATAGAGTAAGAAACTACCGCCACTTTTTCGGCAAGACCTTCCGGAACCGGCAGACCGGCTTTTAGAACCAGCCATCCGTTGCCTCTTATTCTTTGCGCAAAACCGTCGAATCCGGTCTTCACCTCCTTCACTGTTCCGTAAATATCGAGATGATCAGCATCCATAGAGGTTATCAAGGCAGCATAAGGAGTCAGTTGCCAGAAAGAACGATCGAACTCATCGGCTTCTATAACCACAAAATCAGAGTCTTTATTTCCAATGAAGTTGGTTCCAAAATTTTTGGAAATTCCTCCCAAAAATGCATTCACTTTGAGCTTGCTGTTATAGAAAAGAAAAGCCGTAATGGTGGAGACCGTTGTTTTTCCATGCGTTCCCCCCACACAGACAGCTTTCAGACTTTCGGTAACCATCCCCAGTACTCTGGAACGTTTAAAAACATCGAACCCCTGCTCTCTGAACCATCCCAACTGGCGTTGAGTCTCAGGTACAGCAGGCGTATATACCACCAAAGTATCGCCGGGTGAACGAAAAACGGCGGGAACAATGTGTTCAGACGCATCGAAAAAAATCTCAACTCCTTCATCTATCAAGGCATTGGTAACCGAACCGGCAACGCGGTCGAACCCGGCCACCAAATAACCTGAAGTATGAAAAAACCTGGCCAGGGCGCTCATCCCAATGCCACCAATTCCAATCAAAAAGACCTTCTTATATTTCTCCAATTGCGCCATTTATACAATATGATATCAGGTATTTACTATTTTCTCAACTTCTTCGGCAATCTGCTCAGCAGAGTTGACATGAGCAAACAATTTTATTTTTCCTTCCAGGCATTTCCGTTTTTCTTCATTTTTAAGCAGCTCCAATGCCCCGGATATTAACTTTTCTGAAGTTTCCGTGTCCGAAACCATCAGCGCTGCACCTTCCTTAACCAACGACATAGCATTTTTGGTTTGGTGATCCTCCGACACGTTGGGTGAGGGAACAAGAATTGCTGCTTTCCCAAGTAACGCCAGTTCACTGATGGTACCTGCTCCGGCCCTTGATACCACCACATCGGCCACCGCATAAGCCAAATCCATCTCCGCGATAAAAGGTACCAGCTTCACATTATCAATGCCCTTTACCTCCACCAATTCCCGAAGTTTTTCATAATAATAAGGGCCACATTGCCACAACAACTGTACGTTGTCCTGTTTGCCCATCCTGTCAATCTCTTCAAGAACTCCGTTATTGATACTACCAGCCCCCAGTGAGCCACCAATAACCAACACGGTTCGTTTATCGCTGTTCAGTCCCAGCTTTTGGAACGCCTGAATTCTATCCACATTCCGGAGAAGGTTTTCCCGTACCGGGTTTCCGGTTAAAACAATCCTGGCTGGAGGAAAGAAACGCTCCATATTGGGATAAGCCACACAAATACGTTTGGCTTTTTTTGCCAGAATCTTGTTGGTCACGCCGGGGTAACTATTCTGCTCCTGCAACAGAGTTGGAATTCGGGCTGCCGAAGCAGCCTTCAGCACCGGCCCACTGGCATATCCACCCACTCCTACAGCCACATCGGGGCGAAAAGAACGGACGATACTTCCGGCTTTCCACAAACTGGCTGCCAGCTTAAAGAAAAAGGTCACATTTTTAAAGGTGAGCCGTCTCTGAAAACCAGCCACGGGCAATCCAACAATTTTGTAGCCGGCAGCAGGCACTTTTTCCATTTCCATCTTCCCCTTTGCACCCACAAATAAAATTTCAGCCTCCGGATTCCGTTTTTTCACAGCATCAGCAATGGCAATAGCAGGGAAAATATGTCCACCGGTACCTCCACCACTTATTATTATTTTGAATTTCTTATCCACGTTAATCATTTTTTATTCATGAGCACGGTCTAAAAAAATTTAAGTTCAATCTCATTCATTAATTGCTCTGAGCGGCTGCGGCCAGACGGGCTTCCGCAGCCTTTTCCCGCTCTTTTACTTTTTGATTGTGCCGGCTAACGGTCTGGATGGCGCCCAAGGCAAAACAGGTGAAAAGTATAGATGTTCCTCCCATACTCACCAGAGGCAAAGGTTGTCCGGTAACCGGGAAGATACCCACAGCCACCCCCATGTTCACAAAAGCCTGAATCACCAACATCAGTCCGAGGCCAAGTACCATAAAGGCAGGAAACGTTCGATTGCTCGAACTCACGATAACGCCGATTCGTCCCAGCAAAAAGAAATAGGCAACGATGACCATTAAGGCTCCCGGAAAGCCAAACTCCTCAGCAATAATGGCATAAATAAAATCACTGTAAGGATGTGGTAAAAAATTTCGCTGGTCGCTGTTTCCGGGTCCTTTGCCAAAGATTCCTCCGGTTGCAATAGCTATTTTAGACTGAATAAGCTGATAATCGCTTCCATACTCATTGGCCTCCTGTTCATCATCCAAAAAACGCTCCACACGAGCAGCCCAGGTTTCAGCCCTGTCTATCAACACGATATCATTCATGGCCAGAATCAGCACAAGTGAAACAATCGCCACTCCGGTAAAACCGGTAAAAAACAAAAATTTAAACGGCACCCGTCCCAAAAACATCATCAGCATGACCACACCTGCCAGTAACATTGCAGTCGAAAGGTTTTCAGGAAAAATCAATAAACAGACAATACCAGTATGTATCATAATGGGCCAAAACGCCCCTTCGGTGGGCCCCTCCTCCCTTTGATGTTGTGCCAGAACACGGGCCACATAGACAATGAGCGCCAGTTTGGCCATTTCGGAGGGCTGAAAAGTAATACCGATACCAGGAACTGTAAACCAGCGACTGGCCTCATTCAGATTCTGCCCCGAAACCAATGTTAATCCCAACAAAAAGATTGAAATATAAAGAGCGGGCACACTAAAAATCACGAAATATTTATAGGGAATATGATGGACAACCACAATAACTCCAATGCCCATGAGCAAGAAAGTCAATTGTTTGAACATGAAATAAGTGGTATTGCCGCCCTGGGTTTTATAGGCCAGACTTCCGGTAGCGCTATATACCGTGAGCAACGATACCAGCGCCAGGAAAACCACAATCACCCATATCGATTGGTCACCTTTTATATATTTCCGGACAAAATTACTCATCTGCCTTGGTGTTTTTTTACCTCTTCCTTAAACAACTCTCCTCTATGTACATAGTTATCAAACAAATCGAAACTGGCACAAGCAGGCGATAATAATACTACATCTCCGGGGCGGGCAGCATTCACGGCACAATCCACTGCCTGTTGCATTGACCCGACTTCCACCACAGACGGAAGCTTATCTCCGAAAAACCCTGTCAACTTACTGTTATCGGCACCCAGACAAATCAGTTTTTTAACCTTCTGGATAACCAGTCCTTCCAATTCGGAGTAATCATTGCCTTTATCGGTACCTCCGGCAATCCAAATCACCGATCTTTCCATACTTTCCAGCGCATACCAGGTACTATCAATATTTGTAGCCTTACTGTCATTAATGAAAAGCACCCCGTTAAATTCTGACACACTTTCAAGCCGATGCGCCACAGCAGAAAAATCCTTCAATCCTTCGGTAACCGCCTCCGGTGAAGCCCCCATGCTCAATGCAGCCATGGAAGCCGCCATCGCATTACTCAGATTGTGTCTGCCGGGCAAGGCCACGTCTTCAACAGGAACACTGAAATGAAAACGCGGAGTGTTAAATACCAGTTTATCACCATCCACACAAGCACCTTCGCCATACACATCATCAAAAGCAAACGGACATCGGTGCCCCGGATATTTCATGTTTTTCAGACGCTCCATAATCTCCCTGTCATGGGCATTAAAGATAAATACCTCATCTTTGGTATGATTATTTAATATCCTGAACTTGGCGTTCACATAGTTTTCAAATTTATAGTCGTACCGGTCAAGATGATCCGGTGTAATATTTGTGATAATTGACGTGTCACATTTAAAATCCTGCATCCCGTCGAGTTGAAAACTACTCAACTCCAGCACAAAAATATCGGGATCATTGTGCAACAACCCGCGGGCCATGCTATTGCCTACGTTCCCGGCCAGCACCACGTTGAGTCTGCTTTTTTTCATAAGATGGCAGGTCCACATGGCAGTGGTGGTTTTTCCATTGCTGCCGGTAATCCCTACCATTTTGGCTTTTGAATAACGCCCGGCAAATTCAATCTCCGAAATCACGGATATATTTTTTTGCCGCAATTCTTTAATCAATGGCGCGTGATCAGGAATTCCGGGACTCTTAACCACTTCAACAGCATTCAGAATACGTTCTTTGGAATGATGTCCGCTTTCAAAATCAATACCCGCATGTTCCAGTTCAGCCAGATATTGGGGTTTAATTTTGCCACAATCAGACACAAACACCGAGAACCCTTTGGCTTTTGCCAACAGGGCAGCTCCGGTTCCACTTTCCCCGGCACCAAGAACGATAAGCTCTTTCTTCATGCTTTATCTGATTTTCAGTGTTACAATGGTCAATACAGCCAGGATAATTCCCACAATCCAGAAACGGGTAACAATCTTGGATTCAGAATAACCTTTCAGCTGATAATGATGATGCAACGGCGACATCCTGAATATACGCCGCCCTTCACCAAACCGTTTTCGTGTATATTTAAACCAGCAAACCTGCATCATCACCGACAGGTTTTCCACCAGAAATATCCCGCAAAGAATCGGAATCAACAACTCCATCCTGATAAGAACAGCAAACACGGCAATGATTCCACCGATAGTCAGACTGCCTGTATCGCCCATAAAAACCTGAGCCGGGAAGGAGTTGTACCACAGAAACCCAACCGTAGCTCCGATAAAAGCACTCATAAATACCACAAGTTCCTCTGAATGTGGAACATACATAATATTAAGATAATCGGCATAAATGGTATTACTGGAGACATAAGCCAGAATCCCCAGGGTCGTTCCTATGATCGCCGATGTTCCGGTAGCCAGTCCGTCAAGCCCATCAGTAATATTGGCACCATTGGAAACCGCCGTAGTAATAAATATGACGGCAAACACAAAAACAATCCATCCCCAGTAAGAAGCTTTATCCCCCAAGAACCAGAGAACCGATTCATAATTAAAACGATTTTCCTTAAAAAACGGAACGTTGGTAATGGGTGCTTTAATATATTTTGTTTCCGGCGATTCCACAATTTCCTCGGTCGTCACCTCCCTGGTTTGAGCATCCGCAGGAGAATCCATTCTCACCACTACATCATCACTGAAAAAAAGCGTCAGACCGACGATAAGTCCCAAACCAACCTGCCCGATAACTTTGAATCTGCCTGCCAGGCCCTCTTTATTCTTCTTAAACACTTTAATGTAATCATCGATAAACCCAATGATTCCGAGCCAGACCGTTGTGGTAATCATCAACAGAACATACACATTATCCAGCTTTCCGAACAACAACACCGGAACAAGAATAGAAATAATAATTATAAGTCCTCCCATGGTAGGAGTTCCCTTTTTCTGGTATTGTCCTTCCAGACCAAGGTCACGAACAATCTCCCCGATTTGCTGCTTCTGCAGTTTTCGGATAATCAGTTTTCCGAAAATGGTTCCAATCAGCAGGGAAAAAATAATTGCCATCCCCGAGCGGAAAGAAATGTACTGAAACATCCCGACACCCGGGAAGTCGATAGACTCAAGATACTGA
>Ga0163219_100524_pt1 | contig 10091 bp, 16 predicted proteins | sample MSEWel2016_04_06_FD_113150 | JGI IMG/M metagenome (GOLD analysis project Ga0163219, IMG submission 113150) | Subsurface microbial communities from deep shales in West Virginia, USA - MSEEL Well Study Marcellus 3H_2016_04_06 ...
GGTAAGTTACAGCTAAATTTAAGTTAAGTAACAGGGAGGTTATAAAGACCTCTCTTTTACTGTCTAAAGAAATTAGGAGGGTTAAAAGTTGAAGAAAATTTATATGGCAAAGGTCAATGTGGAAGTAGACGAGGAGACCACTCAATCATTGAAGACATTCATTTTAGGAGATAACAGAGAGGAGGCTAAGAAGAAAGTAATAGAAAAGCTAGAAGAGAGATACGAGGAAATGCCTAAGTACAACATAGAGGAAATTAAGAATAAGGTTTTAGGCATGGATAGATACTTAGTACAAACTGGGAAAGACTTTAAAGAAATGTTAAAAGACTTAAGAGAAAGTGAAGTATTCTCTTATGACTTAGAGACAACAGGCTTAAATGTTTTTCATGATGAGATAGTAGGTGCTAGTTTTGCAATAGATGGTAAAGGCTGGTATGTTCCAGTAAATCATAAGACAGAGCAAAATCAGATACCACTATTTAAACTACTTGAAGATTTAGAGCCTATAATGTTAAAAGAGGACAACACAAAGATAGCACAGAACTTTAAGTTTGATTATAAATTCTTAAAATACAGAGGAGTAGATATAAAAGGTCAATGGTTAGATACAATGGTTGCAGGTTGGTTACACAATGAGAATAATAGTAATAAGCTAAAACAAATGACAAAGAGATATTTAGATTACGAGCAGGTTAAAATAAAGAGTTTGGTAAACTTCAAGAAAGGAGAAACATTTGCAGATATAGAAGACTTAGCAGTTGCAGGGCATTATGCAGTTGATGACGCAATAACTACTTTTAGGTTAATGCAGTATTTTGCACCAAGACTAGAAAAAAGAAAACTAACAAAGCCATTCTTAAAAGTGGAAATGCCTTTTGTAAGAGTCTTAGCTGAAATGGAATTAGAGGGAGTTGACATTGACAAAAAGTATTTAGAGGAAGTAGGAGAGATACTAAAAGAGGAAATGGAAGAAATTCAAGCCTATGCAAATGAGAAAAATGGAGAGCCGATTAATCTCAATTCGTCTAAGCAGAAGAGAGAATTGCTGTACGATAAGTTAGGCTATCCAGTATATGGAAAGACAGCAACAGGGAAACCAAGTACTAATAGAGATACCTTAACTAAACTGGCAAAAGATGGACATGACCTAGCAACAAAGTTAAGTAGATATAATAAGTTATCTAAGAGGTACTCGACATTCGTAGTAGGGATTGTAGAAAAACTAGAGGATACAGGGAAAGTACACGGTAGCTTTAATCATACAGGAACTCATACAGGGAGAATAAGTTCCAGCAATCCAAACCTACAGCAGATACCAAGCAGGGGAGACGAAACTAAAATCAAAAAGGCATTTTATGCCCCAGAGGGATACAAGCTAATCAACGCAGATTACTCACAGGTAGAATTAAGGATAATGGCTCATTTTAGTCAAGACAAACAGATGATAAAAGCCTATAAAGAAGGAGAAGACTTTCATTGTAGAACAGCAAGTAACTTGTCAGATGATTTCACTTATGAAGAAATAAAGGCAATAAAGGATAAAGATGATAATGAGGAAGAGTTGACAGAAAACGAAAAATGGATACTTAATCACAGACAGTTGGCAAAGTCAATTAACTTCGGTTTAATTTATGGAATGGGTGCTAAGGGATTATCAGAAGGACAGAAAGGAATGAGTAAGCAAGAGGCACAAAGGTATATAGACAGGTACTTTAATAAATTTAGAGGAATTGATAAATTTGTAAATGACACTCACAGTTTACTCAAGAGGCAGGGTTATCTAAGAACTCTAACAGGTAGAATGAGGAGAATACCTAAGATTTGGAGTGATGACTTTTATAAGGTAGCGTCAGCAGAAAGACAATCAATTAATAATAAAATACAGGGGTCAGCAGGAGATATAATGAAACTAGCTATGAATGATTTATTCTACGAGGTATTTGATAAGTACAACGCTAGAATGTTAATACAGGTGCATGATGAAATACTGGTAAAAGTGCCAGAGGAAAACGCTGATAAGTGCCTAGAGGAAATGAAGGAAGTAATGGAAAATGTGGTAGATTTAAGAGTACCACTTTTAGTTGACATTCATACTTGTGATAACTGGTACGAAGGACACTAATAGAGGAGGAAGATAATGGAAGTTAGAACTATTACAGAGGTATTAGACCATATAACAGAGAAACCTCTACAAAATCATGTGGAGATAGGTAAGAGAAATTACTACATTGATTTTGAGGGTAATATCTGTATTAGAGGAACTAGAGAGACTGATGAAGGTATAGAGTATATCTTCTTAAATATAAGTTCTGATATATTATTCTCTGAAATAATGAAAGCAGATGTTGTAGACTTTAATGAGGAGGCTAGTGATGAAGTGTGAAAAATGTGATAGTGAATTAGACTTTAGTAATCCAGAAATGGTATTAGTTAGTAATGAGTATAATCATGTCTCAGTAGTAACTTGTGAATGTGGAGAAAGTTACCAAGTAAGGTATGATATAACAGATGTTACTAATGAAGAAGGTTATAGTATCTTATAGAGGAGGAAGATAATGCACACTTTAAAGAGAGTTGGAGATAAAATAGATGCCTCTTATGGTTTTAAAGAAACAGTAGAAGTTGAGATAGTAGCACCAACAGAAGTAGCAATTAATAGGAGTAAAGATTATCCTGCAAAGTTTGTAATGCCTAAGAAAGTATATGACTTTTTCTCAAAGAAGTTGGGAAGTTATTCAATTAGTTGGTATGTGATTTACAAGAGTGGAATGATAAAGTATTTTGACCATAAAGAGAACGAGTGGAAGGCAGAAGAATTCTGGACATTACTTCAAGAATTATAAGAGGGTGGTGACATGGAAAAGATAATAGCAATACCAAAAGAGGAATATGTTAATAAGGCAAGGGTTTTAGAAAGAGAAGTTAGAAAAGATAAGAGGTTTGGTAAAAAGAATATAAAGTTTGCTAGAGATACAGTTGGATATGAAGGAAAGAAAAAGATGTCAATAGACGAACTGAAAGAATATTGTAAAATACTAAAGAACTTAGCATAGGAGGGAATTATGATAGAGCAATATTTAAACTTAAAGATAGAAACTGTTAATGGACTTGCTAAAAGTTGTGGTGCAAATAGAGCAGTACTAAAAGAGGTAATAGGTAAGACTGAGATAGACGAAATATCGTACCCAGATTATTTAGAAACAGAAATGGAAGGAGGTGTAATAGCAGACTCCGATAGATACACTAATGCTGATATAAAAGAATACGGATTGAAGAAAGTAAAAGAGTGGATTGAAAGAGACCACGAAAGATTAAAAGAGTTTGGTAAAAGCTGGTGGTACGAGTCAGTAAAAGTAGTGGCTAAAATCTATATACCATTTAAGGTAGGAGACAAGATAAACTACAAGATAGAGACTATAGAAAGTGGAGGTCTTTACGGTGTAGACAGCGATAATGAGGAAGACTATTTTAGAGAAATAATGGAAGAAGAGTTACATGCAGTAATTAGTTATTTAAAAAAATTGAATATTATAGGGGTAGGTAAATTGATAGAGAACTGTGATATAACAACTAGATAACAAATAGATAGAGCCTCTAGTATTAGGGGGTATCAAGCTACATGGCGTTTGACGGTTTTAAGCCTAGACAAAATCTAGTGGGGTTTACAGCAGTACCTAATGAATGGTTTGATGAAGTTATGAAAGACATAGACAACTTAGCAGAACTTAAAATAGTACAGGCTGTATTTAGACAAACTTATGGATATATACAACAGAATGTGGAAGGAAATGTATTTAAAATAACTGATAGGATAAGCTATTCAAGATTTAAAGATTTAACAGGACTGTCAAAACCCAGTATATGTGATGGAATAAAAAGAGCAATAAATGACGGGTATATAATACGAACTAAGGAGGGGTCTATAAAAGGCAACTCAGCAGAATATAAAATCAGAACTAAGGGCGAAGAAAAGCAGACTATAGAGGAGGAATGTGATGTGGGGATAGATAAGTTCTTTCCTAAAGAGTCAGACAAAGAAGAGAAAGACTTGATAACAGAAATAAACTTTGATAAAGAGCAACAGAAGAAAAGTAAGAAGTATAAGAAAAAGACTCAATATCAGAAGTATAGAGAGAAAGACCCAGAGGACTACCACTCAAATGACCTTTGTTACTATTTTAGAGACGAGTACCAAAAAGACTTAGTAAATTATGGGAAAATCACTAATAAGGAACGAGGGCAAATGAAGAAGTTACTAAATGAGTATGACCCAAGAATAGTTGTAGGTGCAATAGACTTCTTAATGAAGAACTACGAAGACTTGATAGATGGATACCCTTCAATCTCAGTATTATACGGTTTTAGAAAAACGATTTTCCCAAGTGTTGTGAAAGGTAAGAGTAAGAAACATGATGTAAGAGATACTAAGTTTGATGAAGAAGAAATACAGAAGAAAGCCAATGAAGATGTAGTGGGGTGGGATTAATGGATAAAGAATATATTCAAAGCCTAACCACATGGCAGAAGAAAATGCTAAATGCAGGAATACTTGAGGAATTTTGGGGAATTGACTTTGAAGATTATAATGGTAAGAGAGAAGTCAAAAAATTAGTTAAGAAATATCTCAAGAACATAGACAATGCTAGAGATAAAGGTATATGTTTATTCTTGCATGGTAGTAATGGTACAGGAAAAACCTTTCTAGGAATAGAGGTTTTGAAGGAGGCGATAAGGAACGGATACTCAGCACAGTTTACTTCTTTAAGTGGTGTAGTTCAAACGCTGACAGATGGTTGGTATGATGATAAAAAACGAAGGCAGTACGAAGAAAGAATAAGAGATGTTGACTTCTTAATGATTGATGATGTAGGGAAAGAGAAGAGAGTAAGTAAGAATAACTTAGTTGCTATGACCTTTGACAACTTAATAAGGTACAGAACATTCAGAAATAAGCCTTTAATACTAACAACAAATTCAGACATTAAAAGTATTAAAAGTGAATACGGTAAATCAGTAGTAAGCCTACTCTTAGGAAAGTTCATACCTGTAAAAGTTTATGGTGATGATTACAGGAAGACAGTACTAGCAAACAATGTTGTAGACAGACTAGAAAATTAAAGGAGGAAGATATAATGGGTAACTTAAATAAGCAATTTCAGAGAATGTTAGAGGAAGAAATGAAAAAACACACAGGTGGCAGAAGTGAAGGAGAAAGCATTAAGGTTGTTCAAGTCAACAAAGATGGTAGTGAAGAAACAATAGCAGAAGGAGACTTCATTTTAGGTGCTATAAAAGAAGGAGAAAATATTGAGGAAACAGGAATAATAGTAGCAGGGAAATCAAGACCTACTGACCTAGTAGTTCTTAAGTATATGATGAATAAGGTTGTAGACCAAATAGTAGATAACGAAATGATGGGAGGGCTATAAGATGGCAGAAGTCTTAGAGATGGCAGAACACTTTGACCTAGAACAAGAAAATCAAATGAAAGAGGACAAAGACAGCTTTGATGAAATACTAGAAGATGTAGAAGAATACTCTAAGTCAACAATTGATGAAACTTATCCAATTGAGAGACTGGGAATGAGTGATGAAGGTAGGCTTTATGTGGATATGAGAAATATCACAGACGATACTAAGCCAGAAGATGTAGAAGATTATTTAAGAGAAGAACTACAACTGACATCTTATTCATTAAGTCAACTATTCTCAAGATTAGGTATGCCAGTAAGATACGAGAAAAAACTGCTAGACGAACAGCCACATTTAGTAGCAAGACAGTTTAACTTCTGGAGAGATAAGTTAGCAGGAAGGAAAGCACTATTCAGATTTCAAAATAGAGACCATAACGATTACTATGTGAGAGGAGTCTTAAGTGACAGGTACACGAAGTTAGATAACCTAGACATTCTTAAGATATTTGAAACAGTAGCAAAGAGATTAAAATTAAGAGATAAAATGAAAGTTAGAGGATACCTTCTCAACGATAAGAAATTCCATGCAAGAATAGTCTTTGAAGATTATTCAGCAGACTTAGGGGAAGGTGAAGAAGACATACTACAGGTTGGAGTTGATATTGAAAATTCAGAAGTAGGATACAACAGCTTTAAAATGACTCCACTAGTTTACAGACAAGTTTGCTCGAATGGATTGAGAATGTGGGTAAGTGGTGGAGAGCCTTTTACTCAAAGACATATTCATGTAGACGAAGACGATTTAAAGGAAGACTTAACGAGAAAACTAGTAGCAATTTTAGATAAGAGTGGAGAGTTACTAGATAAGTTAGAGAGTGCTAGAATGAAGAAAATTGATAACCCTTATGAAGTAATCAGAGAAATTGCAGAAAGAGAAAAACTCAGTAAAAAGTTGACAGATAAAACCATAGAGCATTTTGATGAAGAGCCTAATAATAGTGTTTATGGTGTAGTAAATTCATTTACTAGAATGGCAAGAGACTTAAATGATGATAGAAGAGTTGAAGTAGAAGAACTTGCAGGAAGAGTGCTAAAACAGGTAGCTTAAGGAGGACACAATGACAATACTAGCATTATTTGATGAGGGAACAAATGATATATTATACTATCTTGAAGTACCAGAGGAACATAGGGAAGAGGCAGTAAAGATAGTACGAGGTTTTAGACATATAGCAGAAGAGAATAATTTAGAGTATTCGTTAGACTCACTTCTGTTTTATCTCAAGGAACAGGGAATACCATTTGAAGAGAAGAATACTGATATTAGAGAAATAACATTTTAATATAATTGGGAGGTGTAAAAAGCCTCCCTCTAAATGACATAGGAGGAGATAAATAATGAAATATTATAGTTCTAATTATGAGGTACTGAGTGCATGGTACGATAAAGAAAGTGAAACAGGTAGAAATAGTAATGAGAGTATCTACTTTGAAAATACAGATGTAGTATACAGTTGGGGTAGCCACTTCCCATTAGCAGTTAGACTTCCTAATGGTTTCATTCTCTGTAATGGAGATTACTACTCGAACTCAACAGCACATCATCAGTCAGAGTTATTTGGTATAATCTCAAATGAGGAAAGAGCAGAAATACCATTCTCAGCACTAGGAAACTTAGAAGGACTAGACAGAGGAGGAAGGTGGTCTACTGATTACGATATAGAAGAAATTCAGAAACTAGAAATTAAAGACCATAAAAAAGACGGATGGATTGAGAAAGAAGTAGATGGAGAAACTAAGTATGAACATCAGTTGGGTGCAGTACTAATAGGACACAGAGGGAAAGATTATTTATCAGCAATTGATGAAACAGGTAGTGGTAATGGAACTTACTTCTTAACAGAACTTTTAGATAAAGTGAGTACTATTGATGAGGCTTATCAAAGTCTAAAACCTAGAATGGTAAAAGAAGTAGAGTTAGGAAATTTACCAGAGCATTATACAGGTAAAGTAAAAAGACAGGGAGAATGGTTCTTCTTAGAAATGACAGAGGATTACGAGAGAAAGAAGAGAAACCAGTTACATCACAATGGAGGAACATTTGATAAGAAATACATTTTAGAGCCTAAAGATGAAGAAACTAGAACTGGACACCATAAGGCAACTACAGGGTTTAAACTAAAGAGTGGAAAACAGTTTGTAAGAGGTACAGTCAGACACATAGAAAATGACCACTCACTTTTAAAATTGTACGAAGGAACAGAAGTAAGAGCAGGAGATAGAAGATTTTATAGAGCAATTGAAAACAGACAAGGAATGAGTTGGGGTGCAGTAGGAGATGTTGACTAATGAGGATATTTAGAGAAACTAAAGAGTTTGTTTGTGAGAACTGTAGAACAGTACACGATTTACCTTATAAAAGGTTTGATGGAAAAGCAGTTTGTGATGAATGTTTTAAGGAGTTACAAGACAGAGTAGAAATGGAGATTGAAAGGCATTTAAATGAATACTATTAAGGTAGGTGGTAGAGATGGAAAAAGGGCAAATAAGTAATAAGTTTGCACCAGTAATAGTTATAGACTTAGATTTAATCTTAAAAAAGCGAAGAGATACAACAGCAAATAGACTAAGAAATTTAGTAGGATTGCCTAAATACAGAATTATAAGTGGTAAGGTAGTAAGACATATAGAAGAGATATTTAATGCAGATTACTCAATCTATATATTAGAGAGAAAGAGGAATGATAATAAGCGAGAAAAGTACATTGAGGATATGGCATACACAAAGTTTATAAGTGAAATGAACTGGCACTATATAAGAGAAATGGGTAAGAGTAGTAGGATAGCAAATATCTTTTTAGCCAAAGACTTTGAAATAGGTCAATTCAAGAAAGCAGTATTTGTAGATAACTGGAACGATATAATTACACGAATGAGAATGAGATAGGGAGGTCAAAAGGTGGATATAGAAAAAGGCTTATTGTCAAAAATAGTAGAAAGTGGGGATATAAGAACTCCAATAAAGGAAAAGATAACTACTAAGTTCATTTATGGTAATAAGACACAGAGTATGTATAAGTACCTGCAAGATTATTATGCAGAGTACAATAAAGTTCCTTCAAAAGAAGTAGTGGAAAGACACTACCCAAATTTTAGTTGGGAAAATGCAGAAGAGCCAATGAATTACTATTGTGATGAACTAAGAGAAAGGTATAAATACAATAAGTTAGTTGACTCAATAGGAGAGATAAGTGAGCTAATTGAAAAAGGGAATATAGAAAAAGCACTAAAAGAGTTCCAACAGAGAGGGTCTACAATTGCAGTAGATACAAGAAGAACAAATGACTTAGAATACACAGAGGATATTGATGGAAGGATAGAGGCATACGAAAGAATTAAGAAATCACATGGAATGGTTGGTTTTGAATATCCATGGGATAGTTTGAATGAAGTAACAGGTGGAATAATGAGTCAAGAATTAATCACGATTGTTGCCTTTCAGAGTGTAGGAAAGACATGGCAGTTACTCTACATTTTGCACCACTTGTGGAAACAGGGATTGAAAGTAGCACTATTCACTCGTGAAATGAGTCCTGCTCAAATGCAGAGAAGACTAGACGCTATAGAATTTAATCTGCCTTATCAAGATTTCAAAAAAGGTAGACTAGGAGAAAAATTAGAGCAAGATTACAAAGAAAACTTATCAAAGCTAGAAGAAATGCCTAAGTTTATAATAAGTGGTGATGAAGAGGCAGGGTCAGGGTTATCGACAATCAGAGCAAAGATTGAGGAATACAAACCAGATGTGTTTGCAGTAGATGGACTATACTTGCTACATGATGAAAGAGGGGCAACAGGTTGGCAGGGAATGGTGCATATAACACAGGACACAAAGAGAATTTGTAGAAATTTAGAAATACCGGGTATTGTAACAACACAGGCTGGAGTAGGAAGTCAGAATAATGGTGGAGTAGCTTTAACAGATGTATCCTTCTCAAAGACTTCATTCGGTGCTGATAGTGATATAGTTTTAGGGTTAGACGATTTAGACCATATGTGGAAAATGAAAGTACTAAAAGCTAGAGAGAGTGAGAAGTTTAACTTTAAGATTAAGAAAGACTTCCAGACAATGAACTTCACTCAAGTTGGAGGAGTTGAAGGAGAGGAAGAAGATATGCTGGATAAGGAATTAGAAGAACATGACACAATAATGTATTAGGAGGGTCGAAATGGGTATAATTAAGGCAAGAGAAACTAAGAAGTTGTTCGACCAACTAGTAAAGTTTGGACTATTCACAGACGAAGATTTACTCGACATACAGAATATAATGCTTGAAAGATTGAAGGAGGTAGAGAATGGCAATATCAAAAAAGATTAGAAATTGGCTAAAGAAAAAGTTAAACTATCATATTAGAGAAGAAGACAGAGTAGTGGACAGGTACGAGGAAGACATAGAAACTACAGAGGCAATAGACAAGAAATTAGGAAACAGTAAGTGGAATATCCTTTTTATACTCAAGCAGGAAGAAGTAACAATCAAGACATTTTTAGTCGATACCACAACTGATGAGGATATAGAGGAAATAGAAGAAAACAAAGTCTATAAGTATAACTTAACAGCAAGAGCAACATTAAGACAGGTTTATATAGAGGAATTAGACAGTTGGACAGAGATA
>Ga0163219_100528_pt1 | contig 10062 bp, 8 predicted proteins | sample MSEWel2016_04_06_FD_113150 | JGI IMG/M metagenome (GOLD analysis project Ga0163219, IMG submission 113150) | Subsurface microbial communities from deep shales in West Virginia, USA - MSEEL Well Study Marcellus 3H_2016_04_06 ...
GAAGATTGATGGTAGTGACTGGGTTTCAAAGAGGGCTCTTTACATTTTAATGTACTTACTTCAGGAAAGACAGCGTCGAATTAGTGTAGAAGAGATAGTTGATATATTCTGGCCTGAGTCAGATCTTGAGGACGGAAAAAATAAATTATACAATACTATTTATTTGCTCAGAACTTCTTTAAAAAAAGGGGGGCTTCCCAAAGATATTGTAGAATCTTTAAATGGTGCCTATAATATCAATCATAAATATAAGATATGGACGGACTGGGATTATTTTGAGCGAAAAATAAATAATTTAATGCTGGGCAAAGAATATGCTGTCCAGGAACTGCAGTCATTATTTGAAATGTATCGTGGAGATTATTTCAGTACCCTTAAGTATGAAGGCTGGACTGAATTAAATAGAGAAAAAATGAGAGAATATTTTTTAATTTTGATTGAAAAATTGACAGAGAAACTATATAGTAATGAAAGTTATCGGGATACAGTAAATTACCTGCATAAAGGTATTGAATATGATCCCTATCGGGAAAATTTCTATTTAATTTATATTAAAGCTTTAGTAAAACTGGGGAGAATTGCTGAAGCAATAAACAGTTATAAAAAATGCGAAAGAATTTTAAAAGAAGAATTAAATGTTCCGCCAGGTCAGGAACTAAAAAGCGAATACCAGAGAATCAAAATGAGTCGGGAGATCACTGAAAAAGTTCAACAAAATTTTAATGCCAAACCCGTAATTGAAAGAGGGGCCATGTTCTGTGACCTCGATGTCTTCCAAAAAATTTATGAGCTGGAGCTTCGCCATGTTAAGCGTTTGAATAAGGAGTTTGTACTGCTGACAATAGATTTTTCAGAAATAGGATCAGAAATTAACTTCGAAGAACTAATCCATAAAATTGCCACTACTTTAAGAACAGAGGATGTAATCTGTTACTGCAGCCAAAAAGTATATATTATTTTAAAGGAAATGGATCTTGTCAATAGTGGACTGGTGATGCAGAGGTTTAATAATCTCTATAAAGAGTTGAATCTGACCAAAAAGCCTCCACTGGATATTAAAGAAATCAATTAAATTAAATATAATAAAAATTTTTTCTTAAACCACCTGAAAGGGTGGTTTTTTTATGTTTTCGAGGTTTTTTCGAGTATTTTTCCATATTTTTGTTAAATCACTCTGTTATTATTAGAGTAGAGAAGAGGAGGTGGTGCTGCAAATGTTATTGAGAAAAATAGTTTTAATAATAATATTACTTTTTTTAAGTTTTATTTTTTTGGCATTACCTTTAAGCGCTCAGGAATTTAATGTTTTTTCGTTAAATAATGACTATCAACTTGAAGATTTAAATACTGGAACTGAGCTGGGACAGATAGATCTGCAGAATTTTAGTTATGGTTATGCTTTTGACTATGATTATTACAATTTAGCTAAAAGTGCAGCAATTATCCAGATTGGAAATTATAATTTTGCTCAGATAAAGCAGGGAAGTGATTATATCACTATCAGTGCCTCAACCGCTTCTATCTACCAGTATGGAAATAATAATTATGCAGCAGCTGTTCAATTAAGTAAAAATAATAATCTTAAATTAGCTCAGTACGGTAATAATAATTTTATTCAGGTCGAACAGTACCGAAAAAACAGTAATTTATTTATAAGTCAGTTTGGAAATAATGAAAAATTGAAGTTGTATAAGTATTAAATATAAAAGCTTAGTTTTATGTGATTATATTTTAAAAAAGGAGGTGGTGGGGAAAAGTATGTTAACTAATTGCCGCTTCTTAGTGAAGGTGTTAATGATTTAAAGGGGAAAAGGTTCAAAGGAGGTAAGTAAAATGAAGAAAATTTTATTTTTAGCTTTTGTAATGATAATGGCTCTTTCAATGTCAGCAGCAGCTTTTGGAGGAATGGGTATTGGCGGAGATGTTGCAGTAATTGATCAGTTAGGTTCTTTTAATGATGCTTCAATTACTCAGGATGGTTATTCCTGGGGTGGCTGTGGCTGGGATTGCCCATTATGTACAGATAATATTGCTGTAATCCTACAGGATGGCGTTGGTAACAAAAACTATGTAACCCAAAAGGGTTCTGACAACCTGACCCATGCTTTATCCTTTGGATTTGCTAACACAGTAATTCAGGAACAAAATGGACATGACTTAACAGCATTCGCAGTTCAGCACGGTGTATTTAACCATGCAACCCAAATGCAGTCCGGTAAAATGAATGTAAGTATGGTTAGACAAATTGGTGTAGCTAACAAAGCTTTGACAATGCAGAGTGGTGGAAACTGCTACTGTGGCGATACAGCTTTAATTACCCAAATGGGCTTTGCTAACAATGCTGAAATTTATCAGTACTAATTAGTATAATTCCAATATTACACTAATAACTAATTAGTTAGATCCGACTAAATTGGGGTTAATAGTATCTATTAAATAATATTCAAAAAACAGTCTGGGATAATACCCATTTGAATTCCAGACTGTTTTTTATAAATTTAAAAAAAGATTGTTTTAAGGGGTGAGAACATGACAAACAAAAAATCTTTGATCTCTTCAATGACTATTTTAATGTTGATCTTATTAATATCAGTTTCTGCTGCAGCTCAGGAGATTGATAATCCAGAAGCACAGGAAATCGATAGAGAAATGCAGGATAGAATTGAATTGATTCAGGCTTCACAAAGTTTAACAGCTCAACAAACTAATAAGTCTGCTGCAGGAGTAAGTCTATATCTTACAACCTTTCATTCCGGAGAAAAAGAATTAAACCTTGGTGGTAAATTTGAAGGTGACTTTTTTCAAAATGATAGATATCAGGGTATAAATCTTGCCTATGTAATTGAAGGAATATATTTAGAAGATGAAGATATTAACCTTGCTGGATTTTTGTCAATAAAAGCAACATTAAATGACAAATTATTTTCACCATATTTTGGAGTGGGAGCAGAATTTATGGGTAAGGCCGATTATCAGGGCTTTGTTGGTTTAAACTTAAATGATAATTTTTTTGTGGAAACAAAGTTTATAAATGACAAGGATGAACTTGATAATGGAGATTTTTATTCTTCAGTCGGCTTTAAATTAAACTTTTAAATGAAGAAGGTGAGTTTAGTATGAATAAAAAAATTTCACTGACCATTTTATTCTTTATCATTCTGATAATATTTTCAAATTTAGCTCTGGCAGCAAGTGTAACCAGCTGGAAATTTAATATTTTTAATGATCCCGATGCCAGGCAGGTTGCACAAAATATTGCCAGCGCTCAGAATGACATGACCCTGGCGAATGATCCAATTGCTCAATTCATATCAGGTATTAATGGCAGAATTATGAATATGATTCAGCAGGATATTGTTAATAAGATGCTGGAAGATAATATTGGTGATGGTTTAAATTATGAGGTAGGGGATGTAGAGATCGATGTAACAGAAGATCCTCTTACAGGAATAGTTACAATTGTATTGACCAATATTATTACCGGAGAGATAACAGTAATTGAGTATGACACAACAGAATGGCCTTCAAGTGAAGACTTTGAATAAGTAAATTATTGAGGTAGGGGGGAGAAGTATGGAAGAAATGATTGCTCTACTTTTAGTTGTTTCTTTATTTGCCGGGGGCTCGACAGGTTTAATGCCAGAAAAAAATAGAGCAGAAGAACTGGCAGTTGACCCAACTCAGGTTATCGAAGAAGTTAGAATATCAGCTGATCAAATTATAACTTCTCAAGAAAATGTGACTACGGCGACTCAACTGCTGGCAGCTTTACCAGAGCGCGAAGATAAACATCAGGTAGCTATTTATGATATTAAAGATAAGACCGGTCAATACAGTGAGATTGGGTCGATGGTTGTTTCTCAGGGAGCTACTGAAATGCTAATCACTGCTTTAATCAGATCAAGGCAGTTTAAAGTCCTTGACCGAGTAAATTTGTCTAATTTCATGACAGAACAGTCTCTGGTAGAGCAGGATAGAACAACTGGAAATGATGGTCCAGCAACTGGAGAATTAACAGGTGCTCATTATGTTATAGATGGCGCAATTACTGAGTACCAGATTGATAAAAAAACAGGAGGTCTGGGACTGGTTATTGCAGGCAAAGGTGGGCAGCAGGAATATGCTGTAGCCAGCTGTGCAGTTGATCTTAGAGTTACAGATACTACTAGTGGAGAAGTTGTCTGGGCAAAAAGTTTGAAAAAAGAGATAGTTGGAGAAAGAATCAGCTTTCAGGTATTTTCCTTCATGGGAAATAATATAGTGGAATTTGAATCTGGACGCGGCAAACAGGAAGTTATAAATTTAGTTGTCAGAACATTGCTGGAAGAAGCTGTTTACAAGCTTTCTACAAGTGATCTTTTATAAAAGTGTAATAGTGGAAAAAAGATTTTTAGTTATTAATAGTTAAAGCTGATGTTTGCATTAATTTACAAAATACCGCTCCTTTAAAAATATATAAGTAAATACTACAGAAATTAAAGCTTTTCCACTACAAGACAGGAGCTGAAATTCAGCTCCTGTCAAAAAAAACTATTCCAGAGCATTAATATTTGCTCTGTTTAACCCTGGCTTAGAAACCAGGGTTTTAATTTAAAATGATTATTTTTCATAATTATATCATAATTTATTTTTTAGAGATTTTTTAGAGATTTATTATATATTTTTTAGAGATGAGATTGTTATTATTAATTTAGCGGATAAAGGAGGCGGAAAAGTATGAAATTAAAAATTATTATTATATTAACCATAATTGTTTTTCTGTCCCAATTTCAGGCTTCAGCAGCTGGAGTTTATCTCGGCAGTTTTACCCCCAAACAAAGTGAAAGCTTTAATTTTTCGATTCCAGTTCAAAATCTGGAAGGAGAAATCATCAGCATCTACACAACTGATGATTATTTCAGATCCGATAATCAAAAGATTGGGTCTTCAAATTTAAAGCTGATCAGCAGAGAGAATTCTCTTCCTCTCTCAAGTAGAGATCTTAATATAGAAAAAGATAGATTGCTTTACAACCAAAATCTCAATTTAGAATTAAATTTAAAAGCAGAATATGAACCAGGTTTATACAAAAACAATCTTTATTTGCGGGATGATATTAAAATTATAGAAATAGAGATAATTTTTGAGATTAGACCCTGGATGGAAATCTTAAACGGAACAGCTCAAAATGCAAAAATAGAAAATGTTGAAAATAGAACAATGGGCCTTTTCAGCTCCGGGCAGCAGAAAATTTTAATTAGATCGAATACTGACTGGAAGCTTAAGGTAATGATTGCTGAGGAAAATAAAGATAATCTTTCAATCCGAGTTGCTGCAGATCCTGAGAGCAGATCTTTTGTAGATTACAAGAGTGAATTTGTTAACTTAAATGCAGTGGAAACAGTTATTGCTAATGGCTCAAACACAGCCAAATTAAGTTCGGGTCAGGTAGAAATTTTTTATCAGCTGAGAATAGAAGATTTTAGAAAAGTAATTGCTGGAGAAAAAGACTATCAGATAAGTTTTTCCCTTGAGCAATAAACCTGGTTACGTTATCAGCTCAGGCTGATACTTAATATAAAGTTTCAGTGTGGAAAAGGGTTTTAAAAAACTAAGGAGGAATTTATTATGAAGAAAATGTTGGTATTAGCTTTAGCGTTGGTATTTATGCTCTCAGGTGCTGTAATGGCGCAGTACAGTGGAACTTTTGATGATCATTTTGATGTTGATTTAAGTTCTGAGTTTACAGAGGGAGACTATATTGGTTATGAAGATTTAGACGGCAGTGGTCTGGTATATTTCAACGAAGTAGATTCTGATAATCCTGGCATATATACTAACTTAGAACAATTTAATCGCTCAGGTTATTATGATGTTAACGGTACAAATGATGACAACAGACAAAAAGTAGAAATTACTCTTCCTGTAGAAGCCTATATTCCTTGTTTCTTAGAAATGAGATTAACAGGTAACCAGGGTACAACTTCTGCAATCAGTTATGGTCCTGGTGCACAGGGTTCAACAAATGCCAGTGGCTATCTAATGGTCTTTGATAATGAATTAGGCGGCTATTTAGATGATGAATGGCAGTCTCTGGGTTATGGAAGCAATGTAGCTATTAATCCTGGTGACGATGTTTTTATCGGTTCCTGTGACATCTTTGCAGTAGAAGTTATCTCCAATGATAAATATGCTTATGAGGTTGAGTCTGATGTGTTAAATGGAGTTGCTGGAGCAAATGGTGAAACATTACCAATGTATATGAGAACAGATCTTGGTGGTGGCTGGTTAGCAAATGACTTTGTATTTAATGCTCCAAAAACTTTCCATCGCGAAAGAAATGCAGGAGTTAAATTAGAAGCACTTCATAACTTTAAAGTTCCTTTCGGCATGAATACTGTTCATGGTGAATATAACGGTCAGGTTATCTTTAGAGCTATGACAATTTAACTTGTGCTGATACTTTAATAAGTTAATACAATTTTTCCACTACAAGGCAGGGGCTGAAAATTCAGCCCCTGAATAAGTAGAAAGGAGTGATTTCTATGTTTAAAAAAAGTTTAATTTATAAAAGATTATTAACAATAAGTTTAATTGTTATTTTAATTATATTGATTTCAAATCATGTATTTGCTACTGTTAGGGTTGAACCATCAAGAATAATTTTAAATGCTATAGAAAGAGAACGCAGTACAGGAATTATTGAAGTTGTAAATAATGGTGAAGAAAAAATAGAGCTAACTACAGTTTTACATGATTGGAGTTTAGACGAGAAAAATTCTGTTGTAGTTTTCGAAGCTGGTGAAACAGAATATACTCTTGATGGATTGATTAAGTTTAATCCTAGAGAGTTTACTCTGGCTCCAGGACAGAAACAGATTGTTAGATTTACAGTCTCCAGTCCTGAAGGTGAAAGCCCAAGAGAAAGAAGGGGTATAGTCTTTGTAGAGCACGAAACAGAACTAATTGATGAGGCTACTGGTTCGAGAGTAAAAACTCAGATAGGTACTACAATTTATTATATTCCGGTGGGTGTTAAATATAATTTTAAGTTTACGGGTTTAAGAGTATTTAACAGTCCAGAACCAATGCCGCAGGGTATATCTTTGAGGATTAATAATGATGGTGATGGTCATATGAGATATTACACTTCTTATAAAATAGTTAATTCTAATAACGAATTAGTTATGGAAGATAAGTTAAGTCAGTTATTAATTCTTCCTAAAAATGAGAGATATTTTTCTTTCTATCTTAAAGATAGACTGGAACCAGGAGATTATAATTTTATGTTAGAATTTAGTTTTTATAATACAGATCGGGTAGCTGAATATCAGATTCCAATTAAAATAGAGTAGGTTGGTGAAAAATATGAAGAACTTAATAATAATTACTCTATTTGTTTTTTTGATTCTAAGTCCTGTTATTATTGAGGCCCAGGAACTAGCTGAAGACAATTTAGGTATTGAAACTAGTATTGTATTATTAACTTTATTCGATGTAAACAGAGAGCAGGCCTACGATCAGGATGATTTTTTTGAAATATTTTATTTTAGTGAGGAAGACTATATACTCTTACCGGCTAATTTGATTGCACCATACCTTGAAGTGGAGCTTAATTTTAACAGAGATTTATCTATGCTGACTATAGAAAAAGGACAGCGTGAAGTAAGAGTTGATCTAACAGCAAAGGCATATATAGAACACCTGGAATGGGATGATAGGCCTTCTGTGATTGCTGGCGGTGAGTTTTATCTGGCAAAAGAAGTTTTTGAATATCTAACAGATTATCAAATTAGCTGGAATAATTCTCTGCAGGAAGTTGTAGTGGAAGGAGAATTTTTTAAAGATATTGAAATAGAAGACGGTCTGGAAGAAGAGGAAGAAGAAAAAGAGAAATTAATCTATCAAGAAGAAAAAGAGATTTTGGGAGATAAGAAAAAATCTTTTCAGCTGAGTTCTGTCCATTATAGAATTCAATTAAATTTAGAAGAAAGAATTTTTGGTGGTCAAGATAAAGAGATTAATGGAGATTTAAATTTTTATGGTAGAACTGGAAACTGGGCTTATTATTTAAATAATGATCTAAAATACAGTATTGACAGCAGTGAAGTTGATTATGAACTTGATAGAATAAAATTTAAGTATCAGGAAAATAATATGCTAATTATAGCTGGAGATCATGATTTCCGGCTGGAAGAAACTATGGGAAATAATGAGATGCAGGGTTTATACTTTTCTCTGCCTGATAGGTTGAGTTATAAATTGATCCCCTATACAAGTGTAACTGTTGAAGTCAATAAAGGTGATCAGGTTTCTCTTTATTTGAATAATAGTTTATTTAAAAAAAGAGATATTAAAACTGATGGCAAGTACACTTTTGAAAATATTGAATTAAAAGCCAGGTATTTAAATAAAATAGAGGTCGTAAAGTTAACCTCTGAGGGTCAAGAAGAAAAGAGAGTACAATATATCACTGGCTCAAGTGATGTTTTAAACTCAAAGGTAAAAGAATATGAACTTTTTGCGGGGCGTTATCGTGATGACGATTATTCTGGAGATGGCTGGGAAGGATATTTTGGAGCTTTAAGATCTAACTATGCTTTTAATAAAAATCTTTCAGCTCATATAGAAACAGCTATTTATAATGAATCATTAAATCCGGATAGTGAGTTAACTAAAGAAGTTGTTTCTTCAATTAGTGGCTTTTCATTTAGAATAAATTCTCGAACAGTAATCAATCTCGACTGGTTAATAGCTGGTAAAAAAGATAGCTTAAAAAGCGGAGCTGAAGCCAGTATTTTATATGGTTTATTAAATGGTTATATTCAGGGGGTTTATCTATATATTCCTCCAGAAACCGCCAACTTTATGGAAAAAGATGAAGGAGAAAATAAGTCGCTTTCCTTTCGTCTTGATTTAGCTAATAATATTAGTATTAATCCAACAGTTGGTCAGAGGAAAACACTTGAAGATGAGATTGATGAAAGTGATTACTATACTTTTAAAGTTATCTATAATCCTGGTTGGAGAAACTACAATGCTCTATCCCTTTATTATGAGGACAACAGATCTGAATATTCTTTTACAGATCAAAATGATCAAGTATATATCTTTTTAGGAGATAAGATAAGGAAGGGTATTGGCCTGGAAAATAATATATATGGAAGAAGCTTTAGAGTTTCAAGTGATCTTGCCTATTATGATAATGACCTAAACATCAGTGATTTCTACCAGGAAAATTATCAGGATTATGAAGCAGAATTAGGAGTGTATAAGCGCTTTGGTGATTATCTCTTACTATCAGCAAATTATGATGGTGAAATGCAGCGAGATGATCAGGGGACAAGATATTATGACCGTGAATATGATGGAGAGATTAGGCTATCATTTGGCAGAAGAGCTTCTTTATCCTTAGGAACTAAAAGAAATGAAGAAGAATCAGAAGCTAGAATTGATGAAGAAAGTAATATCCGCTTAAATTATTATTTTAATCGAGAATTTAGTCTAACTGCTGAACTAAAAGATTATCATTCAGAGTTTTTAAATGATTATCAATCAGCAAGTTTGTCGGGTAATTATTATCATCCAAACAATCCTGGCTATATTAGATTATTAGGTGAATATATTGTTCCAGATGAAGGAGAGCCAGGCACCTCCTTTAGTGCAGCCTATGATATTATTAGAGATGATGAAAGTGAGATAAAAATTGAAATTGGCAGAGAATACGCTGATTTTGTTAATAATGAGTATGAACAATATGCCACTTTTTCTTACTCACATGCTCTTTCATTTATCGGAGAAGAGACCAGAAAATCTAGATTCACTGACATTGAACCTCGCCCGATTGTAGCAGGCTATGCTTATCTTGACGAAAATTATAATGGAGTTATGGATCCAGGAGAGAGAAAATTAGAAGATATACCAATGAGGCTGGGTAATATGATGTCTGTTAGTGATGAGGATGGTTTCTTTATCTTTAAACCATATTTTAATGACATATATTTTCTCAACTTCGACTACCGCAACCTGATAGCTGATTATACACCGGTTACCGAAGAGATATTGGTAAGAGTTAAGGATAAC
>Ga0163219_100531_pt1 | contig 10037 bp, 9 predicted proteins | sample MSEWel2016_04_06_FD_113150 | JGI IMG/M metagenome (GOLD analysis project Ga0163219, IMG submission 113150) | Subsurface microbial communities from deep shales in West Virginia, USA - MSEEL Well Study Marcellus 3H_2016_04_06 ...
ACTAAAGGACCAAACATTTGTTCAGCATATGTTCTAAAAGAGCCAGGTAGTTGTTCTGCAACAGTCATCTCAGAAAGGGCAGTTAGTATAATATAAACTAATACTCCTACCAAAAGATATGAGATTATTATACCAGGTCCAGCTGTTCTAATAGCAATAGCTGATCCTAAAAAGAAGGAACCGCCTACTACAGTTCCAAGGGCCAGCATAGTAAGATGCCAAACTGATAACTCACCTTCTTTAGACATATTAATACCTCCTGTATAAAAATTAGATTATATCCTATAGTATATCCTACTAAGCCTTGATTATTAAAAGGTGATAGAAAGCTATTGATTTATAAAGATAACTATTAATTACTCTTGAATATAAAATGATTGAATAATTAGTTATTTAGATAAAGGTGAAAAAGTGTTTGTATATAAGGCTAATTAATGAGATATAATATTTATTGATAGGTTTCAAGCAAAATAAAATAGCAGTAGATCTTTGATTTTTAAACCCAATTATCTAAGTTTCATTTGCTAATAACTAGAAGATTATTTATTTTAGCCTTAATAGCTAAAAATGTATTAGTTTAGATGATTAAAGTATGAATTTTAAAATGATAATAAAAATTTTTAAAAACATTGACATCAACTTGACATATATTCTCTTGTCTGTTAAGATAGAAAAAAATAAAACAGAATCTAAGGAGGAAGTAGCGATGAGTAACTTTACTAAGGAAGATATTTTGAAAAAAGCTGAGGAGTTAGAAGTTAAGTTTATCAGATTACAGTTTACTGATATTCTAGGAGTAATTAAAAACGTAGCGATTACAGTTAATCAATTAGAAGATGCATTAGATGGTAAAATTATGTTCGATGGTTCATCTATTGATGGTTTTACTAGAATTAATGAATCTGATATGTATTTAAAACCGGATTATGATACATTTACGGTATTTCCATGGAGACCAAAGGATGGTGCAGTAGCAAGATTAATCTGTGATGTATATATGCCAGATGGAACTCCATTTGAAGGAGGACCAAGAAACGTATTAAGAAGAGCTTTAAAAGAGGCTGACGAGATGGGTTATCAAATGTATGTTGGACCAGAACCGGAATTCTTCTTATTTGAAAGAGATGAAGAAGGAGAAGCAACTACTATTACTCATGATCAAGGTGGATACTTTGATTTAGGTCCTATCGATAAAGGTGAAAATACTAGACGTGATATCGTATTGGCTTTGGAACAAATGGGCTTTGAAATGGAAGCTTCTCACCATGAGGTTGCTCCAGGACAACATGAGGTTGACTTCAAATATGAAGATGCCTTAAAGACTGCTGATAATATTGCTACTTTTAAATTTGTAGTTAAGGCTATTGCAAATGAGCATAATTTACATGCTACATTTATGCCAAAGCCAATCTTTGGAGAGAATGGTTCTGGAATGCATATGAATCAATCTTTATTCAAAGATGGAAAGAACGCATTCTATGATGAAAATGATAAGTTAGGTTTAAGTCAAGTGGCTTATTATTACATAGGTGGATTATTAAAGCATGCTAAGGCTATTGCAGCTATTACTAATCCAACTGTTAACTCTTATAAGAGATTGGTACCAGGATATGAAGCTCCAGTTTATTTGGCTTGGTCTGCTTCTAATAGAAGTGCTTTAGTTAGAATTCCAGCTGCTCGTGGAGCAGGAACTAGAGTAGAGATGAGAAACCCTGATCCAGCTGCTAACCCATATTTAGCTACTGCTGTTATGTTAAAAGCAGGATTAGACGGAATTAAGAATCAAATTGAACCACCTAAAGAGGTTCTTGAAGATATCTTTGAAATGACTTCAGCTGAAAGAGAAGCAGCGGATATTGATAATCTTCCAGGTAGTCTTTTTGATGCTATTCAAGAATTATTAGCTGATGATTTAGTTAAAGATGCTTTAGGAGAGCATGTTGTAGAGCATTTTGTAGAGGCTAAAATGATTGAATGGGATGTATATAGAACTCAAGTACATCAATGGGAATTAGATCAATACTTAAACGTATTTTAATCAAATTGATTAAAATAACTAAGATTAAAGCAGATTGCCTAGGCAATCTGCTTTTTCTATTTGAATATATTCACAATTATATCATAAAAATCTTTGATTTTTTATGAGTGTAATGGTGACTACTTTGTAAGTAATCAATAATAAGTACTAATTAACCCTTAAATAATCATTAAATACCTGTTATAATAGATGCAGTAATTAACGAACCGAAAGGGGTTTAAATAATGCAAATTAATTTAGTATTAATAGTAATAACTGTTTTGGGGCTGATTGCTAAGAACAATTCTCTGATTATCTCTGGAATAGTATTATTAGCTGTCAGGTTGCTTAAAGCAGAGCAATTTTTGAGTATTATTGATAACTATAGTGTTAAAATAGGCATTATTCTAATTATGTTGGGGGTCTTAACTCCTTTGGCAACAGGAGATTTAAAATTGGAAGGGATAACAGAAAATCTATTAAATCCTCTTGCGATTTTAGCTCTAGTTATGGGAGTATTAGTAACTCAATTTACTAGAGAAGGGCTATGGTTGATGGAGAATCAGCCAACTGTAACGGTTAGTTTGGTTTCTGGTGTTATTTTAGGTGTTGCTTTCTTTAAAGGTGTTCCAAGTGGGCCTTTAATTGCTAGTGGGATTACAGCAGTTGTTTATAAGTTGATTTCTTTATTCTTATAAAGGTAGATTGGGGAGTAAATTTATAATAGGGAGTGGAGTTTGATGAAGAAGGTCTTGATTGCTTACTCTAAAGATGAGAAGATGCTTGATATAGTAGACGGCTTGAAGGCAGGTTTTGAAGAGCAAGGGGTTAAAGTAGATAGAGAAGTTATTTCAAAGAATTCAGCTAAAATTTATTTTGGTAGATATGATCTGGTAATGGTCGGTAGTCTTAATTTAGGGCTATTTGGAGGAAAGATAGATTCTAAGATAGATTTATTTTTACAGAATGCTAAGATGACTACTGGACAGGATGTTGTTGCTTTTGTACAAGAAAGATTTTGGGGAAAATCTAAAGCTCTCAAAATTTTAATGAATAAATTAGAATCTTTAGGGTGTGTTGTAAAGGATTTTAGAGAGTTATCAGATAAAGAAGCTGGTCAACGTTATGCAAAAGGATTTAAATTATAGTCTTGAAAAAATTAGGGCTAGAAGGTATAATTAATTATTGTTGTATTATAATATTTTGATAAATGATTGTTATTTATTAAATCTTAATAAATATAGAAAGAGGTTGGTATCTTGCCGCAAGAGGTAAAGATTAGAATTAATAGTTCACAGCTTGAAGGTTTAGATAAGAATGAGATTGCTTTTAAGACAAAAGGTTTACTTTATAATAAAAAGGGGATTTATTACTTAAAATATAAAGAAGATTTGGAAGGCTTAAAGGGTGTCGAAACTACTTTAAAGATTAAAGAAGATGAATTAACTTTAATTAGACAAGGGCAAGTAAGAATGATACAGGAGTTTGTTATTGATAAGCAGAATAACTTTGATTATCATACACCTTATGGAACTTTAAGTTTTCAGGTTGAGGTAGAGGAATTGAATATAGATGTAGATTTTTTTCAAGGTGTAATTGATCTAAGCTATCAATTATATAATGGAGAAGAGCTGATAAGCAAGAATCAGTTAAATATAATTTATAAGGAGGATTAATATGGCTCTGGTGCAAAAGTTAGAGGAGAGATTGATAACAGAGATAGAGCAGGCGATTAATAATGCAAAAGAGCTGAATATCGAGAAGCTACCTAAGATTAAACTAGAAGTACCACGTGACTCAGCTCATGGTGATTTTGCAACAAACATTGCTATGGTTCTAGCTGGACAAGCTAAGATGGCTCCGCGTCAAATAGCTGAGATAATTAAAGAGAACCTAGCTGATGTAAAATTGATTGAGAAGGTTGAAGTAGCGGGACCAGGTTTTATCAATTTCTTTTTGAGTAATCAATGGTTATATGATGTATTAGTAGAGGTTGAGAAACAGGGTGCAGATTATGGTAAGGTTAATGTAGGTCAAGATAAGAGGGTACAAGTAGAGTTTGTAAGTGCTAATCCAACAGGACCTCTTCATGTAGGTCATAGTAGAGGAGCAGTTGTTGGAGATGTAATGGCTAACTTGCTAACTGCTGCTGGCTTTGATGTTATTAAGGAGTACTATATCAATGATGCTGGAAATCAAATGAATCTTTTAGGGAAGTCTGTTGCAATTAGATATCAACAGCTATTGGGAGAAGAGGTTGGATTTCCTGAGGATGCTTATCAAGGTGATTACATAAAGGAGATCGCTCAAACGATTATTGATGAAGAGAATGATAAATACTTAAAAGATGCTCAAGCAGAGAATTATGATTATTTTGGAGAGCGTGCTTATCAGATATTATTAGCTAATATTGAAGATGATTTAGCTAGCTTTGGAATAGAGTTTGATAAGTGGTTCAGTGAGCGGACTTTACATCCAGATGCTATTAATGAAGTTGTTGCAGATTTTAAAGAATCTGGGTTTATTTATGATAAAGATGGGGCATTATGGTTTAACTCTAATAAATTTGGTGATGATAAGGATAGAGTAGTAATCAAAGAAGATGGTGCTCCTACCTACTTAGCTGCTGATATTGCTTATCATAAGAATAAATATGACCGTGGTTTTGAAGAGGTTATCAATGTTTGGGGTGCAGATCACCACGGATATATTGAGAGAATGAAAGCAGTAGTTGAGGCTTTAGGCTATGATAGAGAGGCTTTACAAGTTATCTTAGTCCAACTTGTAACCCTATTACGTGATGGTGAGCAGGTACCTATGTCAAAGCGTGCTGGTAATTTTGTTACTATGCGTGATGTAATTAAGGAAGTTGGAAAGGATGCTGCTAGGTACTTCTATGTAATGCGTAGTACCGATAGCCATCTAGACTTTGATTTAGAGTTGGCTAAAAAAGAGTCTAGTGATAATCCTGTTTATTATATTCAATATGCTCATGCTAGAATCTGTAGTATCCTAGAGCAACTCAATAATGAGGAGATAGTTTTACCTCAAGCAACTAGCTTAGATTTAAGCCCGTTAACTGATGAGGCTGAGATTGATTTGATTAAGAAGTTAGCAGATTACCCAAATGAGATAGCAAAAAGTGCAGAGAGTAGAGCACCACATCATATAGCCCGTTATGCTTATGATTTGGCTGCTACTTTCCACAAATTCTATAATAAATGTCATGTCTTAATTGAAGACAAAGCTTTGCTGGAAGCAAGGATAGTTCTAGTTTTAGCTACTAAACAGGTATTGCTTAATGTATTAAACTTATTAGGAGTATCAGCTCCAGAAAGCATGTAATATAAAGGCAGTGATGAGTTAGAAGTAACGAGTAATGAGTAAAGGTTAAGAAGGAATAATTTGAATTAAAGTCAATTGATAAAATGATAATTAATGGGTCAAATATCTTTAAAGGCTTTACTCGTCACTGCTCACTTGTTACTTGCTTCTATTTACGAATTTGGTGGAGTTTAGAAGGACAGAATAATATCTAAGGAGGAATAGTTATGAATCAAATGTTAATGGCAACTATAAGTGGATTGATTGTGGGAGCTTTGTTTGGCTTTTTGAACCTACCTATTCCTGCTCCACCAAATTTAGCGGGAGTTTTGGGAATTATAGGAATATATCTAGGGTTTATACTCATTAAGTCTTTTACGTGAAGAAAAAAGGCTAGAAAATTAGGGGTAACTGTCTCTAAATTTTCTAGTCTTTTTATATGGTAGAAGCCAAGATAGACGTCTGACAAATAAGTTGGGTTGCTTGTAAGTGTGAGAAGTAGTGACCTCTTTTATTACTTATTGTTCAGTTTTAGATTAATTGCTCACACTAATATAAAGGAGGAGAATGTATGACAAAGTATATTTTTGTAACTGGAGGAGTTGTATCGTCTTTAGGTAAGGGAATTACTGCAGCATCATTGGGAAGGTTATTAAAAGAGAGAGGTTTAAAGGTTGCTGTACAGAAGCTAGACCCATATATAAATGTTGATCCAGGTACTATGAGCCCTTATCAGCACGGTGAGGTATTTGTTACTGATGATGGAGCAGAAACTGATTTGGATTTAGGCCATTATGAAAGATTTATTGATATAGATGTAAGTCAAAATTCTAATGTTACTACTGGTCAGATCTATTCTACAGTACTTGCAAAAGAGCGTAGAGGGGATTATTTAGGTGGAACAGTTCAGGTTATACCTCATATTACTGATGAGATGAAATCTAGAATCAAGCGTTTAGGTGATGATAAGGAGATTGACGTTGCTTTAGTAGAGATTGGTGGTACTGTAGGAGATATCGAAGGATTACCTTTCTTAGAGGCTATTCGTCAGTGTAAGAGTGATTTTGGTGCTGATAATGTAATGTATGTACATTGTACCTTAGTTCCTTACTTAGCAGCAGCAGGGGAACTTAAGACAAAGCCAACACAACATAGTGTTAAAGAGCTAAGAAGTCTAGGGATTCAGCCTGATGTAATTGTCTGTCGTACAGAACATGAATTACCTAAAGAGGTTAAAGAGAAGATTGCACTGTTTTGTGATATTGATAAAGATGCTGTTATCCAAGCTAAAGATGCTAGTTGTATTTATGAGTTACCATTAATTATGGAAGAAGAAGGATTGGCTAGAATTGCTCTAAAGAAATTAGGACTTCGTTCTAAGGTATCTGAGCCTAATCTATCAGAATGGAAGAAGATTGTTAGTACAATGAAGAATTTTGATAAGAAGACTACTATTGCAATTGTAGGTAAGTATGTAGAGCTACAGGATGCCTATATAAGTATCTCTGAATCATTACAGCATGCAGGTATTAGTAATGATGCAGAGATTGAAATTAAGTGGGTTCATTCAGAGGATATTGAAGAGGGTAATGCCGATAGTCATTTAGCTGATGTAGATGGTATCTTAGTTCCAGGGGGATTTGGAGATAGAGGTGTAGAAGGAAAGATAGAGGCTATTCGTTATGCTCGTGAGAACAAGGTTCCTTTCCTAGGAATCTGTTTAGGTATGCAATGTGCAGTAATTGAATTTGCTCGTAATGTCTGCGGATTAGATAATGCTCATAGTGCTGAGTTTATCGATACAGAGTATCCAGTAATTGATTTGATGCCAGAGCAGAAGGATATTGAAGATATGGGTGGAACAATGAGATTAGGCTTATACCCTTGTAAATTATCCAAGGATTCTATTAGTCGTGACTTATATCAAGAAGAGGTGATTTATGAACGCCATCGCCACAGATATGAGTTTAATAATCAGTTCCGTAAGCAGTTAACTGAAGCGGGATTATTATTATCTGGAGTATCTCCTGATGATAGATTAGTAGAAATCATAGAGGTCCCAGAACATCCTTGGTTTGTAGCAAGCCAGTTTCATCCAGAATTCAAATCCAGACCAAATAGACCCCATCCGTTATTCAAAGGATTTGTAGAAGCTACAATTAAATAATTTTGATTATTAAAAGCGAGAATCTTCTCGCTTTTTTTATTTGAATGCATATTTTTATCATTGCTAATTACTTTTTACTCTTTACTCGTCATTGTCTTATAAATAAATTTATTTTCTTGCGTATATCCATGGAATAATATGTCAATAATATTACTAACAAAAGATATATGGAGGAGATAATTATGAAAAGAGCTATATTAATTTTAATGATATTATTAAATGTTCTTATTTTGAATAATGATGTTGAGGCTAAGGAGATAACTGGAGAGATAATTGCAGTAAATGCAAAGCAAGATACTGTATTACTAAAGTGTACTGACAATAGCATCAAAGAGTATAAAGTTAAGTTAAATGCAGAGCTTTCTTTAAACAATAGGAAGGTTTCCTTATTGGCTTTAAGGCCAATTACTCCTGATACATTTCAGTATGCTAAGGTTGATTTAGACAACTCTAAAGAGATAGTAGCAATAGCAAGTTTTTATAGTGTAGTTGATATCAAGGTTAAGGAGATTAATAAAGGTTCGATTATTTTGCAGAATTTAAATACAGATGAAGAGGTGACATATGCATTAGATTCAGAGGTAGAATTGATACGTAATAATTTTAAGGCTGATTTATCTGAATTAAGAGTTGGTGATAAAGGGATAGCCATCTTTGGTGTTGAGAATAGGCTAAATAAATTGGTTTTATATCATTATGAAGTCAGTGGAATGCTAACAGATATAGACTATCAAAGTCGCAGTATCACTGTTAATATAGGTACTAGATTAAAGCCTTCTTTCAAGACTTATACCTTAAATAAAGCTACTAAAATAATCACTACAGCAGGAGAGATTGATTTAGATTCATTAATGGAATACAGCTGGATTAAGTTAGAAATTGGTCAAGATGTAAGGACTGTAGTGGCAAGGAGTATATAAGGAATGTATGAAAGATATTTTAGCATTATTGAATAATATTTTTATTTATATAAAAGGATTTCACTATCTATGTAGAGAATAATTATCAAGGAAGGAGTGGAAAGGAGGGGGAGCCAATAATGTTACTTCAATGTAATGCTACTCTGGCCTGGAGATGTCCTCTTTGCGGAGAATTAGAATTAAATCAAATCAGTATCTTTGATTTTTCTGGAAAAAATAGATTAGAAATAAAATGCGGTTGTGGATATACTAAACTAGTATTTGGAAAGAGTAGTTCTAAAAAATATTGGTTAGAATATATTTGTGTTGTTTGTGAATCTACCCACAGGGTTTCACTTACCCAGGGGGAATTTTGGGCAAACAGGGTTAAAAAGATTAAATGTTTAGATAATGGAGCCGAACTAGGGTATTTAGGACCTTATGATGATGTCAAGCGATTGGCAGACCAAGAGGAAGAATATTTAAAGTTAATGATAGATAAGCTGGAATTTGAGGATTATTTTAATAATCCTGAAATTATGTTATCTGTCTTAAATGAACTACATGATATTGCAGAAGCTAATGGATTGGTCTGCCAATGTGGAAGTTCAGATATTGATATAGATATGTTACCTCGTGAAATAAGATTAACTTGCAATAGGTGCCATGGTGTAACTAGAATAAGTGCAGAGACTAAAGAGGATTTAGCATTTTTAAGGAAGATAAAGCAGATTAAAATTTTAGAAGGTGTAGTAAGTGCCTTAGAAGGAATAAATTTGTAATAGATTAGAGATGGATTTTAGAAAGAGATATAATTAAGAACAGAAGAAATTGTATTAGTTGGTAGTTAAGGGTGGGTAGTCTGTTGTTAATGGCATTGAGTGATTATTTATTGCTCACAGATTTTATTTCATAGATTACTCACCAAATAATATATTTTGCTATTATTGCGATTTTAATTCTTTAACAGTTTACATACTATTTTATTTAGAAATAGTTTTTTATAAAAGATATTTAATTTGATATATTTTTAATTATTGTTTGACTCTATACTTATTATAAGTCATAATATAAGAGGAGTGTATAATTATAATCAGTATATTAAAAAACTTTACATAAGGCATTTGTTTAGAAGGGCTTGTGATTAATATTACTTAGTAAGGGTAGTGTTCCAAATATTATAGTCATATCGTATCTATAAAATTTATTTTTATACGGGTTACTTCTTCAAAAAATGTCGAAAAAACTGAAACTAAAGAAGGATTTTTGTTCTTCTTTATGGAATAATAAGTATTGAAAATTTTAAGGAGGTTATAAGATTATGGCATTAGTATCAATGACTGACATGTTGAACAAAGCAAAAGAAGAGAAGTATGCAGTAGGACAGTTTAATATCAATAATTTAGAGTGGACTCAAGCTATCTTAGAGGCTTGTGAAGCTAAGAAATCACCTGTTATCTTAGGAGTATCTGAAGGTGCTGGGCGTTACATGGGTGGATTCAAAACCATAGTAAATATGGTAGCAGGTTTATTAGAAGATATGGACATTACTATCCCTGTTGCACTTCACTTAGACCATGGAACAAGCTTTGAAAGCTGTAAAGCAGCAATTGACGCTGGATTTACATCT
>Ga0163219_100532_pt1 | contig 10027 bp, 4 predicted proteins | sample MSEWel2016_04_06_FD_113150 | JGI IMG/M metagenome (GOLD analysis project Ga0163219, IMG submission 113150) | Subsurface microbial communities from deep shales in West Virginia, USA - MSEEL Well Study Marcellus 3H_2016_04_06 ...
CATCCCGATCTCGCCGCCTGACACACCGCCAAGCGAACAGCCTAGACCACCGGGATGAGGGGTCCTTTTTCGACGCCGATCACCCCGCTACCGGGGTCCCTTTTCCACGCCGATCCACAGTCGAGATCGAGGAGGTCGCCCCCCGGAGAACCGGCCAACCCCAAATCACCATTAGCTACTTCCGGGACGTGAATGACGGCTCGACCAGTTTCTGGGAGAGCCACGACGGCCTCAGGGTTCTTGCGCCGATCACCGACGTTCTCGCCAAGAACCTACCCGGCGAAGGCTTCTGGTCAGGTAACAAGATCATCGAAACTGTGATGATGGGCCGCCTCAAGGGCCAGTTCATCCCACCGTTGGCGGCGGGTCTGAACGCCTATCGGGAAGCACGCGAATGCGCGTTCATCTACAGCGCCAAACCTACTCCCAAGGATAAGCCGTTGATGGACGTCTTCGCGCTGACGAAGGCCGATATAGAGAGAGCGCGGGAGGAAGAGGCGATCACCCAGTTCGTAATGCGGGGAGCCATCCGCAATCCGGACTATGGCAAGCCCTATGGCATCTACCTTTACAGCAAACCGCAGGCAGAACGTCTTCGGGAGAAACTCATCCAGATCGGCTTTTCTGATGTGACGCTCGCGGCTGTGGACGTTGGGGTTCTGACGGGGAGACGTGTCCGCTCGGGTTCTTCAGAACGAACGGCGGAGGAGCGGGAGGCCGCGAAGAAAGCTCGGCAGAAGAAGGACGCGGAGCGGAAACGACGCAGCCGGGCCGAGAACGCGAACCGCGAGGGCCGGACGCCGGGTATGGCAGGGCGTCAGCGAAAGACAACCTAAAACACACCGCACGTCGGCCACCGACGGCAGACGCAAGTAATGGTATGCAGAAGATAATTCTCCGACCCGCGATGGCGCGGAACCCGCCCGGGAGGTCAGCCCTGCTTTGCTTTGAATCTGGGGTCGGTCTTATTAATGATGTAAACTCGACCTTTGCGACGGACGAGCTTGCAGTCCCGGTGACGCGTCTTCAGGGATTTGAGCGAGCTTCTGACTTTCATCCGTCCCTCGAAGGTTCGGCCACTTGGGCGTGCGAGCGGCTGCGGATAGGGGCCGCGCCGGATAAAGTCAACGGCGGAACGCCTGCTGAACGCGGAACTAGGCAGCCTTAATGTCGAACCGGCTCCGCAGGTCCATGTCAGCCGTCCGCGTGTAGCTCGCCAGCAGACCGTCCAACGTCGCGTTCGGCTGGACCGCCGTGTCGGGGATCAGCGCATACCGCCACGGCTTCTCGCCCTGTGAGTTGGCGTGATGTTCGGTGGCGATGAAGCACCACAGCGCGGCGGCTTCCGCCTTTCCCAGCACGTCCGCATCGGACATGTCCGAAGACCGCTTGGTTTCGAGGATCAGCTTTTCGGTCTTCGTCTCGACCACGAAGTCGGGCTGGTAGGCGTGGCCTTCGGAGTCTTCGATCTTGAACTGGTTGGGGCCGGGCTTCATCCACAGTTCAACGGTGGGATCGCGTTCGAGCAGCACCGCCATCTGCCGCTCGGTGTCGGAGTCGAACTTCGCCATCGGATAGCAGGCGCGCTTGAAGCCGGTGAAGATGAACCGCTTGATGTCGCTCAGCCGCTCCGGCGCCTTGCGGTAGTCGAGATAGGGGTTGGCGCCTGAGCCGTCGAACGCCTGCGGCCTAAGTGGCGTGAAGGGCGCGTGCAGCGTGACCCGGTAGCGGGTTTCCGTCTTCCAGCGATGCTTGGTCATCTGCGCGAAGACGGCCTGCGCGATCTCCTTGCCCCGGTGTTGCAGGACGTTGCGGACATCCTCTTCGCTCCGAAGATAGCTCTTCAGGTGCGACACGACCTGCCCGGCGAGGTCGTAGAGCATCTCGGCGTGGGTGTCGTAATCAACCTCGTCGAAGTCGATCAGGCGCGCGACGAGGTAGTCCTCCAACCGCTCTGGCCGGTAGCCGCCGTCTTCACCGGCGATCAGCCTTTGCTGCTCCGTGCGAAGCTCCCGCACGACAAGCTCGCGGCTCATGGGCTGGTAGTTCCAGCTACTGAGGCCCTCGATCTGGAACGGCTTGAACCCGAAGGAGACGTGATCAACGGGGCTCACCACCATCTGCGGGATAGCGATGGTGCGCTCCACGAAGGCCGCGCAGACCTCCTTCACGACTTCCTCGACCCGCTCCGGCGGAAGCGTCGCAAGCAAGCCTTCACTGGCGCGGTGAGCGGCCATGGCGTCGGCGGCGATGGTCTTGATCACCTTCTCGGATTTCAGGTCGCCGAGAGAAGATAGCTTCGTCTGGAAGCTGGGCAGGACCACGTTGAGGGTCGTTTCCGCGAGCGCGATCTCCTCCGCGCCTTTGAAGGTGAAGGTGGGAACGTCATAGGCGAAGGACGCGTCGTCGGTCTCGCCAACGCCACCCTGCGGTTTCGCGGGGGGCGTTGGTTTGGCGGCCTGCTGGATCATCGCCTGAATGATCGACGGCGCCTCGACCATGACCGGCTTGGAGGTCGGCACGTCGCCGCCCTCGCCGATCCGCACTTCCTTGAACTTATGGACCAGCCCGTCCGCCGACTTGGCCTTCTCGATCAGTTCGTTGAAGCGGTCGTGCGCGATGACCGTCAGGGTGTCTACGGCCTCAACCTTGGTGCGCTTGCCATAAGGTAGACGCAGCCCCCGTCCGAGGGTCTGCTCGGTCAGGATGTCGGATGCGGAGGCGCGCAGCGGAACGATGGTGAAGAGGTTGGTGACATCCCAGCCCTCCTTCAGCTTGTTCACGTGGATCACGATGTCCGTGGTCCCGTCTTTCTCGATGTTCAACAGGCGGCGCGCGTTCTCGTCGCTCTCCTCGCCTGTGAGCTTCGAGTGAATCTCCGCGACCCGGCCTTTGTAGCGGCCGTCGAAGAACCCCTCGGACTCCACGAACTCCCGCACCTGCCGGGCGTGATTGGTGTCCTGCGTCACCACCAGCATGAAGGGGTGAACGACAGGGACCGAGTTCTGCTTAGCGTAGGTCTGAAGGGCGACCTTCACATGCTCGTGGTAGTGGATGCCGTCTTCGAGTTTGATCCGTTCGAGCACGTCCTCCGTGACGCCTTTTGAATCGAAGTTGGCGCGGGTGCCGACGGCGGGCTCCTTGACGTAGCCATCCTCCATCGCCTCGGGCAGTTCGTAGTCGTAGATGACGTTCTTGAAGGCGGCTCCGCTTCCCACAGCCTTGGGCGTAGCGGTCACTTCGAGGCCAAGGATCGGCTTCAGTTCGCTGATCGCCCGCACGCCTGCCGACCCGCGATAGCGGTGGGCCTCGTCCATCAGGAGGACGAGATCGGATAGACCGGAGAGGTAAGAGAAGTAGCTCTCCCCGATATACTCCTGAAGCCGCTTGATGCGGGGCGACTTGCCCCCGCGAACCTCGGAGTTGATTTTCGAGATGTTGAAGATGTTGATGATTGCGGCTTCACGCCCCAGTAGGTCGGCGCCACGCACGCCGCGCCCTTCCTCGTAGTTTTCGGCATTGACGATCAGCGGCGGTTGGTGGGCGAACGCCTCGATCCCCCGGAACACATACTTCGGGCTGGACGGCTGGAAGTCGGCGAGCAGCTTCTCATAGATCGTCAGGTTGGGCGCGAGCACGAAGAAGTTGCGGCTCTTGCCGGTCATGAAGAGGTAGCTGACGAACGCCCCGAGCAGCCTCGTTTTGCCAACACCCGTGGCCAAGGCGAAGCAGAGGCTGGGGAAGTCGCGCTCGAAGTCCACGACTTCCGGGTAAGCGGCCTGCACAGCTTCCAGCGCGCCTGCGACATCCGTGTCCTTGGATGGATCGACAATGTCGATCACATCGGCCAACCGCTTCAGCGATTCCACCTGCGGCTTCCGCAGGGACAAGCGTTGGACGATCTGGTGAAGGGCCCGGTTGTCGATCACGCGTCGCCCTCCACGTCGAAGAGCGCAGGCTGGTTGTCCGCCTTGGTGCGACTGCTTGCTTTGGCGGGCGCGGCGCCCGGTTCGTCGTCGGCACGCTCGTCCTCGATCAGCGGCAGAGCCTCGATCATCAGCGAATAGTCGTCCTTACCCCACTCGCAGCGGTCGAGGATGGCGCCGGGGATTTTGCGGATCGTGAGGTTCGTGAAGCTGTCCGCGTTCGCTCCTTGGAACGCCTTGCAGCAGATGAGCAGCGTGCGTTCATCGCCGACCTCCTGCGAGATCGCACGAAGCTGCTCATGGGTCAGGCTGTTCGTCGTGACGTAGATGAAGTCGGCTTCGGAGGAGTGGCCGTGCATCCAGTAGTGTTCGGTTGAGGGCGCGTAGGTGAACCCGAAGTGCTTGCACATCGCCTCGGCCAGCATCTCGGCGTTGTAGGCTTTGGAGATCACCCACTGGCCGAATTGGTCCTTCTCCAACAGGGATGGCGCGAGCCGGTAATAGCGGTAGCCGCCGCCGCCCTTCCAACCGACCGCTGCTGTGATGCCGCCGGGGTCCTGCCCGTCTATGACCTTTCTTAGCCGTGGAACGATATGCGTTTCGCAGTGATCGCCAAGCTCGATCATGATCCAGCGGCGGCCCATCTTATGGGCAACAGCACCAGTCGTGCCGGAGCCAGCAAAGGAGTCCAGCACGAGGTCGCCGGGCTTGGTTGCAAGTTCCAGAATGCGCTTGAGGAGTCGCTCGGGCTTGGTCGTTTCGAAAGCGTTCTTTCCGTTTAGAGCCAAGGCCTCACGCTTCGCGTCTTGGTTGTCTCCAACGTCAGACCTCATCCACAACGTGTCGGCAACCATTCCTCGCCCCACTTCTTCCAAGAATGATTTCAGGCGAGGCTTGGATTGCTCGAAATCCTTTCCCCACCACAACCGATTGTCTCGGATATGCTCTTCATTCTTTGCTTTATCGTATCCCCAGACTCTGGTCTCCGAAGGGAAAATAAGCTCTCCGGTCTTCGGGTGGGGAATCCCGTAGTATAGGTTTGGCCTCTCCGCTCGCGTCTTTGAGCAGGTGTAAACTACTGATTGCCAAAGCCCCCGGGGATCGCTGTCAGCGTTTCCATAGCCTTTTAGCTGTTCCTCGTTTCTTTCGAGCTTGTTGGGCTTCCACGCTAACTTGTTCTTGGCGTAAACAAGTATGTGGTCGTGGCTTGTGCTGAACCATGTGGCATCATTCTGTTTCGAATACTTCTTTTGCCAGATGACATTAGCAACGAAGTTTGATCGTCCAAAAACCTCATCAAGAACAACCTTCAGGTAATGAGCCTCGTTATCGTCCAAGGTCACCCACAGACTGCCGTCTTCCGACAACAAATCCCTAATCACCGTCAGACGGTCGCGCAGCAACGACAGCCACAAGCTGTGCTCCACTCCATCGTCGTAATGGGGGAAGGCCGAGCCCGTGTTGTACGGCGGGTCAATGAAGACGCATTTGACACTAGCGCGGTAGTTGGCCTCCAACGCTTTCAGCGCGAGCAGGTTGTCACCGTGAATTAGAACATTGTCGAACGCGTCCCCCGCTCTGCGCGTGGGTGCGTGATAAGAATACGTCTCGTTCTCGATGAGAATCCGGGGCTCCAAGCGGGGTCGATTTTCTTTACCGATCCACGTCAGTTCCAGTTTCGTCTTGGCACTCATCCGGCAATTTCCCAGCGGATCGCAAACAGAGGGGTTAGGGTCGGCGTGAGGCTTAGCTTCTCCGCGATCTCGTCGAGCATCCGCTCGCGCTCCGCATCGATCTCCCTCAGCCGGGTGTAGAGTTGGTGTTGCAGGTCGTCCGCCTGCCGTTTCAGGGTGTTGGCCTCTCTCTGTAGCGCGACCTTCTCTTGAAGGTCCGCCGTGGCGCGGGAGACCTTGGTCTTCTCCTTAGCCTCCTTCGTGAGGGCCTTGATCTGAGCGTCGAAGGAGACCTTTGCGTCCTCGCGCCAGTTGTCGAGCCGCTCCTCCTCTTCTTCGAGGAAGTCGCCCAAACGGACTTGGGCCTGCTGCACAATAGCGGTCTGCCGGTCGGTGACGATCTTGGCCAGTCCGTCAGGCGCGGCGTCCGAGACCTCGCCGGTCACCGAGGCAGGGACCAACATCAGGCGCGCGGCGGTTTCGCCGTCCAGCACCTCGCCGTCATCCGTCATGGCCGCCACGATGATCTCGTCGAAGGTGCGGGCTGGCGTTTGCAGCGTTAGCCGGGCGGCCTGCATCCAGCCGGAGGAGCCCACGCGTTCGGACACGTCCGCGAGGTTCCCTTCATAGGCGCCGTAGTCGAACGTGACCGAGGCCGCGCCAAGGTCGCGGGTCTTAGCCTGCTTGACGAGCCGATCCGCCAGCCTGCCATCTGCCAGACGGAAGAAGTTCCAGCCCCGGTCGTCCGCCAGAGGCCACTCGGTTGTGTAGGTCTCGCCGTTCCAGTCGAACCTCTCGGCGTGATCGGCGTGGAACGTTGCGTCGGGAAGCTCGGCGCGCGCGAGCAAGAGCAGCGCACGCTTGAACTCGTCGAGGGACCGGTGGAGCGACGATTCCTGCATCTTGAGTCGCTCGACCACCTTGTCGTCCAAGGCTGCGAGGATTTGGTCGCGGGCCGTCTTCTTAGCCTCGTCGATCTCGACCACCAGTTCGGCCTGAAGCTGGTCGAAGGCCGCGTCGATCTCCTCGCTCGTGCGGCAGGACTGCACGATGTCGAGGATGCGACGCTCAATGTCCACGCCAGACTCGATGGCGCCCAGCACCTCGTCGGACGAGCCGAACACGCCTTCAAAGAGCCGGAACTTCTGATCCAGAAGCTCTACGATGCGCTGCTCGGCGTGGTTCTTCCGGTTCATGAAGTTCACGACCGTCACGTCGATCTTTTGGCCGTAGCGGTGGCACCTGCCGATCCGTTGCTCGACCCGCTGCGGGTTCCAAGGCAGGTCGTAGTTGATGAGCAGCGAGCAGAACTGAAGGTTGATGCCTTCGGCCCCGGACTCGGTAGCGATCATGATCGTGCGGTCGTGCCGGAAGGCGTCCACGAGAGCGGCCTTCATGTCCGCCGTCTTCGAGCCCGAGATCGTTTCGGTGCCTCGGTGTTTTTCGAGCCAACCCTTGTAGACGGCTTGGCTCTCCTTATCGGAGTTGGCGCCGTTGAGGATGACCACCTGCCCGGCGAAGCCGTTGCTTTCGAGCAGTTCGCGCAGGTAGGTCTGAGTGCGAACAGACTCGGTGAAGATCACCGCCTTTCGCTGCCCACCCTTGCCGACGATCTCGTCCAGCACGAGCGGCAGGCATTCGAGCAGGGCCTTGCCCTTGGCGTTCGTGCTGATGCCCTTGGCGAGATCGCGGTAGCGGGCAAGCTCCTCGATCTCGGCCTTCAGGACGGCCGGATCGATCTCATCGAGCCCATCATCACTCTCGTCTTCCAGCGCATCGGCTTCGCTGGCCTGTTCGCCCTCGCGCCACTCCTCGGCGGTCTCCGCGATGCCGTCGATATCGTCGAGGGTCTCCTCGGACACCGAGAGGGTCCGCTCCATGCGGGTGACCATCTTGTCCAGCGTCGCGGCCACCGCGAACGAGGAGGAGCCGAGAATCTTCCGCAGGACGAGCGTGACGAGGTGGCGGCCGTTCCTGCCGACCCCGACCGTATCCTCTCGCTGAAGGTAGCCCGACATCAGGTTGTAGAGGTCTTCCTCAAGCCGGTCGGGGGTGAAGTCGAACGTCTTGGGGTGCCGGTTCGTGTAGTTGATGAGCCCGGCCTTCTGGACCTGCCGCCGCAGGGTGCGCTTGCAGATCGGCTCCAAGCGGTGGCCCAAGATCGAGAGAGAGCGGCGATCCTCGCGCCCGCCGAACTCGGCCCGGAAGGCATCAGGCGAGCCGAAGAACTGGTCGTCGATGATGGACACCAGCCCGTAGAGTTCCATCAGGTTGTTTTGCAACGGCGTGGCCGTCAGCAGCAGCTTCTGGCGGTCGGCCAAGGCCCCACGCAGCACGGCCGCACGGGAGGTCTCGGCGGCGCGGTAGACGTTGCGGAGCTTATGGGCCTCGTCGAACACCACGAGGTCCCACGGGATGGCCCGCAGGTCCGGGGCGATGCGAGCCGCATACTCGTAGGACAGGATGATGATGGCTTCGCCCTTGCTGAGCGGGTTGTCCTTCCCCGCCTTAGCCAAGTCCTTCACCCGCTTCGCATCGAGGATGGCCGTGGGCAGGGAGAACTTCTCCCAAAGCTCCTGAGCCCACTGTTTGCGGAGCGATGCGGGCACGATCAGCAGCAGGCGGCGCCTGCGCTCCCACCAACGCTGGCTAAGGACGAGGGCCGCCTCGATGGTCTTGCCGAGCCCCACCTCGTCCGCCAGCAGCACGCCTTTGGAGATCGGCGAGCGCATGGCGAACATCGCCGCGTCCACCTGATGCGGGTTGAGATCGACGCGCGCGGCCGAGAGGGACTGAGTGAGGCCGTCGGTCCGTCCTTCGCCCGTCAGCCCCTCACGGGTGAGGAAGTGGGCGAAATAGGCCGCTTGATAGGGGGTGTAGCCGGGCGAAACGCTCATGGACTCTCGATGCAGGCACGGGCGATAGCCGTCGCTACCGCCGCCCCTCGGCGGCTCGAATCGCAGCAGCTTCCCCGACCCTTAGTTGGCAGCATGTTCTTGGATTGGGACCGGTTCGGCAACGGCAATTGGAGGTGCGTCTCAGCCATGTCCGCCTGTTAGCCCGGCGGAACGACAGATGCGGACGCCTGCTACTGCGGTCTTGCCGAACAGGCGACCTCCCATGGAAACGAACCGAGCGGCTTGGCCCACGGGTAGATGCTGGCTGCGATCATCCGCCAGCCTCCCACCTCTGCTCGTGACGGCCAATGCGAGAATAGGAGCCTTGAAGCAGGCTTGCCGATGAGCGCCTTCGCCTGAGCCGCTGGCGTCAAGACGGGGAGCGTATCGGCGCGGGTCGCGGTGGCGAACAGCCAATCAGAGAGCATCATCCATCGGTCTTGGCCCAGAAGCGCGTTCAATATGAATCCAGCCTCAGCCGCGTCGAACGCGCCGTCGTCGTTAGGCGACAGCAACGCCACGCACGCCACACCGGCGTGGGGAACAGTGGGCATAGGGGTCAGTCGCAGGGGAAGACGCCGCCACGTTCAGCCATCGACATGAGCGGCTGCCATTCTTCGAAATCGCTTCCCCTCGCGATGTGCGGCAGTCCGCGCGCAGCGCACGCCTCCTGCACGGCTCTCCTGAGTTCGAGCGCAACGTGATCGTTCATTGGGGCGTGTACGTTGTACAGAAGCCATCCGCCGCCGCGCCCGAGGCGGCGGAACTCGGCGATCACTTCCCCCCGGAAGATCGCGTAGGAGGTCTGCCCCACCAAGGCACCCATGACCCTGTGCCTGAGGCAATTGCGGAAGCGGCGCGCGGCCTCCGACAAGGCGAGCGGAGTATCGAGCGGCTCGAAGTCGTCGTCCCGGCCGACCGGAAGGTCGGGGAAGCGGGCCGAGCGACGGATTAAGCGGGCGATCACGCCGCCAAGACGGGAACGCGGCCCCATCAGAGAGAGCGCGTGGTTCACGGCCTCGTCGGTCGGCCCGTGGGGTAGGCTCTGAAGAAGCCGGAGCGCGGACTGGAACTCGACGACCTCTCTCAGATCGGTGGCGTGGATCAGGATGTTCGGGTGGAGCCGTTTGGGTTCGAGAACTGCGAGGGCGTCGAGTGTCAACTTGGTGATCCGCCCGCAATGGCGGAGAGCCCGCGCCTGAGGTCGCTTGCTAGCGTCCGCGAACGTGTCATGCAGCGACAGGTAGTACATCGGTCGCGGGAGCGGCTCGCCTCCGATCCGCGCCTGCGCGCCGAGCAGGCCCTCCGGAACAGCGCCGTAAGCGGCCTCTACGATGTCGCGGGCTCTCCCGTCCCGAACCACGCGAGCCAAAGCCGGATCGTCGGTAGAGACTCTTGCAAGGGCGGCGAAGATCGCCTGTCGTGACATAGGAGCCGCGCTCAGCACCCGCGTGAGCACGCCGGGTGATATGCTGTCGAGCGCGATCAGGCGGGGTGTGGGCCAACCTAGCAGGCCGGGCGGGTTCGGATC
>Ga0163219_100534_pt1 | contig 10012 bp, 7 predicted proteins | sample MSEWel2016_04_06_FD_113150 | JGI IMG/M metagenome (GOLD analysis project Ga0163219, IMG submission 113150) | Subsurface microbial communities from deep shales in West Virginia, USA - MSEEL Well Study Marcellus 3H_2016_04_06 ...
CCGCTGGCGCGGCCGCACCCACCGCGTCCGCCGCGCCGAGGGCCCCGAGCGGATCGGCGAGGAGTGGTGGAAGCGCGACATCGGCGAGGTCTCGGTGACCCACGTGCGCGACTACTACCGGGTCGAGGACCAGGACGGCGCCCGCTTCTGGGTGTTCCGCGCCGGCCTCTACGCCCCGGGCCAGCCCGCCCAGTGGTGGCTGCACGGGCTGTTCGGATGACCCGCTACGCCGAGCTGCAGGCGACCACCAACTTCTCCTTCCTGCGGGGGGCGTCGCATCCGCACGAGCTGGTGGTCGGGGCCGCCGCCCTGGGGATGGAGGCGGTGGGCGTCTGCGACCGCAACACCCTGGCCGGCGTGGTGCGCGCCTGGTCGGCCATGCAGGACCTGCGCGAGGCCGGCTCCCAGGTCCGCGCGCTCACCGGCTGCCGGCTGGACTTCGTGGACGGTTCGCCCAGCCTGCTGGTCTATCCCTCCGACCGCGAGGCCTACGGCCGGCTCTCCCGCCTGCTGACGCTCGGCCAGCGGCGGGCCGAGAAGGGCGAGTGCCTGCTGAACTGGGCCGACTTCCTGGACCACGCCGAGGGCCAGCTCGTCCTGGTGGTCCCGCCCGAGCGGCTGGACGCCGGCTTCGAGGCCGACCTGAGGCGGATCGCCAAGGAGCTGCCCGACGTCTGGCTGGCGGCGGCCCGCCGCTACGGCGCGCGCGACCTGCAGCGGCTCTCGCGGCTGGCGGCGCTGGCCCAGGACTCCGGCGCGCCCATGGTGGCCGCCAACGACGTCCTCTACCACGGGCCCGAGCGGCGGCCGCTGCAGGACGTGCTCACCTGCATCCGCGAGACCTGCACCATCGCCGAGGCCGGGCTGAGGCTCGAGGCCAACGCCGAGCGGCACCTGAAGACTCCGGCCGAGATGGCCCGCCTGTTCGCGAAGTACCCCGGCGCGGTGGAGCGCAGCGTCGAGATCGTCGAGCGGATCGGCTTCGACCTCTCCCAGCTCCGCTACGAATACCCCGACGAGCCGGTGCCCCCCGGTAAGACCGCCATCCAGCACCTGCGCGACCTGACCTGGGCCGGGGCGGCGTGGCGCTTCCCGGACGGCGTTCCGGAGAAGGAGCGCCGGGTCATCGCCCACGAGCTGGACCTGATCGAGAAGCTGAACTTCCCCAACTACTTCCTGACCGTCCACGACATCGTCCGCTGGGCGCGCGAGCAGGGCATCCTCTGCCAGGGGCGCGGCTCGGCGGCCAATTCCTGCGTCTGCTTCTGCCTGGGCATCACGGCGGTGGATCCCACCAAGCCCGACCAGGACCTGCTGTTCTCCCGCTTCATCTCCGAGAAGCGCGGCGAGCCGCCCGACATCGACGTCGACTTCGAGCACGAGCGGCGCGAGGAGGTGATGCAGTACGTCTACGCGCGCTACGGGCGGGAGAAGGCGGCCATCGTGGCCACCGTGATCCACTACCGCCCGCGCATGGCCATCCGCCAGGTGGGCAAGGCGCTGGGCCTGACCGAGGACATCACCGCGGCGCTCGCCAACACCGTCTGGGGCTCCTACGGCGACGGGGTGCCGGACGCCCACATCCGCCAGGCGGGCCTCGACCCCGACGCGCCTGAGATCCGCCGCGCCACCGCGCTCGCCCAGGAGCTGCTGGGCTTCCCCCGCCACCTGTCGCAGCACGTGGGCGGCTATGTGCTGACCAAGCGCCGCCTCGACGAGACCGTGCCCATCGGCAACGCCGCCATGGAGGACCGCACCTTCATCGAGTGGGACAAGGACGACATCGACGCGCTCGGCCTGATGAAGGTGGACATCCTGGCGCTGGGCATGCTGACCGCGCTCCGCAAGAGCTTCGAGATGCTGCCGCGCCTGCCGGACGGCACGCAGATCACCGACATCGCCCACATCCCGCAGGAGGACGCCGGCGTCTACGAGATGCTCTCGCGCGCCGATTCCGTGGGCGTCTTCCAGGTGGAGAGCCGGGCGCAGATGTCGATGCTGCCCAGGCTGAAACCCGCCAAGTTCTACGACCTGGTGATTGAGGTGGCGATCGTCCGGCCCGGACCGATCCAGGGCGACATGGTCCACCCCTACCTGCGCCGCCGGGAGGGGAAGGAGGCGGCGGAGTTCCCGGCGCCTTCGCCCGAGCACGGCCCGCCGGACGAGCTGCGCCAGGTGCTCGGCAAGACCCTGGGCGTGCCGCTCTTCCAGGAACAGGCCATGCGGCTGGCCATCGAGGCGGCGAAGTTCACCGACGACGAGGCCGACGGCCTGCGCCGCTCCATGGCCACCTTCCGGGCCAACGGCCGGCTGTGGGAATACCGCGAGAAGTTCATCGAGGGCATGGCGGCCCGCGGCTACGACATCGACTTCGCCCAGCGCTGCTTCAAGCAGATCGAGGGCTTCGGCTCCTATGGCTTCCCGGAGAGCCACGCGATCAGCTTCGCGCTGCTGGTCTACGCCTCGGCCTGGGTGAAGAAGCACCACCCCGAGGCCTTCTGCGCGGCGCTGCTGAACGCCCAGCCCATGGGCTTCTACCAGCCGGCCCAGCTGGTCCGCGACGCGCGCGAGCACGGGGTGGAGGTGCGCCCGCCCGACGTCGGCTTCTCCGACTGGGACTGCACCCTGGAGGAGAAGGACGACGAGCGCCTGCCCTACCGGCCGCTGCGCCTGGGCCTGCGCCAGATCCGCGGGCTGAAGAAGGCGGACGGCGAGCGGATCGCGCTCGCCCGGGCCGCCGGCGCGGCCAGCCTCGAGGACTTCGCCCTGCGCGCCGGCCTCTCGCGCCGGTCGCTGGAGCTGCTGGCCGAGGCCGACGCCTTCCGCTCGCTCGGGCTCGACCGGCGCGCGGCGCTCTGGGCGGTGAAGGGCCTGGTCGACGAGGTGGGCGCCGAGAAGTCCGCGCCCCTGGTCGCCCGCCAGAGCCTGAAGGAGGCCCAGGTGCAGCTGCCCTTCATGAGCCTGCCCAAGCAGGTGGCCGAAGACTACCGCACCACCAGCCTGTCCCTGAAGGCCCACCCCGTGGCCTTCTTCCGCGAGGAGCTGGCCGCCCAGAAGGTCGTCCCCTGCCAGGCGCTGAAGGGGATGCGCGACCGCCGCCGCCTCGCCGTGGGCGGCCTGGTCCTGGTGCGCCAGCGGCCGGGCACCGCCAAGGGCGTGGTCTTCCTGACGCTCGAGGACGAGACCGGCATCGCCAACATCGTGGTCTGGAAGGACGCCTTCGAGGCCAACCGCCGCCTGGTCATGGGGGCCTCCTTCCTGGTCGTCCACGGACAGCTGCAGAAGGAGGGCGAGGTCATCCACCTGGTGGCCGAGCGCTTCACCGACCTCTCCTGGAAGCTGGGCGCCATGCGCGACGAGGAGGAACCCCCGCCGGAGATCCGCAGCCGCGTCACCGGCCGTCTGATCCGCAGCCGGGATTTCCATTGACCGGGCGCCTGCGCCGCCGAATGCTCGCGGCGGTCACCAGGGAGGGGATGTCCATGCTGCGGGTCTTCGGGGCGATCGCCTGCGTGCTCCTGATGGCCGGCGCCGCCCAGGCCCAGTCGATGACCGCCCAGCCCGTGAAGGCCCGCACCGAGGCCGGCGTGGTCGCCGGCCAGGCCAACGACCGGGCGAACATCTTCCTCAACATCCCCTACGCCGCCCCGCCGGTGGGGCCCCTGCGCTGGGCGCCGCCGAAGCGGCCCGCCGCCTGGACCGGGGAGCGGGACGGCACCAAGGCCGGCCCCTCCTGCCCGCAGCCGATGAACGCCAACGGCACGCCCAACAGCGGCGGCGCCAACGGCCCGGTCTCCGAGGACTGCCTGCAGCTCAACGTCTATGCGCCGAAGGGGGCCAAGGCCGCGCCGGTGATGGTCTGGATCCACGGCGGCTCGCATCGCACGGGGGCCGGCTGGGTCTACGACGGCTCCAACTTCGCCCGCGACGGGGTGGTGCTGGTCTCCATCAACTACCGCCTGGGCGCGCTGGGCTACCTCGCCCATCCGACGCTGACCAAGGCCGCCGCGCCCGGCGAGCCGCTCGGGAACTACGGCCTGATGGACCAGATCGCGGCGCTGGAATGGGTGCAGCGGAACATCCGCGCCTTCGGCGGCGACCCGTCCAACGTCACGGTCTTCGGCGAGAGCGCCGGCGGCATGTCGACGCTCGCGATCCTCGCCACGCCCAAGGCCCGCGGTCTCTACAAGAAGGCGGTGGTGCAGTCGGGCCTGGGCTGGTTCGCGCCGACGACGCTGGGCCAGAAGGAGGCGGACGGAGCGAAACTGCTGGCGCCGCTGGGCGTGGCGGCCACCGCCACGGCGGCCGAGCTGCGCGCGCTATCCGCCGAGGCTCTCGGCGCCCTGGACGGCAGCTACGGCCCGTTCCCGGACGGGCGGCTGATGCCCGAGACCCCGACCCAGGCCCTGGCCGCCGGCCGGTTCGACGACGTGCCGCTGATCATCGGCTGGAACTCGGGCGAGGACTCGCTGATGGGGCCCGGCCCGCTGCGGCCCGAGCAGACGGCGAACATCCCGCCGGCCGCCCGGCTGGTCTGGCGCGAGGAGGCCGCCGCCGGCGACGAATCCCTGGCCCGCGCCCTGTTCACCGACCGCGTGTTCGGCGGCCCGGCCCGCTGGGTGGCGGCGAACGCCGCCGACGGCCGACCGGCCTGGCTCTACCACTTCTCCTACGTGGGCTCGCGCTTCCGCCCGGCCATGACCCGGGCGGGCCACGCGGCCGAGATCCAGTACGTCTTCGAGTACTGGGGCCGCCGCACGCCCATGAGCCTGGTCTCCGACGAGGACCGCGCCATGGCCGCCCTGATGCACGCCTGCTGGGTCGCCTTCGCCAAGGCGCACGCGCCGTCCTGCGGGGCCGAAGCCTGGCCGGCCTACCGGCCCGCCGCGGACCAGCTCATGGAGTTCGGCCCCGCGCCCGGCGTTCGCACCGGCTTCCGCAAGACCCGGCTGGACGCCGTCCAGGCCGTCGCCCTGCCGACGCTCGGGCTGCAGGGCGAATCCCGGCGAACGAACTGATTCGCCAAGCGGCGCGTTTCCGGACTCTCGACCCTGGGGATCCGGAGACCGGCATGGCCACCCGTCCGACATGGCAAGGCTACCTGCGCCTTAGCCTCGTGAGCTGCCCGGTGGCGCTCTACACCGCCACCTCCCGCTCGGGCGAGGTGCACTTCAACATGCTGCACAAGGACACCCACAACCGGATCCGGATGATCCCCACCGACCCGGAGACCGGGCCGGTCGACCGCTCGGAGATCGTCAAGGGCTACGAGATCGAGAAGGGCCGCTACGTCGTCATCACCGACGAGGAGATCAAGGCGGTCCGCCTGTCCACCACCCGCACCCTCGATATCGAGCGCTTCGTGGGCGAGGACGAGATCGACCGCTTGTACTGGAACGACCCCTACTTCCTGGCCCCCGACGGCGACATGGCGGTCGAGGCCTTCGCCGTGATCCGCGAGGCGATGAAGAAGGAGGGCCGCGTAGCCCTCGGCCGCCTCGTCATGCACCAGCGCGAGCGGTTGATGGCGCTGGAGGCCCGCGACCGGGGCATCCTCGCCTACACCATCCGCAACCGCCGCGAGGTGAAGCAGCCGGACGAGATCTTCGGCAATATCCCGGAGGTGAAGCCGCCGGCCCAGATGGTGGAGATCGCGGCCAAGATCATCGACCAGCTCGAGGGGCCGTTCGACCCCAGCCAGTTCAACGACCGCTACGAGGACGCGCTCCGGGCCCTGATCAAGGAGAAGGAGAAGGGCGCCTCGGTCACCGCGCCGCAGCAGCCGCAGGAAGCCGAGGTCATCGACCTCATGGAGGCCCTGCGGCGCAGCCTCGGCCAGACCTCGGGCGGTGGCGAGCGGCGCAAGCCGGCCGCCAAGTCCGCGGCCGGCCGCACGGCGGCGAAGAAGACCGCCAAGCCGGCGGCCAAGAAGGCGCCGGCCAAGAAGCGCGCCTGACCAGTTTCCAGACGGGAGAGACGACGATGCTGAAGACCCTGCTGACCACGGCGGCCGCCGTGGCCGCCTCGGCCCTGGTGGTGGGCTGCGACCGCTCGGCCCAGAACGCCGACGGGACGACGAAGGCCGGCGATCCGGGTACGGCCGCCGCGCCGGGCACGGTGGGCGGCGCCGACACCGGGCGCGACACCGGCCAGGGCGGCGAGGCGGGCGGCGCGGGCGAGATCGGCGTGCCGGCCGAGACCGGCTCGCTCGGCCCCGGCTCCACGGGCGCCAACGCCAACGACTCCGCCGCGAGCGGCGCGGGCAACACCCAGAACGACACCCCGGCCGGCGGTACGACGACCCCGCCGTAAGCCTAGGCGGGCTCGGCGCGGCGGTCGTGGATCCGGCCCAGGCGGAAGCCGAGGGCCGCCCAGGCCGCCGCGAACACCGCACCCAGCAGGGCCACCGCCCCGCCTGTGCCCATGGCCCCGACGGCGGCGTTCAGCCAGCCGCTGACCGCGTCGCCGCCGCGGTAGACGACGGTGTCGATGACGTTCTTGGCCTTGTACTTGGTCTCGTTGTCGACCGTGGTGAACAGCATCTCGCGGCCGGGCCGGATCAGGGCGTATTCGCCGACCCGGCGCAGGATCATCACGCCGGCCAACACCGGGAAGGTGGCGACGACCGCCAGCAGGCCGAAGCCCGCCACCATGGCGACGGGCACGGCGGTGAGCAGGACGGTGACGCCCAGCCGCCGGGTCAGCCGGCCGGTGAGGAAGATCTGCACGAAGATCGTCAGGCTCTGCACCGTCACGTCGATGGCGCTGAACACCTGGGTCTGCCGCGTCTCGTCGGGGAAGGTGGCCTCCACCAGCCGCGCCTGCTCGAAGTAGAGGAAGGTGGTCACGGTCGCGAGCAGGACCACGAAGACCGACAGCCCGATGAGGTAGGGCGAGCGGACGATCAGGGTCAGGCCCGCCAGGATGTTCCCGCCGATCGGCCGGCCGGAGCTTTCCGCCGCCCGGGCCTCGCCGGGCTGACGATCGCGCCAGCGCAGCAGGAATACGACCGGCAGCAGGCTGGCCATCAGCAGACCGGCGGAGATCAGCAGCAGGCCCGCGTGGCCTACGGAGGCGACCAGGAGGCCGCTGGTGAGCGGCCCCATCAGGCCCCCGAGGCTCGCGCCGGCGGCGATCTGGCCGAACAGCCGCTTCGCCTGGCCCGGATGGAAGACGTCGGCCATCAGGCTCCAGGCGATGGAGACCACGAACAGGTTGAACACCGACAGCCAGATGTAGAAGGCCCGGCCGAGCCAGACGTCGTCGCTGGCCCGCCAGATGCCGAAAGCGAAGGCCGCGAAGCTGGCGGCGAAGAAGCTGTAGGTGACCGGCAGCAGCCGCCGGCGCGGCATCTTCGTGCTGACCCAGCCGTAGAAGGGCACCACCAGCAGGGTGACCACGAAGGTGCCGGTGAACAGCCACTGTAGATTGTCCACCCCGCCGGCCACGCCCATGGTCTCGCGGACCGGCCGCAGCATGAAGTAGCCGGTGAACAGCAGGAAGAAGACCAGGAAGCCCGCCACGACGGCGGCGACCTCCTGCGGCTCGGCGACGATCAGGCGGGAGAGGGCGGCGGCCGGACCCCGGCGCCGCGCGCCCTCAGAGGCCGTCAATGAACTGCTCCATCCGTGTGCGCAGGGCCGCGTCCGGCAGACGGCCGCGGGCCGCGCCCAGGTTGTCGTCCACGTAGCGGGCCTGGGCCATGCCGGGCACCGCGCAGGTGACCGCCGGGTGGGAGACCACGTACTTCAGGAACACCTGGGCCCAGGTCGCGCAGTCGATCTCCTTCGCCCAGTCGGGCAGCGGCCGGCCCTGGGTGGCCTGGAACAGCCGGCCCCGGCCGAACGGCAGGTTGATCATCACGGCCATGCCGCGGTCGCGGGCCAGCGGCAGGATGCGCTCGGCGGAGCCGCGGTTGTCGAGCGCATAGTCCACCTGGATCACGTCCAGGGTCTCGCGGCGCATCATGGCCTCGAAGTCGGCGTACTGGTTGTCGAAGGAGGTGGTGGCGCCGAGGTAGCGGATCCGGCCCGCCTGCTTCAGCTCGCGCAGCGTGGCGAGCTGGTTGGTGATGTCGCGCAGGTTATGGACGGCGATGAGGTCCAGGCGCTCGGTCTTCAGCTTCTGGAACGACGCCTCGATCTGCGCCCGGCCGGCCTCCTTGCTGTCGGCGCCGACCTTGGTGGCCAGGAACAGGCCGGGCCGGATCTTCAGCTCGCCGACCAGCTCGCCGACGATGGTTTCGGCCTGGCCGTAGGACGGGGCGGTGTCGATCACCTTTCCGCCCAGTTCGTGGAAGCGCTTGAGCGTGGCGCGCAGCGGCGCCCGCTCGGCTTCGCTGGGCGCGGCGTCGTAGCGGCGGGCCGTGCCCACGCCCACCACCGGCAGGGCCTCGCCGGTGGACGGGATGGGCTTGGTGATCAGGCCCGGCGCCTGGGCCAGCGCCGGAGCCGGCAGGGCGGCCGCCGCGCCGGCGGCGATGAGGCTGCGTCTCGTGAGATCCATGGGCTCGCTCCCTCGTCTGGTCCGTCAGAGCGAAGCCGCCGGACGTCGCCAGAATGTGTCGGGGGGATTGCGCCGGCGCAACGCCGGCGGGCCTAGGTCTTCTTCTTGGTCAGCACCTGGAAGGCCAGGACGATGGCCAGCACCACCACCGCGGCCCAGGCGATCGCCCGGATAGCGTCCACCAGGAAGCCCACCACCGCGCAGGCGAAGATCACCGCCAGCAGGATTACGATCCACTTGCCCATCAGCCCCTCAGTTTCCTGATCGCGGGCTCCAGCGGCCGCTCGCTGTCGAAATAGTCAGCCCAGGCCTTGGTTTTCTTCAAGAGGCCCGGCGCGGTGCGGATGGAGTATTTCTTCGGATCGAGCCCCGGCTTCACCTGGTCCCACGTTAGCGGGAACGAGACCGGGGCGCCCGGCCGGCCGCGGGGCGAAAGCGGGGCCACCGCCGTGCTCATCCGATCGTTGCGCAGGTAGTCGAGGAAGATCCGGCCCACCCGCTTGGCCTTGGCCATGTTGACCACGTACTTCGCCGGCTCCTCGGCGGCGATAGCCAGGCAGACGTCCTGGGCGAACTTCTTGGCGGTCGGCCAGTCCATCTTGCCCTTGCCGTCCTTCAGCGGGGTGACCACGTGCAGGCCCTTGCCGCCGGTGGTCTTGCAGAAGGAGACGAGCCCCAGTTCGTCCAGCTTGGCCTTCACGGTCAGCGCGCCTTCGATCACCCGCTCGAAGGAGATGTCCTCGTCCGGATCGAGGTCGAACACCAGCCGCCCCGGCGTCTCGGGCGAGAAGGGCTGGTTGTTCCACGGGTGGTATTCCACCGCGCCGATCTGGGCCATGGCGGCGAGCGCCTCGATGCGGTCCAGCTGCAGGTAGGGCTTGTGGTCGCCGAACACCTGCACCTCGGTGATCAGGGCGGACGAGCCCTTGCCGGCGTGGCGCTGGAAGAACCTCTGGTCGCCGTTGATCCCGTCCGGCATGCGGATGATCGAGCAGGGCCGGCCCTTGATGTGCGGCATCATCCAGGGACCGACCGTCTCCAGGTACCGGGCGAGGTCCAGCTTGGTCACCGGCTTGCCGTCGCCGCCGTCGGGCCAAAGCGCCTTGTTCGGGTTGGAGAGCAGGACGCCCATCACGACCGGATCGGCGCCCTTGGCGGCGGCCTTCGGCTTCGGCGCGGCCTTGGCCGACTTGGCCTTGGGCTCGGCGAGGTCGGTGGAGAGCGGCGCGGGCGTCTCGGCCTCCACCTCCGCGGCGGGCTTGTCCTCGCGCAACGCCTTGAAGGCGCCCTGGCGGACCATGCCGGAGGTGGTGAAGCCGGCGAACTCGATCTCCGCCACCAGCTCGGGCCTGGCCCAGTGGACATTGGCCTCCTTGCGCGGTGCGCCGGGGCCGCTGAACGGGCTCTTGTCGCTCTCCGCCTTCTGCAGGCGGGGCAGGACGCGGGCGACCTTGTCGCGGCCGAAGCCGGTGCCGACGCGGCCCACATAGACCCGCTTGTCGTCGCG